>Ga0247734_1000375_pt1 | contig 39586 bp, 33 predicted proteins | sample UWRJL103311B2_FD_180933 | JGI IMG/M metagenome (GOLD analysis project Ga0247734, IMG submission 180933) | Plant litter microbial communities from Arlington Agricultural Research Station in Wisconsin, United States - UWRJ-L103-311B-2 | ecosystem: Environmental > Terrestrial > Plant litter >...
GGGTATATCTTATTGACGATGATAAGGGAAGGATCGAAGGCGGGGGAGACTAATGGGAGTGGGAGACACTAATTACCTCACGGGATGATTCACAGTTCAATTTCAAAGATGACTCAATTGACTCAGTTCAAATTCGAATTGAATGTGATTCGCAGTTCAAATTGCAATATCCAAACATTAATCCTCAGCTATATTAATTAAATAACAGCTAACTGCAACGGTGCAATTCCAAGCCTCAATTTACGCTGAAAAACCATGCGTGCGTATTTATAAGACCTATTTATTTACTTTGACGAGCACTCTCTCTATTGTTAATCAGGGTCTTGACAGCCACCTTGAATGAGATCAGAAACGCATGCAGATTTGAGCATAGAACGTACCGCGCAGTTTGAGTGGAGGCTCTCCATAAGACGCGTGGATCCGGCTCCGAAGCAGTCACGTTTGAATTTGTGCTGTAGATGTGGATATTTTTGGGCGCAGTTTTAAAGGGGCTCAATGATTGAATCTGGCCGAAGCCTTATACTTATACATATGTACGTAGACCTCCAGACTTATAGACAATATGTACTAGTTGTAAGTACTTCCGGGCTGTTTTCGGACTCGAAGAGATGAATAAAAGATCATGTGCTTGTTATAGCTCACTATATGAACTCTCTGATTGTGGGGGATATAATTATAGAGTGCTGTTTATGGTTGCAACTGGCCATTGTTCGAGAGTAACAAGAACTATTTGTATTCGAACTCAAAGCGATATACCAGCTATGCCAAATTATCGTTCTCATGATAAGATTTATTTCACAAGCTCCTTTATAACGACACTGAGGTCTTCTTGCTCCAAGCCTAATTCCTTATTGAGCGTTACCTTTGCCTCATAATTTCCTCCAAAACCCTCCCTGAAAATTGTTGCAAACAGCAGGTCAACATTCTTCATCCCATCACCTGCCTTAATTGCATCTTTTGCAGCATCTGAAGCCGTTTCAGGGCTCGTCGTCTCAATAGTCCAGTCAGATTCCGTGGTACCAGTTGCAAGAATAACACTGTTCAAAATCTCCCTATGGCTCAAAAGAAACGAGCTGAAATAGACGAATTGATTCTTGAAATCGGCAAATCTCGAATCTGGCACGCTGAGAAGTGCAGCAAGTGATTTCCCGACCTTCTGCAATGTTGATGTATTGGCTTTTACATCTCCATCAAATATTTTCGCCTCTCGCGCCTTGATATTGATTCCCCAGTAGCCTTTCTTGAAACTCCAATCAAACCAGGGGCCGTTAATGACTCCGATCCAACTACTGACCCCAAGCTCATCAATTAGTTCCCTATATTTATTTTTCCAGGCCATCATGCCAATCTCTTCATTCAATTTGGGGTGTAAGTTGTCGGATGCAAACTCAGTGGGGACGATCCATGGAACACCTGCCTTCGCGGCGGCTTTGATGAAGTGGATTTGGGCATCGAGGGCCATGAAGGACACTACTAGGACCAAAATATCTTGTCCTTTCAAGGTCGTAATAAGGAAATCCTCGTCGTCATAAGAACCTTTCTTGACAATCACTCCAGGTGGAAAGGTTGCTGCTGATTCTGTGCGAGAGATGGCAGTGACTGTGTGGATCCCATATGCCAGAAGTGCTTCGGTGATCTGAGATCCAATACTTCCACTCGCTCCAACCACCGTGATCTTGCGTCCTTGATTTGCTGACATTATTTTAATATTTGGTTGTGCTGACAATGTTATACGGTATGAAGGAATTAAATTTGAGGTAGTGCTGAAGTAATAAGAGTTGCTGGAGATGGAGATGAAGCTGGAGAAGAAAATTGGGTGGATTCAAGATGGTAATCAAATTTGCCACACGTTGGTAACGAAACAGTGTTCGGATATCAAGTAGGTTAGAATCAAAAGAATTTACAAATCGGCGTAAACTGCAGCTCAAAAGGACGCTGCAAGATAGTAGGCAAGTATAAAATGCACACTTCGGAAGTCCGAGAGAATTCAACCTCCGAGTGGTTGAATCCATTTCGCTAGCAAGCCAATAAAATGGGAAGCCCCTTTTCTTGCATTTCACATTATCTTTTTGCTAACGCGTTTCTTAAACGCTCAATACGAAATACCTCACATATTCACCAAGGACTGTAAATTTCACTCTTATCACATTAACTGCCCGAAAGACCTAGTACAATATTACTACAATGGCAGAAGTCCGACGGGGTGACGTCTCACAAAACGCAATTCTGTAAAGTCAACAGAGGATGGCGGGGAACCATATCGCATATACGTTCGAATTCCACCACCAGAAGGCAAATCCGTTATGAATCTCAAGTTTCACCTACCAAAATAAACATCCAAGACTTACGCGGGAAACTAGATACAGTGAATCTTGAGAAGGACTCCATCCAGGTTTTTGGCCAATCTTCCCAAGTTAAAAGTTGATTTTGATGACATAGACTCCATTAAAACCATCTACTATCCAGAAGTTGTGAAGTAGATTAAGAAAAATATCCCCTCAGCCCAGAAGGTTCATATCTTCCGGCACGCCCTGCGCAACACGGGGGATCCCAAAATAAATATGGCCTGGCAGCTCTATTCGCACACGTAGACCAAACAGGTCCCGCGGTTGCAAACCGGATTCACAAACACAAGGGGCCAGAGTCCGAAGACCTTCCAAAATGTCATTATCGCCTCATTCATTTTTGGCAATTGCTCAATGGGCCTGCAGCCGTTGCTCCCTTGGCATTCGCATCCTCTCAGTCTGTGCCGGATTCAGCCATCTCGCCAATTAATTCACACTTGAAAGATATGGACGAGGACGTTTTTGTTACAAGGTGGAGTGAGGGCCAGAGATGGTATTATCCTTCGGGTGCAGATACGGATGAGGCCATTCTGTTGCAGATTTTTGATTCGAAGGCCGGTGACCATGGGAGCGAGGTTTTGGGTGGCAGGGCCATTCATAGTGCGTTTATCGACCCAAGGACCCGGCACCGATGCTGCGCCTAGGTTCAGTATTAAGGTTTCGGTACTGGTTTTTGGAGATTAAAGTTGTGTATTAACAGCTTTCTGTGGTGTTGAAACGGTGGCCCTATTCTTCAAATCGAGCTGGCTCGGAATCTTCTAATGTTTGGTTATGATTAGGGAGAGGGGCCAATCATATTTGTGAATGAAATCACGACTTTAGTCTGTTCTTGGTTTCTGGTACGGAGAAGGAAATAGTAAAACTGTCCATTTGTTATGGCCTCAGGCACCAAAACAAGACTAGCATTACAGCATATAGCATCACGAGAAACCTCTTCTCCTCATTGTCAATTTACTGGACTATCTTTGGTACTAGAGATTTCCCCTTATTGGAGTTTTTAAATTTCTGATCCTCCAGATCACGAGTGTTAGTATTCTCATGGCCTTCAGACCGGATTACCTAAGCTGGCTCGCTGATGTAAGCCGGGTTTATCGGAACTGGTGGGATCCTGACGACACGTCATATAAACTTACCCACGTCGTACGTAGTCCCAATATATAAAGCCTCACTACCAAATACAACGTGCAATTACGCAGCGAGCGTAGTCGTGCCCCGTATTCAACGTAATCTAACAGTCTAGTATATTATAAAGTTTACCTTAGATAATGACTGCATACGAAGAAAGTTGGCATCTGAAACTTGCAACGCAAGGAATGAGAAGTTCAGATTGAGAACTTGTAGGAGTTATTCGTAATTAATTTGTTTATGTTGTAATTAGAATGCAGGTTCCCAACCCAAACAAATGAGCAAACACGCAAACCTGACCTCGTGATATGTGTTGAAATACACCATAGGCTTAAGGTTCGGATCTCGGGGTCTTCACTCTTCCTGAATGCCCGACATTCGGCTCGGAGTTTCCAATTATGGAAGCATCAGCTTGTTGCACAAATGCACGAATGCATACAATCTTGTTTTATTATGATCAAAGTTGGAAAAAACCGGCGAAGTCAAACTTGATTTTGATTTGCATTATCATTGTCACAAAGTTTAGACTAAATTGAGGAAATAAGTGGACATTGCCAAAACTTTCGGGCTTCATGTTTTTGTATATATGTTTATATATATCACTTAGATCCCCATTAGTTAGAAATCAAGCAACTTAGTCAACATCAATACCTATACCTTCTAACATAAATGAGTACCAAACTCCCATCTTTGACATGGTTTCAGTATGCTCTGGGAGGACTGTTCATTGTAAGGATACACAACTGGCAAGATCGAAACTTTCAACTGACCGGAGAACTTCGTTAACTAGACTTTCTTCTGCACAATATCACGCATAATTTATAACCTGTTTCTGAGTTCTCTTGCCAGAATACCTGGCCCGAAATCTGCGGCTATCTCCAATATTTGGTATTGCTATCATTGGTATACCTCCGGTCGCACACTAATTATTCGGCAAAGAGCTTACAACATATCCCAGGGTTCATGGGAGCTATCCAGAAGATATCAGGCAGTTGCACTTGAAATATGGTGTGTAACAACATCTGTAACAAGCAGGACTGAATTACTTATTCCAGAACAGGACCTGCGGTTCGTATCGCACCAAACGAAGTTTCATTTGCAACACCCCAAAGTTTCAACGGTTTGTTTATCTTGATCTAAGTCACGAGAAAGTTAACAGTAATGCTAATTACTAGCTCAGACATCTATGGTCATGCGACAAAAGATCATGAGATCTTTGTAAAGTCTACATTCTACGCCTTCCCTCAGCCTGAAGCTGGAATTGTTGCAGAAAGAAATCTCGAAAAGCATCGAGAAGCCAGGAAGCTTTTGTCCCATGGTTTTAGTTCTAGAGCTCTGAAGGATCAAGAAACCATTTTGCACGAAAAGGTGAACCTGCTTGTGGAACAGGTTTCAAGATTTGGAGATAATGGCTTGCTCACCCTCAACATGAAGGATGTAAGTTTCTTCATTTTTATATGCGTAAAACTAATATAACTAGTGGTACCACTGGCTTAGCTTTGATGTGATTGGTGAATTAGCTTTTGGAGAAGCTTTTGGAGCACTTCTTGCAGGTAAGATTCCCCTGAACCATAAATAACTATTGATACAAAACAATGCATTAATTCCAACTTGAAACAGCAAAGTCACATTCGTGGATCGAAACTATCCACCAAGCGGCGGCTATGGTAGGCTGGTTTGAAATAGGTCGAAGGCTACCTTTCATGTGGCCTGTCATCTTCTTTCTTCTCCCTGCCGGCATGAAAGAAAAACTCGATGTGTTTCTCAAGTACTCTCGAGTGCAAGTCCGCAAGCGCGTAGCAGCCCAAAACAGTATCACTCGAACCGATTTCTTCAGCAAACTACTCTCCTCCAAAGCAAAGGAAAGAGAGAATGAGGAGTGGTTAATAGCGCAGGCAAACGTTCTCGTGATTGCGGGATCCGATACTACAGCTACAACTTTGACTGCTATTACTTATTATCTGTGCAAGTATCCTGACAAACAAGCAATATTACAACGAGAAATTAGAAATGCTTTTACAGAGCGGAACCAAATTACTGGTGATGAGGTTGCGCGATTGCCGTATCTGAATGCGGTTATCGAGGAAGCACTTCGCTTGTTTCCACCCACGCCTTTTGGACTTCCCAGAATCAGCCCTGGTGCGACGATTGATGGCATTTGGATTCCTAAAGGGGTCAGTCTCTTGATATGTTTTATTTGCGTAATAGATTACTGATATAATAGACAGGTAGTGGTCTCTACGTCTTCATGGTCGACTACACATAACGATGCCTATTTTCGGAATGCAGCTGAGTTCCTTCCCGAGCGTTGGATAGCACATGATGATGGGTCAAAAAGTCATAGAGATGAACTGAATGCAGCAAAGCCATTCTCTTTAGGTTCTCGTGGTTGTAAGTTCGCTGATACAAACCTCTGCACTAATAATAAGCTAAATCATTTTAACTCTAGGTCTTGGAATCAATCTAGCCTATCTTGAGATGCGACTCACGATTGCAAATTTGGTTTATGCTTATGACTGGGCATTAACTGATAAGGATTTTGATTTTATCAAGGCAGCTAAATTTGAAGGCTTCTGGCTTGTGCCAGATTTGAAAGTCAAGTTCACACCTGCCAAATGAGAGTAGTGGAGAGAAATGGCTGGGGGTGGGGTGCTCTGATGTCTTGGTATAAATTGACGCCATCCACGCGGTGAGAAAAATACAAGAATGTTGTCCTATAGCTATTTTTCTAATCCCAAATTAATATATGACTCTGTGCTTTCACTGCTAAATGTCTGGCCGCCGTGGGCAGGTGAGGTGGGCACGCACTGGCCATGCTAGAAAGCTTTGTGAATCACCACTTTCAGGTGTCCGCCCACCTGAGATAATTAAAGTCACGCCGACATGAAAATAAATCTTTTTGTAATCATTTCAAGATGAGTTTTAATAACAAAGAATACGTTTCGTAAGTTACATAATATTTCAGACCAGCAGTGGTATTGTACACTATATAGCAATTGATCAATAAGCGAGCCCCTGAAAGTTTAATGCATTTTCAAATTCTGTTTAGAAATGATCTCGTGAAGGCTTTATAATCTTTGCCGTACACCATCTAAAAATATCGCCATCTATTCAGAGAGAAGAAACCCATTATTGAGCAAATACTCGTAACCCACCCTGTTTCATGTCACAGATTGCATTTTCAATTATTCCAGGTGGCTGTCAAGACCCTGATTAACAATAGAGAGAATGCTTGTCAAAGTAAATAAATAGATCTTGTATTCTCTGTATTCTAAGGAGCAGAAGTGGATTCTCGGGGTGGAAAGCTATATACTGTATTGATAGTCTAGTGTTGGTGCCTGGGGCTACAACGGTAACCCGACAAACAAGCCTTATAGTGATAGTGGCTTTAACATTGCTCTACAAGGAGTATGCTTTAAACAAGTCCAAAATTATCGAGGTCTGAAGATTGGCTCATACCTTGACCCGATCATACCAGTAGAGGGACCTGATGATAACTGATGGAACCCACAGATTCGTGAAATCTACAGCCTCATTAAGAAATACTCCTGATTCAAGTGCCTTACCTTCCTCCCACCGGTCGAATCGGCGATTGGTTAAAACTATTAGAAGTTTTCCTTTTTCCACTTCGGCCTAACCAAATCTAACACTGTGCATCTGACGTAAGCATCTAGTTTTGGAAGGCCGAAACGACGATTCTAGAACTTCGAAGAGGTGAGAGCTGGTGAATAAGGAAGAGCGTTGCGAGCCTGTGAGCTTTTCTCAATTGGTAGTATTATACGAAGGTGCTTTCGTACGGTCGGCCGTAGTTTTTTACCGAGCAACTGAGCCTATCGGAGTTCTTTGTTTCTTGGAGTCGCTAAATGGCCCAATCGGAGTCAGCTTACTGCCATCGAGTTACCTAATTTAAAGAATCATAAAGTCCATGAATTGAGAGCTGTTGCATAACTAATATAAACCAAATTTTTGTGTTCATGCTCATAGGTTTATGAAAATTCCTAGTAACAAATAGAACATTTCTAAGTCGAAACTCTTATAGTGTTATATGTTTTGTACTGTACATTTCCAAATGTACAGAGCAGATAAATCTTGTCACCACCGTCATTATCAAAAGCGTTTAGTGTAATATTTTAACAACCCATTGACTGAGACTGCTACTACTTAGTTGTACTTTCGTACAAGGCCAAATAACTCCCAGTGGGTCACTACTTTCATATGCGCATGAATTAATCACTAGGAATTACTTGGACCGGTATGAAAGTATTAAAAGTATAAAAGAGCTTTTCCTAGGAGCGCCCAAATTACCCACTGGGAATTATTTGGATCGGTATGAAAGTAGCACAAATTCAAACGATGAATGCTTCGGAGCCGGATCCTCGCGCCTTCTGGAGAGCCTCCACTCAAACTGCGCGGTACACTCTATGCTCAAATCTGCATACGTTTCTAATCTCCTTCAAGCTAACAAGCAACGAATAAACTATTAATACAGTCGTTAGATATAAAATTTTAGGTATCTCCTCCACCTTCATATAGCCTCCAACCTCAATGCTTTCGCTGCCATAGTCGACATAGGGACAGACACCGGAATATTCCTCGCTGAACTTTCCGCCCACCTACCCTCGACTAACAGTTTCTATGGCTTTAACATCCACGACGCCTAGTTCCCTCCTACATCTTAACTTCCCAAAAACGTAGCTTTACACATCGGCAATGCTAAAGAACCGTTTTCTGAAGCATGGCATGAGGGATTGGAGAATCACTTTGGGAAGGTAGGATTTCAGGGTGTGGAGGAGGACTGGGTAGCTTCTGACAGGTCGCATATTTCACATCTAGAAAAAGTATATATTTACTTGTCTTGATAATTGTGGAGATATAAACATAGGTATTTATACAAAGTATAGAATAAATTTGATAATAGAGAACTCGGCCAATTTTATATCTCTGTTTCTCGAAATTCTTCCAGAAAAGTGAAGTGGGGAAAATAAAAAACTAGAACAAAGATCAAAACGGGTGAGTAACAAAAATATGTTGCTCACACGGCCAGCAATACACTTCGGACTTTCATCTAGTCTAATTGCATCGAAAATAATTATAGCTAGGATCTATAGTCAAACATACTTCGAGAGTTCCACTAGGTTGTATCACGCATGCACCTCCTCCAGCAGTCTCTATTTAACAATAGTGACTTCCGCCTTGAACCCCGTTGCGCTTCACCAGAGCCAAATATGGCTTGTGCAATCTGAGTTTTCAACATTAGCTTCTTGGATGGAAATTATATAATCAAATTCGGGGGCTGAACGCGAGGGATTCAAGAAATACTTACTCTTGCCACCCATCGCCATGGCTCTCCTCCAACCTGCATCCCCATATCTTTATCCCCACTTCCCGCATCCCAATATTCCCATCCTGATACCCCACCTAGTGTGTCTCCATATTTCTCTTTCAACTCCCTCACAGTCCCTAGGAGTTTCTTCAATGGTGTGAATCCATTAGGATACCCTGCTGAGCTTGTGGTAACGCCAAGAACTAAGCGTGAAGGATCAAAACCTGCAGACACAATCGAATCATACATATAAGTAGATCTAGCATACCCACCGTAGAACTGTGCGTTGTACCAAGCTACTAGCTTGGTTGAATTATTTGGTGCTGAATGGTTGGGTAAATTTTCACCCACTACGACTGAAGTCTTGGACTGAGCTCTATCTACTGTTGCTAAACGATCAAGTGCGAAATATGAGAATCCTGACAAGTTTGTCCCATCTTCCTCAGAGAGGGCTGTTGCCAAGGGTGCCATGGTAAGTAGAAAAGAAGGGCCAAGATCCGCTGCTAATCGCTTGAGTAGACGTAGCGGTGTGGAAAGAGACACCTTCTCCTCAATATCCACATCCAGTCCATCAAGGCGGTGGGTCTTGATGAGGTTGAGAAGGGGTTGATAGTAAGCTTCGAACTGGTCATTGTTAGTAGCTTTTCATATCGCATGAACCGAACGAAAAATATATACCTCTGTGTCGTTACCTGACAAGCGTGCATAGGTTCCTGGAGCAGCTCCTCCCAACAACGCAAGCACTTTCACTTCATTATCTTGCAATATCCGAACTTCTTTCCAAAGGTCATCGTACATGTCTGAACCAAGTGGCTCGTTGTTCAGCATTATCACTCCAGGTCGCTCGTGTAAATGTATCGACCCAAGGATTACATGAGTAACTTTAGTATCTTGCTCAAGCAACGGAAGTAGAGAAAGTGGTCGGCCCGCAGTATCTGTAAAAGTTTGCACATAAATGACGAGACGCGGGGCATTTCCTAGTGGTTCCAAAGCGGGAAGTTTGATCGGGAGAAGACCGACAAAAGCATTCTGAAGGGAAAGAGATGCTCCGAGAAGTCCCGACTGAGAACTTAGTGTATACACATAACCAATCCATCCCAAATACAATAGGGTACGCCATACAATAGATACCATCGTTCTGATCTAATTGACAGAAACTCACTAAGCATCTCAGTTATTCTCCAACGGGGCATGTACGGGATCAAATCAGTTGTCTGGGTATGAATCACATAAACAAACTACAGAATTCGAAAGTGTGGAAGTAGAGGGGGGCTATATACTTCTCAATTGTAGGAAGTGGATACCATCTTTTTATCCCATGATAAGAATACGAGAGCCAGTACCGGAATAACAAATGTCCCTTCCGCAACGAATTCGTTTTGAGAACATAAAGGGTAATGTCATGAATTTTGGCTCAATTCCTTCTGCCGGCTTGGCAAGCCTCGTTTCGAAGTGCTGTCATCATTCCATATGGACGGAAAATGTAAAACAAGTGAATTTATTGTTGGAAAAATTTAAAATCGAAACTACTGTATAGAAACGCAACTTCTTGAGGATGGTGGGTAGTGTGGTACAGTACACTTGAGCAGCCAAAACATTCAGGTGCGAGGCTTGGCTCCCGAGTCATCGTGCATCAGAATACAACCTCTCGAAGATGCTAGGGTAATGGGTGTTAATACAATCTCATAGAAAGTAGGAATTTAATAGATCAAATCCAAATGTCTCTGTGTCTATAGTTATAAGACACAATTTTACTTGTGCTGCTAGTTGAATCGCTAGGATCTCATTCAAAGCTAGGATCTCATTCAAAGCTAGGTATGTTCCATGAACCCCTGCAATATGAAACTTGCCAATTCAACATTATCATCATGTCCTACACAGATACAACGTAACTATATAAACAACACATCAAGTTGCTAATGTAAGATTCGGCGAGCGGCTGAATGATGGTGCTCTGCTTCCCAACCCTTTTCTGGATATCGCAATGTCCAAAAATGTACATCCATGACTTCTTCGCTTAGCACTATAGCAAAATCTACCGTACGTATCAAAATAACAGAATTAAGGGAAGCTGGATACGTTCATTTCTGCGAATACCGCGTGCTTGGAGCGCCAATATCTATTTTTACCTTTAATGTTTGATCCTGGCACCTCGACAGCGGCATCTAATATAACGGAGGGGTATTCTAAACGGAAAGTATATGTCAAATACAAGATCGTTTGCTATTTTTGAGGCTGAGGCTCAGCAGGAATTTGCATCAAAGCAAGTTCCCTCTTAAAGTTTATCAAGGATCTTCAAGTCTAAAATCGAATAGGAATTACAAAGACTGCCACTCAGGTAGTGCTCGGGTATATGAGGCGAGCAAACCGTATGTTGCTTCGAATTTGATGCTTTGCCAAGCGGCAATAATGCATCTATGGCCAATTTTATTGATACTGGGATCAAGGAGTCTCAACGATACGATGGATGGAAGCGGTATTAATAACTGGTGTTAATTGCTCACGTGATCAGTCTCTATCTCCTATTTCTGCGCCAATGGTCCCCAAACTACGAGTAGTTTGGATTATTAGGAATCTGGGCCTAGTAGTGGCAGGATCCTTCTTTACGTATACATTCACCTTCTTTACGTGTACATTTATTAATAAATTAAAATTTGCGTAATGTCGATAGTCGATTGTATGGGTACATGTATGTGCTAAGGTCTTGGCACCCCTAAAAGCTGCGAGGCTACCTTAAAGGGAACCACACGTTCGTAAGCCGATGCGATGTTTATTTTAAACCAGCAGTGGAACAATCGGCGGTATGTAGGCACCTCGTCAGCTGCAACTACCTGCTTACTGAAGCAAAAAAGTGCTATATAGTCTTTATACCCCGACCTTCAGCTTGTAATTATTCATACCGCCCTTTTCGAACAATCTTATTCAACTGTGATATTTTCTCGGTATTTCACTTCAAATATGGGAACTTTGCTGGATCTCGGTCCCTTGGGACAAATGCCAAACGTGGACACGTACACAATGCTTACATTAGGGTAAGATTCCAAGTCTTCACTGAGACACAGAGTGGTAGTTCTTCCAGCTTCGATAGATGCTGACAATGGCTGTCAAGGTTTCCTGTTCAAGCTGGATCACAAGATCAAATCTTGTCTCTACTTGTAAAAGCTGCACATCAAATTACCCTGGCATTCCCTTGGCTTGCGGGGCAGGTTGTGAGAGAGGGTAGTAGTGAGAGAAGCTCTGGGAAATATAGAATTAGTAAGTATCAGTAATAGATCAAGACTATTAGATCATCACTGACGCAGTGGACTTGAAGCTGATTATGAATCGCATCAAGGCGTGACGAGATTCATACATGCCAAAGACTGCAGTGATCTGTTCCCAGCATTTGAGAAGAGTGAGACCTGGACCACCCTCCATTTGCCTTGAACTTGCTAAATACTAGCAGTTGTTGAACGGAAAGCTCCGGTTTCTATGCTCGATGGGAGTATTATTTCCCCAGAATATGGGTTTCCGAATTTTTATCCAGAGGATGCCGTTAAACCCGTCGTCAACATGCAAGCCATTTTTATAAAAGGAGGACTTTTGTAAGTTTTTACAAAGTCCTAGCCATGCGCAATCTAAACTTTAACACCACTCGGTAGATTGACGATCTGTACACACCACTGTGTGATGGATGCGAATGGAAATGAACAATTCATCCAGCAGTTTGCAAGTCTCTGTCGAGGAGAACGTCTTTCAGATGAGGGTATCCGTGCGGGTAACTTGGAGTGAGTATTTCCAGGACTGATGCTTCTAAGATAATTGTTTAAATCTTTGCTTACCCTCCTATAGTCAAAGCACCGTGGTTCAGCCTCTGAAACAGGGAGAAGAATGTTATTCTCTGGAAATGATCCGCAGTCCATCAACCTTGGGACAAAGTCAAGGGGCATGGCCCCCACCACCCTCAAATGGTCTGTGGAAAAGTTTCCGATTTACCAAAGTCAACGTCATGGCATTAAAAGCGCAAGCTGAACAGCTATGTTCTACGGAATCAGATGTAAGTCCTTTTGTTTTGGTGAACCCTGCGGATGAAGGCAGTATTTCGGGGAGAGTTTAAGAGCTGGCCCCTTACCTTCAAAATGTTCCGCGGCCGTATAAATTCCGTGTAATGCGTCGGAGAATGTGACACCTTCACTAAGAAGTACCTTCATCTGACCGTCAAAAATACAGGTTCCATATATATCATCCAATGATGCTGTTACAGCATTCATTTGGAGCCGCATTGCAACTTCCCGATCGTCATCTCTTCCAAAAGAAAGCAAAACAACGCTGATCCGCGCTGTAAATATGCGGCAAAGAGTCCAACCACCCATTCCTGCGGGTTACATGGGTCACACCATCTGGTGTACCCACACGACTCTACCTCTCGAAACCATCGTAAACGATTCACTCTCCGTACCAGCTATCGCTATGCGTCGTTCTCTTGCCGATGCCAATGATCACGTCTTTCGCTCCTTCTTCCATACACTTAAGAATGAGGAAGACAAGACTAAAATCAATTATGGCGTGAAGATGAACCCGGAGACGGATATCATGATTACAAGTTTTGTTGCGCAGAAATTGTATGAGAGAAGTTTTGGAGATATACTAGGTTTGCCAGCTTTTATAAGAAGACCAATGTTACCAGATGCACCAGGCGTAAGTCCTAAATTATCACTGTCGCTGAATATATTAAGTGCTACTGACAAGCTGAAGTTGCTATATATGATGCCCGCCACACGAGATGGAGATATTGATCTCATCGCGGGAATGTCTGATGCAGAGTTCAATGGATTGATGAAAGAGTAAGTGATTCTTTACACTCAACTCTGAGCACCCTCTCAACTATATGATGATGGCCATACTAAGTGTTGTTATGTAGCGAGAAATGGAGAGAGTTCACCGAACTCATCACTTAGGAAATCTCCAGCTTCACACATTTCTAATTGAAACGAAACGCCACACAGGAAAAGTAAAAGATAGATAAAGATCAAGTGACTTACCTGGTAAAAGTGTCGAGCAATATCACGCTTGATACATGATTATAGCATACAACCTGAACACTTTCACTTTCACTTTTTATCTATTCATCTATTCATCTATTGAACAGATGCATTCCTTTTCAAAGATATCATCCAAGCATCACATGTAATCTGTATGGGAGTCTATCAATGATCCTTCTCAAACTAGAAATGGAAGATTGCTCGACTTTTCGAAGGTATCCGATAGTACGTGAGCTTAGTCAAATCATAAATGCTTTGCAAACCATTCCAAGAAAATTCGATATCCTCTCTCATACTCTTGTTTAACCTTAGCATCCTCTAAGTTAGCTCTCGCGCTCATCCAACCATGCTTCTGGTCGGCGAATTGTTCAGCGTAATGCTCAACGGTTAGCTTAGCAACCCATGGATCAACCATGTCTGGTCCCTCTTCCTCACTAGAAAGGATACATGTTGGGATCGTGATTTGTGCTGCGTCTTCCGGATCCATTCCTAAGCTCAACCGTTAGAAAATCGCGCCAGTACCAGAATTGCACCAATCGAGCGAGTGAGATTTAAATTCTAACAGATCCTTTTTGTCTTGGCTTAAATGGAAGAGAGACTTACTAGCAGGACTCGTCTGCGCGACAGCCTTGAATGGTGTGCCCTCACCACTGGTGATGCTCACAACTTTTCCACCCCAACAATAACCCACCCCTCCCCACGTCTTCTTCCCATATACCTCCTCAATCCCCTTCAAAATCGCGGGGAGTTTCTCTACTCCCATGGCCGGTGTTCGGGGTGGAAACCAAGCATAGAGTGCTTTCTTTTGCTCATCCGTCTCGGGTGGGTACCAAGCGATATCCGCTGGGGTGCCTTCAAAGAAGTCAGGGATGAAAACTTGATATCCTTCTGGTGAGGTGGCGAGAATATCCGCGCCCTGCAGCGTCTGTGGCAAGTACCCGAAGATATCGTAGACAAAAAGAAGGGCCTTTTTGGCGGTTGGTGAGCCCACAACATCTAGATTTCCGTGAGACTGAGTGGGAAAAGAGGGAAGTGTGGAGGGGATCACATGTTTTGAGACCATTGATAGTCTCGAATTTCCCTTTCTCGGCGTAGCCCTTGGATATCACAGGCGGCATATTGCAGCAAGCAGCGCTATGGCCCAGGACGGACGGCATTTTCGTGGATTCTGTCATAATTTTGTTTTTTTTTGTTTTTTAATGCGCGTGAAGTAAACTTATGGTGATGGATGTGGATTGGTTTTGTTGATCCGAGAAAGGTGGGGGCTGACACGTGAATGGTGATAGCCAGGAGATATCGTATTTCCGAAGGTTCAGTTGTATTTCTAGACGTCACCATTCTTAGTTTGAAAAGTTAGCTCTCCATGCTTTTTAAGCAGAACTCTACTTGTTAATTGCGATTGGTTGCGAAAATCCAGAACTTTATACTTTTGAGGTAGGCGAGCTCTAATCTCTAAATACCAATTCATCATCGTAGCTTTTCCATTTATTCTAATATTAAAAGTCCGTTCGGTGCAGTACAAGGAAAATCCACGGAAGAGATAGCAGATACATTACGAAGGAGGAGCTCTATAGAAGCAAGTTTGCATTGGTCGATAATCTAGATTTAAATAATCTTACAACATGGAGGAATGTGTTCAAGTGGTTCTTGGGGGTGACGAGGTGACATAGTTGTGCCGTGTTGTATTGAGGGATGATGGTGGCTCACACTTTAGGTGTAAAGAGTTGGTTCAGGTTTCACTGAGTTCTTAGTGTCCTTAGAATTTTTGGCAATATGCGATCAGGAAGTTCAAACAGATCGAAGTGCTATACACGAGAATTCCCGTTTGACTTAATAGCGTTGTAAATTGAGAACATAAATAAATTAGAGCCAGTACGGATAAATATCGAAGCAATAGAGATAGGCGGCAGCTCTGAGGTTGTGGACGATGTTAATGATTTGTGTAAATGTCCCCTACAAAATTAGATTTGGCTATACCATTAGACCGCTATATGCTCTCCAAATATCTACGATCTACTAGGTTTTTGAGACATGTGATCGTTGTAATGTATGAACGAATACACGGATATTAAGACCGTCTTTTATACTATATAGTCCAAGTTGCGAATAAACAAAGCGACTAGGAAATTTCTATCGACAGTTTCCACAAAGCAGCGCCAGGTCACTCAATAGCACACACATAATACAAATAGTTGAAGTTACCACTCAGTTGTTCCCTTAGAAAGAGGCTGCCTAAAACATCTTCTCTCAAGTAACTGCTGGTAATAGATCACCAAATAAATATAAATCTGGAGCAGCACATAAAAAGAGGCACTATGCATAAGGCCTCATTACTATTCAACAAAATTCTCGTTGTGGAAGAAAAGGAAAACCTGTAAGTCGCAGCCAACCAGGATAATAATTTCTAATAATATACCCACCATCTAGATCCCTGTGAGATCAAGTGCAAGGAAGAAGAAAATATACTAAAGGTTGCATGTTTTGAGACTATTAATAGTCTTGAACTTCTATTTATAGTATAGCGCTTAGATATTATAGAGCATGAAAATACAGCAAGCGGCGTTATGACCAAGGACAGACGGCGTCGTCGCATATTTGGACATTTCCCTTCGAGTATATATAAAGTGAAATGAAACTGATAGATGTGTAATTGCATGTAAACGGAGCGAGGTTTAAACTAGGATGGAGTCAGCTAGTGAGGTATCTAGTCGTAGCAAGTCCAAATCAACACGCTCTACTATGTTCATGGCTCATGATTACAAAGATATTTCCGATATCCTCCAAACTTTTGAATGATACAAGCAAGCTTCGACCAAGCTACACTCATAAATTCAAAATTATTTTGAGGAAGATCAAATCTCGTCTTAAAAGCCTCGCAATTTGGGCAAGCTTAATTAGGAGCATAAGTCCTAAACCTAGTAGTTAAAAGGCTTATAACATAAGGCTTGTAGACTATACTTATCACCATGGATTTATTTCGGACTCAGGATTTCCATGTCCCAAGATACAAATCCGAACCCTTCAACTTCCGCTTGTGTAACCTAATGACTCAAACAGAAGCTTATGAAGCGGATGGCAAAAACGAGATATTCAATAACATAACTGGATGATCGTAGGGATTCGGCATCCTTTATGTATTGAGCCCTAAGATTGCTAGTTCTAATAATATATTGGTTCTGATAGAATATTGGCTCTGTAAGCTGCTAATTTTAACGAGGCAAAATAACACACGATTAACATCCATTAACAGTCATTCAAGCACACCTAGCAACCTATCCAGTACTCCAAAGTCAAGCAGTCAGGCAGGCTAAGCCTCAATCCCCACTCAATGGCATAATTTGGCCGTTGTGGAGTGTAAGTCTGGGTCGGAAAACGCCATCAGAGGCACTACCGGCCAGCCGGTTATCTCAATTTCCAAGTTCTTTTGCCACATATTTTGCAATCTATCTTGTACGAATGGGTAACCAAGAACCTTCCAGAGCTTCGACCGTAAAATAAACCAGTCAGAATCGTAGTCGTCAAAGTCAAGGCCGGGCTCACTCAGTGACATCTCTTCATCACCGCTCACACTGTCTCCTTCTAATTCTTCCTTCAAATATGCTTGCTGCCTATACGAAGAGTAGTCATCTGCTGGGCATGGCACTCCTCGAAGCTTTGGGAACATTCTACGCCAATCCACTGCAATATCCCAGACTTTGCCCCCCTGCAACGAGCGCCGTGGATCCTCGAAGAATATTTCCGAAAAGTACATGGCCTCTAAATTCAGGAAAGGATACGCTTCTTTCAATACCGTTAGAGAGAGAGATAATCGAGCCCGAGGTAGCGCAAGCACGGTTAGTTGCGAGCAGTGACGTGCGAGGTCTTGAAGACTTTCACCAGCTATTCGGAACCTCAAGTCGAGTTCAAAGTACTCCAGGCGAGGTAAGGCTCGCAACAGACCTATACACAAGTTTTCTGCCAGCTCAGTCTCCCTCCTGTAGCCTAAGTTGTTCGCGCTAAACCTTTGTAGAAGCGGACAGCCACGGGCGATATCAAGGAGCGCTTTTGTGTCATCAAGCTCAATGAAAGCGATATTGATGACCCGTAGATCTCGGAATTTCGTAATATCTTGGATGGAGTTCTGGTTGATGGTGGGCATCTGGGGCGCAAAATTTCGCAGGCAAAGGATCTGAAGCTTTTCAAATTTTGGGAACTGCTCCGGCCAATTTCGGTCCCCAAACCCCAGGGACAACATCTTTAGCCCTGGCCATGGGCATCCCTGCCCCTCGTCTCTTGAAATCGTGGATAAGAGAGCACAATGGGGGATGATCAGCGCCAACGCCCTGAGATTCTTTTGTTCTCGAAGGGATGATAGAAGCTTCGTAGTGGCGAATTGGGTCAAGCTGTTAGCTCCGTTAGGTTCTTCTAGGTGGAAAAACTCTAGATCACAACTTTTAAGCAATTGACAAAGATTATCAATATCTGGGAAATTGCTTGATATGTATATTGTGAGAGCTTTAAGGTTTATAAACGTATCCTATTGAGGTAAGACATGTTAAAAAGCGGCAGCGGATACCACTCACATTAGGGTTGATCAGTTCTTGGGAATGTTTAAAGCGAGCCGTCAATAGCCCACAGTAGTAGTCATCAATCGCCAGAAACCGAATTGTTCGAGGGAGAAGGAGGTCGGCAATGAACGACCAATCCTGACCCTTGATCTCAAAAGGGATTGTAAGACTTGCAAGACCCCGTCCTTGAGGCCGTAGAAGTAGCTCAGCCGATTGACGATGGCGCATCGCGCGACACTTCTCAATACAATACGCCCTAGTATCCGGATATGCTGCTTCATCAATTGATGGAGTTTCTGGAGAGAGGAGAAGATGTTTCACAAAGCCCATATTTCGTCTAAAGCGCTCTCGTGATGCTACAAATAGACAATTGAGTGATCCAATATCAGGTGTGCGAAACTGCATGTCGTGTAGGGAGCCTTTGTAGAGCTTCTTCAAAGCTGCCACACTCCAAGTTTCATTCACACAGGCACAACTCAAAAGATCTGGTACCATGTGAACATTATCGATGACCATCGCAACAATTTCCAGCAGCAAAAGCGGATTTGAAACATTTCGATAATAAACGGTAGCCATCACGAATCGAGGAAAAAAGAGGTGAAATAGTAGCAGTGCTCCGCGCTCTCGAGAAAAGGCGATCTGATTGATGGCATTACGGAAGTACAGAAGTTATAGAAGACACTTTCCGCCTCAGGCTTGAATATTCAACTGTGCCCAACGAAGCCGCAGCTGACGGGGTTGTACAGAGGTTAAGTAAGCGAATGCCTCCTTAGTAAAATTGAGATAAAGGACAGGAGCCGTTTCGCTTTCTTTTCAGTTATGATACATGCCTTCTGGAGTATTATTCTCGCTGGCGGTATTGTTTCCAGTTTTCATGGTTGCGGCTACTGTATAATTGATTCACACTCCGCCCATGAAAATCCAACATTGTGAATAAAGGCCAACATACGATATTTTGACTAATATATTCATTTCATTGTCATCGAGACTCTTCTCAGTAAATCAGTTCTGGTTCTGGGACAGCCAACTGAAGCAATTTCTATTCGACTTCCACTGTCGTGAGTCAGGGTTATATGTTACTCGGTTGCAAATTCGTCTTTGAACAACATTGTAAACTGAGTGTATGGGAAAATATACAATTTTACCCCACCGTTAGTAAACGCCAGCCATTTACAGATTCCGATTGAAATCTGGCGATGGCTCGACTCTATTTCGTATCTACGGAAAAAGCAAAGGGGGGGTGTTTATTGAATGCTTAATTGGAAACTCCGCTAATGTAGCTTCGAAACAGAGTCGAATAACACATGCCTATCAATACACAAAATACAATCTTACTTATACGATCATTTCATTATCCTATATGCCTGTGAAGCCCTCTTTCCAACTCTATATTTGATCTGACGTCAGCTTCAATGTTACTCCTTGGGCCGCTGTTTGGCCACCCCAAACTCCCAATAGGCATATAATACAATACCCAGTCAACCTGCCCCGTGTTTGTATGGCATCTTTCCTCAATTTTCCCGGGTTTCGCTGTAGTAGCCCGAGCTTCAGGATAGGAAGAGCTGGAATCGTGGCGTTGGAAGGAGCAACTTTGGGTTAAGAGTTGATTGAGAGAGCTGGAATTTGATCCCATGGCGTGCTGAGTCCCTCTCCGTTAAAGCACTTTACGAGCATCTGGGCTGCAGAAGCACGCTTCTCCGGGTTGACAATTGCCATTTCATTAATCCCGGAAACTTGGTCTTCATGTGAGGCTGCATACAACGCTGCAGACTGAGCATCCTGAGCGGTATTGAATTGAATCTGACGAAACCCCCTTATGTCTAGCGTCCATAACATCGTCACAAAAAGTGACCAGACATCTGCTTTGGACGTCTGAAGCCCTGCCTGGTGCATCTCTGGGGCCATGTAAATAGGAGTGCCACAAAATGTCACCGCAGTAACTTGACGATTAGAGAGCCCAAAATCACCAAGCTGGAATTGACACTGACCGCCGGGATGAGATATATAGAGAATATTCTCTGGCTTCACATCTCGATGAATAATGCCCGCTATTGCAATACGGTCAAGCGCACTTAACATCTGGGGAAAGACAGAGAGCGCAACAGCACGATTATCAGCACCGCCGTCAATTAATGACTCTAGGGTACCTTCTTTAAGACCCATGAATATCTCCACCTCAGGTTCGTCCCATCCTTGAGATGCGATATAATCGACAATATGTGGCTAGCACCGCTATCAGTACATGTAATGTAATAAACAGAGTATTGTTCCTCACATGGCTAAAATTGGAAAGGATTTCGACTTCGCGCTTTAATGCTAATGCCGAATTTTGTGCTTGTTTTGATGCACTAGTAGGTCGTCGCAATATCTTAACAGCCATGTAATTCCCCGAGTCCACATCAATGGCTTTGTGTACATCTCCAAATGCTCCAGATCCCAGCTTGCATGCAATCACGTATCTCATCTTCAATCGGATAGATCCTGGCGTGTGGGGCAAGGTCTGCCAACATGATGGAGAGTTAGTTCGAGCAAGGCGTGGATTTTCGATTCGAATATTGAGGTGGCTTTTGTTTCGCTTGATTGCTTGTTTGGGATCTTGATGCCATTCCAATTCAAATTGAACCAGATCATGCCTCTTACCACCCATTCCAATTATTGTGTTGAGGTTCTTTTGGACAAGGACTCGACGGATACGATCCTGCTCAAATGGCACAACATTTTCCCCGAAAACTTGAGTTGATCTAGCGAACGAACGATCATAGAACATAACGACGCCGGTGTCTATGTCGATTTCGAAAGAGCATTGGCACTTTGCGATAGTAGTGTACGCTATAAAGATGTCGACATCAGTACCTCGCCCTAATACTGCGAGAGCTTTTGATGGCTTCTCGTATATATCAAAACAGACATCTAGACCTTGGGTATTGTCGGACAATATAGAAACCAGGTGTGCATTGTCAGGATGTGACACGACCATTTTCGCTCGCTCATTTCCAGGGACAGGACGGAGCGAGAATAGGGCATTGGGGTGAGGGCAAGGACGAGGCATTTGAAGGGAATGGAACAACGAAGGCACGCAAACGGTCACACATGAAGAAAGCTCAGCAAGCTATCTATAATTTTTATTTTTATGTATTATTATAGACTCGGAGAACTTTCATAGACTGGCTTACTTACGCGCTGCCGTTCGTTCAGCAAAGCGTTTCGCCTAAACCACCCGCCGCCCGCGCCATCCAACAACATTGTTGGTATCGGGCTCTCCACGCCCAATGATTTGGGCAGACCCGCAAATCCCCATGAAACCAACCCTAGGATACAGACCAAACCGGATGTTTGGTGCGAATGAATCCTCGACTCAACCCGCCGGGTTAGCAAACGCTATCTTCTCGCCTGGCAGTCACATCTCCTATTTAACGAGACTCCAACCTTCGCTGCGACCCCCTGACGATATCAGTTTTCAATCCACAAAATTCGCGTCTACGGCCCCGAGCGCATGGCTTTCATGAACACTCTTCAGGGGCACATCAAACTCTTTTGAGCGACGTGCAGAGCCAACTCAAGATGTACATGACTCAGCAGCGAATAAATGAGACATTGGAGGGTGTTACACTGTTATCAAAGGGACTCTCAGATATAAGGAATTCCATTTGCTGGTGGTCAAAAAAGGAAAAAGTCATGGCTGTGCAAAGCTTGAGAACAGTTGATGCATTTTAGTTGCTTAGTGTTAAACGAAGAGAGGTACCCACATACATTTTCAAGCAGTAAAAGTAGCATGTCACGCTCTGTTTGCATGGTCGATCTAGTAAATCAGACGCCTTCCAAGCCGATGTATTTAGTATTTTACACGGGCCACCAGCCCAAGACCTCGAACTCCGACATGACTTCAATCATACAAAAGAAAACGGTTTTTATGCTCCTCCTGTAGCTTCGTTGCCCTCGCTTGCTGGTTTTGCTGCTCCTTTGTCAGATTTTTCAATATTTTCCTCCTTGCTCTCATCTGCCTTGATCTCACGCTGAGCTGCTGGCTTATCATTGGCTACAGGCTCTTGAGCTGCAACGGTTTCAGGATCAGCACCCTCGACATCTGGGTGAGGTGGTGCGACTCCAGCATCTTCTGCCTGGACGATCTCGTTTCCTTGAGCATCTATCAAGCGAGTGCGTGTCTCATATCGAGTCTGGAAGCTGACTTTACCTTCCAGCTCCTTGACTTGCTCTGGATCAAGCAGATTGCCATCTTGATCTCTGTACTCAATCTTCTCCTCACGAGATACAACACTGTGGCCAGGAGCAAGTGGTGCCTCAGAAACAATAGGCTGTGGTGGGGCAGGAGCATCACTGATGTGTCCGCCCATAGGTTTCTGAGCTGGAGGTGCTGGAGGTGCAGCTGCGTTTGATGGGATCAAAGGCGAATTAGTCTTGTGCACTTCGGCGTTTGCGTTAACCGACTTGGTCGAATATTGAGAGTACTAGAATGATCAGCATTTATGGAAAGGCTAATCCCGTTCAAATCCACGACTAGGAAGTATCCGGGATGGGAAAAGCGATGTATTTACCTCGGTATGGAAAGAGTTACAGTCCCAGTCCCAGCCTTTTAAGAGCTTAACCTTGTTACAGGCGGATTGGGTCCATGGATTACCATAGGCCAATGGGGCGTACAGTGAGAACGCAATGATGCTGAGGGCGAGGAACACTACAGCTCCGATACGTCCGATGAAAGGACGCTCACGGAGACCAATTCCGGGGATTCGTGCGGTCACGTAGTCGTAGAGTTGACACAATGCAATGACCGCAAAGTAGAGGGCTGGGAAGTAGTGATGGAGAAACAACTGACGCTGCATGAGGTAGAATGGGAAGTAGTGGAAAGCCCATCCAAGAACCGAAACACCAATCTCGTAGTCAAATCTCTTGAAGGTCGTATTTTCATAGTCCTTAAACCCTCGTTGCCAGCGTAGAACAGCAAGACCTTTGAAGACAATGAAAATTGCGACAGCAAGAGTTGAGCTCCACCATACAACTGGGTTTCCGATAAGGTAGATCTGACGATGATCCTTGCCCCAGAAATTGATTCCACGCTGGAGAATTGGCCAAGATGGCGGGCGGGAGTCCCAAGCGTGAGACTCAACAAGACCTGCGTTCGTTTGCCACATGACCTTTTGCAACTCCCAGAATTTGCCCAAGAATCCTGGGTCTCTATAGTTAACCTTTTCGGCATCTGCTCCAAGTTGAGGATGCTCATTCTGCTCGATGTACCAAATGCTATTGGGAAGAGTTCCTCCCTTGGCGCATGTGACCTCCTGTTGCTCAGAAGCCCATTCTGGAAGCTTGACCTTGTGCGAGAATAACACGCAGCCAGTCATAACATGAACAAGCTTAAACTTAGTCTGGATCGTTCGTAGGCGAGTCTTGGCAACCTCTCCGTCAGACATCTTTTTGACGATTTCAATGCGGAAGTAGTCATTTGCGTCCCCCTCGAATCCATCATAACCATATGCGGAAACCTCGTTTTGCCACTCAGCCTCTGTGACAGGTGGACGAACATCGTGGGAATGGAGGCGACGGTTGGTGCTAGTGTGGTACAGCTTGATGGTATCGCCGTCCTTGATAAAGCTTGGTGGATTGATAGCATCCCAGGCAGTGGAGCCATTGATGTTTTGTCCACTGGCATCAAGTGGCTGGGTAATATTCTCCAGGCGCCAGACGTTGTTCTCATCCTTATGTGGGTAGAGGGTTATTTGCTGTTGCTTACTTCCGGTTGGGTACATAAGGTTGTGCGAGTGCAAATATCCTCCCTGAGTATTGTGATGTCTAATGCTTACTTTGCTTCCGAGCGCCACATCAACAGGAACATCTTGCATAGATTTGGAATTCAGAGTGGCCTGGAACTCAGAGCTCATAAATCCGTCTCCGTCACCTGGGTTTACGAGACAGGCGAAATGAATACCAAACATGGCCATGTAGAATGACACAGGGATAATGATAAGACAGAAAGCTCTAGCCACCAAATGCTTGGTAAACAGGCGCTATAATAATTAGCATCTATAGTCTTCGCACACAATTGGCAACTTACAGGTGTCACAGTCTTAACATCTCCGAGTAGAACCCATAACTGGAGCAGTGTAATAGTTCCAACCCAAGCGATAGTGAACAAGCCCACCCATTTTACACTAACAGTGGCGCCGAGACCTAAACCGGTCATTGCAAGCCAGAACCACCAACTCGGTTCGAATGCCTTCGATGGTCCCTGCTCATGTTGGTTCGAAAAAGAGATAAATGCCAGTCCGGTGAAAGCTGTCGCAATCATAAGGGGGGAGTCGAGGAGGATCAACCGGGCTTGGGTAAGGAGACCATTTTCTATCACAATAAGCTATTTCCGAGCAATGTAGGGAGTGGTGTGTACTTACCAAAGATAATCAAACTTGTGCCGAGTGTAGCGGTCATGGTCCGACATCCCAGTGCTTTCAAAGTCAAGAACATTACTGGAGCTAAGAGAATACCACAGGTTGCAGGCAACATTCGCATAGCAACATATGGTACCTTGGGCTCGAGGTAATCTTTTCCAATATCTTTGAAGTCGAAATTTCCATCGAAACCAGCTAGCCATCCAGCAAGTGTAAGGAGGAGTTTTGCGAGAGGAGGGTGAACGTCCATGAAGAACTTCCCCTTAATATATTTCGAAGCAAATCCACCAAAGCTGTAATGATGGAGCAGATTAGCTCATGGATACCTTAGTAGTTGGGAGTTGAGACATACTGGACCTCATCGAAAACCACACTGCTCGGTTGGTAGATTCTGAAGAGTCTGATAACAGCTGCGAGCAGAGTCAATACTCCCATGATCTGATAATCCGATCCTGGGAGAAGGAAGACATCGTTGTCCACCACGCCTTCCGACGTATAATCATTGGGTTTCTTAACAATCACTTTAGATGATTGTGTCCGCGAAGGCACAGGCACAGGCGAGGAAGACTTCGTTGGGCGCGCCATGTTTGCAGATGTGTGAAGATGTCAAAGGGGTTGAGGAGCTTCTCGTACTCGGCGCGTTGATCCGCCCTGGGTATATCCACCAGGTTTGTTGCCGTTATTAAAGGAAAGTAGAGAAGAATCTGCAAGCTAAATTAAAAAGGTCTGCATTGAAGGTGAAAGCCGTCGAAGGACGTGTTGGTGGATGGTTGTGGGAAAAAACGAGGGAATTGTGATCTATTAAACTCCTTAGGTGGTCTTTTGGGCGACGCGGCTGAGAGCTGGTCTAATTGGAGCTGTACGAAAAGCTTAAGATCCACACCATTCCACCAGTTCTTGGGAATTAAATTGGGTAATTCTTTGTTTTGCTTGGTAGGAATTAGCTCTGCTTTATTCTCTTTTAAATTCCATCTCAAATAATACCAGATGCATCATTAATTCTAATTCTCAGTCCCGTCTTCAAACCACCACTAGATCACAAAATCACGCTATGCCATTTTGGGAACATGACGAGGCTCCAGCTAATAATAAACCGAACAAAAGTTGCTCATCTATATTAGTTAAGGTCCAAAACTAATACAATTAACAAATAGTTAGAATATCGAGACTCCCAAATAAGTCATGTATGTGGAGGAATTCACCAAGTCCCTTACAAATTCATCGTGTTTTCCTCAAAACCCTCTCTATGTTAAGTAGGTTCACAGCAATCACATTTGCCAGCTATAACGCTCATCACACATTAGCACTTGCAGGCAAATTTTTAGGCCAAAATTGCTGCACTGTAATATAATCAAGACAGTGTATTGCAAGTTTCTTGGTATAAGGAAAGACAAGCTCCTAGAGGAGAATATCGATTGTGACGAAGCGATATCCCCAGTCTATCATATCTACAGTATACAGTCCCCTCTCATCTCATCAATTTATCTATCCCAGCAACAATGAACCGCCCAAGGTCTAATAACCATCTTTGCCCCACTTGTTGTATCTCTCGTGTAGCTCCTGCAATCGTGTTAGCCCGGTATTCAAACCAACTGCCATTCCTCCAATGAATATATCGTCTCTAGCTCAATCTCCTCAGATTGGTTTTTTCAAGAATGTTCCGTACCTTTGGCAGATTGACATTTGGCACAATCACGCTGTGCAAAGCACTGGGGGCATCCTTTGGCGGGTTCTTTGGGTCTCCACCAGGGTGGTACTGGTACTTGAAGTTGTCTCGTGCCTCATCTCCCTTGGTCGATTCTCCTTGCCATGGCATACCGCCCTTAGCAAGATGGACATGCTCTTCTGAGGTCGCCGAGGTTGGTTTGCGTCCTATGCGCGTTAAATTCGAGCTGTGTACGCATCGAAGGGAGAACTCCTACCAAAGTAATATCCTCCAACTCCCGCGGCCATTGTCATGATCCCGCCGAGAATCTTCATGCTGGTTAGCAAGTGTATCCAAAAGTTACAGGCGTCGCTGCCGGTCCAGGAGCACATGGAGCCATACGTAGAGCTCGGGATCTCTCTTTGCGCCCGACTTCAAAACCTGGGCACCTGCCACATCGCTGGCTGCTTTGCCGGCTTGAACAGCTGCTTTTCCTAAGGCTTGCGCGGACATATTTGTAAGTTGGTAAATGTAGTTGTGGTGGTTACAAGGTCTATTCAAAGAAATGGTACGATGAAGTCAAGTCGGCAATCCGCCGGAAGCTCATGGCTTGCATCCTCGTCACGTGCATATTTTTGCCAATTGACGAATCAAATTTGGAGGGCTTCAAATACTCCGACTTCTTTCCATTGCTCAGATTACTTACCTATTTGTTAAACAATCGTTGCTATTATCATTGTGTTATCTTACTGGTTGACTTTGAAAAGATATGCAGTAGCATATTCTCAGTTTTTTTTATTTCCACGGTGGATTAAATTTCAATATAGCTTCTCATTTTCGAAAACCACAGAATGGACGAGGAAAACCGCATCTTAGATATCTTCAGCTTGACGCCCGCCTTTAGGAGAACTCTAGTATATAATGAGAGTGAGAGTGATGAACCTGGAATATCAATGTGATATGATACTGCAAATGGAAAGGTAGGCTTCAATTAGTTTTGGCAGGTAAAACAAAGACAGACTGGAAAGTATACAACTAGGAAACATCCTTTTTTGTCTCTAAACACAAAACTACAAACCACAAGACCGATGTATAAAGCTATGCAGAAGAGAAGCACAAGATTCCGATAAATTCTTATTATTAGTAAAGAAAGGATGAAAATCGAGCATATCCATCCATCCCCCAGCCCTTTGCCAAATATCGTGACTACGGCAATGCATCCACGGGGCACATGATCAGAAATAAACTTTGTCTGAGTAAGACTTTTCTAGTGGAGGCTCCTTCTTGAGCTTGTTATATAATTATACGTTAAGCCATTTGTAATTTTATTGTATTGTATGTTATGAACAAGTGTCTATAGGATTGGGAGGTATTATGTATTGCACAGTTGCGGTGTGTCGTGTCATTGCATGGCTTACTACTGCAAGCAAGGGACAGACAGACAGATATGAACCTATAAGATGTTGGTTCGGTTTATATGACAGATCATAATTATTATTTAGTAGGGAACTAACTCCCATTTGAAAATAACTCAACCTGCTAATGAATTAGTTGAAGATATAATAGGGGATAGATCGAGAGACAGTACAGTACATATATCCCGTCTCGTTTGGTGTTTTGCCTCACCCCTTGCTTAGTGTATATGTATATATATGTGTGTGTATGTATTTGTGTACCCATATATATGTCATATATGGATAGGGCTGAACGAAGCCAACTGGTTCATTAAAACAAATTGGACTGTCGGATCGAGACGCGGTGACGGACGGTAGCTTGCTGCAGTGTTCCTTTGGTCGCAATAGTAACAGTACTGTAATAGTAATATCCAATCTGCAGCAGTTGGCCGTAAACCCAATCGAGCGGGATTATTATAGATTGCCCCATCCTTTCACGGCAGGCGGAATTACCTCCTGGGAGAGCCTGGCAGCCTCGATGGCTGAATATCCTTTTTTGTGGTGATGCCCATTGTTTTGCGCATGGATGTAATTTCACGCGTCCCAATGCAATGGGTTCAAAATGTGACGGGAAACACCTGCGCTTTGGCCTTTGCTTCCCGATCCGGCATCGCCCCACGCCCCCTACCCGTTGCAAAAATCCCAAGTATCTTCCGCGTCGATGGTACTGCACTTGTACTATACGTACAACTACTCTTTCTCTCACACCCGCACACAACTTCTTGTCGTGGGCTACTTTTTCAATATACTCTCCTTCAATTAATTAATTCATTCTACTTCCTCTTCTTCAGCCTCCTATTTCTCCCCACCTCATAACCGTTGTCGACGCCCCTCCGCAACCACAAACGCTCGATTCAGGAACGATAACACAACCAACCCACACTCTTTTACAATTTCATCACCTTCCCACGACTCATACAGATGCTGATCCTGATCCTGATGCTATGAGATATACAGCATACGCAGAATTAAGCAAGGATAGCCAGCCATTCACGGAGGGCCTGTAGCCATGCCAGACATGCCGAACTCTCCGCATGATGAAGATGCTCCTGGTGAATACGCTGCGCGCTCAGATGACAATGGCGATACTGTTAGTATATTGTCCTCACGAATGACCGATATAGCCTCGAACGATGGGGACGAACATGCGGCGGCTCCCACGAGCACTTCCGGCGCACGTATGTCAAGAGTCACGGCCGACAGCGTTTCGCGCCCCAACACAGCAGCCACCTCCTCGCAACGGCGCTTTAATGCTCAACGAGGTAGTGGTATCTCCAATATCTCTGCTCATCGACCTCAGAGCTCTATGAGCCGTACCCATGTGCCCTCTCTTACATCTCACGCCTTCTTCCGACCCATGAGTTCGCAGCGGCTGCAGGCGCAACGGGGAAGTTCCCGACCACCAGCCTTATCACACCAGGGGTTCAGTGAGAATGGATCGGAGGGGGGCGGGAGTGTGGCGAGGAATAGTGTCGTTTCTGATCAGACTTCAAAATATGCACGGGGTATCGCGGAATATGGAGATGTGCGTCCGCCTTCACGAGGTACCGAAATGACAGAGCAGGAGCGGGCGACTGCAAATACAAGCCCGACACAAGGCCACTACACAGCCGCAAGCCTCTCGGAAAGCGTTCGACCATTACAACGACATAATCCCAATACCAAAGGCTTAAGTGTCAACATAGACAGAAGTTATAAAAGCGGCGCAAATCTTCCTACACCTTCAAAGTCGCCGCATTCTTTTCGGTCGAGCTTTTTGATGCCCACAAAAGTTGACGGCGCACCAAACAGCCCAAACAGAAGTACTCACGGAAGAGAAAAACTATCTTCGGTTGCTTCGTCGCCGGGCTTGACACCAATAGGTACGCCTAAGCCGATGGACCATCAGAAGAAGGAAAAGCTTGGTGGAAATTACGAGTACTTCACTGGCAACACCATATTCTGCTGGGGTGGTCGATTCCAAAATACGCAGGACAAACCCATCAACATTGGCACGGGGCTGTTAGTTTTTGTACCTGGCGTCCTTTTTTATATTTTCTCGGCACCATGGCTATGGCACAATGTCTCGCCAGCGCTACCAATAGTTTTTGCGTACATATGGTACATTTGCATGTCCTCTTTCATCCATGCATCCTTGTCAGACCCCGGAGTAAGTGATAAATCGGATCCAACTCTGCTTATTTGGCTAATGATATTAGATTCTTCCCCGGAACCTTCATCCAATGCCTCCACCTAGCGAGAATGAGGATCCTCTCAGACTAGCACCACCTACGAATGATTGGGCTATGATCAGATCTGCTCAGTCGGCATCTCGAGCTATGGAGGTTCCAACCAAATACTGCAAAACTTGTAATATCTGGAGACCACCTCGTGGTCACCATTGCCGAATTTGTGATAATTGTGTCGAGACTCAAGACCATCACTGTGTGTGGATTAACAATTGTGTTGGCCGACGTAATTACCGCTACTTCTTTACTTTTTTGACCGCCGGTACCTTTACTGGTATGTTCCTCCTTGGTGCGAGTATCGGCCAAATACTCGCCTACAAGAACGAGCAGGGTATTTCGATTAGTGCCTCGATCAATCACTTCCGGGTTCCATTCGCGATGTTCATTTACGGGATCCTGGCTACAACTTATCCATTGGCTTTAATGGTCTATCACCTGTTTCTGATGGGTCGAGGAGAAACCACACGAGAGTATCTCAATGGCCATAAATTCCTGAAAAAAGACCGCCATCGTCCTTTCACCCAAGGGAATGTTTTTAAGAACTGGTTCGTGGTAATTTGCAGGCCAAGACCACCAACCTATCTGCGATTCAAACAGGAATATGAAGAAGGCGATCAGCGTTTTGGAGAGAGGAGGGGAAAGCGAACCGCTCCCCTTACAGAGGAAGCACAAGGTGGTGCTGGGGCACCAGGGATGGACATGGAGATGCAAAATGTCCAAGGTTCGCAGAAAGGATTTGAAGGTCCAGCCGCACGACTGAATAAAGGCGAACCTTGATTCTTGCAGAGACGAGATGGGATTACCACTAATATTTTACTTATGATTGATTGCATTTTAGCGTTTTTTGTGCGACTCCATTGGTCTGGTGAATAACTGGACTAGTTGATTGGATATATGGTTCTAGCGTGGAGCATTTCATGGCACTCAGGCAAACAGTCTCGAGCACCACTTTCATGTATCATAAGACAGGCATATTGGAAGTAGAAGGGTGAGAAGCATGTGGGGGTATTGTGTGATTGTAGATGGCCAGCCAACTCACTCTCTGTATACAAACCGTACATAGGGACACTGCTAGTGTTAAAAATTCCAGACCCCTTCTTAGGTTATTTCATTATACCATCTTTACAAGAAAACCTTCATATCCTGCTTTAAGACCGACAATTTCATTCTCCCATAAGCATTGGTTATCGTTCTCCTATCACAACGAACGTGCCACACATCCATTACTTCCATTTCCCCTATCTAGGATTGCTTGATATCTCTGGCGAGAACGGTATGTTTATTGTATGGGATATTCTCTCTTCTTCCTTTTTATATTATTCACCTCAATTCATTTACTCGTTGGTTCCATAACACCTCCTCCACCAACCAAGCAACCACTAGTTAGGAAGGTTTTTTTTTTAATATACACAAAGCTGAATGATTCAAAACGCGAAAGCTTGCTGGCTAGTCTATATCGATATCTTCGCTTTGGACTTTCTATGAGGGCCGAAAGGGTTCTACAGGGCAAATACTCTAAAGCTCGACGGTTGATATTCGATTCTGGAAGAGACAAAAGAAAGGAGTGCATAAAGTGAATCATTCTAGAGCTCGCTGGCTAATATTCGATTCTAGAAGCGACGAGAGGTTTATGCATGGCGAATAATTCCAGATTAGCGTTTAACATATTCACTTCTGGAAGCGAGGCAAGGGCTTCAGATTCGCTATCTAAACTCCCATCTTCGCTCTACTTTGGTGCACATAAATACAACACTTCCACTTCCACTTCCACTTCCACTTCCACTTCCACTTCCACAGACCTCTGAACTCTACTCTTGATAATTCTTTCGAGCTTCTTGCAAATCTACTGGTAGCAAAGCCCAGAACTGCACACAAATCGAGACTTCGAATTGCAAACATGTCAACAAACAACAGCTCCGCCCCAATCCACGTCACTATGCAATACCTTCTTGTCGCTGGAGTACACAGATGGCGCTTAAAGTATGGTGGTGCTTTCAAGGACACGATCACAAAGGATAAAACCATTCTCGAAGAATGTCAGATTATGATTGAGTCTCCACTTACTACTGCTGCCGAAAAGAAGGCCTTGCAAGCTTGCCATGATTCTTTCATCACTTTGGGTGCGAAGTTTCCTGGCACATCGCAGCTTGAATTAATGGACATGAGTCCTTTTACGGACTCGATCCTAAAACTAGGTATGACTAATATCCCTCCGCTTCTTTCCTTTTCATTATGCTGTCGTAAGCGTTTCACAGTTGTATAGTTTTCACGTCAAATACTGATTGATCACAGCGGAGCTCTCCAGCAAGAACGCAATGCCTCGCGGTTCCAAAATCGTCAAACTTCTAATGGAGTTGCCGTCTAAAGATCGTATTGTGTTTTCGAGTTGTTATTTAGACGACGATGACACATTGTGGGTAGCTCCAGGTGACATTGCTTCTGTCCCTCACAAAGCTCCCATGGAGCATTGTCGGCAGCTCGACATCAACTGGGGCAACTTTGCAAAGTTCTTGAAGCTTGTCAATTTCTTGGGGGTTGATATTTCCGATATAATGTGTAGCTCCGAGGAGTCTGCTTCGGAGGATGGGGCTGCCTTAGAGAACTCCGGTAAGTCGTCTACGCTAATGTATAAATATTATTCACTAATCATGTCACAGCCTCCCCAAGTCCTAATAAGAATTCTGATGATTAGAGCTTTGCTATTGGTACCGACTCGTCCAACTTCGAGGACGCACCCAAAAGTCAATCGGACACGGGACTTGCAGGCTCATGTGCAAAGAACTTAAAGGGTGCTTTCTCTAAGTAGGAAGCTCACAGGACACTAGTCTATGATGCATGCGGATACTTCATAACTCTGGGCATGGTTATTGTTTTTTGAACTTCATGTTGGGGGCTGTGGCATATGCAGAGGAGTTAGTCTGGGAAAATATCAAGATCACTTTACAGTCATAATAAAATTCCATGGCATCAGACTCATAAAAGCAAATATATCCGTGAGAGGCCCCGCGTGCATACTGATAGATGTGGCTAGGATGTCTATAGATTGTGACCAACCGATGTTTCAAATTCAAGAAAGCTCATACGACATACAAATAAGTGTCAGAATATCCTCGTTCTAGAAAGCCATCTTTTGTGGGCTTCGGGGATTCGCTCTTTCAAATTATATCACATGAAACAAACTCATTTGTAGAGCTACTATCTAAAAAGTCTCTAGTCCAACATTGGTCTAATTTCCATTTCATATGGCCGGAAAATGCGGCGCTGACCTGTTAGCCATGGGCTACCATCCACTCAGTACGCTTGAATTCGGGTCCGCTAGAAAGGAGCTATGATTTTTGTTCATATCAAGCTTGGATTTATAAATCCTTCTAACCATATTCTCGAGGTGATATCATTTGGCATATCATTTAAACGTGATGTAGTACCCGGATATATGGCACTTCATCCAATGCTCACACCCAATATGCAGTGGTACTTTTTACTACCAACATATCTGACCGCCTCAGAATTATTGTCTCATTGTCCTATACAGATAGCTAGATCAATCATGATTTCGAATGACGTGCAAGTCCATCAGAACTTCGAATCCCTGGCAGCAGCGTAAGAGGGCGATTGTATTCAGCAACGCCAACCCATCTATACATCACACCATAATGTGATTGCGGAGAAGGATTTCTCAGAAGCTTAAGTAATTGTTATAAACTATTGATAAATTGATATGAATAATCATTTTTCTACTTTGAAGCAGTGCGGGAAGTCCATCAATCACGGCATTTGCTATCTGAGTTGTGGTTCTTGATACGCCAGACACCAGTTTAATGATATTAGAGGATTCTGTGTTGGTATTTTCGATATACAACGCTAATCAATCCTCTCATGATGCTTCTTTTTTGTGAAATTTTGCAATTCAATTCACAATTATCACCCAAGGCCATGGTTTGAAGCGATAGTGAGAGGAAGTCTCAAAAGTATTGTAAATTAGGACACCGAAAACGAATCAACAAGTCATGTGTCTAAAAGGACTTCTTTCTTTTTCACTCAGACTTCAATATATTTATTTTTGAATACATCGTGAAATCTCAACACAATAAAACCTTGAATTTTTGCTACTTCTGTTAAATTATGGTGGGCTGATTAGGCAAGAACGACCATGAGAAGGTCTTGATAATACCGAGACCCCGATCCAGGCTACAACAAACTCCAAAGAATCCTTAACATATCGCCATGTTAGCTAAATATGAACATTTTTTCGTGAATGGGGAGTTGGAGAGAATACGATACATGTTTCTCACTCGAGCACGAAGAATGCGCTTCCCGGATGGAGCACTGAACAACCTCATTGACCGCGGTACTTCATTGGAAACTGCACTCGAAAACGTTATCAACTCTCCCCTTCTTACCGCAGCAGAGAAGTTTAATTTCGAGATTTACCGTGACACTGTCACCACTTGTCCAGAAGATGACCATTTCCTGATGGACCGAGCATTCACGGCGGTGGAGGGAAATGCGGCTGATGGGAAGCTTACCGACCATTCCAGTAGTTCGGATTGGGATTCTGGTAACTACAAATGTTACTCACTGTCATGGAAAGTGCTGAGATTCTTTTAGTTGCAGTTCACGAAATGGATATTCGCTGTGAGAGGAATGTGCCGTTAGCCCAGCGCCCACAACCTTTACCCGATGACGACTACGACGACGACTACAACGACGATTACGAGGAAGCCTTTGACAATGGATTGGTGGAACATCCTTTACAGGAGTGGAGGAGGTCACAACAGGAGAAGAGTCTCAAACGGAACAGAAAAGCATTCCAAGCTGGGTATATTGATGAGGAAGATGCTTATTGCCAATGTAAGAGAAGACGTGGAGGCGGTGGGTTGCTGATCGGAGAAAACAGCAATAGATCAGGATTCGCTGTTCGAGCCTGGTCCTTTTTTGCGAGAAGGAACAAGGAGAATCAATTTTAGAAGTGAAGGGATGAACGAACAATGAGAAAATTGATAATCAATTCCAATGCATAGCATTTTGGTCAACTTTTGATTCTGTGAAAGTATCCGGCAGTTCGGGATCCAATTTGGCCATGGATTGTTCGAACTTATGACTGAAATCCTATAATTTGTCCAATTTTCATGAAAAGGGGTTTGCAAACGCAAACACGTCCTTCTCAATATCCAATTCTTTCCAACTTCCCAACTCTAAATCAGACCCATCCACGCCACTACCCGTACTGATAGCGCCGCCAACCATGAAGTCTTTACCTAGCGCTGTCAATTCCATTCTGACATTCGTGACCAGCTTTTCTTTGAAATGTATTCGAAAAGACTTGATGACCTCCCCTTCGTCAAGTGAGTCAGGTTGAGCGTCTTTTTTCGCTGCTGGCACTTTCACATCGGATATCTCGAGTTCTTTCAACCATGGAGCAAGTAGTGCTTCTCCTGTCATTTTCACGTATGCTTCCCGAAGACACCACATAGCATAGAAGCGCCTCACTTTAGCTTCAATGACAATGTTGCTGTTCACTTTCACTTTCTCTTCTCCCTTCCTAAGCTCTAGCACTTGATTTCGCCATTGGCACCGACTCAGAGCATCCAAATCAAACCCTTCCAATCGTTCGGTTCCTTCGATTCCCAAACCATCCATTTCCCCCAACTTCATAAAACTTACCTCGCTCGGCGCGAACACATCACTGTGGATATCAACCCACTCAAAAAAGCCGTCCTTGTCAATGTGGCGATAGTCGTTCAAGATCCTCTCATTCACACAAACCACATCAGTGCCCACGTCCACTCCTCTCTTGCCTACCACCGCTATCAGACTCACAATCCCCGCCTGGTGACTGACATTGAACTCCACATGATTCTCCTCCCTCTTCTCATCTCCGGATGATGGAACAAAGCACGGCTTTCCATTCCTATCGCGGGAGATGTGCGAGCTTTGCCACGGAACATCTCCGTACTTGGTTACAATGAGGTGCTTGAGGAGGTGCGAAGTGAGTGACAATTTTGCATCTTTGACGTGGTAAAATTTCAGCACCGAGGTCTGTTCATTTGGGGGCAGAAACGATAGTGCCCTGGAAGCCTAGTGGCGAATTTAGCTACAATATCAATATTTGATTGGTATGCATACGATTTGCTTGAAGGATGCCATTTCATCCTTCGGACTTCCCTTCAGAATCCCCCTCGGCACGGGCCAGAGCGGCCGGGTGTCCACGAGCCATTGAATGAGTTGTGGAGTGCTCATCGTTACCGATTCATCCTATCGGTGGTCTTCAAACTAGGACTATGATTATCATTGCATTTGGTTTCACTCGTGCCTGTGATATGCGTAGATAGACTTGGTGGTCTAGTCAGTTCGGTAAACATGAGACGCTCGGGCCATATAGATCACGTGATACAGCTTTCCTTCTCAAGACCAAAAAACTGCCTCACCACTTGCGTGCAGCCTGTCTCACAGTAGATAAAATAGCCGACAGTCATCTTGTTGGTGCATAGGCCAAATCGACTAGCGGTTGTTTTGATCACTGCGAGCTTGCAGTATGTATGGGCAGAGTATGACGCTCCACATCTGACACCTTACATAATACTATTGGCACTAAATACTACTCAGCCTGTCCTCATATATGATACCAGGCTACCAAACAAACTTTTCCTACTATAGTATTTTCAGCTAATTAATACGCGTTGCTACGCCACTTTGCCAGCTGGCCTAAAGTCGGAGCTTGAAAAAAACACCGACGAGTAAGGGTGCATGGTATGGTAAGCTGAACTTTTCAAGGAATTGGTCCTCTAATTTTGAATAATCTTGCAGCTGCATGGCGATTTTCATCACATCAAGAATCTTCAGTTCCCAAGAGGCGTGGATGGTGGCATCGTACGTGAGCGTGTTACTACGTCGGTGGAACACAACTACGGTAAGGTTGATATAGTTGGGGGTGTGAAAAGGGGCTTCGCTTAACGTTAGTGTCTGAAGTGTGCCTCTCACCACAGCCTGTCCTCTCCGTTGTTTCAGACAGTGGTTCCGTTCTGCTGGTAGAACCTAGAAACCTGTGCGAGATCAGGGCGCATCGCCTTATAAGATATACTATTTGTGAATATTATGGGAATACACGGTCAGCGTTAAGACTCAATAACATTGGTTACCAAACGGCAACAAACGACGGGACTAAGCGAAAGGCCCGAGACCTTCTAGCGGATCTTACTGTTTGTTGCGGGGTATGATACAGGATGCACGGGACCTTTTGTACCGGTAAGCTAATGAACTAGGGTAGGTATATAAGAGATATCAACATTGTTCTTACTGGGCTTGGGCTTCAGACCAATTGACTCAATCAATTTCACACACAAAATTCAGAAACCTGATGCACTGTCTCAAGCCGTTTTGAGACAAGAAAACGCTCTATTTTCTTCCATGAGTCAGTAGCGAGGCGGTGAAAAAACGTTTTCGCGTGGTCTGACATGCATTGAACACGATGTGGTATTTTTCTTTTCTTTTCTTTTACCGCAAACCTAAACGGGATCCAAAGGTGGTATACCTACTTCTCTACCGTTGAAAACATCATGTCACGTGGTTCCTAGTACCCCAGCTTTGAATTTTGGTAGAGGGGCTATGCAGCTGCTCCAGCCATTATCTTCTTAAAGTAGGGCATATTTTAATTGGACAGGTTAGGGAAGTGGCACAGGTTTACCTCATCCTGGCTTGAATTAAGCTCACTGCATGGGCTTCAAATGGGTAGGTCTCCAGAAGTGCAATCTCGGTAGTACGGGCGTAGACTTTCCGTACGTAACAGTGATTCGGCCGCATATCGGGTGACAGGTATTTTCAGAACCGAGATCTCCCGCTAAAGAATTTATTCTCCGGATAGGGTAGATCTCGGCTCTGTAATGGGTCAAGTGATATTCTGAATAGCAAGCTGTATAGTATCCCAGCCACTTGGTTCGGTCGCTATGCTATTTTTGAACGTTTTATGTTGCCTGAAACGCAAGACCTAATCTTCAACTCGGTCTCCATAGATGAGAAAATGGACTATGGGGTATATTGCCAGCTGGGGTCAAATGATATTAATCTTTACCTATTGCATCTCTTGTAGAGCCTCAGAAAATTTTCTAGAGAGCGCTTCCCCCGAAGAAAGGATAGTATCAGTTCTCAGTTTCTCCACTCAATGTTCTTTGAAACCGTTCAAGAAACTCAACTCTAGATCTGAAGTCCGTGTGTTCTAAGCAGCTTTTTCCAATATGGTAATGCATACACATCTGTAGAAAGTACCACGAGAGGATCATTACTGTTGGATGAATACGTACTGTGAAATGTATCTCAATTGGCGCCGATCAATTCCTCCGATAAATTCGGTGTGGATAGATGGTGAAGTCTTAGTAAAGCTTGCGTAGTCTTGATAATAGTGCATGATTTAAGCTCTGCGTTCTTTATTGTGCGCCGCACCTAATAATGGAAACCGCCCAAAAACTGTAACTCTGGCTCCAAAAGTTCCAAGAGTATAAAGTTTCGGCCGTATGAAATGAAGCAGGTGCAACGGCTATGAGCATCAACTCCTCTGTGGCAGTGTATATAGTCGCCAGTTGGAGACTGCCGGTGCCTATCGTTAGACCTAATACGATTATACTGGGGGTAATTAGCTCTAGTCAGCCTAGCCAATTTAACACAATATGGTTTATTTTAGAGAATCCAAGTTTTGCAATATATGAATGCACTGCCTGCGAGGCGGTGCTATTCAGGAACACATCCAATTTATGAAATACAACATGTTTTTTTGTGAAAAGAAACCCCCCAATATAAATAAATAAAAGATACAAATGACAAATGATATATGAAAGAATAGTTGGTAGGGGTAAGCGACTTATTGACAAGCAGGAATCCTAGTGATCAAACTGGTCGAGGTCTGGGCAGTTGAGTAGGAGTGTATTGCGAACCAATCAGAAAATTAGTCCTTCCCCACATATATGCTCTGACTGGGTTATGCAGTGCTCTCATATTCCAATTATGTTGTCTGAGGATGGTTCTTTTGTTGTATGGGTAAAGTTAGCGCACAAATGCCCCCTTACTTAGGCGAGCATATTCTCCTCCCTGCTTTCTCCTATGCGGTTTTAGACAGCACCCACGTATCATAGCTAGGTTACAGAGCTTCTAAACTAATATGGTGGCACGGTGGAAACCCTCGATAAATCATCTAAATACCCTGAGCTTGATGGAAGGGTTAAACTTTGCTTCGCATATTGAATCATAAGAATTCCTAGGAGTAAGTGGCATAGGTGAGAAGGGGAAGTATTCGCCAAACATCCCGCCGTTTTGGCCAATCACTGCATCATGCTTTTGGGCTGTAAATTGAGGTGGTACAGCGAACAGTGGCTAGGATAGGGATCGACGGATGTTAACCTTGCACCCATAGTTGAGAGGATCAAACGCTATTATGCTTGGTACTCAGCAATTGGAGCTTCCCGGCGGGGGTCAACATCATACAGTCAGGTTTATGGCGAAGGGACGGAGGA
>Ga0247734_1000376_pt1 | contig 39576 bp, 35 predicted proteins | sample UWRJL103311B2_FD_180933 | JGI IMG/M metagenome (GOLD analysis project Ga0247734, IMG submission 180933) | Plant litter microbial communities from Arlington Agricultural Research Station in Wisconsin, United States - UWRJ-L103-311B-2 | ecosystem: Environmental > Terrestrial > Plant litter >...
GTCTAAGGATCTTAGGTCTAGCTGATCAGTGCCTGCTGAAGTGGATTTAGGGGGTGGCTTTGTGTAAGAGTTCGAGGACGACTTCCTCCGGTCTTTTGTGCTTGTGTACTGTTGTGAAAGAGTAGGGCGTTGTGTCTGTTCAATTCTTGTTGATTTCCGGACAGGTACGCTCACAGCTGGAGTTTTAAATTGGGCCTGAGCTTGTTGATCCGCAGGTCCATCTTCGTTATCCTCTTGTACATCGGTGAAACTTGTCGTCGGTGATGAGGAATATTGGCGCTGTTCTTCTAGGTCACCTGCTCTTGAAGTGCTTTTCTCCTCCGACGATGATCTTGAAGACCGTACCGAAGATATTGACGTCTTCGGAGTGCGCAAATTTGGAAGTAGCTCTTTAGCGGACTTCAGTATATATCTTTCGGCCCTTTCAGCAATTTCTGTCTTATAAGTACTGGACAGGCTGAAGTTGTTTGCTTCAAAATTGGGAATAAAGTCTTTTTGGGTGACAATCTTAACGGCAGCCTATATAGTGTTAATGGAAAGCAGTCAGTTTAGGGAATTTTATTGCCATACCTGCCGGGCTATACGGTCGCGGTCTTCTTTGGGTATGCTATTACGGTATCTACTAATTGCCACTGCAATGCTTTTCAAAACAGGATCGTTGATCACGCTATGCATTTTAGGGTCGTTCTGGTATTTGTCTGCTAACGAGACTCTGGTAGGAGTTGCTTGAATTGGTATGCCATGTTTGAATACCGTCACGGGTTGAACCGACTGGTGTGCCGTACTGGTGCTCCCATCCGTTTTGCGCCGTTTTGCGCCGTTGGAAATAATAGAATATGCCCGCACATGGCCATGGCCATTCATACGTCCGATATGCACGTCACTCTCCGAACCCACCAAGCTTCCATTTCGACCGCCTGCGTGTGAATGTGTTGAAAGATAGGTGTGACACGGCGTAAAGGAACGAGTTTGCCCATACACCCCGTAATCATTCGCCTCGCTCTTTATGGTTGAATGCAATGGCGAGCCAGGAAGTATCAAGCCACGGTTACTAGAAGCTGTCGCGCCTCTTTGCAAAGAATGGGCTTTAGAGGTGCCACGAGCTCCTGTATGATATTCATTGTAACTGTCGTCCGTCAAGTCAATATAGGAGGGCTGCGTCTGAGTAGATCGGAACCTATGAAATAGTTAACATTTATTTTCTTAAGGCTGCGGTGACGAGACTCATACAATGGGGGTTCTTTTGCCGGGCTTGAGTTGAAGGCGCGCATATTTCTGTCGAGCAGGCAATGGCAATAAAATCTCCCATTATTGCAGCAAAATACATGTGCTCATCGATTTGGCTATCATGATCTCGGGCGCGCGTTAAGTGGAATTCAGAAGTTGTGAGGCAGGAGCGCGACGTGAAGTACTGCGCTAAAGTAAGGCTCCGAAAGTCACGGCCAATGAAATTGTGGAGAAATGCAAGGCTACCAAGGTCATGGTATATATAGTTGGTGTAGCTTAATATTGTATATTGTAAAGCCAAGCTTAACTAATTTATCGATAAGAATCAAAATATCAAAACCTGACTCAAAGTTAATGTACTACCTGCAGCTTCGTGATCTTTTTATTCATTCATCTACATAGTGCAAAGTTAAGTTACTACAGTAGTATCACCCAATGTAAAGCTGGATATGCCTAATTGTTTATTTTATTGCTTTCAAAGTCTTTTTTTGAAAGCTAAGCAAATTTCATAATATAACCTTCTACCTAAACCAATTCTTCGTGGCGGCGCAAATCCATAGCTCTATCAAGCAATGGAATAACATAAGGATCAAAGGTTTTCCAGTATGGGTTCTCCAAGTGATACTTCTGTGACTATTGAAACATTAAGTTAGGTGGATGCTATTGATATAAAGGGGTTCAGGAAGGAAACTTGCGCTTTCATTTTCAAATCGCTCTACCTGTGAAGCACTAGTTAGTCAAGCCTTTTGACTTTCAAAGAGACTCTTACAATAGAAAATGCCCGAGGATCGTGTACATCTTGCATGACAAGCCAAGAGATTGTCTCTTTATCGGTGCCTTCTCCAATATCAGCTTTTTCAATGGAATGGTTGTAACGATCGGCAACGCTTTAAAGGTAACGAGTTGTCTCAAGAGGCTCTGAACCTCCAGCGATGACGCTCTTCGGGGCAAAAGGGATCTTGATAACTTACGATAAACTTTCGCGGCTTCAATCAGTTTTTGCTTGAGAAGCTCAATTGACTCCGGCTTGTCATTGGCATACAAGTGGACGGTAAGAGTGTAGACCATTCTGAATGATCTTGGCTGTGAAACGTTGCAGAAGTTGTATATGAAGTTGAGTACGTGATGTGATGGGAGGGGTTTTCTTTGAAAGTTGAGTGCAGGTAGCTAAGGTCAAGCTAGACGTGGGGTAATGCAATAACAAGGATATGCTTGGTGTGTATCTATTATAAGGTGATAAATACACTCCTTCTACACTTCACTACTTGATTAAGCGAGGATTCAAAATGCAACTTGATCCCAAGTGCTCTCAGCACCTTCCTTACTTTTGGGGGGTTCAAACAGATAATGCCATTGGTTTGGATATCAATACGTCGTGCTTTGAGCACTATTCTCCCAAGAAGGTCCTTGTCGCCATGAATAACCAAATTCGTGAAATCCCAGGCTATTATTATGGTATGTGCTACAAATCATGGTCCCTCTTCGTCAACCACTTGGTAACAACGTGAGATTCCAGATAAAGAGAAGAAGAAATACTTCAAAGTACTACCTCATGGTGCGGTACCATCTAGCTCTGCCTATTCCTCCGAGCAAGTAAAGAAACGCAAGCTACAAGATGAAAAGCTGGAAGCAAGGCAGTGAGTAACCTAGTCTCTTTGCCAAAGAAAAATAATTTTCCCGTCTAAAAACGGTCTAACATCGAAATCCAGATATGATCGGGCCCGCCAAAGGGGTAGAATTCAGAAGGCTAAGTTTCTGAATAATCCACTGGATGGCGGCGTCCTTTCACGAGAGCTTGGCTCATCCCAGTGCACTTTGGAAACCTCCCGAATCTTCGCTGAGGGATTGATAGAACAAGGATCGTTGATGTCCTTTGCTCCCTCCGATTTGTGCCAGACAGCACTATTTAAAATCACTCCTAGACGAGATTTAGGCTCATGTCTGGCTGACTTCCGCCTGGTAAGGTTTCATTCTATTCCTCTAAACCGAGCACTGGAATCGGGTTACATAAGGCACCGACGCGAATTTGTTCATTTTGGTGTCTTGGTTCAGACAAGTTTTGACGGATTGTCGAGCTCATATAGATCATCCCGGAATAGTGTCAATCTTCACGAAGCCGACAATCTTTATTTCGCTAACCTAAACATCACCAGGCTTTTGACGAAGGTTTTCTCACTCAGAGAGTAAATACCGATTATCATCATAGGTAGGAACTCACTATGGTCTGATCGATGAATTTTCACATCCACGAATTCAATCTAACTAGGCGATCACTAACTATCATCCCAAAATAGAAGTACGGCACATGGTAGTATTGAGATTTGCCATCAGAAGCATAAAAATATAGTTTCGCGCATGAACAACTTCGACCCACGGTCCCGAAGATGGCAACCCTTTCCCCCGGAAGGACCAGTATGCTTATTTCTTTAGTAAAAAGTCCTTCTTTGTCAAATATACCACTTAACAGTTGCGGTCCTGTGCTGCTTTATTATACCTCAGCTATTGAAATGGACTTCTATCAGATCTTAAACGTTTACAGTGCTAACCTGCCAGACAGGGACGGTCCACAGACATTACGTCAATGAGTATTAATGTTGCTAGCCTCAGATGCACTAGCACATATCTTTCATCGTCTCAACTCGGCGGTATCAGAGTCACTCCTAGTATGTTGGTCCTATTGGCATGAGGAGCAGACTAGGTAGCCACTAAAACAAGATTGACCTTAAGAATAGTGGCAGGTGTGCCTTTGGATGAAGAGGCAGAAGCCTCAGCCTTGCTGATTGGGCCTAATGCTCCTAACATAAATGTGAGGTAAGTTTTGAGGAGCAATTGAATTGAAATATTCACCAATAGGCTTTCAATTTCAATCAAATCACGTTCTTCGTAAGTCTTGTTAATCTTAAGCTGACTGTATCAGTCTGTATTCTTCTACAGCCGCGCCAACCCAGTCACCACTACTTTTCGCATACGGCTCTAGTCATGGGATAATGACATTAGACAAAAATTATGATGTCCAATCTATTCGTATTGGTCGAGATCTGGATGTTCATGTAAGTTCTACTAACCTTCACCCCCATTTCTAAGCAAGAATTCACTTCCCACGATGAGAACGTGGGCTAGTTAGTATATCGGTCAGGATCCATCTTACATATATCTACATTAGTTAAAAGACATAATCAGCGCAATTCTTTCATTATAAGGTGAAAATTAACTAGTGCTAACAGCTAGATAGGATAGAAATACGAGGAAAGACATATTTGCTTTAGAGTTTCTGTCCGATAACCACTCTGTTCTACTTTCCGGGGGGAGACCTGGAGTTGTGCACATCTCAGACCTGCGAGCGCCCACAAACCAAGCTGACGTAGACACCAGTAGGGACTCCATGCTAAATTCTAAAAATGACTCAACCACATATATGTTAACCGAGTGAGCAGTCCTACATCCCAGCTCCATTTCCCATATAAAGCAGCTCGACACCCATCGCATCCTTGTTGCTGGACTGAATTCTACAATGTTGCAGTACGACCTCAGGTTCCGCAAAACTTTATCCAGCATACACATCAATAACAGTCCGCGGAAGCGGAAAAGAGCCCCTGGTATTACTAACTTGCAAACTACTCTTCCAACTCTCTCATACCCTGAATACTATAACCAAGCGACCGTCCTTGCGGGCCTCGACATCGATGTTGAGAGTGGAATCGTTGCCGCGGCGCAAGAAGAAGATACGGGGAATGACTGTGTGCAGCTCTTCTCACTTCATGGAGGAGAGAAGCTTGAGAGTCGGATTGGAGATCGGTGTAACAACCTGTGTTCGGATAAAAAGGTGGTGCGATGCGTTCAATTTGTAAGAGATGATGTGAGAAAGATGAAGAGTCTGTGGTTCATGTCGACCAAGTATGTTGAGCTCCATCGATTCGCCTGGGACGAGGAGAAATACACCTCTCCAAAGAGAGTTCAAGATCCGAGGTAGGAGATAATACTGCTGCAGCAATAAAAGGACTTTGAGATGTTTTACTGCGATATGAGGCACAAAAAAGGTGATCACAGTCGAGTCACCTTTATAGTTAGAGAAGTTTTGTGTAGTAAAGACTTATGATTTCAAGATAGATAGTGGTATCAACTATTTACGCCAAAGCTATGCACCAAATTATCCCAAATCAAAGTTGACTCCATACCATGCCACCGTAATTCGTAATCGTATCACACCCTTATATCTTCTAGATCAACGCTTCCGGCCTTCATGGGGAAACTCATCCTCCAACTTCAGTCTCACTGATACATTCATACTCAACAGTTCCTGCACTAATAACTTGGCTGCGTATGGCATCGTCATGGTGGTGACCCCCTTTGTCGTCTTGCAAGTTTGACAATATCCTTGATAGCCCATCAACCCACAGACCTCGCAGATATCGACCTGGTGGGCATCACTGCTCAGCATGAGTCGCTCTAGCAGCAGCTGACTCGCTCCATATGCAATCAAGCAATCTCTCTCCATTTCTCCCAATCTCAGACCTCCGTCTCTGGATCGACCTTCTGTAGGCTGACGGGTGAGGATGGCTCGTGGACCGCGAGATCGGGAATGCATCTTATCCTGAACCATATGTTTGAGCTTTTGGTAATATATAGGGCCAAAGAAAATATATGCTGGCAAAGATTCACCAGTAATACCGCTTGTGACAAAGTCCTTGCCAGAATAGCTGAATCCTTTTTCGATCAAAATTCTGCCCATGTCATCGACTTTGCTTCCGCCAAACGCTGTTCCGTACTCCAACGTGCCATTCAGTACACCTGCCTTCCCAGACAGACATTCGAGCATCTTGCCAACAGTCATACGGGATGGAAAACCATGGGGATTCATGATAATATCTGGAGTCACACCTGAGTCTGCAAAAGGCATATCTTCCTGGTTGACAATTATACCCACGACACCCTTCTGACCATGGCGAGAAGAAAACTTATCACCAAGTTCAGGCCGACGAGTCTGTCTTGTTTGGACCTTGATAACCATGTTCTCATTCTCCGTTTGGGAAACCATGACTTTATCAATATATGCCGGGTCTGGAAGTCTGTAGGTCATTGGAGCCGGCTTGAATAGATCTGAGCCAAAATCGGATCCTATACCACTGGATGTGGTATTTAAAGGAACCTCCTTTGCAAGATAAACCTCACCATCTGAGATCTTCTCACCCACCATAGCAGTGCCATCATTGCTCAAAATAGCATGCTTGCCAATCGGCTTCTTACCGTCACTTTTCTCATCCCACTGTATTCCACCAACACGATCTGTGGATCTGTTGGGGTAATTGCGTAATTGCGTTGCGTGTTTCCGAAACACTTGACATCGGCCAAAACCACGATCACAAGAAGCTTTGTTTAAGACAAGAGCATCCTCGATATCATATCCTGAGAATGACATAACTGCAACCGTTGCGTTTTGGCCAGCGGGCAGTTTGTCATAATGAATCAACTCGATCGTCCGAGTCTTAACCATGGGTTGCTGAGGATAGACCATTAGATACAATAGAGTATCAATTCTGGAGAATTGATTATAAGCTATTGTGCCAATAGCTTGTTTACCCATAGCACATTGATAAGTATTTCTGGGAGATTGGTTATGATGTGGGTAAGGAATAAGACCCGCGACTGCACCGAGGATCGTAAAAGGTTCGATTTCCAAGTGAGTTGTGGTACTGTCGATCTCATTCTCGTATAGTGCTATGTTGGAATCGTTTTCTTCATTGACATCAACGTATTCGATCAGGCCCCGATACAAAAAGTCATCAAAGTCCATAGTTCCTTTACGTAGAGACTCTAGATATCGCCTAGTAACTTTGGACTTTTGCTTTTCTACTACAATAAGTGGTCGGCAAATTCGGCCTTCATCAGTCGCAATATGCACCGAGTTGGTGTGGTGGTTGATGTAGATACTGACAAACTCGGAGATTCGTCCTGTGCGCCTGAGATTACGAAATGAGATCAGAAATGATTTCGGTTGTCGTGAGAGAGCCAACGGAGTGCCGTTAACAAATACGACATAAGCTCCCTCCGCATAGATCTCCTTTCCGCTACACTTCGTAATGTCTTCCGTGCCCAGAAAGAATACATGTTGCCTGACGGGTTCTTCCTCATCATTCGTAGTGATATGTGTCATGAGGGCAAGATTCTTGACAAGTCCGCAGGCTTCTCCTTCTGGTGTATCAGACGGGCAAAGCATACCGAACTGGGACGGTTGAAGAGCTCGAGGCCCACTGACTTTTCGAGTCTTTTCAAATTGACTGCTGATTCGCGTCATCATTCCCAAAGCGCTGATAAAACTGAGTCTGCTGAGAACATGGGTCACACCAGCTCGTTCCATCTTGAATCGCTTGACACTCCAGTTGCCAGTGGAAATTGCTCGATTCATACCTGCAGTAATACCATTGCCGTGAGACAGCATGTGATTATATGCATCAAATTCGCTGGTTCTATTGGGTTTCTTCAGAATCTTATCAATATTCATCTTCAGATCTGTATTGAATTTCTTGAAAAGATCCTCAAATAGGAGAGATAGGAGTTGCCCAGCAAGTTCCAGGCGCTTATTGCCCACGTAGTCCCGATCATCCACGAGGCTGGGATCATTCATAGCCATAAGGACTCGGCGAACCATAAAACATATGTACAGAGCTTTGGGTCGGAAGTCCATTCCATGCACAGGAACGTGTGTAATGATAATGTTGGAAAGAGCCTCTATTGCGTCCGCAATAGTGTTCCGCCGTTGCGCTGGGGCACCAGGGACCCTACTACGAACACCCATCTTTACTCGACTTCCAATATAATCTAGAGCTTGATGTTGAGAGAATATTCCAAGCTTCGTAGCTTCCTCGAAATTGACAGCAAACCCGTCTTGGTATGTACTATCGACGCCAGCTACCAATTGTAACATCTCATGGTCTGATGGAATTCCCATTGCCTTGAGTACAATAACAATGGGGACTGGCTCTTGGAGAATGTTGTGCTGCAGGTAGATCTTCTCTTTCTTCATAATAACATAACTTTTCGACTTGCGCTCGTGTGTAGAACTAGTAGCAGTTAGTTTTGCCAGATTTCGAGGTACAGGTGCAGTAGGTACATACCTGGTGACAGATGCAGAGACGATTCCTTTCTTGATATCTGCCTCAACAATAACTCTGTTTTTACTAAGTTGCTCTTGAACGAGAATGACCTTCTCTGTACCATTTACTATAAAATATCCTCCAGGATCGAGAGCGCACTCGTTCATGAAAGCCATTTGCCGATCATTTTTGCCTGACAGTCGACATTTTGAGCTTCGAAGCATAATCGGCATTCTAGCAATTGGCACATTCTGACGCACGGCGATAGATTTTCCCTTTCGATACCTGAAATCCACAAGAATTGGGGCGGCGTAGGTCATATCTCGTAGTCGACATTCGTTGGGAGTGATTTCGTGCAATGGCTTCCTATCATTGTAATCAAGACGCTCCGGCTGTCCAACACGGACATCTATGTATCTGAGGCGAAGGCATTAGCTTTCCTTTCCACTTTGATTCCTTATAAGGGAGACGAACTCTAAAAAGAAGTTACTGTCAACATCACTAGTGACTTTTTTGTTCGCCATAACAATGTCCTTGATCTCTTGTTCGACGAAGAAGTTGAATGAATCTATATGTTGCTTAACCAGCCCCTTCACCTTCAAAAATGCCGGCAGAAGGTTCCATTTATCCTCTGCTGTTTTTATAGGATCCGTCAAGCTTTTGCCTCCGTAGAACGGCTCGAGTAAAGCCGCAAAACCCTGTGCAGATATCAGCAAAGCATGACAATGATATAACAGAGTCCCATACATCATCCTCCCTTGGTCCTTCATCCTCAACTTTGGGTGCAACTCGTGTCCTGGTACGCTTGGGCCTGGGAGCTTCCTCAGCTGCAGTTGCTTCGGGCTGGGAAGATGTTAGTGATTGAGTTATGACAGGCAGCGGGTTGCGCACAGCTTTGCGACCGGTAGGCTTTGATGAAGAAGCTTCTACAGGGCCTTGGGTGGCCTTCTTTTTGGGGCCCATAACTGCGACGTTGCTGAAGTCCGAAAGTTGTAAAATTGAGAATGACTGTACATCTACTTCGTACAAAAAAACAAAACCCCACCACTAGTCACAAATGCCAAGAGATCCAGGTTTCTGGTGGGGGACGATCATGACATTGATGATTACGCAAAATGAGGGGACTAATTCAATTTCACATATAAACTATGTGCTTTGAGATATCCAAGAAGAAGAAGTAGAGTATCCAGAACCATTTTGTGAGTTGAATGAATATTTTGGTATGGTAGTTCTTACAGAGATGCAAGCATAGGCATACAGCTCTGAGGGTGGGATTATTGAACCGTTACTTTCTACAGGTCCGTTTTCGATATGATTGGTAACCCAATTCACCGCCTTGTGCACCGCCCTTTGACGAGTTGAAATGTTTCAAGGAGGTTTTACGGATTGGCAAGCAAATTTGAAGAAAACTTATTCTAGGATTTGATATAATTCCGTGAAACGACCAGAAGATGTTGAATCTAGTAAGTTGCAAAAGGCCTCAATTAAATTCGCTCTAGGGATTGTTATAATGCCTTCTGACTTTAGACCTCGGTCCAATATTACACAACGTTAGTCGGGCAGAATTCAATAAAGTTAATTGGTTATGGGGCTCAGATGGCGTCAATATAGAGAAATAATAGCCCGCCTTGCATGCTTTGTTGAAACCAATGTGTAGATGATGTATCTTTATTGCAATTAGTAAGATGCCCAAGGTATAGTGTGATATAACATAATGTAATTAGTGAAGCATTTAAATAAGTAGGTAATATTGTAAAGTTTTGCTGTATGTTGATCAATTTTGATACACACTGCCTTGTTCTATTGTTTTATTCTTTTGCCTAGTAAGCAGACCTACTGCTATCTATCAACCCTTTATTAATCCAGTGCCATTGTGCTATTTTGGTGATTAGTTTGAATATAATTTTCTAACAATTTTGATTGTTGCCATTTTTAGTTTTGGGTACATTCTCGAAGGTGTTAAAAGACAATGTGGAAAGCAGTCCAGCTTACTTTTCAGTGGCATTGCAATGTTCATTCGCAATTTATCTACTTGTAGATAATGGAATGAGGACTTGCAGCAATACCTTAATATAAGACTGTTTTCAGCGTAGGCACGGAACAACCGGAAGCCTGACGCTTAGAATTACTAATATGACATGTTCCAAATTCATTCTATGGTACGGAGTAGATTATTTAGGTTTCAGATCGAGCTACTCAAGAGTACCTACACGTCGTTGAGCAAGAGATACTCAAAGACAGGACATTCCCATTGACGGGAATTAGAAGGTATAGGCCTACTAGGGTATTGCAGAGATTGAAGTACTGTACTTAGTATTATGGCATCACACATGAAATTGAGGCGTTGGTGATGTCGGTTTTCGGGTAAGGTTAATTAATGGTGGCCCTCGCCACAGCAATTACCCGGGCAGCATACCCGTCATTCATGGTGCTACTTTGAAAACCCGCTGGTTTATCGTCACTCTCCCTGCCGTATGGGACTTTCGCTAGGCCCCTCTCTGTCTTTATATAAGACCTCACTTTCGGCCTATTTTCTAGAATAGCCGGTTGCTGAACTGTGGAATACTTACTACCTGTCCCCGGCGGTATTGTCTGACAAGTGACGGGGCCAGGACAGAAGGTAGGTAGAAAGGTAATTGTTTCTTACTAAATGGAAAAACCTCTTGTCAGATTTCAACTAGCAACGACACAAGCGTCGGATCGAAACCACTACCTAGTGACTTCGAGCTTACCATCCCATTCTTTACCTAAACCAGCGTCGTTTCATATGGCAAGGGATTCTTTTAGTGCGAGGGAGTGAGATGAAGCCGGAACAATGAAATGTTAAGGAAGGGCCCCTTTTGCTATAATAAACTCAAAGGATTATCGAATATGGGCATTACCATACGAGAGGGAACATGGCATGGCATATGGGATATGGGACAACCTTACATTATTATATCATTTTCCTACCACCGTGTGTGTGGGAAGGTTTAGAGTCGCAGATCTTAGCTGCAACAGCTAAAACATTCGCCATCCCTCACCGCCGTTGCCCTTTCACACGGACACGGTAGATGGATGGATGCCATGGCATGGGATAGCATGTACCCAATGGCAACAGAGTCAGGGTCGTCAGAGGGGCTAGCTCGACGGGCGACACTTGATTGGAAGCCATCCAAGCGCCTTCGAAGTGCGTTCGTTTGGTAGCCAGCCGGAAGCATGCTCGAGTCGGGCATGTTATTCAGGGCTCAATTTAGGGGTTGGATATTGTTGCATCTGCTCTGCTCTGCTCTGTTCTGTTCTGCCATCAGGGAAGAAAGAGGACGAGGGAGACGAGGGAGGACGGGCTTCTTTCTCTCTTGCTACCTACCCAGCATACACTTTCATTTCGGCTTTGCAGACGGCACGCACAGTTCGGAGGAGAAATGAGGACTGGGGGGTGGGCTCCGTGCTTGTGGAATCTCAAGCTCTCGAGAATCATGCTTAATGCTTCTTTGAAGTGACTAGTAGCTAGAGGGATCCAGAGTCCTTCCTAGAAAGACTAACTCTATGCCGTTGCTCTCATTGTTATAGCATTGCCAGGTTGACTGTCTGTCTAGAAGAAGATCGAGGCTTGGGGTCCGGCTAAATAGAGAAATATGATAGAAAGATGTCAGTCTGGAGCTCGGATTCCACTTACTCACTTACTCTCTCATACGTACTGTACTGTACATACATACATATACATACATACATACTTACATCCATATCCATTCGTTCATTCATTGATTCCTTCACCCCTTCATCATCATTAACGCTCTCTTCTCTTCCCATCGACCGCCGTTAATTCGCCGCAAGTGTACGTATGGGACGGGCTAGATACCTCATTCCTCACCTGCCATTCAACTGGCGGTAAGGTTACAGTACAGACCGTTCCCAAAAACCTCCCCAGCCATACAGAGCAACCCACAAATTCCCACCCTACTCCCACAACCACCTGCAGCGCTGCTGTCCTGCTGCTGCACGGTCGTCTCGTTACTCTCGGTCTTTGTCCACCCCTCACTTTCCCTCCACAGCACTTTGACAACATCGCCAACGTGTTCCTGTACTTGTAGCAGTTTCTTTGGTTCTGTCCACCGCTAGACTACCTCGCAATTGCTCTCCCGTCGATTGCATTTGAGCTCTCCTGGCCTAGTTCGGAACTGTAACGCCAGCGACAGGGGCCTCCCAACCTTAAACTCTCGACCCTCAACCTCAGAACGAGACCTCTGGATCACCGCAAAAAAATACTCAGACCCGCGCCTGGGCTTCCCAGAAGGGCACGCATCTTTACTTTCTTTTGGATACTTGGTAAGTACACCCTTCGTCAGGTCTGGAGCTTTCTGCGTGGCGGGAGGGAGGAGCAACCAGAATATCCCCGCCTCGGATCCTGTGTAGCGAGCGGTCTGGCTCTCCAGCAAATGCTAATGAGTACATAGTATTATAGTATTATAGCGATTCGATATGGCGTATTCCAATGGACCAAGTGATCGGATGGATGAACTGCGTTTCCGTAGTCAGCAAAGTCCTCGCAATGAGACTACTTTTTCTGGCCTCGTGTCTCCTCCTCGAAACAGCACACGACTGCCTCAACCCCTACAAACACAGGATGGACGTGGAGGATTGACGCGCCGATTCACAACTGATTCGGGTCGGGTGCCGACCATTCAATCTATAACGACTCAGCGTGGTTGGCAGGAGCCTCAAGAATATGGCCCTTCGGTACGTTCCTATTGTGCACTCTCACAATAGCAGTAGCAATAGCTATTGTAGCTATTGTCCCCATTTGGGAGATCAATTGCTCTCTTCTATCCTTTTTAATTCAAGAACTCTCCCTAACTCAATCAAATAGACATCCCACAAAGTGCAACTTGTAAGCAAAAGCTCCCCTACACGCAAAAAACGGCCAACACTCTTCCCAAGAGCGCTATCATATCCCCATATTATTGCCATCTCTTGAGTTTGTGCAAGAAGCATCTGCTGTTAACTCGGGAGGCGATCTCTGAAGTATCGGATGAAAAATCTGCCTTATACTAACTCCACATCTAGCTAGAGAAGAAAAAACTAGAATACGAAAGACTACGAGAGCAAAAACGAAGATTTGAAACTGAGATGCAACTGCTTGAGCTACAACAACGAAAAGAAGAACAAGAGCTTGCTCAGATGCAGGAGGATATTGGACGCAGCAACAATACAAACGGCGGACACCAATCCGAACCCACTACTCCTCCAGAATACCGAGAGACTAACTCGGGTTTTCCTTCTGTCTTCTCTCGGCCAAATCGGTACTCAACTTCAAGCCTCACCTCACCTCCAGGTCTCTACAATCGACCAGGCAGATCCGGCTCACAACTCACGTCCCCACAATCTGGTATCATGCAATCCCGTCTCATCATGGACGACAAGCTGCCTTCCAAGTCAGTTCCTGGCTCTAGACGTAACAGTGACGAAGATGAGAAGGAAGAGGCTGTTCGACAAGACCCAACAAGCCATAGATCAACCAACGCGTAAGTTCGAGATTTCATTCCCCTGCATATACTTGTTACGCCAACTGCAGTCTTGAACATTTCCTCTCGTACCCCTAGCACAGTTTAGGGAATATTTTAGCGATAGGTCTTGTTACTGGCTCGCTTTTGACCATCCTCTCGGCTTTGAGGTTGAGTTAAATTCCCAAACAACTTCTCCTGGCAAGCGCCTTGCAGAGACGAGTTGTCTAAAACCCAACAAGCCGACTTCACAATCTATCACAACTGCAATCAGAGCACCCCAGTCATCCATTCAGAAATTACTCATTCTTTAGAATCCGAATAACCAGGTCTTATTCACCTTGAATAAACCTCCTACCAGGCAAGTGCATAGCTGCATATTCAAGACAATTCCGGAAAATTCCCTCTCTCCCAGCTCCGCCTATTCATAGGATGCTTTCACATTCACCTGTGCAAAATTTTCCTCATTCATCGCAGCCTTGCGCACTCCACTACTGCGTGTCATAAAACCTCCTACCTTACACCCTCACTCAACCTCAGAACCAACCACTTTGCACATCATAGCTAGTTAGCTAATTGTAGACGCTCTTCTCTTTCATTAATTCCTTTACTTTTCTCCTTTAGATACATTATCCTTTTACACCATCGCTCTGTACTTGCTATTTCAGTACATATCTTCCTTTGGGCGACCTATCTCCAGTTGTCAATCGCTAACACCTTGAAAGCCTCAACAGATATTCTATGCCCGTCACTAGATCTCGCAACGGCATGCACGAGATGTTAACCCTGGATCAAGCCGGTACTATTAGATCTCTCTTCGGAGAAGATGAAGGTGCTACTTCCCCAAACGTCAAGAGCTATCTTCAAATGAATGCCACGGATGACAAGTTCCCCATTCTTGTTCGCCAACATGATTACCCAGGCTTGGTGAGTCTATATGTTCTGCTAATTACGTTCTGTACTGACCGCTATATGCAGCTTTCCGCTTCCTCTGCAGCACTCGACCTCGCACTGTCTCAATCTCCTGGACCTGATGCTGGTGCGAATGGCTGGGGGGCATTTACTCGTCACCGCCAATCCCAGCACAGCCTGCCATTGAACTCGCTTCAAGGAAACGGCTCGTCTTCGAACTCGCAAACAAACGGACCTGAGTCTCCCATCAGCGTTCGTCCTTCTCACCGTCACTCACTTGACATGAAGTATTATGACGGTGCACAAGAAAACTCGTCGCAGATGACCTCTCCTTCAAAGTACAACCAAAGCACTCCTCCAAAGTTGCAGTCGTCCTACTCTGCCAATGATGTCCCTACGATGAGATCTGCAAACGGAGTTTCCAGTATTAATACCACTCCCAACTCCCATGCTCAGCAGCACCTCCATAACCACAACGCTAGTTTGGGACGCATTCCTCCAAATGCGATGAATAACAGACTCAGCCGAGAAGTTGTTACCGGCGATTCAAATTCACGTGAAGCTCAGAATGGTGGTTATCAGTCTATTCAATCTGCCCTTCAGGCTAGTGCACCTCCTTTTGGCCCTGCTATTACCCAAGGCATGTCTCAGGCTCAGTCTCCGCTTGCTATGACTTCGCCTACATCTCAACAATTTGGTATGCCAGGATACTACAATAACAATGCCGGTTATAATATGCAAATGATGACCATGGGCCTTCAGAACATGCAGATGGGCCAGCAACTGTACTCTCCAAACAACCCGTATGTCAATTACAACAATATGTATCCTCAGCAAACCGCTCCACGAGATAGCCAGGCCAGAGTTATCCAGCAGCGTCGTGCTAATGATACTGAATGTAAGTCTATGCCATGCCATCCCACCTCTGGTCCATCTAACATTTCCGCAGCTATGAGCCGATTTGCAAACCTTCCCCTTGAGCAGCTCGGGGGTGAGATCTACGCTCTTTGCAAGGACCAGCACGGATGTCGGTACCTTCAGAAGAAGCTTGAGGATCGTGACCCCGATCAAGTCCACATGATCTGGTTAGAAACCAATCAACATGTCATTGAGTTGATGACCGATCCTTTCGGTAATTATTTGTGCCAGAAGTTGCTTGAGTACTGCAACGATGATGAGCGAACTGTCCTCATAGAAAATGCTTCTCATGATTTGGTTCGGATTGCTCTTAACCAACATGGAACTCGAGCTCTGCAGAAGATGATTGAATTCATCTCCACTCCTCAACAGATCGATACTATCATTGGTGCATTACGTTACAGAGTTGTCGAACTGATTCAAGATCTGAATGGAAACCATGTCATTCAGAAGTGTCTTAATAAGCTTTCACCAACTGATGCACAATTCATTTTCGATGCTGTTGGAACCCACTGTGTCGATGTTGGCACCCACCGTCATGGTATGTACTTGAGAGACCCTTAAGTTGTTTTATTCATGGCTAACTATATATTCTAGGTTGCTGTGTCCTTCAGCGTTGCATTGATCATGCCTCGGGAGAACAGAAGGCTTGGTTGATCCGACAGATTTCTGACAACGCTTATCAGCTTGTTCAAGACCCATTCGGCAACTATGTTGTACAGTACATCCTCGATTTGAATGAGCCGGTCTTTACGGAGCCTCTTGTCGCTATGTTCCAAGGAAAGGTCGGTCAGCTCTCAAAGCAAAAGTTCAGCTCAAAAATGTCTACGCTGTGCTCAAGAGCCTTCCAAGGACATGTTGATTGAGGAGATGTTGAACCCTACCGAATTGGATCGTCTTTTGCGAGATTCTTTTGCCAATTATGTCATTCAGACTGCATTAGATTACGCAAACCCTGCCATGAAGAACCGCTTGATTGATGCTATTCGTCCTCACTTACCTGCAATCCGAACCACGCCTTATGGTCGTCGCATCCAGGCGAAGATCCAGGGTAACGAAAACCGCAATGGCAGTGGCCCAAGCAGTGGACAAGCCACTCCAAATGAGATGGAAACTAGCCAAGTTCCCGTTCGTCACCAGCGAGGCATTTCAAATGCTTCTGGCGGTAGCTATGTGAATCCAGCCAGTGGTTTCGCCAACGGATTCTCACCAACTGGCCCTCCTACTTACGGGTTGCCGCTTTCCACTGGTCGCCCAGCTCCTGTTGTCGGCTTTCCTTCCACCGATCGTCTGACATCTGGTCCGGCTGCCCCACCCGCCTTCCCATATACTAATGGACGAGGTGGTGGACAATCTAGCAATGGAAATTGGGTTTAATTAGTCTCTGCTTCACGACGATACGATCTTACGTTTGTAACGGTACGAGGAATGACATTACATCTTCTAGCCTTCGAATCTGCAACTACTTTTTTCGACTCTCATAGCGGATCTCAATCTAAAGATTCTGGCTTAGGGTGTATGCGAAGTTTGCGACCTCGACGTCTGTTTTTACCCATGAATTTTACAGCTCTTTCTTGTTACACTAGCACCCAGAGGCATTTCATGAGTGCAAATTTTTTATTGCACTCGGTCGGCCGTAGCCTGCATTATGAGCGCGGTTTTCTGCCCTTTCTCGCTGCCATCTGTACCATAGGAATCGATCATAAAAAATACCTCGGCACGACTCGACGACAGCTCTCTTCTTGCGGTCGACCTGTACCTGTACCTCAACCAGCGACGACGACATAGACAATATTTTCCTATCTTGACCTTCTTCCGGTGTTTTCTTTCATTTTCCAGGCGTGTCATCATCCAATGGTCATTTCCCTTCTTGTGTAGCCAATCTCTTGGTCCAAAAATCGAGATTTGATGGGCGAGAGCTTGGCTCACTTTACGAGCATGTATCTGGTCCTCGATTTGACAAACTTTGAGTCATAATTTGATGCAAATTGGTCCGTTGATGGGGTGGATCTTTTGTGACAAGCTCTGGGTCACAATTGCACAACGCTTTTGATATATTATTATTCTCTTTTCAGATCTGGTCATGGGAGGAGGTTGCCCTGCAGCCATCATAGCATGTAACTAGAGCAACGACGAAAAGTTCATACATTTTGAAAGACTTACTGTGACCGTCAATATCTAAATATCTAAGAAAGGATAAAATCTAACACTGCAGCTATTTTAGACTCGGCAAATATATGAATAAATCTTTGAGCATTCTGGCGCTGCAGTAGGCTTAATTTTATGTCTCAACGCCTTATAATATTAAACCTTAGCTTTCGTTGTTGAGAAAAAAGGGATGTGGTGCGTCATTTAGTGATCTCATACTGTATTATGGGTTAGAGTTATCACGTTTTGCAGGGTTTTTTCTCGGGATACAAGGCTGGCAATGTGCCGAGGCTGAAACCACCAACCTTGATGCCAATTGCGATGAGCATCCAGCTTAGTGAAGAGAAGGGAGGAGTTGGTGGTCATCTTGTACCTTTAAAGACTGCTTTGGAGACGCGGGCGCGAGATACACTTGCTGACTTTCACGTATCTACCGTGCCAGTAAAGCAGGCCAATGACATCTTAAAGCATGTAAACTACCTCAACCGCACACCATCCAAATCCTAACACCTCACAGTCTGGTCCGACAAGCTCTGCCAAATGATGGCGGCCTTGACATCCAACATCTTCGTCGTTTTGCGAAATTTACAGACTTACCTCCTGAAGTACGCTCTACTATCGCTGCAGCGCGAAGCATAACCACAAACAGCTCTTCAGATGAATATAGCAATGAGCGAGTTCTTCTCATTGGCTCGATTAATGCTATTACGAAGGAAGCATTGACCGAACTGCTGTCACCTGTTCTGCAAAAATTTCCCCTGGTTGTTTTGCCTGTTCCTCTCCTCGCACCAACATCCCAGGAGCAAGCCACCAGGTGGAGCTCAAAGTATTGGCCGACTGTTTATAAGAAGAGTAACGTCTTTGGGCCACATCCAAGCCTGGTGTCTAGAGCAGCGGAAATCATTGAGCATGATGCCGGGAAGTGGCTTGCTCTTGCAGCGGAGGTAGCAGATAGAGCGTACACGGAGGGCTCCGGAGAACGAGTTGGGGTTGTTATTGTTGAAAGACACAATGGAGTCGGCAGACCTGTTGCTATAGCAGGTGATGCCCGGTGGCTGGACTGGCCTCGCTCATCAGCAGGCAATGTAACTGCTCATGCTGCTTTGAGGGGCATTGCCATGGTCGCGGAGGGATTGAAAGCCAAGGAAGAACTGGAAGCTGGCATAGCACGACAGGTGACAAATAACGGAAGTGGTACTATTTTTCGAGATCAGCCGCATGGCATATTGGAGAAGGGCTTTTCCCCTCCATCTGACCAAGAAGGTTACCTCTGCCACGAGCTGGAGATATACTGTACTCATGAGCCATGCGTGATGTGCTCTATGGCTATTGTGCATTCAAGGTTTGGCAAACTCGTTTTCAAGTACCGGATGGATCGCACTGGTGGGATATGTGCCGATGGCGAACTTGGCCATGGTCTGTTCTGGAGAAAAGAGTTGAATTGGACACTGCTTGCATGGAAATGGTCTGCTACACAAGATGTCGATGGAGAGCAGCAAGATATTGATAAAGCATTGAATGCTTGAAATGATAATGTAATAAATGGTGTTACCAATCAGCATATTCTCAAATACCGTCTTGGTAGTCGTCGTCCTTAGAGTCATTTTGCCTTGAGATTGAGTTACAATGAGCTTCCGGCTGCATGTAGACCACATCACTAAAGAATCAAAATACAATTCCTGGAAATACCCTCAAATTGGGAAGCTCATGCACTCTTGTTCAATAGCTATCTTTTCCTTTTGCACTATTGCTGCCATTGGCTGTCATATAGACTCTTACAATGCATTTTACTGCTGAATCTCTTACTGTAGATTTTGCCGGATACCATGGATTTCAAAAGATGGTCTCCACTGGCTCTAGCCGGTCAATGACAGTGATATCCTGCTGGCACTGAAAACCCCAAAATTGTATCAATCTGAAAGGGACCTGAGCTATTCTCATAGTTTAATCTCACGTCGGCTAGGGTTTCTAGAAATCTATGAGTATTTCATCTCGACTTTGTCCCACTGGATATGCAAAAAGGAATTGCAATTCCTGAGATTTTTGAAGGAGAAAGAACCCTGATTTTCTGAAAATGGCAAAATGAATCTTGTGCTGTATACGAGACTCGGTAGGGGTAGAACTCGATACCATATCGTGAGCTGAAATGGAATACAGGGCCATGAACGAAGATAATAAGAAGTTACACTAAAGTTTTGATAAGATCTAAGCTCTAAGCTCTAAAAGTACTGTATCATATGGATATTCATTGTTTCTAAGCTCTAAAAGTACTGTATCATATGGATATTCATTGTTTCTAAGCTCATCGTGAGTTATAACTGACCTTTGTTAGAAACATGTAATACTAGACATGTCCTTATGGTATTCCTGAGTTGAGTAGGGAATCGAAGATACTGAGCTGTTTCTGGTATTTTACTTTAGAAGCACTCTTACACTCACCATATTCATTCTTCTAGGCGGAATATATGAGCGAGGAATAGTGATCTTCCGAGTGGTAATTATGATACCTCAGGTACCAAGTTAAAAGAGCGCCCTATGAAGTTTGCATGGAAAAAGGCAAATCATAATATCAACAACCTTTTAGTATCCACTTTTAAATATAACTGAAGTTTGTAGTTTACATTTTGGGGGCACAAATTAAGTTTTGTAGCCTCCTTCCTTCTTAAGTGACCTGAATGAGGCTCAATTAAGCGAAACTTAAAAGGGGTTGCCAAGTCTGCAAGTATATATTGCCCGCTACAACACAGTATACCAGAGAAATATAGGTATAACTAAATCAGATGCAGGTATTGTAGTATGGTCTCAAGAAAGACAAACATAAATCATAGAATTATAAATTTGTGTGGGAATATTGATTTTATTATCCTAAAGGAGACGGAGAACGATTGTATTCTAATACAGGAAGTAACTTGATCTTCTGTTAAGCTTGAGGCAAACAAAATCTAAATTCGTATATATTAGAATGCGCCATACTTTATTTAGCTGTAAGGGGTTTGTTCTTAGTTCTTCTAGTTGCTGAGGCGAAGAAGTTTCTGTAATGTCACAACGTTTTAAGGTAGCCAAGCCTGGCTACCATAGGTCAGATGCACCAAGAGTGTATCACTTCAAAACGGAAGAATTGATCGGAACTTTCACTCATTGAGTGTTATCTTCTACAAAAGCAAAGGGTATAAAACTAGGGCTACCTACAACCCCAAAACATCTTCATAAGGTTTATTTTCGCCCTCATTCACATTACATGACTTCTTTCACATTGAAAGTCTCCCAGAATTTGCGCCACTCGGTCACAAAGAGATGCTCCCATCCATCACCAGTTTCCGCCCTTCTCTTTGTAACCCATTCTATGGTTGGCTCAAACTGAATTTCGTGGACAGGACTTCTCTTGATATAACCATTAACGCCGGTACCTGAAACACCAGACTCTGCATCAATAAGGTTTTGAGTCTTCTCAGTAGAGCTATCCTCAGTAACATAAGTTGTCTTCCCAGCCTCCCTGAATATGTCCTCAGATATGTGACCAGATTCGCCTGTCGTTAGATTCTTGGCTTGGTGCATCATACCGGAGACATGACTACCAATCCTAATTTGATCGCCACTTTTGACAACCATATAACCTGTATGATTGCCCTGAACAGCAGCTAATATTGTACCAGGTTCTACATTCAGTCGTTGCATACAGTCGGCGCGATCTCTCTGACGCAAAAGAGTCACGACTGGTTTTGTAGATCCATTCTCTGGAGGGAGCACCAAGACAGAGCCGCCATTGCCACCAATACTATGTGGAGGTGTACTGAAATACGGCTTCCTCACTGCTTTTAAATGGCTTGTATGATCGGTCCCAATAACTGTGAACTTGCGGTACCGATCCATTCTCATGATAGCCCACCCAGCAAACCAGGATATCAGGCTTTTCTCATCATCTTGAGGGAAGCAGGAGGGGGCCCATAGTACCATGCTGCGATTCTCATCGATATAATCATCTTGATACACGTATGGAAAATGATCGGTGGCAGATTCCATAAGAATATCTCGTATCTCTGCATGCAACAAGAATCTGGCTTCATTAGTTTTCCAGGATAACCCTAGAGCTGCTTCCTCGGCCTCTCTACCAGGATTGTCACGATTTCTCAAATTGTGGTCATCTCGTTCATCTAGCTTTTCCTCACCAATGTCATGGAGATATTCACGGCCTTTATAGCATAGAACGATCTTATGCAAATAAGCAGGCGCGTTTTTCGCCTTTCGACGGAACCAACGTACAAACTGCAACGCCCTTTCAGGTTCAGCGACAAGGAAGCTCGGAGTCAGAAGAATGCAATGACCGTGTGGCAGCAACCTGGCAGCAGACAACTGCCCTGGTTTAGTGCCCGGTGGCAGATCAAACACATCATTTTTCAGAGGTTTGTCTACGACATACCAAAAAGTATTGATGCGGCCTCGAGTGTCGTGAATGATGGTCCAGAGCCCAGGCAAATCAGTAAGTTCACAAATCATTGATTCGTGGATAAGAACAATGCCTGACTTAATGCTTGGGCTGTTGACGAAAAAGTCCCAGGAGCCTTGTGTATTGCTACTGTAGACCTTGTATTCTGGTGAGATCTCTTTGATAAGCGAGAAAAGAAGACGTGCGGTTTGATTGTGGCATGGTGGAATGAACATGTAGAAGTGGTGACGGGTATGCTTTGGGTTCGAATCTAGTAATCTTGACCAGCTTAAGTTATGTATTTTTTTCATGAGATGTCTTCGATATCTGCCAACCGTCAAGATTTCGGGTTCTTTGGGGGGCGCTAATTTTGTGATCTTCTCGGTGGCCGAAAAAATGAGATATCGTAATTCATTAGGTGAATGGTAATTGGTTGCTGATTCGATAAATTTCCATTCCGCCATTGAAGCATAAACGAGAACGAAGAAATGCGGGAATTGGGCTAAAATACCACCTGAACGCAGCCTCAACTCATTAACCAACTTTCCAACTACCTGACTTGCTCCTGAATCATTAGGATCAATTGTCAAGCTCCCTTGGCAATACAAAGTCTTTACAAGCGCATTCTGTCTCGCTTGAAAATGTTGCGCAAGGCAAAATTGATCTAGTCTGATCTCCTTAAGAGAAGCAAATGCTGTCTTCCAGGGCTGACCATCTTCCGAAAATTCGCCAAAGTCGATCAGAATCGACTGAGATGCATCGCTGCCAAAGTAAGTAGCCTTGGCTCGGGAATTGACAGGCTTGATGATGCCTTTTCTCTTCTTGTAGTCGTCAACGCTGATTTTGGTGCGTAACTTCGAAGCTTCGGGTAGTACAGAGTGTTTTGTACCAACAACCTCAGGCTCATCGACGAAGGGCATCGGCTCGTCGAGATCGAATGAGACGGACTTACGCCTAGGGCTAATGGCTGGCTCTTCTTGCTCTACTGCGAATGAAACGGACTTGCGAGCGCTAGCAAGAGGGGTAGAATGACTAGAGATAGGGAGCACGGTGCTAGTTGGGTTGTTGACAATTGCCGGTGGTGTAGATTGCTGCATTATCCCAACGTTACCGCTGTTAAACTGATTGAACTGTTGTATTGGCTGATTTGGCTTCCTTAGCTGAGAATCGGCCGAATGAGAAAATTTGCAAGTATTACCATCACGACATATGCCTCTTTTAAAGAATAAACACGGCCTGTTGTGAGGACTAGCCTGAACCGGATAATCACCCTCATTTGTGTGCTGAAACAAACAAGAATTCCCGTCTTTGCACTGCAGATTATTATACCAGAAGTGACATACTACAGACTTTTTGTTTAACCGCTTGGAACCCTTGGTAGGGTCCAGAGCAATGGAATAATCGCCCGTGGTAGAGTGTCTAAATTGACAATTCGCACCTTTGATACAGGAACCGTTGGTGTACCAAAAATGGCATGTCTCCTGAACTTTGTCTGAAGAATCAATACTAGTAGTGCTTGTAGTTCGGGGTTGCGGCATTATGGCATTTTCGAAGGCAGGTTCCTCACCTCGGAAAATTCGTCTTTGATCATCGATAGAAGGCGAAACCGGGAAACTGATGTCATCTGAGTGTCGGTAGCGACATAGTGTACCTTTACTACATTTGCCATTGTTATACCAAAAATGGCAAATAGAATTTTGACCATCTTCAGGACGCCAAACTGGCCGGCCAGTACTGTCGTATTGTCGAGGACGACCTTCGTTAAAATTCTGAGGCAATGGCCCAATTGGCAGATTATTGTCCAAGTCATGCTTGTATTTACACAAATAACCTTTGGAGCAGCTCATCTTATGGACAAAGAAGTTGCACACCGCATTTGTTGAATCTGAAGGACGCCATTGCGGTCTTCCAGCAATGTTTGCCGTAGCGATATGCGTATCTCGAGCAGATAAGTCCTCGCTAATAGGCTCATCGTCCGATCTGTCATTTTGGCCACCTGGTGGAACATTGCTTGATACCTTACGAGAAACCAGAGGCCGAACTGCACTAAATTCCTTAGGGTTTGCCGGATTGAAAAGTCCGCCTAGAGCTTCAACATCAGGGGCTGCATCAGCGAGACCGCGACCCACCTTTTCTGCTACATAGCGAAGATGCATGTTGGAGTAAAGTTTGTGGCCCTTCTCTGGATTCATAGAGTTTTGAATAATATTTGGTCTTTTCTTAGGGGGATCCCGTTTAATAAAGATGTTTTTGGGTGGTACAGATGCGCCTCCTCGCTTTGCGCCTCGAATAGAAGATATGCCTCGATCTGAAGGACGTCCACGATTACTAGAAGATACTTCTCGCGGTGGACTTTTTGTGGGAGATATAGTGCCACTTGTAGAGCACGGAGCTATCAGAACCTGTCTTTCTAAGCTTTGTGAGCGTTGTCGTGTAAGGATGGCGCTTCCTGAGGACAAATCACGCTGCTCCACATCGTTTGGAATAGCAGCAGCATCGGCTTGTTGAGCGCGCTCTTCAACTAGACGATGACTTGGCGATATTGCACGATCTGCTTGTCGATGGAACTGCTTGACCTGCGATAGACGGTCTGGTGAAACGGCACGAGCAGCCTGCTGGGGGAGTTTTTGGAAAGAGCGAATATCTGCTCCGGCCTCTGAACGATCATCTGCAGGTTGCACTACCTGTATAATGTTAAAATAGAGACTTTGACGGAGGAGTGGTTACGCACTTGTGATAGGCTAGAGAGACGAACAGCTGAGCCACTATCTTGGGATATTGCTGGAGAGCTGCTCCGCGACGTGCGCTCGTTCTTGATAGTTTGCAATGCCTTCTGCTTTGGTGTTTTGTTACTGCCCACAAACAGATCGTTACCAAGATCAGAGTCTGAGCTACTGCTTTTGGAATTGGACTGTGTAGTTGCTTCAGTTCTGGAGCGCTGAGCTGAAGCTTTGGTCGACTTCTTTTGTTGTAGCTTCGGCTTTGTTTTCACAGCTACCTCTTCCGCCCCTGTCAATTCGCGATCCTCTGCACGACGGCCATCTACATCTGGTAGGGCTTTAATCTCCCGACGCTTTCTCTCTTGCTTTCTAAGTTGTTGACGCTTTCTTTTTGCTTTCTCAAGTTCTTTAAGCCTTGCATTATGGGCCGCGAGATTGAATGGAGGCATCCTCCCTTCTTGCTCTAATTTTTGCCTTTCTTTCCAAGCTTCAAGAATCTCATCATGCTGAATATTCCCTATCGGCTCCCACGTAGACTTGTCCACATGATAACCTTCCCATAAAATTAAATACTCCTTGCCACGAACTGTTGGTCTTTCGGCAAGGATCCTGTTGACTAAAAATTCTGCACTTGAGGAATACTCGTCACTTTCAGTGGAGTTGATAGCGATGGCATCCTCATCAGGTGGTTTGGCTCCCTTCGGCCCCGCCATGTTTGCGGTTATGCTCTTTACAGTTGCGTTAAATGTTGGAATAGACTTAGTAGACGTATGAGAGTGCCAGAAGTCGTAGTGGGGCGAGACATACGCGTTGTGGTGACGCTGACAAAGCGACGTGATCGCGACTGCACGTGATACTTCGGATTAACTTTTGGTGTAAGGATACATACACTGGTAAGACGACAATTTAGATGATGTCAAGCTTTGCTTCGGAAAGAAACATCTGTAGAAGAACTATAAATTACATATTTAGACAATAGTTGTTAATGCTTGCGACTCTGTTTTGTGTTGGCTCCGTGCTTTTCCCTCGATTAAATTCTAAATTCCCCCCTGATACGAAGTATCCACCAAGCTGTTAATGGCACCGTGCGCTGGTCTACAGATATCCCATTCACACCCTCAAAAATCCAAAACCGAATCCAGCCAAATAGGAGTCGCATCCAAGCCCACCTACCAGCCACACTGGAATACATACGTGGCTTTGAAAGTTATTTATGCAACTTTATTCACACGCCAGGATTGACCGGAATTACTCAGCCACAACCTCTCCTATCCATTGTCCGCGCTTAAATAAACGCGGGAACCGCCCCTGCGACAATCCATACAGATTCCGATAACCCTTACGTTTGATCAATCAACACCAAGACTCGACCACAAACCCATTAACTTTGCACAAACAATCATGGCGAATGACGAATACGATGTAAGCAACTACAACTTCTCCTGCTTGTGTAAAGATCGTAAAGACAACCTGCTAATGTGTTGCGTCAACAGTTCCTTTTTAAGGGTGAGGATTACCCCACCGCTTGACTGACCTGACTTGTTCTCCATCCCAGCTAACCTTGTGTCTCTTCAGTGGTTCTGATCGGAGACTCTGGGGTTGGTAAATCCAATCTTCTGAGTCGATTCACCCGAAACGAGTTCAACCTAGATTCAAAGTCCACGATCGGTGTCGAGTTCGCAACCCGGAGCATTCAGGTAGACGCGAAAACTATCAAAGCGCAGATTTGGGATACGGCTGGCCAGGAGAGATACCGAGCAATCACATCCGCATACTATAGAGGAGCGGTCGGTGCTCTGCTGGTGTATGATATCAGCAAACACCAAACATATGAAAATGTTACTCGGTGGTTGAAAGAGTTGAGGGACCATGCGGACTCCAACATCGTTATTATGCTTGTCGGAAACAAGAGTGATTTGAGACATCTGAGAGCTGTACCTACCGAGGAAGCCAAACAATTTGCCAGTATGCAATTCCCATGCTATTGTAACTGCTATGATGCTGATTGACGGTGGTGTAGGCGAGAACAACCTTTCCTTTATTGAAACTTCAGCACTTGATGCCAGCAATGTTGAGCTTGCTTTCCAAAACATCCTCACTGGTAAGAAATCCGCAGCGAAACATCCATCAGAAACATAACTGACTATTCCTTCTCCCAGAAATTTACCGAATCGTCTCCCAAAAAGCCCTCGATAATGGCGATTCTGCACAAGCCAATATTGGCGCTGGTACAAACATCTCTCTTACTAATCCTCCCCAGGATGGTGCGGCCAAGAAGGGATGTTGCTAGTTGCTAAGTTTTGATGTTACGTTGGGTCGGTAGACATAAACTGGTTGAAGGGTTCTTTAACGGTTGATACAATGCGTGGCGTCTGTTGACATGTCATTCTGGTGGGAGCATGGGTGTAATATTCGACGGATAGTTATGCCCCACGGATATTTCTCATTCCCTTTTTTACTTGATCACTGCTTTCCTTGGTTCTGTGGTGTCTTTTACCGACAGAACCTGGGATTTTCATGCGAGCACGATTGCTATGGTATTCAATGGACTTTTAATCAACACTTCTTCCATGTTTTCAATGTGACGTGAGTTGCTAAATCCTATAGAAACTCGCAAATTGACTAGATCGTCAGGCATCAAATATCAAATATCACAATGTGAACTACTTTACAAGCTAGCAGGACCTGACCCCAGGCCACCACTACCCCTGAAAGCTTTAAAGAGAGTCAATTTGTCTTATTAAAATTGTTCTTGTCTTACCTCGACTATAGACGCAATCCAGATGACTAACATCCTCCGCAGTTATATACAACGTGTAGACAGCCATGTGCCTACAAAAATATTTTGTACCCTTTATGATCGGTGCATTAGAAGATATGATCCGTCGCCTGCAATAATCTCCAGTAAGAATGAAAAATTACGCTCCGAGTACAGAAGTAGTGAAAAGTAATCATGTCGTCAATCTGAACATACCGGAAGGAATTAGACAAAGACCTCTGCGCGTTCTTGTCAGTTATTAGTTTGACTAGAAGAATTCCGAAGAAACTAGAACTTGAATAGAAAAACTCTACACAAAAATGCACCAATTTTCTATTTAGCCAGGTTCATAAAATGCACTACTCAGCAGGGCGGAAAGATAGCGCTAGCAGCCTTGCCAACAAGGCTGCACAGAGTGGGGTTTGATGCCAAGCTTAGATTGGCGATAGCAAGAAAAAAGTCAAGAACTTCAACAACCTTTGCGACAACTACTTAAAGTCAAGCACAGCACCATGGCGTCCGTCTACAAATCACTGTCGAAGACCAATGGTCACAAGGAAGAAGGTCCAGCAAATGGTGTGAAAAAGAACAAGCAGAGAGTGTTGATATTGTCTTCAAGAGGAATCACCTATAGGTAAGCTAGATGCTACTGGCTCAAACCCTCCGACGAAGATAAAGAACAGAACGCAGGCACAAATCTGGACCTTTGGAGTACCGGTTTCTAACTGAATTGCTAGACATCGACACCTACTCAACGACCTTGCCTCTCTCCTCCCTCACAGCAGAAAGGATGCCAAGTTAGACACAAAATCCAAATTATACCAACTGAACGAACTTGCCGAACTCTATAATTGTAATAATGTATTCTTCTTTGAAGCACGGAAAGGGAAGGATTTATACCTATGGATGAGCAAAGCACCTAATGGGCCTACTGTCAAAATGCACATGCAAAATTGTACCTCTACCCATCCAATTCGTTAGGCACAACTAACAACTACAAGTACATACCATGGAGGAACTGCACTTCACAGGCAATTGCCTGAAAGGTTCCCGCCCGATCCTATCATTTGATGCCTCATTCGATTCCGCACCACATCTCCGCGTCCTTAAAGAACTCTTCCTCCACATCTTTGGTGTACCCAAAGGAGCACGAAAAGCAAAGCCATTCATTGATCATGTTATGGCATTCACGCTTGCCGATGGCAAGATCTGGATCCGCAACTACCAAATCAGCGAAACAGAAGCCTCAAAACTGACTACCACACCCTCCGAGACCTCAGATGCTGCACCTAAGGTCAAATCAAAGAGCGATAAAGGCAAAGAGACCGAAGTCAGCCTGGTAGAGATTGGCCCTCGGTTTGTATTAACACCAATTGTGATACAGGAAGGAAGTTTCGGTGGACCGATTATATATGAGAATAAGGAGTTCGTAAGCCCGAACCAGGTCAGAAGCGAGGTGCGGTTGAAGAAGGCTGGACGGTATAATGCGAGAGCAGAGCAGGGTATCGAGAGGCTGGCTAAGAGAGGAGATTTGGGACTTAGGACGAGTGGAGGTAGAACGTTACCAACAGATGCGTTGGATGCTGGAGAGCTATTTGCTTGATCAATAAAATGGAATTATGGTATCTGGAGTCTGGTGTCAAAATTTTGCATGGACAGAGATCGCTCGCTGTTTGAAGCTCGCTCTAATTGTCATGTGGCTTCCATAGCTAGTTTGATGAAGATGTACAACCCACGCCGTGAATATTCAAGGATAGAAACTACTTGCAAACGCATCATGAATGCTTCTCTCTGATATGCTTACATGCGCTTTGTTGATGTGATTTTGTCTCGGTAGATCTCCCAACTAGTAAGCCTTTGTGTGATCTTCCGAATCAATGCTCCTTAAATATTTACATTTTGCCTTCACAGCTACGCTTGTTTGTTTAGTCGCAATGCTTTTCATGCTAAGGTATACCCACTTTGATCGTCCTCAAGGTTATCACCCCTAAAGGATTTCATCTGATAGATATCGAACTCAACTATGGGTTAAATAGCAGCGTTCCTATTTGGTCTCTTGCCATCCATTCCTGGGTATTGTTGCCTGTTCCATTCCCTACGCCACCGATTCAGAGCCTTCAGATTGATATATGAAAACCCCAGACCTCTTATAGCCAGCCAACTTCCCATCTCCCACGTTAGGCAATAAGAAAATGTACCATGAGAAACTCCAAGTCCACCCTCATAAAGTCAATAGATATTAATTCATATCCTCCCGCGAAAGAAATTTGCTGGCCAATCGCTACAAAATTATCAATCAAGGTCATAATTCTGTCCGTCGATGAGCACGACGACATTTAGACAAGCTGCGTAAGCTTCCCTAATAGCACATGCCATGCAAGTCCGCTCCACATCCGCAATCACAGCACCTAGTCCCCAATGGCTACACCACGCACGAGCGAGTACCTCATTATCCGCTACTCCAAAGGCTTCAACTACTAGGACTCGCTCACGCTCATTCTCCTCCCTCTCCTCCCCTGACTTGGACCCTCCAGGCGTCCCTACTGAGATGCTCAAGTTGGGACCAGAACCAATTCCGCTCTCCGAGCCCTTCAAACTAGTGCCTCCAGACTGGGCATTGACTCCTCCCCAGTCTTTGATGGAAAGAATTTCGTCCACCGGTACTGCATGATACACGTAATCGTCGAATAAGGGGTGTGGACCTCGCATACAAGGATGAGCGGCTACGAAAGCAACATCATAGGAGAGGCGGAGCGGCCATGAGCGACCTGCAATAGCAAATTGTACCGCAGCATCGTAAGTGAGTGGTTTGCCGTCGTTGATATTGCTTTCTGAGCCGGGTGAGGAGGGAGATGAGAGCGGAGGTGGAGATGAAGCTTTTAGGGGAGATGACAAAGGTGAGGGCTGTGGAGGAAGTGGTTTTAAAGCCAGCTTTTCGATTCTCACTGTGTCGATAAAATCGTCTGGATCAGCGATGGGGAGATGATACTCAGCTACTGGGTATGTTGACGACGGTGGACCTAGTGGATCTGAGCGAATTGTCATACTATCGATATCACTAGGTGAGAGACTCTGTTTTGGGCGACGTTGGCGAATGCGTGCAATCTGTACGCGTGACAGATCTGGAGCTGGACGAGCAGGGCCGACCCCTATCAAAGTTTATCGGTCAGTATTGTGTGCAATATGTCCCTATAGCCCTGTATCAAGATTGACCAGTTCGTTGGGACTTGGGCCCTTCTATGTTAGGAAAGTTGCACTTACATCCTACGATATCTCTGCAAGTAGGACTGAGGACCTTGCCAACAATGCTAGTGGAGCTCCAGTATGTGGTCGACTTATATTGGAATCCAGAATGTGGGTGCATATGCGTTAGTGCAGCAAGGGCAGTTGCATCACTGTCACAGTCGATAAGTGAGTTCATAACGAGCCATGGAAGTGTGGGACCGGGTAGAATCATGCCCGTAAAGTAGGACATGGTATCTGAGCTTCTATCTTCTAGTGGTTTTGCGTTTGGGTCTATCTCTTGTAAGACTTCCTTAACCAGAGGAAGATTTGGCCACTTCATTGCCTTGGCAAATTTTCGTAGGCCTTTCACTTGAGACTTCTTGACTTTGAGATGGAATCGGACTACGAGCTATGTTAACAAATAGCCTTTTTGATGGTTCTAGAATAATTACTTTGCTCTGGATCGCCTCCTGTTTTGAACTTCTCAATACTCATACATTCATGCCATCTCCGTGCGAGTGCCAGATCCCACGCAATAGCCGGCGGAAGTTGTGCCAATAGCTAAGCAAAACCTAGGTTAGTAACGCCAATATATGATTTTCATATCTTCACAATTCTAGCACATCTTAAATTCTCAAAAAGCGACTCACTTTCTCCTTGACCCAATCTGCATGATGTTTCGAATGTATCCTCAAATCTAACTCCATGCTTAACAACAACTGATGAAAAAAAGCCTGGTATCGCCCGTGATCGGTGTATGTAGCATTCGAGAAGAACTTTGCAACGACCTGTGATGTGAATTAATACGGGGAAAATATCAAAAACCAATATGGTGTGCTTAGAAGCTGGGGCTTTTTAGCAACCGAGACACTATAGAGTAATAACGCATTGTCAATCAAAGTGTCCCGAATATTGCAACGGCTGTCCAAGCTCTCAATCCAAGTGGCCCTTCTATTGCAGAAAAACTAACCTGGTTTTCTGGCTTGCTAAAATCAATCCACTCAGGCCGCGAAAGCACTATAATCAAGTCCGCAATTTGTTGTTCCATGGCCTTGTGTGGGTTCATGTATTTGTCTGGGTCCTTCAACAGATTTTTGTATAGGTTTTTGCTAGAAATCTTCATTAGAAATGGATACCAAGAACCATGAGGGTACCATCAATCCCTTTTTTGAATTTTTGAAACTTGGAACATAGGGTCACTCACTACATCAACTCCTCATAATCTTCCTCAAAACCACTCTCCAGATAAATTAGCCTCTCCAGCACAACACCCAACGAAACCTCCCTTGGCCTCATTTCCAGATCCCTAACTCCAATAGCTGGCGCAGGTTTTGCAGACCTGCCCACCCAATGATTTAGCGTAGTTGTGCCTCTCGATCGTCCATAACAAAATGCCATGCTAGGTTGCTCTAAGGATTCCCAAGGGCGCTCCAGCCCATTGCCATGCAACCGAAAACTACATGCTCCAAAAGCCGGGTGCCATAGTGGCCTCGTGTCACTCCCGTCCGCAGTTTCTACAATGCCATCTTCATCTTGATCACCGACATCCCTCTCTTGGATAGCAGCCCAAGGGGAGGAAATTGTAGCATAGTAATTTTGAAATTCGGAAGAAGCATGCGGTATAGGACGGCGATGGCCATGAAAAACTGGTACACCAGATGCAAGCAGTGTCATTGCCGTACCTTGGGACATAGAGCCTTCGGGTGTTAGACCTGGCGGAGGCCATGATGTGAGGATCGGCGGGACTGTGCCTATCCTTGAATGTCTGCTTTCGCGAGAATGCGCACTATGTGGTCTTGGGGATGATGCTCGTGCGCGGCGACGCCGTGGATGGTCTTTATCCTATAATAATGTGTTGGATTGTGGAGGGACAGGAAGAGAAGGGGGAGGGGGGAGCGAGGTCATACATGTTTCGATTCTCTAGATTTTTCTTCTTTACTACCGCTTCTAAAGAGGCTAAGTAGTTTCTTCTTGACGTCGCTCATGGCACAATTTCCAAGGATTTCGATATAGGATATTATGAGACATTTATGGGTGGGAATGTTTGCTCTCAGTCGATTGCGAGGCTGAGTTCTGATATTCTAGCCAAGCTGAGGGATCAGCAGCCTTGTGGTGACGTGTTTAATCACACGTGATTCCAGGCAATAAGATGTCGAGCAGACGTTAAGAGCAGAAATTAATAGTAATCAAGTTATATAATATGTTGTTTATAAATTTTATAATGCTCATGTAAGCTTCTGTTTGAAAGAATTTTGGACTTGGTATTTGGGTATAATCTCTTCTGATATTGTAAAACAATTTAGTCCGACTGTTGAGACAGGAACCAAATTTAGATCGTACTAGCCAAATTATGAATACCCCTTTTGTCTAAACGAGGTCAGCAAAAATAGCAATCGCGCACGGTAGGATGAAGAAGCAGTGTCAAACAGATTAAATTTCATAGAGTGCAATCCTATACAACTAGTTTAAGTACAGATCCAGTCTGGACCGGGTGTTCCAGCAATTATGTAAACGGTCTCATCCATAACCCCAGTGATTCTACATATATTTCAAAACAATTTTTATTCATAGTAACTCAATCTTCGCCGCTTCTTCCCAGCCTTCACCAGAAGGAGAGTTGGAAGTTGAATTGCCAGGCAAGTCAAGACGGGATATAGCTGCCCGGTACTGTGTTGTTGTTAGCAAGGTTAAGATAGTATTGTCGTTTTGTGAAATTCTTACCTTAAATATGAAATTGAGTATCAAAGAAACCATTAATGCAAAACTGATGATCATAGGCCCGATCATGTTATCGAAGTCCTTGCCACTTCTTGCGACAATCATATTCCTTCGAGTATAGTGCATGTAGTAACCCCATACCCCAGCGAAAATAGCAATAACGACATATGCAATTCCCATCAGTGCCGCAACCATGTCCTCTCCCGCTGCTCCGTACAGTCCGATAGAGAGAGCACCTAATAGCACGCTAATGTGCTGCCATTTGAGGAATGTACGTTCATTCGCTAACCACACCTTTGGCTCAACTTGCAACGGCCCAGAATCTTTGATAAGCTGAAGTGGCTTCGTAACTCCTGGCGGCAACTGCACATTTTTCTCCCTCCGTGATTGGGCGTATCTAGATAAAGAGAATGATGGAAATACCGACGCCAGGGTACCATAGCCACCACTTGACTCTCCGTTCGCATCATCATTGGCGCTTTGGGATTTGTTCTTTCCAGTGAAGTCAGATCTGCGTCCCGCTCTCTCATCGGCATCCATTCTCTCCTGCATGTATGATTTACCAAGCGGTGAGCTAATGGCAGCTTTGTAGCTTGCGCTTTGCTTCGAAGTTCCGAGATAACTACCGATAACGGCCTCATCATCAGCCATCTTCGCCTTCCTCTGCTCTTCTTCTTCAAAAGCAGCCTGAGGATCCTTACGAATATCTGTCTCTAGATCACTGAGCCAGAATGGGTAATTGTTCACCTGGTCTTCAAATAGTGAAGCCACACCCTGGACAAACTTTGAGAACCGAGGGGACTTGTGTACGAGATGGGAAGCCATCAGGTCGTCAATCCATTTTGGATGCTTGCTGGTTCCATCTTCCTTGACCTTGATTTCTAGCAGTGAATATGGAAATCTTGAGATCTCACTTTGATTCAAATTCGGAAAGGGATAGACCATTGACGTGCTATCAACGTCAAGGCGGTGCCAGTTGTCTGGATCCCTATAATAACGCTTTTGATCCAAGGCATCTTCTCTTATGAAAGCAAGCGATGTATCAATAGATATCCTCACCTTGTCATCCAAAGGTTTTTGAAAGGCAGTACGGGTATAGTTGGCTCTCAAAATAGGCTGTAGGTTCTTCTTCAAAATAAACCCCTGGATGGCATTTACAGTATCCTTATACTCCTGGATCACGCTTTCGGGTTGCCCTTGTCGTTCCATTTTCTGTACCGTCTTCTCCATTTTGTAGTCTCCTTTGATGAATGGCTGGATATATTTCTCTTTGATAGGGAATCGTTTTTCCTCGCTGCTACCGTTCTGATGTACAGTTTTCTGTTCGATAACAAGTTCTGGATGGTCAATCAGTTGACCATACCAGCGAATCCTTAATGAAGACACGTCTACTTGTTGATCCACTTTATCTGAGTATAAGGTAAAATCTGGATTATCGAAGTAAAGAGAATTCAAGGTTGGATCGCCTTGAGACTCCAAAAACTTGCTGGATTGTTCACTGTAGACGAGACTAGGAAGTCGACGGAGAATGTAAGTTTTGACCTCGAGAAGATTATCTTGGTGGATCCAGACTAAATATGTTAGCACTTCGAAATGGGAAACAGAACATGGAGTTTACATTTGAAAGCCGTATATCTCTCGCCATTTTGACTCATTGACTGGACATTAGAAGTGGAAGCAATTATTTGGTCTGTAGTTGGGTCCAATTGCTGTCGTACTACAAAGTACATCAAAGACAACTTGTTCAGTAGGGGAGAATAGCCTTGCTCCGAGTTAAATGGTCGGTCGTGAAGCGTGTTCTGCATGATAGGCCTGATCTTGTAGTTATTCCCACGTTTCCGATCATGTTTTTTGACAATCTTTAAGAAGCCCGTGTAATTTATGCTGCTGTATTTTTTCAACTCCTTTGTCTCGTTGGTGATGGCATCCAGCTCCTCCTCAATCTCCTTAAACCTGCCAATGGTTATATCTCCTTTCTTCTGTCCTTCTTCGAGCCCAAGGTCTTTCAGCTTCTCACCGGCCGCGGCCGCCTTCTGTTCCAATTTTTCGAAAGTTGAACTTTGGAAAGCTGCAACCTTTTCCAACTGCACGCTCAGGAGTTCGTCGCAGAACTTGGTCTCGTCATCCTCGGTCCAGGCCCTATCATCGTCCAAATCTTCCCGCAACAGATTCTTCAACTTGCTATAGTCGATATACTGGGTTCGCCATGGTGGATATACAGAATTCCGTAAAGTCTTCCCGAAACGCATGTTTGAAGAACGTAATGGTTCTACGGTATCGATCTATACGAATACTTGAGGAGCTAGTGTCAGAGAGGAAACATCAGCTAAAAACGAGGATTGTTGCCTACAGTGTAATGTTGTCAAGTATTTTATAACATTGATTTATTTTGGAGAAACACGAAATATACGAAGAAGTGAAAAGCTAGACAGGCTTGAGTCCAAGATGCCCCCGCTGAATGGTCGAGCAGAGCAAGCTTGAGGTGAATCGTGAGAAAGCGAGCTATGTAATTGTCCAATCCCGACCCTAGCATTTCCACGTGCGTGTGTCCACCACCTCTTGCAGCCTTTTTCTATTCTATGTCTCGCTAAAGTTGCCTCAGGCCCAAAAGCGCATCCCTGCCCCCCCTGTCTGTGAACTCTAAGTCCTTTCGAACCAATCGTACAAAAATATTTGCTTAGTCACTTTGAATGAGTTGCTCCCCTACCAATGTAACAGTGTCGAAACTTTACATATGACCATTAATTTGGCATGTTTATTAGTGTTCTAGTTCTCAGAGTTATGGAAACAGTACGTTGGCAGGAGTGTGTCAAGATTTTTGCGAAAGTATCAAACAGAAACCTGTTTCGTTAATTCAACGAGTCCTGCACAAAAAGTGACTATAGGAAGTACGCTTTATAGGATCTGCGTTGGTGAATATCCCAAGCACAGCTCCGGAGCAGGACGCATGCTGAGTGATTCATATACTACAAAAGTCCAGGCTAAAACGCACAGCACACCTATCGAATCAAACCAGATAATGTACATGATCAGCCTTGTAAGCGTCAATTGACTCCCAAACTCTACCCACCGAACGATCATTTTAATAAGAAGTCACCTCAGATAACAATCCTACTTAGTATCCCTGCTTCATCTGTCCAGGAATCAGTATGGGTAGAAGTTGAAGGGAGAAGGCGTGGAGCTTAAATAGTTAATATCGCTGAGAAACTTGACAATATGCCTCTCAACAATAATCTGACTATCGAAACCCCTAACCAACTAGCTTTACAGGAAGGTACTGTACCTGCCATAACGCCGACTTCGCCCGTTCTCGAACATTCAGTTCAGGGTCTGTTTCCAGCATCTCTAGCTTTGCAAGAAAGCCGAGTTTCTTGAGCTCGCTCGCTCGTTGTGCACATGCCTGGCCATCGCTAGCATCATCCATCCAGGTCAGATTTGTCACCAACCAGCAAAGGGCCAGACGGACCTCGATGCTTGGATGATTGAATTGTGGCACGAGCAGCTTGAGTAGTTCTGTTTGCGCAATGACAAGTTGCCGATGTCGGGGAATGCTAGCTGCCATATGGACAAGAATGTAACCGACCGCTGTAATTATTTCTGCTTGGGGAGGAATGACTCTGGTTTCAGCACTGGAGCCACCCCGACGGTTGAACGGATTCACTACCTTTGGCCTGAGTTTTGATGCAAGAATCTCGAAAACTCTGTCTTGTCCAAGGGCGTTGAAGAGAAAATCAATCATCTCAGTTGTTTCTGCAGTCCCACCTTGACCTGCACCTCCAATCAGATTCCGGATAAAGTCGAGCCCTTGCTCTTGAACAGCTATGTCATCCTTTCTGGCTTTTCTGGCAGGATTCGTTTCTGCCTCACGCAACAGGGCTAGGCGTGCTTCTGCCTGCTGTACATACTTACTCTGGCTGCTAGTAGGTCTCGAATTTGACCGGGCAAAAGAGCCACCGAGAACTGGCTCCGGTTGATCCTCAAAATGATCCATCTCAAAATCCTCATCCAAATCATCAGTTGATAACGCTATGGACTTCCCTGTATCGCTTCCCCGAACAAGGGCCTCATCCTCAGTATCGTCACAAATTAGCTGCACTAGCCACCCCTGACCAAGTTCCTCGAGGCATGTTCTTTTCATGTCATTACTGACGGCATGAACAAAATGTTTTAATGCCCAAAGAGCATTCAGCCGAAGCTTTGCATTGCCGGAACGAGCATGCTCACACAGAATCTTAAGCACTCCGGCCTCAGTGATAACCTGCATACTTTATTAATTTCAATGATTTATACAATATATGGGATGACTTACATCTCGCATTGGGCTAATGTCAGTTACCAGATTGCAAACTGTTGCTGTTGCAGCAATTTGTATCTCAACATCTTGATGTTTGAGGAGCTTAAAAACAGGGATAGCAACGCCATTGTCGATTAGTGTAGTCCTTAATATGCTGACTGATCTAGAGAGAGCGCGGATGGCTCCACAGGCAGCTATAAGAACATTGGCAGAATTTTCCCCATAACCTTGCGGATGAGGTTCAGCAACACCATTGGTGGCCTTTTCTACCTTTTCCCCAGATTTGGGCGTGGGTTTTCCTGGATTAGGGCTCATTGATTCCACAATATATGGAATCATGCCTTGATCGACAATTGCCTTCCGGTATTCGTCCTTGAAAGGAACAAGAGCAGCAATTGCTTTCAGACTGCTCTCCCGCACTTTAATCTTATGGACGAGCAATGGTGGATGTTCTAAAGAGTTGATTTCCGATGACTGTGAAATTTCCATGGCGTCTAGATTTCCCGCAACATGAGGTGACCACGAATCTATCTGTGATGATACGGAAACAGGATCATAGGATGTTTTCAGCATTTTGGATAGCTTGTTCACCACCCCAGCCTCAAATGCAGCCTTTTGCAAGTACTCGCTATCGGTGATTAGCATCGCAAGTACAGCTGGTGCTCTCTCTTTTACAGTCCAGTCCTGTAAAGTCGATTCTAGTTCTATCACCGAGTCCTTGGACTTTGGTGGGGGAATGATGTCTTCAAGCATTTCAACCAATAAGGGTACTACCAGAAGACCTATTGCGGTCTCCCTAGTTTTGCTAGTTAGACCAGCTCTGTATAAAACGGTTAGAACCGAAGCAGCCATTAGACGCTCCATGCTATCTCGTGAATGAAGCGGCCGCGATCGTAGGAGAAGTATCAAATAGGCAATAAGAGGGCTCTCTGGCTCTTCCGAATCAAAGGTGGAGCTATCAGTGGATGCAACACCTTTCTCAAAACTGGTCGAATCCGTCCAGCTTGGTAAAGACGTGCCATTGTACTTCCTAGCTGTTTGTGATAGATTATCTCTCGATCCCGATGTACCTAATGGTGGAAACGCGGATGCCTGAGCCGCACTCTTTGGCTGATTTAGTGGAATGCATGGCAATAAAAAGTCTATCGCGTTCAATTGGGTTTGTCGGGTGCCCAGACCCGCAGTATTGAATGCGTTCCATGCTGCACGCGCATTCTGATTTACAATGAACTCAGTTCCTGCCACTGATGGAAATACTGCTAATATGGAAGGGGAAAACAAAAGCTGTGAAGATCTGAACTTAGAATCCGCAATGATGACCGAGATAGCATTCAGCACCACGGAAAGATCAGCACTCGAGGGAGCAGCTAGAGGAAAGAATTCATGTAGACCGTCTCTTTGTGCAATGACATCTGCACCTGGTATGACGAGGCCCTCGGCTACAGCGAAGCTGGCTAATTTGGTAGCGAGTGCATCAAGAACTCTGTGGTAACTTTAGTCAGTATACAAGGATGTGATTAGGACTAGAGTAGCGAGAATAGGTACATGTAGACAGAGTACTCACCCTGAACTTGCGAGACTTTGTTGATGGCGTTCCTCCCGACAGATCCGGCTTATCAGGGATGCTGTTATTGATATTTGGCATTGGACAGTCGTGGA
>Ga0247734_1000377_pt1 | contig 39503 bp, 37 predicted proteins | sample UWRJL103311B2_FD_180933 | JGI IMG/M metagenome (GOLD analysis project Ga0247734, IMG submission 180933) | Plant litter microbial communities from Arlington Agricultural Research Station in Wisconsin, United States - UWRJ-L103-311B-2 | ecosystem: Environmental > Terrestrial > Plant litter >...
ATTAAAATTAAAAAAAAAAAAAAAAAAAGAAAACCCCCCCAAGCAAAAGAAGTTCAACTTGTCTGCCAGACAGGTCTACACGTTCATGCCCAGGGCTAGTTGAGAGTACTCTCTTCCCTTATTCTTAGTACCAGAGTGCCGAATTCAGGCGCCCGAGGATCTCTATCAACACAGTTTTACTTCATGGAATGGGAGAGATCTAGATCGTTTGTGTCAGGTCATCATTCTACTCCTTAAATCTAGTGAATTGCACGTCTTGGGAGCTAAGGGTAAGCGCCAGAGATGCATTCGTGGTAAATTACTCGCTGTGTTAAATCAGACTGCTTGTATGAGAGAGAAAAAAGGCGTTACAAGGTGAGTGGAAGTGTTCATAAAATATTTCAAGAAATTTAAATGGTATATAACACACCCGATATAATACCGCGCCAAACCCCCCGCCCACCCCCAACCATGATACAAGCTTCTTTTTGTTCCAACTTGCACACTCTATACAGAGCCCTATCCCTCAAACCTAAACTCATCCTCATCCACCCCTCTTTTCCTTTTCACCAAATTACCAGGAGCCGACATGTTGTTTTGCCCTCCTCCTCTAACGCCTTGTACATGTGTTTGGTCAACATACCCCCCCATATTGTTTTGCATCTGCATCTGCTGGATCCCAACCAATGTCCCATTCCCACGCACCAAATGAAAAAAGTCTGTCCTGCTACTCCCATTTCCACCCCCAGTATTCCCATTCCCAAAGCACATTTGATTATCATCTTGCACCAAATTATCAAAGTTCGAGTTGGTCATAGTGCCGATCTGTTCGTAGGGTGCTAAGAACTGTTCCTGGAGCTCTATTTCCGTGTAGGCATTTTGTTGTACCATCCCAGGTCCGCCCTGGGATATTATATTGTTTTGCTGTAAGATGCCGGCCTGTGGATGGCCACCAGGTGGCGGCATTTGTTGTGGCTGTTGATGTTGCGGGTGAGACATACTTGTGTAGTTCATTTGGGATGCGTAGACGGCGCCAGGTGTTTGAACAAAGGGAGAGTTGATGCTAGATGTGCTGTCGCCATTTGAAGGGGAGATGAGGGATGGAGGATTTGATTGCGCTTGTGGGGGGTAGGGGAGTTGAGAATGATAATTCCATGGGCTTGAGAATTTGTTTTTCTCATCTTCCAAGGGTGAACTTTGGTTGACGGCAGCCCAAGCGCTTCTCTGTCCTTCGCTATCTCTAGCAACTTCTAAGCCATGCATCGATAACCCTTGGCTGGTTCTTATTGGCTCGTTGATCTCGTTGGTGCTAGCCCTGGATCTCCCGCCTTCTCCTTCTGATCCCTCATATGGTGGGGTTTTATCGTGGTCGGTTAAACTCCCAAATCCCTTAAGCATTTCTTCGTATTTGGTATAATGTGCTAAGCCGCCGCCTTCAAAGTGATATCGATTATTGGGGAAATGGTTCCGATAGCCCCTTTCGAACTCTTTGTATATGTCGTGCATCTTTATAAGAGTTATGCAATATCCTGTCGCCATTTTCAGGCGTGGACCCATAGATTTTAAAATTTGAGCTGTGACAATATCGAACTTTCCTTGTGATTCTCCGGTATGGTCGTTCTCTTCAAATTTTGTGATGTGACGGCCGGTATCCATATGTTGGAAGCGAATCAAGTAGACACCAACAAAAGCTGCTTGGTAAACAGCAAATCCGATCAGAGGTGATTCGGGGAGGACACTACTATCCTGGCAAGTGCGTGCAATGACTACGATGTCTCGGGCTGCTTTACTCATACTTTCGGCGCTGTCTTCCCAAAAGCCTTTCGGAATATTATATTTGCTTGGGGGGAATGTAGGTTCATCCAGAGGACCTTGGGGTCTTTTGCAGCGGAGGGGAATGAATGGTATGTATTCTCTGTGAAGCATGATCAGACAGAGGCAGTATAACATATGCATGGACACATATGCGGTTACACTCCGTTTTTCGATATGTGCTGATAGATTGTCCTCGGTAAACGTCAGGTTTGGAGGAAGGGCTTCATCAAACTCTTGAAGCTCCGTGCTCAGTTGATAAAATCGAGTCGAGCTTTCCCAAGGAGGGTGTTTCTCGGTTCTCCGGCCACCAGCACAACTCCATTCCGAGAATCGACCAAAAATTTCAACCAGTCGCATATATCTACTTAGTACCCCATGGTCATTTGTCTGATACATGTTGGTATTACTGTCCGCCACTAAATAATTGGGATGGGTAGTGATTTGGCCGAATAAGAATTCGTCTTCAGAACATGGAAGCTGGACCTTTAGCCTATCCACCGAAATCATATTTGGTCTATTTTTTCCAGCGGAGAGTAGACGGTCCATTACAAAGCAGCTCCACATCGTTCTCCTCCGAACCTCTTTTTCTATTGTCTGATCTTTTGCTTGCGGCTTGATACCTAGCTTACGCATGGGTAAGGCTTTTGGTAGAGCGGTCCCATTATCCGGGTCATCTTCATATGCAAGTCCCATTGACTGTGCCAAACGTATAGCAAGTCCAGAAAAGATCCACGCACTAAGGCCTCTGCTTTGTCCCCATTCATACAACGCGAGCATAAGCAATGCCTGGATCCCTTCTAGTGAATGAGTCGTTAAAATAGATCCATGTGGACCAGAAGCTGTTTTTAACGCCGTAGCATAGTATTCACTCGCATCCAGCGGATCCGCGGGCTTCCCCGCCGAAGCATGATGCGCAACCAAATCCGGATGAAATCTCGCAGTGAGTGTAAGAACTCCCAACAACAAAACCTTCTCCTCATATCCAGCCGTGGAAACCGCAGAATCCCTGGGATACGCAGCTTGCTTCATACGATTCTTGAATGTCGGAGGGTGTAAAAAGGGCATCTCGGTCGCAAAGTGCAACTTAAAGATCGCGAAAAGTTCCTCCCACACTTTCCTGTTAAGAACTGGTGACTCTAGCGGATCCTCATTGCGGGCACTATTTCTTCTTCCTGCATCCTCGCCTTTCTTTACCCTCTTCTTGATTTCCCCATCCTCTTGTTTAATCCCAGGATCAGGTCTTTTCGGAGTCGTTGTGGCACCAGATGGAGGGTATGTACATTCCCTATGCGCCTGGACACACGCTTTACACGTAGAGTTCACGCCGGTATTTACACCTAGTCCAGTTAGCAACTCCCAATCGCGCACGCATATAGCATGACTCCGGATCATCTTACATTTCACCTTGCTTCTCCTACATCTCGCACAAGCAATCGAGCTCCTGACCATCTTCTGTTGCGCCGGCTTCCTATTCTCTCTGTCCCTATCCTCCAACCCACCAATCATCCCAATGCCCGCTCCGTCATCCGCCCCAGTTGTCGCTATACCCGTAATACTGTCTCTATGTAGTCCTCTCCCAGCCCGCGCAGGCGATTCGGCGTGTTGATACACCCGCTGCTCAGTGGGTACCTCGACAGCAAACGCCTCCTCGTGGCTCCTTTTCGGCGTTGAAGCGCGCGGCGATTCCCCAAGTGTAGAACTCGTAAGCGCAGAATTAGAGATCGTAGGTGTAGATTTCGGTATCGGAGGGGTATCTAGGGGAGCAGACGGCGACAGAATCGCGGCGAGGGAATGCGGGGATGGAATGGCTGCGGTTGTTGGGGGCCTGAGAGACCCTGTGAGTTGTTCACACAAACAAAACTGGCGTGGTTGTCTTGGAGGTTTGTAGATTAGAGGAGTGGTTTGGTGATGGGGAAAAGAAGGAGGTAAGCTGCAGTGTGGTTAAGGATAGGTCGTTGCAATTAGTTGGTGAAGGATACAACTATCTGGGATGACTGTGTAACGCGAAATGTGATGCACCAACACTTCCAGGAGTCCGGGTACGGGATACTGCAATGGCGTGCAACTTGCTTGCCCTTTTTTATCTTCTTCTCGTTCTTGGTGCGGGATATGAGGGAATAATACTGTGCCACGCATAGATACTTCGCAATACTGAACAGGTATGTACAGTACAGGACAAAGGTCCAGCCTGACCAGACTGACTGGAGTCAGTAGCGGGCGGCAGACAAGAGACGGATGACGGCTATCCGGCTGCGGCAAATGAAAGGAGCCGTTCAACTCAATTTGCGGGGATAACCTCAATAACAACTACTTTGATATGGACTATAGGATAGGATACAGTGGCATAGTATTGGGACAGTATATTGTAACATAGGATAGGGTCCGAGTGCTGCAACCCTCAAGAAACCCCGTTCACGAATGACAATGACGAGTCAATCTCTCGGGCCGAGAACTGACTGGTAAGCAGGTCAAGGTAGTATCATGAATTCATGAATCATGATTCATGAGAGGAGCAGAGAGCGGTGATTTGTACCAGTTGGTACAAATTGGTATCACACCGCCTGTGTAAGGTCTCCCTGAATCTCAAGTGTGGATTGTAGACTGTAGACTGTAGACTGTAGACTGTAGACTGTAGAGTAAAGTAGCCAACTTGCTTTTGAGCTGATATATTGTTTGTTTTGTTTCATTTTGCTACTCTAAATCCATTTGAAAGAACCCTCTTGATATGCTGGCTATGACCATGAGAATCTTTGAACACGGCCACTCTTCAGATTTCAGCGTCTTCTCTTGAATGACTTTTAAACCAGGAGTCATCCAATAAGACAACCGCAATGAATGATCACAATAGCCTCCCTCCTCGCAAGGGTAGGAGTGATCGAGGAGGGTCATGTCCGGATATTCCCCCTGCAGGCCACAAAGTCAAGTGGAGAGAAAAAAGTTCGGGGATTAATTTTACCCCGGAGAGAAACATCGTGACTTTGCCGTTGTATTGGTATCAATAACATAAGACAACGTGGCTGTTAGGTTATGCTTTGATTTTGACCTACAAGCGTTCGGCAACTAATGTTATCATAGAGTATATATATATATATATATATGCGTATTGCAGTGATGATATAAAGTAAGCTTGAACTGAAAAGCGTGCGTTTCCTAATATAATACAGTAAATATGGATACAAACATAACCTAGAGGTTTCTTCGTCTACAATTGCTGCTTTACTGGTCTCTCCCACTCCTTCTGTAGACACCAAGACTCAAACTAACCATTAGCGCGTTTTATAACTGTGGTGACTCCCACGTACTTGTACTGTGCTCAAAATTTAAGTACGTACACACATCGGTCGGCATCGGAGCCACCATCATCTGTCCGGGAAATACCCCTCCCCTCTTTTCCCCCCTTGAATACGGTATCTTCAAACAGACGACGAAAACAACATGATAAGAAAATAACGGTGAGCTTGACAGGGTGTTGAAGAAGTGAAATTTCAAATCGAACTGGAAGAACTCGTGGTCGGTACCTGATATATATATATATATAAATTTGAAGTTACGGGTATCATGATACCATGGTACCGATCTCGACATTACATAACACCGTATCCCGAAAAGTAATCAACTGAGGCGGAAAAGGTACTGTCGGGTGGCAGTTCAATGAAAATAGTCGATGTTAGATAAGTCATAAAAAGAGTTCGACTCGAACAACATGATGCTGAGGTAATAATTTCAAGGGGCTTATGGAGAATGCATGGGACTGTTGTACTTGACTGCTCAACGATGGTATGGGATGAATTGCTCTCTCATTCAATACAAAACCCCCGTCTGCACATCTTACCACCTTTGATCCTCCCTTCTTTTCCATCCTTCTTTCTCGCGACTATGATATCTCCTCTTTCCTAATTCTGACCCTCCCAACCAACCCAACTCCTCGGCATAACCCTCCAAATCTTTACCTCTCCACTCCTCAAATCATCCAACTTGAAGCTCTCAAGCTTAACCTTCTTGCTCTCCCTCCCTTGTTCCCACGCTCTAACCTTCTTTTTCGTGCCATCCCATTCCGCCACTACTCCGACGTGGTCTGGTTTGCCCACCTCCATGCTATACTTTGCATGCATCGGTCCATGCTTGCCCTGGAACTTGGTGTTCCGCAGCGTAATTATATCACCTGGTCTGATCTCATCATTCTGCTGCGTTGATGCATTCGCCAGGTTTCCGTAGACAATGGCACCGTATGCCCGGGTTCCGACAGGTAACAGAGCGTTCGCAAAGGGCTTGAGAAGCTCTTGAACCAAGCCCTGGGGCGTACCATCACCGACTACAGTTTCTTTTTTAGCGGTGACAGCTTTGAAGATCTCGCGGCCAAATTGCTCATGCGCCTGTTCGAGTTGATCTTGACGGAGACGCGATGGTGGCTGTTCGTGCTTTTGCTCTAACTTAATGTCGCCTGGGTTTTGAGCATCGAATTCGGCCGTGATAATAGTTTGGGAATAATCTTGGAATAAAATATATACTTCTTTTGTTATGGTAGTCTTAGCACCTCGCCCTCCAGATGTCGACTCCTCGAATTCAAGTAAGATGTCTTTTCGACCTTGGAAAACGGGAGGAATACCCTTGGGTTGAGTCCACCAAAATGAAGTTCTTGCAAGATCTACATCATTGGCTACATATCCAGTTTCCATGGACATTCTTCCAAGATCTGTGGATCGTCTCGAGTTTGCCGTACGGTTCACATCTAGGGACTGTCTGGGTGGTGCCCTAGCTGGTGGAGCGTCATCACGAGGTGGTGGCGGTGGTGGCTCTCTATTCTGTGGTGGAGAAGCATAAGGCCTTGGAGGTGATGCTGAATACAGATCCGATTCCCTTCGCTCAAGCGTTGGGGTTACAGCACCGATGGAAGGTGCTCCTTGTTTTGGAGCTGGCGGAGGAGCACTGTATCTATAAGGATCGTATTCATCATCATCATCTTGTTCCCATGGAGCTGGCATTTTAGATGGAGGTGGGGGTGGAGGAGCTGCTCTTGGCATATCGACAGATGAACGGGAATTTCGTGAGTGAGGAGGGGGCTGTGAAGGTAAAGGTGGAGGTATAGCCCGTGGAGCCGAGACTGAAGGTGGAGGGGGTGGAGAAAGAGCTGGAGCTTTTGTAGATTGATCTTCGTTGCTAGAGTCCTTAGCATGAGCTTTGAGAGCGTCCTTGTGTGGTGCGGCAGAAGCAATATCTGTATCATAGTCGCCCTCATATTCAGTAACCTCTTCCTCCTCGCTTAAGTCGTGGGGTAGGGTCTTGGATGGATGGGTGTGATGATCTCCTGTAGATGATCTACTCAATAGCCCAGCTGGAGGCGGTGGTGGAGGAGCACGATTCTGCGGAGCGTTCAATGGGGTAGCTCCTGGAATTGGGGGAACCTTGCTGGCACGTCTCTCTTTGTTGATACCAGGTGTTTCAGGAGATGATTGTAAAGGCTCTGAACTAAAATAAGAGCCTTCTTGCTGTGGAGAAGCTGGCATTTCAGCTGATCTAACAGCGGTTCGAGCCTTGGCAGCTGTCGGTGTTTCCAAAGCACCTTCTTCTGGGCGTTCTGATAATTCATCGTCCGATTCGGATCCAGCGCTTGGAGACATCGGGTGGGTGGGAGGATTTGGAACAGGTCGTGCTGAGGAGGTTAGTTTTTGTATTGAGTCATTAGGAGCTGATATATATTTACTCTCAAGAGGGATTGGTGGTGGAGCCGGTCTTCCGCTTGGAATGGGTGGTGCACCTCCTTCTCTAGATGGAACTATTCATATTATCAGCTTGCGATCATCAGATTTGAAAATACCCTTACGCGAAGGGGGAGGCCCTCTATCTGGGATCACGTCCTCAACGTCCGGTACTTCTTCAGCAGGCCGCAGTCGAGCAATAGGAGTCTGCTCTTCTTCATCACTTTCCGGCTCTGGATGTATTTCTTCGGGACTTCTGACTCTTGACAGTCCAGGCATCGGAACAGGTGGAGCTCTCGTGCTCCCCGCCTGCGTATCCTCAGAGCCATACTCCCCGGATGGCCTGCTTTCACTAGCTCCTGTGGACTTCTTTTTCCTTGGAGGTGGTGGACCCGGCATTGGGGCTCCAAACATTCCATGCATTCCCATACCTCCGCTCATTTTTGCCATACGAGCTCGAAGCTCCTCCTTTCTCCTAACCTCAGGATCGATATCATCCTCTTCCTCGTCTTCTTCGGCTTCATCCTCTTCAGAGGCCCCTTCTTCCTCGCCTACATCAGGCTCTCTCGTCGGAGCAGATGGGGCACGAATAGGGAGCTGGGGTCTGCCTTTCGGCTTCTCGTCGCTATCTTCATGGCCAGTTGATGCCTCCTCTTGCTCTTCAGTCGTATCACCAGCACCTGACATATCCGCTTCATTTCCATCTCCAAAGGATTTCCGAGGGTCTATACCTGGGGCGATTGGTACTCCTTTCGAAGGTTTGCCCTTCCTTGCTGGTTCTTCCCTTACAGCATCCATTGAAGTCTTTCCGACTGTATCTGCCGTATCCTGTCTTTCCAGACTTGCCCCTTCATCTTCTTCCAATCCTTCTGTATTATTATGCGACTCCGTTCTCTTCTTGGCAGGTCGTTTTGGCTTCTCTTTCTTTGCTGCAGCGTCTGCATGCCTAGAGGCTTGCTCAGCTTGTTGCTTTTGCAATAATGCCATCCGTTCCTTCAAAGTCAATGGCTTGGGCTGATCACCCTCCTCAGCATCATTAGTAGATGGAACCAAACCTGCCTTTTCTGCTTGCTCAAGATTGTCTGCCTCTCTGGCGGATATTTCAGGATCTTCGTCTCGTCTATACAGCTTTTGTGGAGGAGGTTCACGAGGAGTTGGAACGTATGCATTCTTGCTCGGAGGTGGAGCAACAAATGGTTTCTTAATGAAGCTGCTTGGGCCTCCAGAACTCAATCCACCTGGTTTGAAAGGTGCTGGTGGAGGTGCAGCTTTGTTGAATGCTGCGATGCGGTCCCGAAAGGAATTACCACTTGGCTTGTCAGCTGGTGGTGGAGCAGAATGCTTTGAAGCAATTGGAGCTGGCTTAGAAACTGGCGGTGGTGAAGATATTTCAGCCGCCTTTGGCATTGGGGGTGACCTAATAGCTTCCGGTTGGGCGGCTGGTTCTTTGGCAATCGAAGGAGGCTCAACTTTAGGTTCGACATTCTCTTGTTGCAGCTCCGACTCAGGATCTGCAATTGGCTCTGGTGGAGGAGCCGGCGCAGGCTCTACCTCTTTCTTGGGACGACTTGCGCGAGTTGGTCTTGCTGGAGCAACTGGTTCGTACTTCTCCACAAAGTTCCTTGGGAAAATGCCCTCCTGTTTTACTCCCGCGGCATCAACATATTCCCCAACATACCATTCATCATCTTCTTCTTCTGTAACCGTGATTATTTGTCCATTTGGAAAGTGGAGGTCGTCGTCGTGCGGAGAAGTGTATTCGAACACTGCCTTAACTTTGAACGGTGGGCTAGACATCTTGGGCGTGAGGAGATATTGAGTTTACTTTGAAGACACGAGTCAGTTGCTGTGATACTCATTGTGTTTTGTTGTACTGGGGTTTGCGACATTTGCATAGTGTCTGCGAGGAATAAACATACGGTGTTTTCCCTCGCTGCCTCGGATGCTGCCTACCACAGAAGGTGACTGCTACCACAAAAGGTGACTGCTACCAACAACCTCCGGTATTAGAAGAGCTGTTACTAGCGAATGCGCCACAGGAAACAGTGAAATGTAGTTTTGCTACAATATAGCCAAGAGCGAACAGATGAACAGTCTGAGCGGGGTGTTGACTGTCTAGAGGAGGAAGTACGTCAGCATAGTGTCATCCAATTCACGGCACGAAACGGCCACTGAGAGACATTTCAATGCGAAGAAGTTGGCTTCCAGGAGCCAGGAACTCTTACCTATTGGAATTCTTGCGATGGCTTCAAATACTCAATGCTAACTTCGTGAAGATGGCGGTGGAGTTGCCGGATAATAGAACCAGAAACTCGACAGGGGGTTGCCCTCTTCTTGCCTTCGCTTCGCAGTGCCCGCAATTTATTGTCACTCTTGAAAGCTCCAAACCAGCTTTCTAATGCTTCGAGGAACACAAACCGAGCGCTGTCCGCTCATTATTCTCATTCCATAACTACAACTTGAGCACAATAGCTATCAAAATGGCGGATACCAGGATGCCAAAGTCCATCTTAAAGAAAACAGCTTACCCCGCCCCAGCCTCTCGCACCGATGGCGAAAAGACAAAAGCAGAACGGGATCTCGAAGTCGCCTTGTATCATGCAAATCTCATACAAAACCAGAAAGATATCGGATGGGAGATTCTCGAATCGATGGAAGCGCTCATAGAATACCCTCTTGCCCCACCACCATATGATGCATCGAACCCCTCTCCTTTAGACGCGAAGAACTTCAAAGCTATGCTCCAGCCATATCAACCTAGTGATTACGATGCTATGATTGTGGAACGGAATATCAACGATCATTGTGGCTATGCGTTGTGCCGGAATAAGAATAAGAAGGATGGGGTTGGAGGGAAATTTAGGATTATAGGGAAAAAGGGCAAGGACTTCAGAGTAGTGGAGAGGGCAGAGGTCGAGAAGTGGTGCTCACAGGAGTGTGCCAGGAGAGCTTTATATGTGAGGGTACAATTGAGTGAAAGCCCGGCCTGGGAGCGGAATGGGTTTGGAGAGGCAGCTATTGATCTTCTGGATGAACCCAAATCTGAGGAGGATATTGCAGAGAAGCTGGGACAGATGGATCTGGATAAGACAGAAGACGAAGGCAAGATGCAAGATGCAACGAACCTGGCTTTAGAAAGAGGAGACAAAAAAATCTCCTCCCGGAATGCACTTTTGGCAGTCAACATTAAGGAGAACTTTGAGCAGGGTCCAGTTCAGCCACCGTCATTGGATACTACAGAATTGAGTGACCGGATGGATACACTACATTTGAGTCTAGAAGGCCACACTACCAAATTTAACAGTTTGGGAGAGCTTCAGGATGGATCTGATGATGATTCGGATATGGACACGGATTGGAGGATATGAATCTTGTTACTTTGGCGTTATGGATTATACGGAATTAGAGAGAGCGGGGGGCATATGCTGGCGACAATGATACCCTTTTGTATAAATGATAACTAGAAATGAGAAATGCACAAGTTCCGTTTTGAGATAAATAAAATAAATGATTGATTTCTCGATTCCATATTCCATTTATAAAATGGCACTTACCGTCCGTCTAGTCCTCACTCTACGATCCTCCAGTATCACCGCCTCACATATAAGACTCGATATACAATACCTTAGACACGCAAGTCATAAACCTGCAATGCAACGGGGATGGCAGTTACGCCTGGCAATCAAGCATCATCTCCGAAGAGAATCAGCGACACCTAGTGGGGGAAAGATCTCACATTGATCTAGTCTGCATAAACCAGCCATTTGTACGCCTGTAGCAACCAAATCCCTGCTAACCATGCCATGAAATCCACTATCCCAAATTGTATCCCATCTAATCTCTGCGTGGAGGACGGTCGTTGAATCGGCGAGGACCACGTTCGACGGTTTGTTGTTGTGTGACGGCAACAACGTTGACTGGAATGGAATCGAACTATTTTGGCTATTAGCATTTGTTTAGACCTCGGAAATGTGCAACTTACACCAAGGCTCTTGAGGAGGTCCTTTGTCTCAGCATCAACATCGAGCTGTCCGCTATCGGAGTTCTGGGTGAAGTCGAGGGCAGAAACCTCTGGGACGTATTGATCCTTGCGCTCTCTCTCCTCTTCTTGGAGCTTGAAAGAGATACCGCGGACAGGTCCACGCTGAATGCGCTTCATCAAATGAGTGGTGAAACCAGCAATCTATTCAATTATTGTTAGAACGCATACTCGGAGATCTAAGGCTCTGAGGCTCGTCGTACCTTGTTGCGAAGACGCTTGGAGGCAATGATGGCAATCTCATCGCAGATTCTCTTGTTGGTCTCGAAATCGAGAGTCAACTTGGGGTAATACCGCTCAATGATGACCTTGGCGGACTTCTTGACAGTCTTAGTTCTAACGCGTCCCATGATTGCGGTTGTCGAGAAAGATTTGTTGGTGAAGATGTCGTTTCTGATTCCTGAAAAATAATGTGTGGGAGGCTCTGTGGGTGGTCTTGGTCGCTTAGCTTCCACGCTAGTGATGCCCCATTTCCACGTCACGTGCATCCATGCCTCACCACAACCTCCTCGAAAAGAAATAGAACTTCTATCTTTCATCACTCTAAAGTCTTGTTTTTTTTTAAAAAAAAACCAATTACTAACATTTTATTCCAAGGCAATTGAATTTCTCCATTGCATCACTGATTATTATCTCAATCGCCTTTTCAGTCGAAGGAGAACCAATCGAATGTCTTGGATCCCAATATTACAGTAGATGCTGAGGGACATCCACTTGGCTTCGTCATATATCTAATATAGTTGATCTGTGACTCAATATTCAGTAAACTGCGCAAACTCTGAATGACTCGCCAATTGTCCTAATATGTCCGAGGTTCGAGACGCTCAAATAATTGGAATTAGCTAGACGAGCCTACCATGAACATTTAGCAAATAGATGAAGTTAGATCATCTTGCCACGGATAAGTTATATAGTTGCAATTGAGATTGCGTTTTTCGTTTAGTTTTGTCTGCTATATGGAAGGAGTGCTGCACTACCCGTGTTCTTTGATTCTGGCGCAAAACGGCCTTGATATTGTGAGGAAATGAGCCTGGAATTGAGTTGCTCTAGGAATAAGAATGGATAATATGATACGTTCATGTACTATTTAGCAATCCAACTCAGTGTTTTACTTATATTGATTACCTACAATACATATAGTATGGCGAACAGTAAATAGATTCATCACCATGAGGGCGAAGCCCACCGAATAATCCTGGGCCGTCTGTGGCTATCTCTTCACCCAACCGCATGATATCAGGACTTGCAAATAAGACAAATACTAAGGGGGCACAGAGCGTCATGCAAACAAGCTGTAGATACGAATAATATGTACTAATGTCGAATGAGAACCTTGATATTCATCTCTCAGGTGGGCCAGTGGATGTCATTATGTATTCAATGAAAGTTATAATAGCATTTGAAATAGCTACTTTAAAATAAAGACATTTTTGTCAATAAGTTGGGGGGATCACGCAACAATTATGAAGTGAACTTCAAGTTGATAATGGAAATCCATACATGAACACTGACACAAAGACTAATAGTCAGATGGGGTTCTGCATCTCATCTCTGCTCGGAGCTTGATTGCTCATCACAAGCACCAAGTCCTTTGTTTCCATGTAGCTATAACCTTTATATCATCTCTAGCTTCTCCATGAAACCTCCTACTCAGAATCCGTGTTTGAAATGTAATCAAGGTTTCTGATAATAATGGCTCCTTTCAACCTCTGTGATGCGTTAACTGTATTCGGGATTTGCTAAGGACTTTAATACGCACAGCTTGGACTTTCTCTTTTAACTCCTTAACCTTATCCTTGTTAATAAGGATATGCTCATCGTCAAGCTGCTGAATGATGTATTTGCCGTATTCCTGTTCATCGATCTGGACTATGACTGTGTTTATCGATGGATCGACTTCCAAGAGGATTCCTACTTCCATGAGTTTTTGATATTAGAATCTTGATGTAACTCTGTTCACATACCTCTGAGTGCGGTAACCATTCTAACAGAGATTCTATTAAAACAAGTTCTCAGATTCTAGAGAATTTCAGCCTGGGAATACTGATGGCAACGGAATTTTGTCGGAGATAGGTCTTTCGAAGTTTTCCATTCACCTTTGGGACACGAGGCTCTCTGAAAGTCTTAGGAGGAGAAGACTTGGGGAAGTCGCGGCTATGCCAAGATTTCATTAAGCGAGAAAATTCAGGGGAATATTATATTCCGCCCCACATAAAACTAACAAATGTAGAAAATCTTTCAAGCTACTATCACAATATTAACACGTGAACTATTGTCAGAGACCATGGTTCAGCCTTGCCCCACGAACTCCTTCAACGCTCTCCAACTTCGTCCAAAATTTACTCACTCGACAAAATCTAGACTTTGAAGATCTTCAACACGTATGCAACTTTACCAAAATCAACACGCCAACTAGCACAAAACAATTACAAATTTCACATACAGCATAATGGGTCAAACTACATCGAGCGAAGGTACATTGTACCCGTCACCAGGTCACGAACGTACCGCGATTCTCGAATCTTTGCGGTTTCTTCGAAAGCGTGTTAAGAAGATTGGGGAATCCGAATCACCACTCCTTGTACTTGTAATTAGAAAACATGAGGCTCGCTTGAAGGACTTAGAAGATGCTAGTCAGGTAAGTGCCAGAGTAAAATAACAAAAGAATTCGTCTTGCAAAATATATTGACACGTATAACTGATTGCAAATCTTGCAGATAACTAAAAAGAGAGTTCTTGACGCGGAAACACCACAGCCAAAGCGAGTCTGTACAGAAGTGAGTATTGAACAAGTTCTGTCCATTGTGAAACTCGACTTGCACCGATCACAGATATACTGTTTCTACTTCGCCTGTGTTAGGACAAATGAATAATTGCTGGCATCTTAACACCTGCTGTTGATGTACTTAGGCTCATGTTATAGCCCGAAAGATAGAACAGGAAGAAGAAGAAGCTACAGAAGAAGAAACTAGAAAAACAAAGCCCATTTGCATCGAGGTAATATGATTCTTGTTGTCTGACAAATGCTGGGGTATTCATATCAGATGATGCTAATCTATCTCCTGACAGAGAACTGCAATGGGACAAAAGAGAAAATGCAGCGACAACGATGATGAGCTCGTAAAAGACCCTGAGGCTGCATTTTCAGAAATGGAAGAGAGAGAGAAACTAGTTAAAAAGGTCAAGATATCTGAAGAGGCGAAATCAATGGAGAGCCAGGCTGTCAAGGACGTCTCAGCAAATTCCGAGAATGATCTCGAGAATGATATCAAAGTTGCTTTTGCAGAATTAGAACAAGAGACTTGTTTAGCCGGAGAGGTAAAAGTTAACAAGGAGGGTATTTCAAGTGCGAGCCCAGCTCTTACCACCGTTCGGACACCAGTCTCTCAGAAGAGAGTACGGGATGATTTTGAAGATGATACTGAGGGAGCTTTTGAGAATGCACCCATAGTAACAAATGAGGATGAACGGCCAATAAAAAAGACCAAGTTCAATAAGGAGAAGGAGAAGCTAATTGACAGCAACGTTCTTCCTCAAGCCAAGGCACCGACACCACTTAAGATCAGTGAGGAGGAAAATCAAAATACAAGCCAAATAACATCCCCCGCAACAGGTTCGTCGCAAAAGCTTGTTCTCAAAAACACCACTTCCGCTGGGCACAAGAAAGCGAGATTCGTGCCACGCCGGGTCTGGAACCCATTTAAAGTCACAAAGAGCATCAAAAGCATGTCATGTAAGGCAGGCTTTTTATCAAATCACTACGCTATACTTCTTCCGCACAAGAGACAGAAGGTAGAAGGATCCCTCCGCGAGTTGACAGCTGAAATCCGCCTCATGATTTTCAAATATTATTTCCAGACACCTTATGGAAAGTGGAATGGACGGAGCCCAGCACTGATTCGTGCCTTACGTTGCGACCAGGTAATCTACCCAGAGATCATGGAGGAGTTTTATAAATCCGATCAGGAGTACCATCTCAACCAGAGAAATGGCTGGTCGTTCTGCAGCATGTCTGCCCATGCCATTGAATCCATCCGCACCCTTCGCATTGAGATCAAGTAAGTACCGTATCTGCGCACACAGAATCAAAAGCCTAGAGAACGAACCCCCCCTAACAAGCAAGCTAGGGAGTATCACCCACCACCACCCAAGTATCGCCACCGAGCCTGGACCCAAGTTCCCAACCCCAAGAAGATCACAAAGCTCTACCACCAAGCCATCAACGTCGAGAGAATCAGCATCCAATCCTGCATCGGCGGCTTGACATGCGGAAAGGTGGTTCCTAGCGTCATCAGGACCTTCCCAGATTACCTGGTCAATACCAAGAAGCTCAGATCCCTCGACACGGATTTCCGCTTCGTCAATGCTCCACGAAATCATCTGACGGTGATGCAATCCGAGGTTGTGCCGATGGTTAATAAGCTGCTTGGGATGGCGGGAGTTGAGAATCGGACGGAGAGGCAGAGACGGTCGCATAGGGGCTACCTTCGGGCCTCAGTCTGGTATTGGGATGCACCGAAGGGAGAAATCTTCACGCAGATTACGAGAGAGAGGATGGCGAATCGGCATAACTTGTAAGGAGTCGGGGAGAAGATTCTTACGATACGTGTTGTTACCGAAGTTACTGAGAGATTGTGTAGAATATGAGAGAGTGAGAACAGAAGTGCTGGTGGTACATACTATTGAACGTGTCCGAGAATATGGGGACATGTACAACAAGGGTTATGGGATCGATTTGATTTTATCACAAGTTTGGACTTTCTGAAAGGAAATCCCGCTGGTTGGCGTAGGCATTAGAAAAGATTTTACGATTATGAATTCATGTTTTTTGAAAAAGAACCTCAACATGTTGGACATTTTGATATGCTCAAATTCACAGGTTTTGTGATGACAAAACATCACGAGAATACCGTCAGTAATAAGTCAGTATGTCACAGGTGCAGGTATCAATGTTCATTTATCAATCACAGTCACAATACAAGCAGTGAAAAGTCATTTGTGTTCATTTATTTATTCATTCATTTTAGTGGGTGATACAGTCTGATGTCTAAGGACGAACCAGGTCCCATTTGACCGACATTCAAAAACTCCATACAAATGAAATATCTCAATCTCTAGACCCGTTGAAGCATCAAGCGTCTCCGGGACGTATGTAGCTAGCAGCTAGGTCGAGGCTTTGAAGATGGTGATCTTTTGATCGCTGGGGTATTGCTTGGGCGTGCCATCTTCATTCTTCTCCACCTTCTTGAACAACGTGAGCTCGCTCTTGCCGAGAAAACCGCACTTCATGCGCATGGCTGTCTTGGTCATGGGAAGCTTCTCGCCGGGATACATGTATTTTGGTTCTCCGGTGGTGATCACGGTTCTGGGCTTGGGCTTGGGCTTGGTAATGCCAGCCGGAGCAGAGAGCTTGGAAGTGGTAGGTTTGTTGTTTGCTTGTGGGGAGGCGCCAGAGGAAGCATGCTTCGATGGCTTTTGGGTTTTATGAGGTGGAGAGTTGGTTTTCTCTGGGGTGTGAGGTGGAGTGGGGAGTGGTTTCTCCGAGGATTGAGGTGTTTTGGTGGGAGGTTGAGATTGAGGATCTCGGCTTTGCACGGCACCGCGAATCTCGCATGTGGGTGCTTGTGGTGCGAAGATTGTGGACGCAGTATTTGGCTGGGTTATTGGTGCCGTTTCATGGGTCTGCGGTCCTTGTTTTGCTTTTGGCTTCAGACCTCTCCACTCCCCAAACTGAGGATATCTCGGTTGAACCGAGGAGAAGTGGCTGTACTCATGACGGATGATCTTCGCTGTCCTTGTGAAAGGAGTCCAGCGGTTGTATTCCACAATCATCTCTGCGAGTTTCTTGGTTCTGTTACTCTTCTTGGAGTAGATGCAAATGTTGATTTGCATTGCGTTGGAGAGTGCCTTCATCTCGAGTTCACCAGCCCATTTGCAATCTTTGGCCATGTTGTCAATGTACTTTTTGTACGTGGCAGCAGAGATGCGATCACTTTCTTCTTTGGATAGTGAGTTGAAGAATGCAGCTGCTTTTGACATGGGCTCTTTGGCGGCTCTGCTCGCTGAACGGCGAAGCTCTCCTTCGGCACCGGCCCCAACAACGATCCAAGGCATGAAATCTTGTGGATGAGTTCGCATGTAATCAGTGGTTGCCTTGCGAAGCTCCCAATGCATGTTTTGGTGGCCATAGAGCTGGTCTGAGATGGCACGGAAGAAACAATTGCCATCGTTAGCAATGGGTTGTAGCTTCATGTCGATGAGCTTGAGGCTTTCATCGAAGTTGTCCTCGATGAGAACAGAGTTGGAAGTCATGATGACTTTTGGATTGTTTGTGTGGTTTGATGAAGAGTGTCTGTGATGAGAGTTTCTGTGATGATATGATGAAGATGGTTTGGATCTATCAGAAATCTCTCGAAGACAGACAGCAGACAGGTATGTGTGGAGGTTGCTGAGCGATAGAATCAGTAGATGACAAGTAGTCTTCTTGAAACTTGCAGTCAGGATTTTGTTTTCTGGGGAGCAGAAAGCCAGCAACAGAAGCGGGGGCTATGGGATTATATAGGAAAAATACCATTTGGCATGTGAAGTGCGAAAATGTTGTGGGATAATGGTTTGGTGCTAGAGAGCAGTTACAATACGAATAGAATCCTATAGTAAGCTTAAGCGACTCGAACAATATGGAAACCCACTCTATTTTTGCAATTTTTAAGTTGGATTGTGGACGGGCCATACTGGAAAGAGTATGGGTCTAGTATAAAACGGTATATCAAATTTCTAAAAGTAGAAACTAGCTCAGTGTTGAAGATTTTGTATGGTGTTTGATCAGTCGGCATGGAAATAAATCGCTCTTCAATAGAAGTTGATAGATGAATCAGCCAGTATGAATGAAATTAATGATGCTAGTTCACCAAATATAAAGAAACTTTTAGAAAGTATCTGAGAGCTGCTGGTAAAAGAATTGGTGCAAGTGTTCTACGTTGAATAATCTCCAGTCTTCACTCCCTGCGGCCTCTCATTTTATGCGCTGTCCAATTTCATTGGGAAGCACCAGTAAAAAGAATCAATGTTACCCTATCCTGAACAGGATCAACGCACATGATCTATTGATAGCTGATGAAAAATCTCCCTCCTTGAGTCGTCGAGTTGTGTACCAAATATGGAGTTAAATCATTTCATCTTGAAGAAACTTATTTCTGTGCTTGGTCTTTTCACTTCCATGCAAAATACATTAACCTCACACTCGGCTAATTCACAAAATACTAGATATCCCACAACGAACCTGAGATGCGACTTTTCAACTCCAAAATCCATTTTGCTTGGCAGTCGGAATTCAAACGGATTGAGTCAGTCAACTTTGCATAGGTTTAGCCTTAATTTATTTCATGACCTCTCTCAAGCGGACCATTCATTTGAATTGTGTGCTTCCAATATACGCTGCTCTTGCTTTCAATTAGCATTAGAGACACACATCCTCAATATCTACCTATTGTCGTCAGAACTAAGCGAAGCCCCCTCCCCCTCCCCCCCTTAAGCTGAGAAAAGTGGACATCAGGTCACCGACAATAACACGTGACTTTCATCGTCTTTTCGAGTTTGGCCATGAGAAATGGTCATATATAGTTAATGTCCGCGCTCATTAATCCTTGCCTTAACATAGTTCCTCTCGGTTCAGGATCCCGAGTAAATAGTAGCAAGGAATTCTGTCAGAGTCCAGGAAACTCTAACTTGTCTTGGTTGAACTATTACATTACTATTGACAGAACAGCCAGTTCTGAATGCAAGTTGTATACCTGTCAATGAGCTATATAACATCTCGGATTCTGAGCCTCTCTCATAAACCGCAATCCAACCAAGTAGCTCTTTCCTTTCGTATGTGTCCTTACCGCTTTGTCAGATTACGTTGGCCACGGGCACATCTGCTGACCAACGTCGTCTGCAGATTCAAGATGGAAATTCTGGGACCACTGCTCCGTTTCGTTGTGATTCTCTCACGTGGCTTGAAACAAACGTATTGGAATGGGCTGAACTTACTGGTACGTCGGGAAAGGATATGTTCTTACTTAGTGAAAGAAAAAAACATCCAATATTGAATGTCACCACCAGAGTTCCATGTCGTCACGAGAGGCAAGAGCAGCGTTGTTATCTAATCTCTCTAGCGTCGGATCTAAACGCGGCTCCGCTATTTTCGAACTTTTTCTCTTGGGCCATTACTGAGCTGACCAACCAGAATGCAGCTGATGGTAAGCATTTCTACTGGAGCCCCATAGGAGACGTATGATTGGCGCTTGGCATGTTAATTCGCAGCTCCTGGCCCTATGCAATGCAACGTGATCCTCTCCGACCCCCGGATTCCATTTGAGTAGAGGATTTATTTATTACAGCACAGTAGACACCGTCCACCATCACAAACCCAGTCACTTGCACCCAAATTTTCACCACAGGTTTCAAGGTTCCAAAGTTCCAAGGAAGACAGGAAAGGCGAAGGTGAGGAGCGCAGTGGAGAGAGAAAGATACCGGCGATACAGTACCCTCTATACCATCACCGGAACTGCTGCAACGGTCGTTTCAAGTACGTGGGAAGTGGAAGTAGAAGTGGAAGTGGAAGCGGTAGCCTGTGGTAAGGAGGCAAGGAGGCAAGGAGGCAAGGAGATTACATCACGAGATCGCCTCATCTGCTGTTCCACCCGATCTCCTGGAGTCGTCCATTGGTTTCATTCGTTCGTATTCCAGCACAGTCAGTATTGCTGTTTTGCAACAGCACGGAAAAAAAGACCCCTGGTTGCTCCCAAAAGTATTTCGGTACTGTACGCTCCTAGTCACAGCACCCTGGCCGACGACGTTACTGCATCATCCGACATCTCACCGCCATCACCAGTTGTGAAATCGGATCAGAACACCTCACATTTGGGGAGTCGAAACACACGGCCACCTCCAATCAAGGAGTTCAACGTCGGTCCAGCAAGGAGCATCCTGCTGTGCTGTCTTCAACAAACACCACCACACCTCTCACTTGGACAAGCAATACCACAACACAACACAACACAACTCAACAACACTGCTCAACTTCTCAACTTCTGGCCACCCTTTTCTTTACAGCACTCGTAACACCCAACGAGGTGCACTCTTGGGCATCACTTAACAACTGGCCAGCCTATCGCGGAACGCTTTTCGTTTCCTTGAACTTGCATCATAAGTTTTGTTAGCTCGCCAGGCTGTCTCCGGATGTATATCCGGGCAGTGACAAGACATCGATCCTGACGCCCGTTAATTATCTTGTCTTATCTAATCAGCATCGATCTCAAGTAATACCCAACTCGCAATTCGTCCATTCTCTCGCTGGATCGTTTGCTTCAGCCATACAGTGACAGGCACGGCGCCAAGGTAAACCCGCACCCCCAGCAACCTCAATCTTCTGTACAACCACCAGGAGAAGACATCTCGCATCTATTCTACTCTACCACGCCCAGTCGGTTGACACATCGGCTATATTCCGAGTGGCCCCCATCGACTTATTCTCAATTCCTAGTTTGCAGTCCAGAGGCACAGCCCTTTTTAGCTATCCTGGTTTCCAGTCACCAAAAACCGCTGTTGATTCTTCCTTTATATATACCGACGTGGCACTGTTATTTCCCCCTCGCTGTCAACACTACTCCAGATTATCCTTTGCGTCCGTAAAGTTGCAACACAGTCCCTGATTTCCGAGAACCCATCTATGACCTGCGCACTTAGACATCGCTCTGTGACTGACTATATGTCGGGTCACCATCATCAAGACAGCATGAACGATACGCCGACATCGCGGACGGAAGAAAGCTTTCCTGTGCGATCGAAACAAGACATTGAGCTTGCCCAACATTTGGTTGGACATTCTCGTGGAGTGCAAAACAGTTCGGAAAGCCGCGATGAGCAAAGATCCAAGCAGAGTCCGTCTCCGGCTTACGAGCAGGAGATCGCGGATTCGAGGTTAACTCCAACGTCAGAACACCGCCATCTGACTCCAAGATCGTTATCACAAGATCGCAGTCAAAGAGAAAATTCTCAATGCGATGCTCCTATAATATCTCAATCCGACAATATACCTAGCGGTCAGGCTTGCAGGTAAGTGTATCAGCCCTTTGGTGAGATGTTGCTAATTTTAAATAGCAATTGTGGTACAAGTAAAACACCACTCTGGCGCCGATCACCACAAGGTGCCACAATCTGTAACGCATGTGGTTTATATCAGAAAGCGCGTAACGCTTCACGTCCCACTAATCTCAAAAGACCACCTTCCACCACTACAGCATCCGGGCACCCTTCTCCGGAGCCGCCAAGACTCTCACCTGCACCTCCTAGAGGCGGTCAAGCAGGTGCAAGCTATGTTCCAGCAGATCAGGTATCAGGAGGTTCATGTCCTGGTGGTGGGAAATGTAATGGTACTGGAGGAGCACAAGGGTGCAGCGGATGTCCAGCATTTAACAATCGGGTGTCCAAGAGTACACACTTCAACATTCATGAAAAGCAAGCTTCAGCACAAGCAGAGGGCGATCAGCCAACAGATGCGCCCTCCCCCATTGATGTCGCCTCTCTACAACTTCAAGCTCAGGACACAACCGTAGTGGTAGCATGTCAGAATTGCGGAACCACCATCACACCCCTCTGGCGTCGTGATGAAAGTGGCCACACCATCTGCAATGCTTGTGGTGAGTCTTACTACTCCTCTCTTCATTCCGATTGATTCATGCAGCTTACAATACAAGGCCTATACTTCAAGCTCCACGGCGTCCACCGTCCAGTGACAATGAAGAAATCCATTATCAAACGTCGTAAACGTGTGGTTCCAGCCTCCCAAACCCAATCCACTACTGACACCGCCCCTTCACCCGAATCCGACCGCCAGTCACCTCCAATCCAATCTACCCAAGCCGCGGAAATAGAACGAGGAACAACCAACCCAGACGGCTCCGTAAATCTCGGCTTCCGAACCCGTCTTCCCCCAATCTCCCACCAAACCCAAAACCTACCTCAAAATCAAAGCCGGCAAAATGGTACCAGCACATCAGGTTTGCAAAACTACTCATCAGCATCACAATCCTACCATGATTCCTCGAATTCTCTGTCCAATGACAACCGTCTCCCGCCGATGACATCCTACCCTCCCCTTCCTCGACAGCCAAGTCTTAGTCCTAACTCCTTCCTTTCACCTTCACGAAAACGATCTTTCGGCGACACTATTGATGCCGATGGTCAGCCTAAACGTCTAAGCTCGATTAAAAGTATTCTTAATCATACCGCGTATGATGATGAAGGGGAAGTAGACCCAAGTCTGAGGAGGCGGTATAGCCCTGGTATTTCAAGTTCCGGAACAGGGTATGGAGGCGGGGAAAGGGAAAGGGAGAGGGAAAGAGAAGAGAGGGAAAAACTGGAGAGGCGAGAAATGTTACAGCGTGAAGCAGAAAAGATGAGAGAGGCACTGAAAGCTAAAGAGCGGGAGCTGGCTGAATTATGACATTAAAGAAAGACCAAAAAGAAAAAGAAAATAATAACAAGTGTATGTATTAAGAACATTGATTTGATTTGATAATTTGAAGAGAAAAAAAGAGTCAGGGGCATTATCATATGGAAGAGAGGTCTGGCCGCTTATTTCTCTCTATTTCAAAAAGAAAGAAGAAAGAAGAGAACAGGCTTAGAGAAAAAACTCCTCATGTACAGATAAAGGAAGAGCAAAAGGGGCAACCTAGTGATATAGTTACAACTACTATACTATATACTATATACTATTACCATACCATAATCAACAGCGAAACCCGTAATCTCAAAAATCGAAAGAAGAAAGAAAGAAAGAAAGAAAGAAAGAAAGAAAGAAAGAAAGAAAGAAAGAAAGAAAGAAAGAAAGAAAGAAAAGAAAGAATGACTTGACGTGACGTTTAACTCAGAGGATGTGCTGAATATGTATGTATATAACCGTTTTGTTGGAAACTGACATTTTCTTCCCTTTACTTTGTTCTTTTTTCTTTTTTCTTCCCTTTTAGATTGTAGGCAAATATATACCTACCTAGTGGTCCAGGATTATGCATACCCAGGTAGGTAGGTATGCAGCACTCTCCTCTGTCCCAAGCTCACTCATTAGCAGCTCACTTTCCCCAAAAACACGAATTCTCAACAACATCTCAATTCGCCATAATTTCTCAGTTGAAAGATACGTAAACAGGCTTATGATATACAGTTTTCTCTGGAAACCTTGTATTACTTCCTACCCTCGTCCATTCTTCGCCTTCCGTCTATAGCACACATCCCAGTCAATTCAAGCAAATACCCACTTCTCATCGTACAGTCTCACTCTTCCTACGTTCTCTTTTAACCCCTGCCACCTCATATTTTTCATTTAGACAACTCTCCTCTTCACTCCGTTCACTGGCCAATATCAATGCGAAAGTGTTTACACTTGCTCCGCACCCCATCCGCCATCAGCCTCCCTACCCCCAAATATTAGCGTCGTCTCAAAATACCAAATAGCAGTCACAATGGGGATAGGGACCGGCCCGCCCATTCCAAATATGATCTATCCAACTCAATTCGAAGATAATGTGGAACTTAAGAGGGGCTAGGCGGTTCCTCCACGATGGGCTCATCCGATAAAACATAAGGCAGGAAATCCACAAACCTCATATTCGCAGGTGGCTCAATTGATGGCACAAACTCCAATGCAACGTATGCGACACCGATGAGACCAATTATGGTTCCAAAGATCTTGTTAAGAACCCAGTCATCTAGAAGGATGCTGCCGACAAAGATGTAAACTGTTCTTCATTAGCAGGGGTTCTTGGATAGAGAGAAGGACAAGTGTCAATTAGTTAGGTTGGGAAAGTGGGAACGTACAGACACCACGGCCGACGAAAGAGAACAAAAATGAGGCGTATCGTGAAACTTGAGGGGGGATTTGGAATTCTGAGCACTGTTAGATTATGGGCATTGATTGAGTTCAATGTGTTTTAAGAACGAACCAAGAAGCGCAGTAGCTGTGGCAGAATGTTAGCAAAGCTCCAGCTCGAAAAGTTTGATTTAGGAGGACATACCCAGACCAAAGATGATCACATAAGCTCCGATGATGATGGATGTGCTATTAATGAATTAGCTCCAGCCTTTTCTTGCTTCTTGAGGACGTATTGTGCTGTTGGTGTTTTCGGAGATGGCTCTAGGAAGGCTCACAAGTGGATGTTTGAGAGGATATGAAGAATCGCGCCAGCAACCATGAGACCGCCGACTCCCAAATTGACTAAACGACTACACAAACAAACATTAGCAGTGTTTCCTTCCCGTTAGGCTTCGCGCAATAGATGGCAGATAATCGTGGCCATGGGCGTGGGCGCCAGGGGTTTGGGCAGGGTTGCAGGCTTACAATGCATCTGAGAAATCCATTTTGATGATGTTATTGCTATCGCGGAGACGAGCAGATGTCGATTGAGATGGTGATGGAATAAGGGAAAGCTTCGTTAGTTGTTTGTGTGGATTTTGGTGTAGAGCGTCGTGGTAGGAGGATCTTGATGATGGGTGACGGAGGGCTTGGATCTTCGAATTGAAGCGAGTCCGGATGCGGAAGGTTTAACCCAAAGACGTCGATGTTCCTTGATGTCTTTTGAATGATATTGACTGAATGAACTCTATAAATCTTTCCAAATCTGGTCTTGTATGTTGATATTATAGCGGTGGAAATTAGGTCTTAATGAGTGGTGTCTGTGACTGTTGCCTTTCCTTCTAAAGGCTGGCGAGTTAATTGTAGTAGGGGAAATTCCGCTGCCTAAATTGTCGTCGTGGCCTTTGCTCTGTTGTACGATCATTTTGACCATTGGGCCCGCTTGATCGAAGCCTAAGATGAGATGTAGTCATGGGATACACAATTACAAAGTTACTTGTGTCGCATCAAACACAATGATACAGCAAGAGTTGAAGGAAAGAGCTACTCAAGGGACCCGTAACCCAGCACCATTTAGCGCCAAATGTTTTAGCACATAGAGTATCTGTAAATAAAAGAAAACGGATCTGAAATATATTTTCTTGTGAGAACAGGCTGTTCATATAAATCTGCTGGATCCTGCTCGGGATTTGGTCACTGCGGTAGTGTATAGCTGGAGTATTGATCAAGAATGTGGGAATAAATAGGGAGAAAAGGTTGAAGCTTTGAAAGGTGAATGAGAGAGAGGTCGAACTATATAAGATGGGGAGCAATAATAATTGATGCCACTGTACCGACCTAGTTATATGAATTGTACCAAGCACACTCGATACCACTGGCGACAAAACGTATTTTCAAGACTGCAACAAAATCAAATATAGATTAGGATCAAATTTAGAAGTTCGAAAGCGACTCTAGAATGAGGTGTTCAATCTGTAAAACTTAATGCGAGTGTATTAGCACCATGGAATTACAAACCAGTGCTCTAGAATCCTCCTGTTGCTGAAGACTCGATATGATGGTCCTGGGTGGAAGTGTAAAGTGCAAAACTTCATCCTTGAATTATGAGCTATGAGATATGCGAGCGAGCATCTTACATGTGTACCTTGGAGGTACAACCTCTTTCTTTAGATGTTAATTTGTATCTCGTATGAGGCCTTGCTATTTTGGGCAGCGACTTATTCTAGTGGGCTAATCAAGGTCTGCCAAGTCCAACCAAGTCTACCAGATTCACACTATTACTTGAGCTCTACATATTCACTCTCCAGCAGTTTTTGTATAACCAATGACCAATATTGTATCATCATCTACTCTGATTCTCTCATTGATTATTGGCTTTTCCCCGACATACCCCCGTTCACAATTCCAGTCCAACCGGATCGAAACTCTCAGAGTGCGCCAACGAATACCCATTTGCCCAACTGATATTAGTAAAATGACTGCTTCGCGTCCGAAGCTACGAGGTACGTTCCTAACAGCCTAAACTCGATTTGATATTAGAGGGCCTGACAGAAATCATAGTTGATACTTCTGTCTCTTCGCTGTACGTTTCGCGAAAAACAATACTCCCAGCTTACTATTCCACACGTAAGATTCTTGAAGTTTTATGGATTCAAAAAACAATACCTAAATTTTTACAGGGCAGCCAGCGTCACCATTCGCAGTGGTTTGGTATTGGGTTATGGCTTGGCTACACCCCCGCTTCCTGATCCAAAAACTCCAAGATACGATATGCGTTGGCTACAGAACATGTGTTTCGACCTTTCCACTCTTCACTCCTTCCGTTTCTCAAGGGTTCGTCGAACTCTTCTACTCGTTCTCGACAAAGTCCGGACTTCTGACATATTAAATAGGAATACAAGAACGAAAAATGACCCATGCTGTCACAACAGTCGCAGCTGGATATGTTGGGTCCGGAACTTCCCTTGGTTTCGGGTCGTATATCAAAATCCTTTCTTTTTCGTATTAACACTCATGGTTTCTGTTGGAGGACTCACACTGTACTTCGGCCTGTTGTCGGAAGGCGACGATGCAGCTAAAAATTGGATGCTGGAAGCTTCAATTAAGGCTTGATTCAGACTCCGAATTTCACAATTCATCCAGTGAGTAAAGCTCCAAATATGCACTTTAAATGTGTCAAACTGACCTAAAAGACTGTTCATGTTTATTGAATTAGGACTAGCGCGGAGAAGCGGAGAAGCGGAGAAGTCTGTAATTATACTAGCACACAATTACAGTACAATTCCATTGGAAAACAACGTCTATGTTTGCCCTACAGGTCTTTAGAAGTTTATTCCACTTTGAAGACTTAAAACTTAACTCTATAGGTGTTATGCTTTGGTGTGAAATATTGCGAGCATGTATGACACGGTTGTAGCTGACTTGGAATTAATACTGACTCAATATTTGGTGGTGATGGAGCATACTATGTGCAAGACTCAGTCTTTCGCAAATCTCCGCAGAAAATGGCTGTTCTCCATAATGTGACCGACCCTGTAACATATGATTCCGATGACACAAATGGGAAGAAGCTGGCTATGAACAGTGATGGTAAGAAGTTTTTGTTTGGTTTCTATTCTGCACTTGCATATCATAGGGAATGGAAATTTAAAGATTTGTGTTTGATTCTCCAGCGGTTGGTTCAATTTGTTTCTGCAAGGTATATGGTATCCCTAGCCCTAAGCCTTAATTCAAAACACCTGTAGAGAAGGCTTTTGGTGACTGCTATAACATGTATTCCCATATAAATGGAAATGCGGATAGATATCACTGTTGACTTCTTGGGGAATTTGATAAGTTATATAAATTATATAGAGAGTATGAGACCTTACTGACGTGTGAGTACCTATAGGAGGGATTGTAAGGAGCGAATGAAATGGCATTTTGAGTGCGTACATTTGAAGTTGACGGACCTATACGAACCGGTCTCTGAGGCAAAGGCAAGGAACCATAGTAAAAAGAACTGCATTCTCCATTAGCCTGCCAAATCCCGAGATGATCATTGTTAGGATCGTTTCTTGACAAATTGCTCCGCGAGCCAACGGTGTCAGGCAAAATACGCAACCCGACCAATTCGGAAAGTGTTTTGTATTTAGTGGTGGTCGTGGAAAGAACTTGATGACCGACTGATAACACTAGATATTGGGTGCCTTATCAAGTCTAATCAAAATAAGAATAGGTGACATCGAAATTGGACAAGGTTAGGATTACGAATTTGATTTTGATAGGTGAACTCCGCACCGTACGGCACATTGATAACCTTCAGGTCATTGCCTACTGCGATGCCTCCAAGCACCGTTTTCTAGTTCTTCATAATACACTCCTTAGAGTCCACTGGTGCGCATCTTCAAGACTAATTTGAAGCGTGAGCTCATATCTTTCAAAAGTTTAAGAACTACCCTTATGCCGCAACGACGTCGGCCCCGCTTTTAACCACAAAATATATCTATGAACCTCACCTAACCTCCTTGGATGTCGCTTACCATTAGGATCTAAATACCGAAGCATTTCATCCTAAAGATGATACCCATCATGGCGTCGCCACAGCAAACTTTCTACTACACCGCAGGCGACTTGCTTTTCATTCTATTTACAGGATAAGACTTTTTTTGCCAACAAAAAAGGACTTGATCAAATGGATTATTGATCTTCCACTTGGACGAGTGTTGGGTAGCTATAGTGAGCTTAATTCTCAGGCATACAACTCGTCTTCAACTCTGCCGCCAACAGGGTGCAACTTCCTTCGTTCAATTTATTCTGGCTCAGATAAGAGTTCTGCATGCTATCTCATGCATGAAGCTCACTGAAGCTTTAGGGCAGATGGTAGCACTGTTGAAAGAATGTTACACCAACCACCGGAACTCGTAATTTCATTACGATTGCCGGTGAGCTTTCCTATCTCTTGGCTCGTGGATCAGTTTTGATTCTCTATGCTGCTGCAGGGAACAACGCGGTCATAAATGATGGCTACTACAATGAGAGGCTATGTTTAGAGATGCATACACGCCACGTTCGCTTCATCGAATGTATTGTTACCCAAATCCCGTGGTATCGTTCTTGAAGCCTAGAGGAAAGACAAGTCCTTTATTTGATAACACCGACTGCATTCGGAAGTTGCAAAATGTTACGTTCAGCGCACGATGAGTTCTGGATGGCACACATATGAAATATATGGCACTCTCTAGAGCATAAGGGGTGGTGTCGAGAATGAGAGATAAATTACACACATAACTAACAATCTGAGAGTTATAGAAGCCAGTATCATGCCTATTATTTGTCGAGGTAAGACTCAATACATCTTGTATGCCGTTACGGAGAGAGTCGCTGCTCTGAGCAATGCTCGAGCTTTCTTCTATTTGTTCTACTTGCTATGTTGCTCAGGTTAGCATTACTTACTATTGAAGAATTGTATTGCTTCACTTAAATTGAGATATCAATTCATGAAGTTTCTCACCCAAGATACTTCAAGCTCAAATAACGAACAGTTCAAAAGTAGCGGAGATTATAGAAAAAGAAAGGAAAGGGGCTTTAGCGAATTCCTTGGCGCCTTGGCATCGGATCAGGTCTCTTCAAGTTAGTGGTAGTAGAGCAAAACAACAAACATAAGTTATCCGTTTGAAACGTCTCTATCATCGATTTAATTGCTCTGTAAGTGTTTGAATACTCAACCGTTGAAACAATTTGTTAGAAAATAATTGTATATGATGCGTTAATCACGATGTACTGGTCTGTCTCGAAATCTCAAGGTATAGAAGAGAAAAGATAAAAGCTTCACGCAATGAGAGGGTTTTGTAAGTATATCGTATTAATGTACTGTAAAGGCTCAAATGCAACGCTTAATCATCTTGGTATCCCGAGCACTTCGGAGGTACCCTTCATTGTCTCAAATGCTCCCCTTAATGCTTCCCGCTCAAACGCCGTCGCTCTGAAACAAAATAACAAGAAACGCTAATGCTGGGATATGTTGATATACAGTTGGGTGAGAGAAGGTTCTATATCCGTATAGCGTTCATGAATGCTTGGTTGGCGAGGATACGAGTATGAAGACGCGTATTTCGATACTGACCTTGCGGAAGAGAGGCGCTTTTAATAACAGGTCTAGAGTCATGGAAGGCATCGGAGTTTGTAGACTGAGTGTCAAATATGGACTGGGTTTCGGAGACGGATTGCGAAGAGGTAGGACTACTAACTGATGAATCTGAAGCCGAGAAGCTGGAATCAATATCTAGCAGCCGTGCATACGACTCAAGACAGATCACGGCTGGTTCACCGGGATTTGCTGATGGAAGTCGCGCCGACGAAAAGTGTCTCCAGCCATGGAAGGCGATCCGAGCAACAGGTCTTCTAATGCCGTATTTACCCCCAAGCACCATCTCTCCCAAATGATGACTATGCACACCCGCCTGTATATAGACCTTCACATCCACGTTGTAAGCCCTGGCGATGGCCTTGATTTCGAGATGATCTCCCCATTCCCTGTTTTTGGACGTTCGAGCAAGGTATGCTTCCCATACATCTGCTTTCTCCGCTACAGTGGGTTTTGATTCGTCGGTCGAAATAGAGGTATGTGATGATGCTCTTGACCCCCTGGCATTTCCTCGTCGTAGTTCGGACATTCCCTTCGCTTGGTAATCAATATATGGCGTGTATTCGTGTGGCTCGAGTCTCATTTGGTCAACGGCTGCTTTTCGGACCCTGATGTATTCCTCCTGCCGACCGAAGAGTTGATCGGACATGGCTCTGAAAAGGCAGTTTCCTACATAACATTCCCATTAGTAAGTGTTGCCCAGCTCCCATAATCGTTAAAACAGCAATCAGATAGAAGCTATTGTGCAACGCGAGTTATAAAGCATCCAAGCAAGCTGAGGTGCCCGAGATAAGTTTACTCGGATGCCAGCAAAATGCTCAATTTGTTGCAATGAAGCGAGGGATTGGATGAGGCGACTTTTGATACTGGCTGATAGCCAGCGAACTCGACATCTTGAATGTGTCATACTTTGTGACGCACTGGGAGGATGGAAGACTTTGGAATATGAAAACTCACCATCGTTGCCGATCCTTCTTATTACATATCCATCCCCTTTGAGGAGGGGGAAATCTTCCTCGAGTGCCTTCTTCTGCCTCGTGGTAATTCCACTACCGGCCTTTGTTATGGCTTTCCTACTCGCCGTCGCGGGAGCTCTCTTTACCCTCCTCGTCGACCCGGTCTTTCCTGAAGCCATAGATTGCTGACCGTGCAGCTAACGCGTTGGGACATGCAAACAAAGCAGGAGAGTGCTCGACTCAAGGTTAAACAAGGAGATCGGTTGAGAGATACTATGCTGCCTCTCTTCGTCTATGAGAAGTGGAAAAAGGTGATATATCTGAACTGATGAATAGTAAGTAATGCAGGAGCTAGCAAAGGGAAATATCTGTCTATCTCCTTAAAAGTCAGAACATGTGGCCGTGCGTCATCCCCTGCTTCCGTGAAGCTGGCCCCTGATTGGCGCAAGGCTGACTGCTAGCCTTGCATGACTCGAGCGACCCCATGAATTCGGAATTCTCTGTTAAATTTGGAGCTTCTATTTCTTCTATTTCTATGGAGAAGAACATTTACTTAATACGGTACTTTCAACATCTTGAAATGATCCAGGTGAAAATCAAGTACGGAATTCTATCAATCCAGAGTCAAACAATCCGACAGTGCATTGTGCACAAATGTGACTTGCAGATTAAAACCATCTATTTTTACATGAATCAAGTCACTAGAACTTAATAGCTCACATCATGTGATCATTAGGTAAGCATTACTTGTGGTACAGTACTGGAACCGATACTTTCACTTTCATGCACGCACTTCTACTTCGTACATCTACATCTACATGACTGGGTGACATTTAGAAAATCTTAGGGTTGACTCGCACGTGACATTCGTAGATGTCTTGAAGTGGATTTGGCGGTCCGACGTTCACCACCGGTCGGAATCCCCACGCCAATCAAAGGTGGGAGCATCATCAGGCACGGCATCCGGAATGGCTTGAACCACTAAGCCTAGGTTTATGTATGTATATACATAAACATTGCTATATCATCCAACAAAACTCCCTCCTATATCTCAGGCGATCGATTCTCGTTTTATACAACTAACAACTTAGAAATGCCAAATATCGTGGTTATAGGGTCGGTTTGACGCCTTTTTAAACATTATCCAGGTTCCCAGCTAATGTGTTCTCCAGAGCTGGGGTCTCTGGCCTGACTACTGCTCTGCAACTGTCAAAAGATTCCACATATAAAGTAACCGTGGTTGCGAAACATATGCCCGGTGATTTTGATATCGAATATACGTCACCATGGGCTGGAGCAAACTACATGCCGTTGGTTATGCCCATCTCTTCGAAACTGCCACGCCTTCGCCTTATCTAACATGTCACACAGGATGTCCGATGCTCCCAACTCAAAATATGAGCGAGATACATGGCCAGAGCTATCAAGACTCGCAAAAGACGTTCCCGCAGCTGGTATTCATTTCCAAAGTAAGCATCCTAAGCGAACCCCTTTATTGGCCCACCCTCAGTGAACGCCAAGCTAATACAATCCCAGAATGTGTTACCTATACCCGTGCCAAAGATCCCATCTCCTATAGCGGCCCACTTGCCAGCGAGCTTTTCGGCCCATCCCCATGGTTCACTGACCTCGTTCCCAATTTCACAATCCTCCCCAAGTCAGAACTGCCTTCGGGATACGACTCAGGCACATCTTTCACATCTGTGTGTCTTAACCTCTCCATCTACCTTCCATGGCTGGTTTCTCAGTGCCTCGGCAATGGCGTTGTCTTCAAGCGCGGTATCTTGACGCATATATCTGAAGCCGCCGCTCTACATCACTCTGGCCAGAAAGCCGATGTGGTTATTAACTGTACCGGGCTGCTGGCCAGTAAATTAGGCGGAGTGATGGACGAAGATGTTGTTCCAGCAAGAGGTGTGACGATCCTGGTAAGGAACGAGGCCGACGCCAGTAAGTCACTTTCCCCATCAAACCGATCTTGTGGCCTGCGTAGGAGGAAAAGCCCTAACTTAGACTTTTAACAGTGTATTCGTCATCTGGTACCGAAGATGGTCCTGACCAGGTTTGTTATATTATGGCACGCGCTTCGGGTGGTGGAACGATCCTTGGAGGCACCTACCAGAAAGGCAACTGGACGCCCACGGTATCTGATGAGGAAGCAACGGCCGTCATGCGGCGTGCAGTCGAGATGTGCCCTCAACTTACCGGTGGGAAAGGCATTGAAGCTCTTAGTGTGATTGCCAAAAGGGTCGGTTTGCGACCATTAAGACAGAAAGGTTTGAGGTTGGAGAAAGAGCGAATTGGAGCAGATTGGGTGGTGCATAATTATGGACATGCCGGATGGGGATATCAAGCTAGTTATGGATGTTCATATGCTGTAACAGCCATTGTGGAGGGGATTTTAGGGAGGTCGAAGCTCTAGCTGGAGTAGTCACTAAGTTCTCAGATCTTTAAAACACGAATTTCATGTATGATGTCACGCTATAGTATGGATTCCCAATAACATAATAGATCCTTACTTTATGTTACTACATATCGCAGCTGTTCAAAATCCTGACAAATTTCCAGGTGCACTCCCTCCTACCTCGCAGTCTATGTCTCGCTTACCGGCCTAGTTTATTCACCTCCCCATTCCCCACATGACCCACTTCCACATACATCTATATAATTCCTAATTTGCAAAGGGATACCAACAAATCAGGGGTACTAAATGGTCTATCTGTCAAGAGGAGGGTATTGCTGGTAACGGGGTGCCTCGGAGTTTCGGCTTCCTTGGCTGCCGGGTGTTAACCACGATGTTACGACCTCTCGTCTGCTCTCACCTTGGAAGGGATCTGATCCCCGATGTCTCTTCTCCTGATGGCTCTGGGCTGTTTATACCTCTTCCGAGCTTCGGTTTACCGTTGTTCCAAACACCTTTTTTTCTTTTTTTCCTTTTTTTCCTTTTGCGCTATTGACTCCCCCTGCATATAAACACGGTATCATTTTTATGCAAACCTTCCTCTTCTTCTTCCTTTTTATTAAACAATAACCTCACAATTAATAATTCATACTCAATCGCTGGATATTTTCCATCTTATCGTGACTGTTGGTTCATGAAACCAATTTCTCAGAGAACAAAAAGCTCAAAAGATACGAATTCCATCCAAGCTGTATGTAGTTTATAACTGTTAATCTTTACAGCAAGATTTCAATAGGTCCGTTTTGGAACTTTTGGTTCTAGCACGGCTCGTAAAACGTTTCGTAAAACATTTCTCGGTTTTTCATCAAATGTCATGTATAGAAGGTTAGAGCGCAAACGCGGTATTTCAATTCCACTTTATCAAAAGAAGAATGCCGAAGGGTAGCGAGTACCGATGTTTGTAAATGAAGTCGAATCAGCTGCCGTAGTAGTGATCTTAGACTGTTCATGCAAATAGGTTTACAAACCACGCATTATATTCATCACCACTTCCTTCTATTGGCTGCGACAGAGTTCGTGGGAGAGCAATATGCCTAACATAGAGCAGTGCGACAGTCAATACAGCCATATGTGAGTAGAATGATAGATAGTACTCCATATATCTCAAACATAGAGGCGAAGACTCGAGTTTTCCAGCACTATTGAACGTGTAAGTTTTGTAGAAGTCCTCTGATAGTAGAATATACATACCGTCACCCTCAATAGTTCCATTCTGCCCCTTAACAATGATGAACAGGTGAAGCCAGCGGACTAGGTAGGAGAAGTAGAATCTAAATCAGATTTCTTGCCCTTTTTTGTGGCCGCAGACACCAATACTAGACTATCATTACAGTATATATCATCATGAGAAACCTCTTCTCCTCTTTAGATTACACTGAGTGCAACACCCAACTTCTTACTTTGAGGAACCTCCCCTCGATCTGTGAAGTAGGGTCTCTGACACCATCGACACGAGTTAAATTACTCAACTATCTTTACCTACCCCAAATCGTTGTCTCCTGAGCCAATGTTCTCAATTATGCCGGGCTAGGACACTTAAATACACAATATATCTTGGATGGGCATTGGTACTGCACTATACCCAGTTGATGTACAGTTCTCAGTATATGGCCCCCAGAACCAAAGCTCCTTGCAAACTCAATTTGCTCCTGTACTGTCTCGAAAATTTACCAGTGGGTGAACTAAAGAATATCGACTGCCAGCATACACGTCTTAAATTGAGCAAAATCTTGAAATGATTTACCTATCTGCAGAGATTTATCTCATACACTAGTCTAGTTCAAAGATTTGATTGTAGATAAGACTTAAATGTATCAAGTAATAAAAGAGAATCAGGAAACTCAAATCTAAAACTATCAGTTCTGGCACATATATTTTGATCACTTGCATTACATCGGATTTGAGAATATTAAATTTTGTATGACGAAAAAATATGTCTTGGAACCGCTCCAATTTACGGCTTGGGACAGGGGCTATTCCCAATGAAAACCACCTGAACACTCGCAAAGCTAGATGATTAGTTAGTTAAATTGAGTCGATGGACCATGATCTTGCTTGACACTCACGCAGAAGCTGCTGCAAAAACCTCTATCCGTCGAGCATTTGTTGCCAACGCAAGTACAATAGCAAACAGCATAGTAAATCCACAGACAAGGCCTAGTCTGGCACCCATCTCTTGTACAAAATATAGTGCGACGATAGATGATAAGGGTACAATTGGAGACAGGACTGTTCCGAGTACATAAATGGTTTTCTGCACCCGAGACTCCTGATAGTAATGCATTGCGCTATGATTTTTGGCTGTCATCTGGCATTCTGGTCCTAATGGAAGAGGCTTCTGGTAATCATTAATATACATTGATAAATTTGTGGTTGGTCATCTGCTGTTATGTTGTACAATACAAACACGGATAATGCTAACCTTTTTGTGTCGCCAGATACTGTGAAACAATGTCAGACCTGGTCCCGAGATAAATCTAGTAAGAGCATCACCTTCTCCATGGTGGGCCGAAAGCATTGCTAAATCCTTCATATTAGACTTGTCGTAGACAGAGGGCTGGCCGAAGCCACTCAAGTCTCTCCCAATAAATCCGCAGTGACCTCCCAAGGACTTGCTATCTATCCAAGTGTGCAGATTATGTCGCTCGAGTTCTTTCGGTGATGTAAGAGAAGAGATGTGTTCGTACTGGGATATACAGGAGTCTATGTAAATGATAATTCGTGAGCATAACTCCTAGGTTTCATGAAGATATACTTTATGACAAAAAGAGACATATAGGTCCAAGATTAAAGTCTGAAAACTTACAGTACTCCCTTAGCTTTTCTCTTATTTTCAGCTGTTGTTCCCATTGCTTGCCATCAAAGCCTCTCTCTTTTGATTTCGCGAGATACCACCATTCCTTATCGTATATCTTCCTCTCATCCTCTTCCGTTGCATTTTGTTGAGCGATTAAGTTATAATCGATGTCCAAATAGCACAACTCAGCTTGTAAATACAGTAGATCCCGTGCGGCGAGATGACGGTACTTTCGAACGATTGTATGCTCTGTTTCGTTCATGAAGGTCGCCAACTTGTCATACGCACCGGCCATATTGGCAATTGCGCACCGTAGGCTCAGCGAAATGGATGCAACTACGTGCTATAAAGTATCTGGATAGCCTCATAACGTATACTTCATAAGCTAAAGAGATAAAATGCTGCCTTACCAGTCTGCCATACGCCCGATATGCGTCGCCCTGTTGTGCTTGTCCAATATAGTTGCTTGCACTGGTTGGTTGTGTGCTACGCTACGCCATCACTGAAAAGTTCAGATAACACTAGACTCAAGATCGAACGAGGTCTTCTCTCTTTTGTTTTCTTCCATAATATAATATATATATAAGGCAACCGCGTGCATATCCAGAGGATACAGAGTGGCACTATAATTAAAAAGGCTTTCATAAGACAACGCCATTGTTTATATTGGTTTCACTGCATGTAAGGCTACGAATAATTTTTATTCCCATCTAATAATTGATGAGATTACCCTGTTTCTGTGTCATTCTGTTGCAGATTACTGAAAATTCATGCCTTCCGGACTGAATTATGAATGGCCGGTGTTGTATATTTTATATTAAATTCGATTCTCTAGTGATTTAATGCCGAGGAATATAGAGTACCCCCTATCATGCCCCAGTTACCTGCGGCTTACACACCTACCAAATAGCCTAGGGCGGACCATCGGCAACACATGGGACCCTGTTCCGGGTGCCTATGCATGTTGTAACGTAGGAGAAAAAAGTAGCCGATATTGGCACACCATCAAACTCCAAACTATGTTTTTTTGCGTGCACTATTTAACTTTCGACAACTGCCAAAATTTACTAATTGGTAATTAATAGAGTGTAGAGTATATATGTCTTTAGTGGTCTACTTTCAACTTAATTTGTGGGTTGAACATTAATGTAGAAATCAATTAGCGGCGTGTCAGTATTAGCCAGTTGTTTCTCCTTCTGAAAATAATGTTGTGTAACCGATCGGAATGGTATAGGGTGTTCCAATTGGTTTATAAATTAGGTGATTGACTCTGAGGCTGACAGTAAAGGAATATCTATTGGTTATAGATTAATAAGGAATATTTATTTCCTCATTCCTGTTATAAGCGAGCCAGTGAAAGGATGTTGGAAATTCCGAAGGCTTGTAAGTAAATTGTGAAACCCAATTAGAGCTCACCATCCCTCACAGCTTATGCAAATGCTACCCACCTTCAGGCTAGAAATGCGCGTGGCTCCCAACTCTGCTCTACATGTTACTGCGATTCTCTTGTGCCTATCTGAAAACAAAAGATTCTCTCCGTGCCGAATACCGTTGGCTCGCAGGCTCGTAGCTAGAGATATAGTATAAAGTTCCTCAAAAAGCTGCTAGCTTCGTGGGCGCTGTACCCCTTCCACTCTACACCCATCGATGTTGAGCAAATGGATCTCAAAACTGCTCGGAAAGTCCGCAGATACCGTAAGATATAGAGATAATCTCACATCGATCTATATGCTCACGATTTTGTAGGACGTCTACATTGTAAAAATAGAGATAGCACATAGTCGACAAAAAGATAAACGGGTTTCCACGAAAGCAAATATTCAACCATCGAGCGAAGGGAACTGGATCTCGAAACAATTTATTGAGGAGCATGACTTACTCCACAACATTTCCGACAAACAGGTTGAGGAACAGTTTGAGGACAAGATGGAGACCTTTACTTGGTACTACCGCAGGCAAAAGGATGGACGCACATATACCTGCGAGTTTACATCGAAATTCAAAATAACTAGGCAGCGAGGCTTCAATGTTCTGTTTGGCTCTAATCCTATCGGCAACGATATCAATGCCGGAGAGAATCCTTTCGACTATACTAGTTTAAAAAAGCGGACTTCGTGGAAACCGCATCTACCGATTACAAACAATTCATCTATAAGAAGGTCACAGTCCTCTTCCATCATTCCAAAAGCACTGGATGACGTATCTGGGTCCCAAGGCACAACAGAGCTAGTTCCGGGGAAGGAGGTGGATTCAAATCCATCATTGATGACGGAAGGGATGATGCCAACAATTTCAGCCATCTTTACCGAAGGACCGAATGGTGGTCAAACATCAATGACTATGGAACGGTACCTAAATTCTCCGCTAGAGCCTGCCTATTTGCAGGATGGTGATAGGACTGAAGCGCAGGGTTCAGAAATAATACAGTCGTCCAAACCACGGAGACGAAGGAAGAAAGTAGGAACCAATCATTCCGGAGAGCAATTAAATCAGCAATATGGGTATGAAGATAATCAGAATTCTCAATACTGGCAGTATGATGAGAAAACAGAGAGGTACTATCACAAAGATGTGGACTCGAATGAGATAGTATGGTACCCCGCATTAGATTAGTTCATCAAAACCCGCCAGAATTGAGTAGATGTATAATTCTTCCGCAACACACATAGTGAGATTCCCACAAATCTTAAAGTTTCCAGCTCATGTGACTGCGAATTGCAGTTCCTGCTCAGTGCGGAGGCTCCTTAGACATGAAATGCGTAACAGAGAAGAAGCGCTGACGCCTCGACAACGGTCGTGGTCGAAATACAATCTGATAGTGTTTGCAAAAACGTAAAGCCGTCCTATGCCTACAACCCAAAATGAAAATCAAATATCCCCACCCACACATTTCTTCTTGCCAATTTGAATTCCTTCAAATGTGACTCTTTTAAAGTGTTTTTTCTTTCATCGAATAGGTGGAACGCTCTTTTATATGGCCTTGCAAATATGTCCTGGATTATATCCTAGATGATGTCCGTATTGCCATCGCTCTCTTATTAACAATGGAAATCCACAAGTTGAATCGATAAATATATCGTTCTTTCTCAGACTTGTAAGAAATCGAAGTAGTTTGTTAGACATTGTACAACCGGTTCCCATAAGTTTTCGCCACTTTACTAGTCCAAATTGAGGTTAGCCAATACCACCTTATACCCCTCCATTCGCTCCTACACTCTCAATTATCCACATTCCTTCAAATC
>Ga0247734_1000378_pt1 | contig 39480 bp, 41 predicted proteins | sample UWRJL103311B2_FD_180933 | JGI IMG/M metagenome (GOLD analysis project Ga0247734, IMG submission 180933) | Plant litter microbial communities from Arlington Agricultural Research Station in Wisconsin, United States - UWRJ-L103-311B-2 | ecosystem: Environmental > Terrestrial > Plant litter >...
ACACTTATTTCATATTTAATTTGCAACCCATTCAAATTTAATTACTTTTGCCACCCACGGGGGATTAGCTCATTTGGCTAGAGCGCTTGCCTGGCAGGCAAGTTCAAAACCGTTTTAAAGAGTATCTAATCCCTATATTTCATTCTTCTTCTGCTGATTTGCACAAAAATCACACACAATCTAACCTGTTATCTATTTTTGTTAATTATTGCAATTTAGTATTCCAATCTGTTATAATATCCCGTCGTCGGCAAAACTATAATATTCTTCTTTTCCAATGATCAGATGATCCAGTACTTTTATATCAAGTAGTTCTCCACCATGCTTTAATTTATCCGTGATAGATATATCCTCTCTACTCGGATCAAGCTCTTGGCTTGGGTGATTATGTGCTAAGATAACTCCACTGGCACATGTCTTCAATGCTATTGCAAATATCACCTTTGGATCTACAACAGTACCACTAACCCCACCAGAAGAAATGTTTGCAACTCCTAAAACCCTGTTTCTCCTGTTCAATAACAGTATTTTAAACTGTTCTAAGAACTCCATTTTGCCCTCATCCCAATGATCCATGAGAATATTATTAGCATCCTTAGAACTATTGATTTTAGGCCTATCGGCTACTTTGTAATTTGGTCTATAGATTATTTCTACTTCAGACACTTTGAATAATGTGTTTTGTGCCATAATATTTTTATTTAGTTATGTCACCCAACCAAGCTTTCAACTCAAATAAGTAAAGGAGGAACGGAATAAATGGGCTGTGTGATTGCAGTGTGGGTTTATGCCGTAGTTCCTTTAGACGTTTTGAGTTGACAAGGTTACCTTTGTGGAGTAATTATATTATCTAATCATGCCAATTTTCTTTAATTTCCTTTGTAGTTCATAGAAAGTTTGTTCAATATTAGGATTTGCAAAAGATATATATTGAAGACCTGCGATGTTAGAAAACTCCTCAATATTATCTTCCTTAAGAATTATCACTCTATCAAAACCAAGCCGACCTTGAAACAACCCTGCTTCATGAATAACATTTTGTCTTGCTCGCAATTTACCATCAGCAGTTTCATCTTCAGAAGTCATGATAAGTATGGCTATTGAAGCTCTATCTAAAAATTGAGATAAAATGTTTACAATAGTTTCGCTAGTTCGAGATTCCTCTTCAAATGTTAAAGTCTTTAAACCTAAGTCCTCTTTAATATATATTTGCAGCCTCGCCCATAGTTTACTTCTCCCATGTCCTATAAAAATTTCCCCATTGTTATCGATCTTAGTTGAAGGCTTAATCTTTATTTTGTCTATTTCACTGTTTAATTCCATCGAATCTAATTTTTTCAATTTATTAAGCAGTGAATACATTTTTTTTACCGATTCGTTATTAAGTGCAATCAGCGATGGCTCAAAATAAATTGCACTGCTTCCTGGTTTACTTCTATATCTCTCAAAGAAAGCCTCAATTTTATCAATATATAGTACAGCTTCATTTATATCTTCTAGTTCTAAATACGACAATTCCGAAAGTCTTTTTGCAAACAATTGAATTGAAGAAAAGAACTTTAAATCTGTCTTCACGCTTTCCCATAAGGCTTCGGACAATATTTTTATTTCTTTTATAATCATATTATAGGCTTGACCATCTATTTGAATGGATTTAATTTTGTTTCAGAATCCGACTTAGAATTACGTTTATTTCTTTCTACTTCAATAGCAGCATAGATTTTAGGCTTTAATTCATCCTGGTAAAATTGTTCAATTTCAGCTTCAAACTCTTGTAGAGGAATTTTAATTCTCTCCGCAAGTTGCAAAACTCGCCCTTTAATGTCATTTATTAATTCTTCGTTACCAGTAATTATACTGTTTGAATATTCCTTATAATATAATGTGGATGAATCAACATATACTGTCTGTCTATTGATATATCTACCAGCTAGGTTTGCGAAAATTTCTAGATCGCCTGTGATTGGAATTTTATAAAGAACGTATTCAATAATGTTATTTCCGCTGAGGGAAAAATTAATTCCTGGTGGAGCATTACGATAGGAGATAGACTCCTTCTCGATTTTCACTTGAGTTTGGTCAAGGTTAAGTTTGGGAGCTTTAACTTTTGAAGTTAAAAGAATTCTCTCACAGAAATGTTCATCAGAGAGGTCTCTGTCTGATGCCCGTATAATTGCGTTGTTAGCAATCGCGGTAATTTTATCTAAAATAGTTGCCATAGTATTATTTTGGTTATTTAAATAATCTTATATTGGTTGGCCACCTCAATCATCTTTGTCTGGTCTTTCATCACTGGGCCGCCCTCTTTCCTGCTTATCAAATCTTTCCTTTTGTTCTCTCTGCTGATCTCTGATTCGCTTAAGCTCACCGTCATATTTTAGCTGTTCCTGCTTTTGCCTTTCTTGCTCCTGTCTTCTACGCAGTTCTTCATTTTCGTTCATTATTTTAAGTTTATATATGGATTGAAAAAAATATTAATAATGATATGATACCCCCTATTAAAGAGAATAAACTTACTCCATTTAACGATGTGGTGATATTACTAAGAATATTGCAATATCTTATAAATAGGTTCTGCTTACCTTTAAAAGACCTGCCGCGTTCTTTTCTTACTAAATTATTTGTGACCCTAATATCAAAACTATTTGCGTAAAATCCGGTAACTTGAGATATCAGATTTGATATTAATGAAACAACAAATAGTAGCCACGCAGTTTTTAGCAATGATGTGTTTATTTTATCTAGATGAGGTACAACATCCTTTACAAATCCGATTGATAAAACTAAGGCACTTGTAGATAGTGATATTATTAAAATGTCAAATCTATCTAAAGAGTATTTAGATGATTCTTTAGCAATTTCAATATGCTTCTCTAATTTAGAGATATATCTTTCATTAATTTCATTATCTGGTTCCATGGAATCAATTTAAAGAAAAGGTTGTAGATTGCTTTTATATTAATCCATCTTTTCAAGATGTATTAATATATTATTTTGTTATGATATCTTTCAGCTTATTGTAGATGATATCCTTGATAAAAGTTTCGATTTTCAATTTTGTAGGAATTATTTCCATCCATCTGAGGAAGCCGAATATTCCAATCAAACCAAATAAAGACCAGAGTATAACATTTAGTACTTTCCCGTCCAGTTTGGGGTTTACAGCCTTTAATATCAATGAAATTGAGATCAGTATAATAGCAATTATATAAAATGTAAGTTTAGAAATGAACGTGGCAATTTTTAAAAGATTGAAATCGATCACTGTATTCTTTGATTTTTCCATTTCTAAATTGGCATTGATTTTTAGACTTAAGTCTTCCAAGATTTCTTTAGGGGTTTTATCGGTATATTCATCAATATCATTTAATGTTTTTTGTTCAAGTAAGGTATAAGTTAAATTGGATGCGCTTAATAAGTAAAATTGCTCATTAGTTATGATATTGTCTTTATGCATTTTCTCAATATCTGTGTAGAATCTAGTTAACAACTTGTTATCTAATTCTATAATATTATAGCATTCGCTAATTAAAACTTTTATGTTGAGCTCATCATTTTTTGTAGGATAATTTGCCCATAAAATGGTTGATAAAAATATGTCCGTTACACAAACTGGAATTGTAGATTTAAATTCCCACTCCGTAGCCTCATATTTCTTTGCGCCGAAAGCAATGATTTGATTACTTGTCAAAAATATGGCTCTGCTGCTTTTTAAATTTTTAGCTATAGCTTGTTTTCTTATTTTAAAAATATTCGAGATGGATTCTACGTCTCTCTCAATTTGATTTGTTTTGTACCAAGGTAGTTTTTGTTTAAGATCTGTTTGGTACAAGTCCTCTATTATAGAGCTTAATTTTGACTCATCAATTTGAAACTTCCATTCACTGGATTCTAAAGATGGGGAAGGAGTTTTGGTTACTGAAAACCTGTTTAATATTGAGTCAAGTTGGTTTAATTTTATTTGAAGCTCTTGCCCTGATATATTTTCTCTAATAGCAGTCCTGAGGACGCGGGAACTTTTTGTAATATCGTAATTATTTGTATTTAATCTTTTAACTGAATCCTCAATTGTTTTTACTACTTCACCATAATTTACATCAAAGATTCTAAGTTTGGCTCCGTATGTCTTTATAGATTCGATTAATTCTTGGGATAATTTTAAATTTGATTCTCCGTTTAATCCTAGTAAGTTAAAAATTATAGGTGAATCCAAATATATTTCAACTTCATTCAAATTACCTGTATAGAATTGGATATCAGCATATGTAATTAGGGAAGCTATAGTGTACCCTTTTGCCAATTTCAATACCATATTGAATTTTAAAGGATCTTTACTTTGTAGGTCGGTAATGAATTTTGCTATTATATATTTAATCTTTTTGCTTTCCTTAACTTTAGGTAGGACTGTGGTACCATTATTATTAGCATACAACAATTCGAGGTCATTTTCTTTGAAAAAAGTGATAATTCCACTTTCAACCTCTTCACTTGATAATTCTGTGGATAAAATCTCCTTGCTAAATCTAGTAAGATCCAAAACCAGATCTTTAAAGCCAGCGTCCAACTCATTCTTCTGGCTAAATTTAACTTTCTCATGTAGTTTGTTATCAATAATGGAATATTCTCCAGATTCCTTTTTTAAAATACCATCCTTGTTCATTCTCTTTAGAATGGTTTCACAGGCACCTAATGGAATAATAATGCCGAATGATTCAAGTAAACCATCTTTTATTAATTCTCTGTTAATTATAGTATAGTTCTTATTTTTGATTGATGAGCATACAAGTGAAACATAGCTATCAATAATATCTCTATTATTTTCCCAATTATGCGAGAGTAGTGCAAGTCCAAAAAGTGTTTTATTCATTAGTATTCAATTGTCTAGCTGTGAATGTCAAAATGTAACAGATAATATATTAATGAGATGTTCTATTAAATTAGACTATTACTATTAGCTAAAGAATTGCAGAACGTTAATGTCACTAACATAGAAATTCATGTTGGCAATTACAAATTCCAGATGGATATAACTTTTAATTATATTAATTTATTTAAACAAATTTCGTAATTGATCATATTTCTATTTACTGCTCACCGCCTGCGAACTGAGAGAAGGTGTCAATTGGAGAAGCACACAGTGCGTCAATTGACTTTGTTTTAACACGAGCAACTGGCTGCGAAATTTGTATCAAATATCGTATCAGTTGTGAAGCCTGAGCGATAACGCAGGTGAGCTGAGCTGAAAAAAGCATTAGATTTATTAAAGGCGTGACCCAGTTAGCCTTTAATGAAGATAAGAAGCTTTTTATGAGTAACGCCGCTTGCTTTGAGCATAAAGAATGACAGATTCTTAATCTGGCGTTATTTTATGCAAAGCTTAGTAGTTACGAATACCGATTTTCCTGGGTGTTGCTTTGATAACTCCACTGACTGAATGAAAGAACGACTGGTTCGTAGTATCTGAAGTAGATAGCAGTACCCATCATTATACCACGGAATGAAGACTAAAACTCCCCATTCATCCGTGTAAGCCACAAATGGAGGATGGGGAGTCTTTAGGATGCAATAACGATTCTATTTTAAATATGATGCTATTTCAGAAACGGTCGGCTGATGATGGGTAATTTGCAAATAGTAGTCCCGTTTAAACTTTGTAGACCTACATACGATATATCCCATTGAATGTTTTTCTAAGGTTATAAACACATGCCTTTCATCTAATTCGAGCAATAGCAAGTTAAAAAGCAATCTTATTCCTCCTCTTAAATCATTATCAAGAATGCTATATTTAGGTTTGCCTCGTACTAATAGGCACATGTAGTATTTTCCTGACTTAGCATCTTTATTAATGAGCGTGCTATCGTACTCGTAAATGGTTTTTAATAAGTCCATTGATTCCAGATTATCCTTTACTGTGATAAGACGCAACACCTAATGCAATAGATAAATCTGTATGGATTTGTGATAAATCTGTTAGATCCATTGCTGTCAATATACTTTTTATGGATTCAATTTCGCTTGCTCGAATTATTTTATCAGCCATGAGGACATCATGCATCATCTTAGTAAAATTCATTCTTTTATCGTTTGACATAAGTTTCATCGTAGATATAGCTACATTGCGGCTCATTTTTAAAGAGCTAGATATAATTTCTTCAGTGGCACGTATTGCATTAATGATTACGCTTGTTTCTAATTTGTGTGCTTCACCATCGGAAAGTGAGATTTCAGAGAGTAATTTAAAAATTGCCTTCTTTTCTGTAAATGTGTATTCCATATAATTCAATATCGAAAGTCCTCATTCGACAGGCTAGTAAACACAATAAGCGCAGGACTGAGCTATGTCTGCGTCTAAGAGGCTCTGGAAAAGCCGGACAACAACAAACAAGTCAGCACCCACGCTTATAGCGTAGGCGTGAACTTATCTGCTCTTGTTGTCTTTTAAATTTTCCAGATTTCTTAGACAAGAACAAAAAGCTTACGCTTATATTTTAAATAAAGTAATTTTATAATGGTTTAACGTACTGGTTCATCCTCCGCTTTTATTTGAAGTAAAGATATGAAGAAGAATGAAACCAGTATATATTCCGGTATTATTTTTAAGAAGGTACTTTTTCTTCAGTATTAATCGTCACATAATCTTTTGGATCTGATAACAATCTATTTATAAAGAAAGGCTGAATGTCGGTAGCCGAATGGTCTACACGAATACAGTTTTCTATATTGATATCACCCACAATAGCATTGGTGTTATTAAAAACAATGCGTAGCATACGATTAAACATTTTATCTCCGAAACGTTTCAATGCATCTTCATCATAGGAAATGTAGATCATATAGTACCCATAACGGTTATTTGTAAGAGTGAAGTTATAGAAGTAACTTATCCATTCATTGAGCAAGTTCGTTTCCTTGCCAGATTTAGTATGATCTACAGTCACACTCATTCTATATTTTAAATTATCAAAGGCAGTTAGCAACTCCTTTGTGTTTTTAACAATCTCATGATAGGCTCGCTCCACGTTTTCATTTCTTTGCCGAAGATTCTGTTCCAGCAGGATTTCTTCTGATTCTTTAATTACAGTCATTTTGTTTGGGGCTTTAAGGATGGTTGATTGATTTTTTTTGGACATAGCAGTAGCTGCTCCGAATTCTCGAAGTAAGATTTAAGGGTTTAAAATGAGTTGATTTACCTGTCAGCCTTTGAAAAATTGATTCCTTTTACTGGTGGTTACCAGTTGATCTATTTTTTTTCAAAATGTATGACTCTAGGTATTAGGAATGAATGGAGGGAAAAATCGTTTTACCCAGATAAAGGCGGGAGGTATTATCGTTTAGACGCTTCAACCGCTATTCACAGATTATAAATAAAAAATTAAAAATTTTGGTATAAACAAAAAATGCCTAGCTGATTAAGCCAGGCATTAAATAATTATTCAGACACTTATTTTATAAAAGGGTTCTTTTAACCCCCTTATTAATTTACTGTCTGAACTTCTTTGGTAATTGTATGGCATTCTTCGGTTCACCCATAATATGACCTTTTATTTCTCTACCATCGGTGTAACCGATGGTAGTTCTACTAGAAAAGTGTATCCATTCCGCTAACTGTTGAACTGTAGGCTTAAGCTTTATTTTATATCTTTTAAATTGTATAGTTAAATATTTGCGGATTTGGGCACCTGAAAATCTTCTGCCCTTTTTAAAGACCGACATTACCGTTAGCATTAACGGGTAATAGCTATCACTTGATTCAATCTCTTTCTTTAGATAAGCTGTTTCTATTTTTATCGGGGAGTAATTATATTCCCTAATCAAATCAATTCCTAAAACCCGCTAGTACCGATAAAGTTGTTGATGTGTTCGTATAAGATTGTGAAGAGCATGATTAACATTTAACGTAAAAGGGTTCTCTGATTCTTCTTTAAAATGTATGGTAAACAATTCACAAATATATTCCATGGTTTTAGCCCCAGAAAGACCTTTATCAAGTTTATCTAAATCTTTATCCTCGATATTATATCGCTTTGGGATCGGATTAACGATAAATCTATCTGTGGCTTCGTAAGCATCAATAAGATTCTGTGCTAACTTATAGAATCCATTTACACGGTTTGTATGAACCTTATTATCCACCATGAAACTGCATATTTCATCAGTTGTCTTGTTTATGTACTTATCGAAGGTCGAGTGTTCTAATGCTTCATTTAAAACAAAGTATGTTCCGGTATTTTGATTGTTGCTGCATTGATCTCTCAACTGCTTGATACCGTTGTAACCATCTTGTAAGCCTCTTATGTAAGCACGCACTTCGGTTTCTGATTCACTTTTCAATGAAACATCCCAATTACTAATATGAGCAAGATGATTAATTCCATTCCTCGCTCTTCCGGCAATTTGAATAATATCGGTGTTTGGATCTAAGGCGGAATGTTTAACGATAACCACATCACTTACAATTAGAACATTAGGTTTACATGAAACCTTCAAATCAAATGCTGTAAAAAACCTACTTGTAAAGAAGTTGTACTTTTTAAATTTAGCTAGATCCCAATATTGGTGGGCATTAACAATATCATTCGCTTTAAGTTTATCCACACTCTCTTTAGCACAAAAAACTTGGGAATCATCACCGATATTTAGAAAGTTGATAATAGAGGCTATGCGATCTGTAGAATTTATAAATATGATATAATGTTCAGCTTGATTTATATTGAAGTAATCTTTGATAGTGGATGCAATATTGTTAGTAGTATAGATATCAATATTAAGCTTTGTCTTTGTTTCCGGCCAAATATTAAAGTCTTCAAATCCATTAGCCTCGAATCTTGGATCAGTAGGCGCAATAGGTGTAGCAGATATAAAAGACCTATTTTCGAAATTGAAGAACTCTTGCATCACTTCAACGATTCCTTCTCGATAGTCCACATCTTGGATTAACTTTTCACATTCATCAACTAGTAGGAAGAACTTCTTGTAAACATTAACCCCTAATTCTCGGCAAACCTCTATTATCTTTTTTAATCCTTCAGGTGTGGAAACGATTTTATATTTCTTGCGTTTTGTAGTGAGGTAACGCTCTATCTTCAATTTTGAGATATCCCCATGAACGGCAAGCACGTTGGGATTATCAACCAATATTTTATTGCCATCTGCATCAGTTACTTCCATCAGCTTCTTACCCAAAATTACTGGAATATATGGTTCGATTAAGATGCTCCAACGGTTACATTTTAATTCTAAATGTGTCGCTCCACATCCGGTTAGGTATTTATATATGATCTTATTTGCTGGTAAAAAAGAAATTACGTCCCCAAGATATTTTCCATCAGGTAATAATAAATTATTGTACATTAGTTTACAGGTAAAACAAACCCCTGACTACAAGGGCTTGTATTGTTTACAATTAAATTACTTAGTGGCCTCTTCGATCAAATCATCAAGGGTAAAATCGATATTGATCAAACCGTCTGCATAATCTTTAATAAACTTTCCGATGTTCTCTACATCGTAAATAGTGCATTCAATGCGCACTCGGCCTTTAGTAAAAATTAAATAGTAATAATCCTGTTGATTGACAAGGTGAGATTGTTTTGTTACTGCATTACGGATAGTGAAACCGTCATGTAAACAAGTAAAACAGTTTTTGTATTGCTTGTACAACCGTGGCGCAGATGTTTTCATCTGTGTCATCATTTCGCTGAATGTATTACGGTTGAAATAACCTACATTATCCTTGGATTCAAAAAATGTCTCCTTATTTACTATGCATCTGCCTTTGTTTTTTTCCTCCGATCCGGGATTTAAGAATCTAAAATTCATGAGTTTTATGCGGTTTTGTTTATTATTCCGCGTTACAAAGGAGAAAAGTTTATAGGGGAAGAATCAATATTTTGTGAAACTCATGAATGCACCCGATAGGGGTTGATTCCTTCGGTTGTTATTCTTAATCAACTCTTTAATAAAACTAGAATGTTGAGATTCATCTAGAGGTAAAATATATTCTGTTTTTAAATTCACTCGTCTTAATTCCTTACCACTATCTATATTCATCACTTTACCTGAATATTTTAACGTATCAAATAGATAGAATAGCTCATAAATGATTAGGTTCTTTTTCCTTTTATAAACTGCTTCAGCAAAGTAATCATCAAAATATTTTGACAGAATTACAGCGGTTTTGCTAAGCATTTCTTGCGTAATCACTTTGTGTTTTATAAAATCTGGTGCTCTTAATAACAACAAAGTTTTTAAAGGTGGGATCTCTGGGTACTCCTCTAGAATATGACTTAGGGATGTATTATTAAAAGATGATTTAAAGGCTTGGTAAATCATTTTAACGATAAACCTTCCAGATCCATCAAAATTTAGTGGAGTAGCTCCATTACTACCTTTATCCTTTACTTGTATAATGATTGGATCAGGTTGGTTAGACCTATAACCATCCTGATCCCTAATCTTTTTTAATTCGACGTCTTCAACCAATTGTTGGTAACCGATGAGAAAATCCAGAGCCTTATGAACATTATTATCAACGAATGAAAGTTCGGTAACATGATTTAAATCATAAGTTATTTTTTGGTTTATATATAAAATGTCTCCGATTGAATCCTCTGGGATATTGTATTTTTGAATGAAAAGAAGGTATCTTCTTTCGAAGTCATCTTGCTCTCCTTCTTCTATTTCTAAACTGATTTCTGCATTTGTTACTAAGGGTTCATTGTCAGCAGGAATACTCTGTTTGTATAATTTCTTTAATTCTGGAAAGTAATCTTTTAGTCGAGATAGATTTATAGGTATATTATCGTGAACCATATCTTAAAATTAAGGCGAAGCAATTTCTCACCACGCCTTAAAGATATCTAACTGCTTACTGAATTTGCAACTTTTTCATTTGCATCATCAATTACTTCTTGATCAAAGGAATCTAAATATACTGCTGTCGTCTTGTTGCCATATTCATGACCTAGGGATTCAGCAATGATTTCAATGCTAAAACCTAGTTTCTTACAAATGGTTGCCCAAGAATGTCTTGAAGTATATGTGGTAATAGTTTCATCAGTTTCAATCAAACCAGCCATTCTTTTTAGATATTTGTTTGCTAATCTTGTGCGATCTTTAATTAACCGCAGTCGTTCTTCATCATTTTTAGTTCTTCTATTTATAATAGGTAGGATAAAACCGTAGGGTTGTTTCTGATACAGATCAATTAATGCTACTGCCTGTGGAGCTAACTTGATATCGTACTGTTTTCCTGTCTTTTGTCTTTTATAAGAGATTCTTCCATTTTTAATATTATCCGCAGATAACAGTGCTAAATCAACAAAGGATATACCCATTAGGTAAAAGGATAGCATAAACCAGTTCCTTACATGCCATATGGATGAAGCAACTTCTAATTCCAGATCAAGTATCTCTTTTATTAATAACTTATCAATAGCACGCTTTTTAGTCTTTTCAGCTTTTAGTGAGATATCATGGAAGGGGTAGAGATTCCTATCCACAATCTTATGTTTAATTGCTTTATTATAAAAAGCTCTTAAAGTTCTCATGTAAAAGAATGCAGTATTATGTTTGACACCGCTTCTTAACAAATGTTTATTGTACTTATCAAGGAATTGAAAATCTATCTGTTCAAAATAAAGGTTCGTGTCTGGATGGAACTTTTTTAATGCATTTATTGTCGATTCGTAGACCCAAGCATTGCCGATTTTATTATCTAACCTTAACTCAATGATTAGTTCTTTTGTGAATTCAAACACTGTTGGTTTGAGCACTTCTTTAATTTTTACTACAGGTGCAGGCTTGACGAATGATTTTATCTTATCATCATTTGCCATCAATAATTCTGATTGTATATCAGCTAATTGTTTTGTGAGATGCAAGTTTAATGCTACATTGTTAGGATGGCTCGTTTTGACAAGTTTCTTTTTCTCATCCCAAAACTTTTCATGAATCGAAATCTTACTTGAGATCATTCTTGTTTTTCCTTGATGATATATCCTAAATGAAATAGGGTAGGTGTCATCTTTTTTGATCTTTCTTTTGTCTAAAACTGTTTTTATTACTACCAAAACGTTCTTTTGTTATGGTTAGATTTTCTGTTTTTTTGCACAAAATTTGCACAAAGCGTACTTAAATTAGCCATAGAAGCTCTTTAAATATTGTACGAATGAAAAATCGAAAGTGAATCGTAGTTAAAAATTAAGAGCTATAAATGTCAAAAGCAGTCTTTAAGCCCTTAAAACACACTTATTTCATATTTAATTTGCAACCCATTCAAATTTAATTACTTTTGCCACCCACGGGGGATTAGCTCATTTGGCTAGAGCGCTTGCCTGGCAGGCAAGAGGTGACCGGTTCGAATCCGGTATTCTCCACTATATTAAAAGCCTTTCAGTTAGTTCTGAAAGGCTTTTTCGTATCCTATCCATAATTACAGTTCGACACTCAATATTTTCTCACACGATTTTCTCACAAAATGTGTGAAAATTATTCGGACCACAGAAATGTGGCTCTTTTTGTTTAAAACTTCTTTTAAGAATGAAAAGATCCGGATTATAATAGTGGATTATATTGGTATTGCTTAACACCGGAGCGGTTTATTGTATAAACGTCAGTTTTGATATCTCATAACTTTCGAAATAGAATTAATTATGATTTAATGAATAAATTATCAATGTAACAGCTGCAATAAAACAAACAATTACAAGACGCCAAGATCTATAATACTCACTAGATGATATTCTATTTACATCTTCAATAAAGAATTGGTTATCTCCCATTCTTAGTGGTTTTTTGCCTCTTACTTCACTATAGAATACGACTGCCATAACAAGACATACAATGCCCGCAGCAAATTTAACTAAGTCCATAATATCATTTATCTTCCCAAGATAATAATTAAGATGCAACTAACATATTAAGACGCATAATCATTTTAGTTTAGTAACTAAAGTCATGCATCTATTCTATAGAGGCACTCCTAAACCTAGCCTTCTCACAAAAGCGGCTCAATCAAACATAGAAGTTAATTCCTTTTCTAGGGAAGATGAGTTATTTTATAACAGTCCCCCAAGTACTATTAAATCCTTTTTCATTATGCCTCATAGTACTACTAACCTGTTTTTTCCTAAAGACATCTACGAATCAGAAATACAGGTACATGAACTTTTATATTCAATAATCGCGGCTTACGCAAAATGTATAGTCCAAAAGTTCTCATTGATAAGCCTTGCTGAAAATCCGTATTCACTTAATGGATGAACGAGATCAAATTCCTGTATGTTTTTCCAAAGAGCTTCGTTAATCGTTTTCAAGAATTAAAGATTGTTAAGATACATCGTTTTACCTATGTTCCTATCGTATTTTTAGCAAAGAAGTTAGTACAATTGGCACTCGGATTATTCAGTCAAAAATGATATCTTGTACTAAGCCATTAATTATAAGATTATGAGATTTGCCTTTCTCTGCCTATGTTTTTTTGTCCTTTGTTCTTGTCAGCAAAAGCCATTTTCGGCCACTGTTGATGCATATTTTAACTACGGTGATTCCATTGAATCGGCAGGTGTAAAAATGATCCCCATAAAAACGTCGGGGGGCGAGTTTAAGGTGTGGACAAAACGTTTTGGTACAAATCCAAAAATAAAAGTGCTTTTACTTCACGGCGGCCCCGCAATGACGCATGAGTATATGGAGTGCTTTGAGACATTTTTTCAGCGGGAGGGGTTTGAGTTTTATGAGTATGACCAGTTAGGGTCATATTATAGTGATCAGCCAAAGGTAAAAGAATTGTGGACGACCGAAAGGTTTGTAGAGGAAGTGGAGCAGGTACGTAAAGCAATTGGTGCAGATAGTACAAATTTTTATGTACTGGGCAATTCCTGGGGAGGTATCCTTGCAATGGAATATGCTTTAAAATATCAGAAGAATTTAAAAGGGGTAGTAGTGGCCAATATGATGGCTAGTGCACCCGAATATGGAAAATATGCGAACGACGTATTAGCTAAACAAATGAAACCCGAAGTATTGGCAGAAGTTAGGGCTTTGGAGTCACAAAAGGATTTTGCGAATCCCCGTTATATGGAATTACTTCTGCCTAATTTTTACCAGGAGCATTTATGTCGTTTAAAAGTATGGCCTGATGCAGTAAACCGCGCTTTTAAACATGCAAATACCGAAATTTATACATTGATGCAAGGGCCAAGCGAGTTTGGTATTGGCGGGCTGCTTGTAGATTGGGATATTAAGAGCAGGCTGAAAGAAATAGCAGTGCCAACCTTGATGGTGGGAGCTAAATATGATACGATGGATCCAAAAGCTATGGAAGAGCAGAGTAAACTAGTTCAAAATGGGCAGTACCTCTATTGCCCCAATGGTAGTCACCTTGCGATGTGGGATGATCAGGAAGTATTTATGGATGGTGTGGTTAAGTTTATTAAAGGTGTAGACGCTAAATAGTAAACTTTACCTTATGAATTGATGAAGTTACATTATGCATGGTAAACGTGTAACATCATTATATGGCATGAAATATTGTATCTTAACATTCGTTTTATGAGTTAAAATATTATATTTAATTAATGCAGCAGAGAAGTCGTGTTAACAATGGTCAAAGTAGGATAGATTACCAAAGGATACCCAAGCAGCCCAGCGCAACGGTATCTTATTGGAACGTTGGTATATTGTTACACTTTTCAGTTATCCTCTTTATTCTGGAATCATGGTTTTACTGGAATAAACTTAAAAATGCCTATTTCGACGAGGCTGCCTTTTTTATTGCCTTCTGGTTTGGCTGTCTTTTATTTGCTTTCAGCCATATCTTTTTAGTTATCATGGACGCCTGGTCGCGCTTCCAAAATTATAAAAGGATAAAGGACAATTTATATATACATGGCTTCAGCCCTAAAATTGCTACCCCTTATATCGGATCAAAATGTCAGCGTACTGCTTTTATGGTCGCAGCAAGGGAATTGGGATTGGAAAAGGAAGTGACAAACTATTATACTAGAATCGGAATCAGATGGTATCACTTTATACCTCGCTTCATGATCCAGGATCCGCTGTTTTTATTCAGGAGATCATTTGTCTCCCGTACTTTTCTGGAGAAATATTACAGGCCGAAATTTAACTTCCGGGAACGGGATATCCATTATAAAATAGCTGATTAATGCTTACAGGGAACAATTTAAGTAAGAGCTATTCTTCTGGAAAAGCATTAGATAAAGTGACTATCAATATTTCTGCGGGACAAATCTGCGGGTTGCTGGGGAGAAATGGTGCGGGGAAAACAACGTTGTTTAAGATATTATGCGGGTTGGTTAAGCCCGATGAAGGGCAGGTGATCATTAATTCTAAGCGCGCTAAACCGATAGGCGGAATCATCGAAAGGCCAGGTCTTTATAATTTCCTGAATGCGTATGATAATATAAAAATCTTTGCCGGTATACAAGGGGCACCTACCGATAAACTATCAATTGAGCAAACCTTGTTGAAAGTTGGGTTGCCTGTAGACCGTAAAGATCCGGTCAGGAATTTTTCCCTTGGGATGAAACAACGGCTTGGAATAGCCATTGCACTAATCAACGATCCAGAGTGCCTGGTACTGGATGAACCTTTCTCAGGATTAGATCCAATAGGGGTGGCATCGCTGATAACATTGATCAGGAAGCTTGCTGAGGAAGAAAATATCGCTATTTTATTATCATCGCACATGATGGGAGAGATCAGCAAATGCTGCCATTTTTTATACGTAATAGAAAAGGGGGAGATTGTGAATGCGGGTATAACCAATGAACTGATCAATCGCCATATTACCAGTTTTAGCATCACCGCTGCAAATCTAATGGCTTCTTCAACTTTAAAAAAATATACAGTAGAAATGGGTACCAATGATGCAAGGGTAGTTTGTACTGCCGCGAAGGTGCCGTCTTTATTAAGCGAATTGCTACAAGAAGGCATTGAGGTAACGGCCTGCACACCGGTGTTAACATTAGAACAACTAATTAAAAAGGCTATTTAATGAGATTACTGCTAGCTGCCGAATTTTTAAAGCTGATCAAACAAAGCAAAACGTATTATGCATTAGGGGCAATACTTGTTATTGAAATTCTAATACTAGTTACTGCCTATTTCCAGGGAAGTACCATTCTTGATTTATTACTGGACAATCTTAAACAATCGTTTTATTTTGAAGGGACACTGTTAAATGGCAACCTGATTATGTATATCGTCCTCAATTCTTTGTGGTTCAATGTGCCGCTGATCCTGATGATTGTAACATCAGGCATTGTGACGGATGAATATAAGGATGGCACAATGCAAACGGTCATGCTGCAGGCGGTAAAAAAGTGGAAGTTTATTACGGCAAAATATATCATAGCGGTATTGTTTACTGTGCTGGTTATTGGTTTTATGATGCTCACCACTTTCATTTTAGCGTACTCGATTTTTGGCAATGGCGATTTGGTGGTATATATCAATACGCTGAACTTTTTTGAGGCTGATGATGCTTTTCACCGGATATGCTGGGCGTTCGCTTCTGGTGCAGTGTCTATGGTTTTCTACTGTGTGGTTAGCTTAACGCTAGCTATTTTTATTAAGGAAGCGGCAAAGACTTGGATTGCGGCGGCCCTGTTTTTAATTATTACTACGCTATTGCTGAAGGTTGATTTTGTGTTGCCTGTGCTCAATAGTTTTCTCTTTCCAAAGCTGATTGATAACTGGCAGCAGATGTTTTACTATGAGCCAGACTGGACACAGATTTTAATTAATAATGCTATACTCCTACTTTATACGGTGGCGTTTGGTGCTGCGGGTACATATGTATTTCACAAAAAAGATATCGGATGATTAAGACCCTATTTATATTTCTTTTATTTACTACACAGCTTGTCTGTGCCCAGCAGATTGATCAGGATCTTTTACGGATAAAAAAACGGATGGATTCTGTGAAACAATTTTCTGCTTCGCTGGTGCTGGATCTTGATGTTCCTTTTATCAAAATGCCGACTAAAACTGCAAAGATTAATTATTCGATAGGGAAGAAGATGATGTTTTCGTCAAAGGATTTTGTGATGCTGCCCAAGCGGGGACTTGATTTTTCGTTGTCGGAGATTTTTAAGTATCCATTTATTACGGTGGATAGGGGCACGGAAAAGCGCAATGGACGTGTTTTAAAGGTGATCAATATTATCCCAACTACTAATCAATCCGAATTAGCGCTGGCCACACTCTATATGGATACAAAGGCAGTTCGTATAGTACAGTCAGAAATTAATACCCGCAAAGAGGGTTCTTATACTTTGATGATGAACTATGCATTATTAAAAGATATTTTGCCAAGTTATGTGGAAGCTACTTTTGCTATCGAACGACTCAAAATACCGCTTAATTTTATGGGAAAGGGAACTACGATAGATAGGAAGAAAATGCGTAGCATGGAGACTAAAACGGGTAAAATCAAAATGCAAATCAAAGATTATAGCATTAAATATTAATAGGTAGTATCAGTCTTACCATAGAATTGACTGTTTTTAATTTTCTCTTTTTTTTATTGATAGCTTGCTTCTTTAGTATCAGGTTGTTAGATGAGGTGTTGCGATAACGGGCTGCACTTATTTCATATTTAATTTGCAGGACATACAAATTTGGTTACTTTTGCCACCCACCTGACAGCTTCAAGAATACCTGAAGCCTTCATTTTAACTGCTTCAGTAGCCAATAAAGCATTAAGCTTTTTATTGATCAGTAAACGGGGGGATACCAGAGTGGCCAAATGGGACAGACTGTAACTCTGTTGTCGCGAGACTTCGAAGGTTCGAATCCTTCTCCCCCCACTTCATAAAGTCTTTCAGTTCGCACTGGAAGACTTTATTTGTTTAAGCCAATCCAACAAAATTACAATTAGAGTATTAGCATATATAATATAGCCTATCATGACTGAAGTTGAGTTTTTAGCGTATTGCCAGAATCAAGTATCCGGATCATTTACCGATGAAGATCTCGTAACGATGTTAACCGCCTGGGGAAGCATTAAATATGCTGAAGGATACAGTAAAGGCGTAGAAGATACTAGTGGAAAAATAGATGGATCTCCTGTAGCATAGTATTCCTATGCAATATACGCTGCTTACTTACCACTGCCTGTTTCTATTTCGATAGTTTTATTGCCTAGCAAATCTTTAATAAAACCATTTTTAGAGTTAATATACAAGGCCGTATAGAAAAGCAAGATCCCTGTAATAATGACAATTAGTTTGTTGCGAAAATGTTTGTTGCTAAAAACGCCCGGACGTTTATTGTTTTCTGATTGATTAGTTTTCATTTGAATATATTTTTCTTGTATAGGTGATGAAACTAGTAAAAGCCCATTCACATTTTCATTTCACAAAGATGGGGATTTATTAAATAGCTTAAAAAGTATATGATAAACTAAACATGCTATGCTTCTGCAGTTAGTTTATAGTTTGTGATTGCAATTTTAATGTTTCGCCAGCAGATTTAGGCTTCATGACATATTCAACTTTCATCGGATCTGCAATTTGGATTAGCTTAACTTCAGGTTCAGTAATAGGTACTTTTTAAATTCTGTAAACAAGGCCGCTGTTATCAATAATAGAAATAGATTTTTCATAGGATATGATTTTGCACTTGTTAATTGTAAAAATAGTAATTAATATGAAACTATAATATTAGTTGTTTTTTACTTTTCGTATCGGCCTAATTAGGAGAGGTTTAGCTGTTAATTGTCTATTATGAACTCTTTTTAAGAATATTAATGGTAAAATCCGATTTTTTGAGCCAATTTATGGGTGTATTTCTTTTTCTTCTTTAGAATAACAACAAATTTTTACTGAATAATTGTTGTATTTAAAGGAAAGTGGTTAAATCTTCCTATTTTTTGGGTAATAGATCAATTTTCTATGGGTTAAAATATATATTTAGCCCCTCAATATTAATTTATTACCTAAATCACAAAAAATGCAGAAACTTTTACAAAGTTTGTTCATCTTGATTTTTATTGCAGGCTCTGCTTTAGCTCAAGAAAGGACTATTACCGGAACCGTTATTTCTAAGGATGACGGACAACCAATTCCAAGTGTGGGAATTATCGTAAATGGTACTAAAAGTAGTACTCAAACCGCAGTAAATGGTACTTACTCTATTAAAGTGTCGAACACAAATGCGGTTTTATCATTTAGCTATGTTGGTTACAAAACACAGGTAATTACAGTAGGCACAAGAACTACAATTAACGTTACCCTTTTAGGTGATGAAAACCAATTAAACGAAGTACTGGTTGTAGCCTACGGAAAAGTAAACAAAAGTACTTTTACAGGATCTACTGCGCAGATAAACAATGCAGAATTTGCGAAAAGGCCAATTACCAACGTCTTAAATGCAATCGCTGGATCTGCTCCTGGTATACAGGCTTCAAGCGCTAGTGGTGCTCCAGGCACTTCACCTTCTATCAGGATCAGGGGGTTTGGTTCAATTAACGCGTCTAATGACGCACTTTTTGTAGTAGATGGAGCGGTTTATAATGGGGATATTTCCAATATTGATCCAGATGACGTGGCTTCTGTTTCCCTGTTAAAAGATGCATCAACTGCAGCTCTATATGGTTCTAGAGGTGGTAACGGAGTAGTAATGATTACTACTAAAAAAGGAAGAAGTGGTAAAGATGCTTTACAATTCAAGGCAAGTGTTGGTTTAGTTAGCAGAGGTTTACCTGAATATGAACGTGTAAATGCACAGCAATATTATCCGTTAATGTGGGAAACATACAGAAATACAATGCAGTATGGTTCATTAAAAATCCCTCGTGATGTGGCAAATAGCATTGCATCAGGTCTTACGACTAGTTATGGTAACAATACTTATTCTGGTATTAAAAGTCAGCTGGGATACAACCCGTTCAATGTTGCAGATAATGCTATAGTTGGTACTGATGGAACGCTTAATCCAAATGCAAGCTTGTTATATGGGGATGATTTAGATTGGGCTGATCAAGCTGCACAAGGTGGCAAGAAAAGACAAAACTATTCGTTGTCTTATTCTGGCGGTGGTGAAAAAAATGATTATTTCACTTCAGTTGGCTACACTAACGAAGAAGGTTATTTAATTAAATCTACACTAAAACGTTATAACGGAAGGATCAATGTGAACAGCAGACCAACCAAGTGGTTTAATACTGGTTTTAACCTTGCTGGAAACTATTCAACTTCCCAGTTTGCGAATGTTGATGCTGATAGCCAGACGGCTTCGATTAATCCTTTCTTCATTTCAAGATTTATGGGGCCAATCTACCCTGTTCATTTACATGATGCAACAACTGGTGCCTTAGTACTTGACGGTACCGGACAGCCGCAATATGATATCGGTGCTTTGCGTCCTTTCGTATCAGGAAGAAATGCTATTTTCGAAAATTTAAATGATACGCAGACAGCTGCTAAAGGTGCTTTAAATGGTAGAGGTTACGCTACTTTTAATATCCTTCCAGGATTAAAAGCGACTACAAATATCAGTTTTGATTTCCAGGATATCCAGGAAAGAATGTATGATAACCCTCTTGTAGGTGATGGTTCTCCAAGCGGAAGAGCTTATCAGTATTCTTACCGTACTACTTCGTATACGTTCTCACAAATGTTGGATTACACGAAAAAAATTGGAAAACACAATTTTAATATTATTGGCGGACACGAAAATTATAGTTACAAATACAATTACCTTACAGGTAGCCGCAGTGGCCAGATTGTGGATGGTATTACTGAATTAGTGAATTTCGCTACTATTCTAAATACTAATTCTTACGAGCGTAATGCAACTATCGACAGTTACCTGTCTCGTTTAAGCTATGATTTTGATGGTAAGTATTTGTTAAGTGCAAGTTTAAGAAGAGATGGAAACTCGAAATTCGGTCCTGAAGTAAGATGGGCAAATTTCTGGTCTTTAGGTGCAGGATGGAATATCAACAAGGAGTCTTTCTTTAAAGTGGATTGGGTTGACCAATTAAAATTACGTGGATCGTATGGTGTTTTAGGTAATGACGGCGGACTTGGATACTATCCTTACCAGGCATTATATAATTTAGGAAGAAATAACCAGAATGAAGCAGGATTTGTACAAGGTGCGTTAGAAAATTCGAACTTAACTTGGGAAACTTCTAAAAACTTTGATACTGGTATCGATTTCAGTGTGCTTAAAGGCCGTTTAAGTGGTAGTGTTGAGTATTTCAACAGAGCAACCAGCGGACTAATCTTTGCTGTTCAACAGCCGCTTTCTAATGGTGGTACTTACAACAATGGTAATTTTGAGATTAATACCAATATTGGATCACTTTATAATAGAGGGGTGGAATTATCAGTTACTGGCCAGGTAGTAAAAAGTAAAGACTTTACGTACAGTGCTACGTTAAACTTAACACGTTTCAAAAACCAGATTACAAAGATGCCAGTTGGCCAGCCTTTAATTCAAGATGGAACAAAAGCTTACAGTGTAGGTCATTCTATCTATGATTTCTACCTGCGCGAATTTTATGGTGTTGATCCTGATAATGGAAATGCACTATACAAAACCAACAACTTGTCTGCCAATGCACGTGTAATTGGTCAGGATACTGTAACAACTGTCCTTGCTGAAGCAAACTACCGTTACACAGGCGACAGCTCTATTCCTGATTTATATGGATCGATGCTGCATAGCTTTAGCTATAAAAACTTCACGTTAGGTGTTAACTTCACTTTCCAGACTGGTGGTAAAGTTTACGACAGTGCTTATGCTTCTTTAATGCACGGCGGAACTTATGGAACAGCAATGTCTGTTGACGCACTAAATCGTTGGCAGAATCCAGGTGACATCACTGATGTGCCTCGTCTTGATAATGGTCAGGTTCCAAACTTTGCTGGTGGAAGTACACGCTGGTTAACTAGTGCTACTTATTTCCAGCTAAACAATGTTACGCTGAATTACAACCTGCCTAAAACATGGATGGAGAGTATCGGTGCAGAAAGAGCTAGTATCTATGTGAGTGGCGACAATCTTGCAATTGCTGCTAAACGCAAAGGAATGGGTGCGTCTACATCGTTTAACGGTACAGTAGGTAATAACTACAACTTCAGCCGTATCATTTCATTAGGTGCGACTGTTAATTTTTAGTATTAAAACTTTTATATAAAAATATATGAAAAAGATATTTAGTAAGGTAATTCTGGCTTTTGCATTTGCTGTAGCCTTTACGTCTTGTAAGAAAGATTACCTTGATACAACTCCAACAGAGCAAGTTGCTCCATCTACAGCTTTCAGCACTACAACAAATGGCTGGGCTGCACTAAATGGTATCCACAGGATTATGTACTCACAGATCTTTGGTGTGCAGGCACAAGGCGGACAGAGCGGTAACATGCTTTATATGGATGTTTTGGGTGAAGACATGGTATTCAATACTTCAGCAAGCACCTGGTTGCTGAGCGACTACAAGTGGATACAGCATAGAAACACACCAAGTAGTATACTTTATTACCATTATCAGTTCTACTATGTGATTATTGGTAATGCCAACATGATTATTGCAAATATTGATGCTGCTACTGGTTCTGATGCGGATAAAAAAGTGATTAAAGGGCAAGCTTTAGCTTACCGTGCATGGGCTTACTATCAGATGGTACAGTTATTTGGAGAGCGCTATATAGCTGGTACGCCAAATAGTTCATTAGCAGTGCCGTTGGTTTTACAACCGAGTACGACTGCTACACCAAGAAGTACAGTTGCGGAAGTTTATGCGCAAATTAATGCGGATATCGATCAGGCAATTGCTAATCTTACAGGATATGGCCGTGCAAATAAATCACATTTAAACGTGAATGTTGCCCAAGGTATAAAAGCACGTATTGCACTTACACAACAAAACTGGGCAGTGGCTGCACAGCTAGCGAAAGAGGCAAGGGCTGGTTTCACGTTGATGACGAATGCACAGTATCTAGGTGGTTTTAATGACTACATGAATAATGAGTGGATATGGGCTTCAAGAATCCAAGCCGATCAAACTAGTTTCTTTTACTCTTTCTTCGCTTATATGTCTGCTAACTATAGTACTGGTGTGACTCGTTCTAGTCCAAAGTCTATTAATTCTGCGCTGTACAATAAAATATCTGCTACAGATGTACGCAAAAAATTATGGGACCCGACTGGTAAGAATACTGCAGAGTTCCCGATTCCAACTTCAGGTTCTTCAAGATTTACATACATCAGTAATAAGTTCAGAGTTGCAGATGTAAACTTAAGTATCGGTGATGTTCCTTACATGAGAGCAGCCGAATTATACTTAATCGAAGCAGAAGCCTTGGCAAGAAGTGGTAACGATGCTGGTGCTGCTGCGGCCCTTTATACGCTTGCGGTGAATAGAGATACCAAATATGTTTTATCAAGTAACACAGGTACAGCACTGATAGATGAGATCATGGTACAAAGAAGAGTTGAGCTTTGGGGCGAAGGTTTCCGTTTTTACGATTTAAAACGTACAAATGTAGCATTGGATAGAACTGGTGCTAACCACAATGCTTCTTTCACTAATGGTGTATTATCTGTTCCTGCAAGTGATATCAGATGGCAGTTCCTGATCCCACAAGATGAGATCAATAATACAAATGGTGTAGTGGTACAAAATCCACAATAACAATCGAGTATAAGTCTAATACTGACTTACGCATATGAAGCCTTCCGGTAATTCCGGAAGGCTTTTTTTAGCAATTATGCATTAATGGTATAAGCAATAGTTGCGAAATTACGATCTATTAGGTAAGCATAGTCGAAAATTGGATATTGATGCCAGGTTGCTAAAATAAGCTGCAGCCATTCAGATATAGAATTGATACCTCATTAATGAGCACATATAAAATATAAGAAGGATTAATTTGGTTTTTAAACCCCGATATTTGCCCTATGAAAGCACTTCCTGAAGAACTTGCCAGTTTATTAAATTATAGCCAGTCGCTTGCCAACTTATTGTTAGCAGACCAGGGAGAGTTTTATCCTTTTGGTGCTTATATCAATAGCAATAATGTAATTACCCAGCGTTTGTTTCCTGATGGAGATGATTATCCGTTAAGTACAGCATTGATTCAGATTATTAAGCATGATTTTGAACAGCAGCTAGCTGCGGGAATAATTAAGGCAACAGCAATCACTTACCATGCAAAGGTGACTAATGACCGTTTCACCGAACCGACAGATGTAATTATTGTCAGGCTCAATATGCCCTCCCTTAGTGCTGCTATACTTTACTATTTGCCGTATCAGCTGACTGAAAAGGGGGTAGAGTATACCACAGGTTGGACGGCAGTAGAATAAAATAATTACTTGATTTTGGCGAGGTGATCTTCAATTTCAAAATCGAGGTTTTCTACGGTGACATCGCTGACCAATATCTTGCCTTTTTTATCGGCAAGTAGCATATAGGGTATTCTTAGGTTACTAAATGCTTTTGCATTTGGCGAGCCCGCGCCCTGGAGGTCGGAAAACTGGGGCCAGCTCAATTGATCGTCCCTAATCACATCCGTCCACCATTTCTCGTTGTTGTCATAAGAAATACCAATAAATTCTACTCCTTTATCTTTATATTTTTTATAAAGTTCCACAAGCTGCGGATTTTCCTGCCGCACTTTGGTATCGTAGGTTGTCCAGCAAATCATAACATTGATTCTCTTTAAGAATTTATCGGGGTCCCATGCTTCTCCCGCCGTATTAGTGCCTTCGATTACCGGGATATTGCTGCCTTCCATCATCCGTTTGGCTATATTGATTTCTGCAAATAGCTTTTTACCAGCTTTGCTATTTTTTATGTCTTTATCGAGGCTGTCAAAAATAGCAGCATAGGTTAGTGCTTCCGTTTCTATTTGTCCGAATTGGTCCAGCAAGAAGGGGGTATGTATGGAACCCGGATATTTCTTTGCAAAAGCACGGACCACATCCAGGTAGGAAGTCTGACTTTTATTAACCCAGGCACCCATTATCTTCGCTTTTTCATTCACGTTTTCGCGGGTAGAGTTATCAAATTCTATTTCTGATTTTTCCAGACTATCAGTAATACTTTTATTGATAGCTTTTTTGATTTTGTAAAACTCAATAAATTCTTTTCCTTCTTCACCAGGGCTGCTATTTATAGGGTAATCTGATTTTTCATTGGCATCAGTAGTTAGATCATAATTTCCTTTTTTAAGATAAACCCAATAGTCGTAGTCTCTTGCTCCCCCAGAAATTCTAAGTATAGCATAGCCCGGGTCAGTCAGGTTTAGTTGTAACTGCTGATCTCCGTTATTAATGTTATCCAGCGTTATCGGTTTGTTAGTTTTAGGATCATAAATTCCTATAACGGAATTTGCACCATAATTTTTTGAGTGAATCATAAATACTGCCTTGCCTTCGTTGCAGCCATATAGTGATAAAAATAAAATCAAAAAATAATAATGGTTTTTCATACTGGGGGAATAGGATAGTACAATATAACGAAAGATTTAGTTATACAGCTTTTTCTGTTAAATAATTTTAAACCAATTGATTATTATATCAGATCCAAGGTTGTTGCTAATCGGGTTTCTCAAGTATTTATTTACCTTTGAAGCCTGTAAATTAATGATTGATTAAAGTCATTACCGGTTTATATCAGCAACTAATTTGAGGTGAACCAATATTAACGTTAATCAATTAGTTGGGTAAAAACTGATTAGCTGTTAGTATAGAAAACTGGCCAGCTATTTATAATAAAATTTTACTGGCTATTAAAGGAGAAGAGCAAAGGGAAGAATGGAAAATATTAAATATAGAGACGCGGTTAAGGGCGACTTAAACAGTATTGTCAGGATTTACAATTCGACTGTTGCATCACGATTAGTTACTGCAGATACAGAGCCGGTAAGTGTGGAGAGCAAGTTGAAATGGTTTGAAGATCACAACCCTGTTAAACGTCCGATTTGGGTAGTGGAAAATGAAAAAGATGGTGTGATAGGATGGGTGAGTTTTAAATCATTTTACGGGCGCCCTGCATATGATGGGACAGTAGAAATCAGTATTTACCTGGATGAAAACCAGCGTGGAAAAGGATTAGGGAAAGCGGTTTTATTACATGCAATCGAAAAATCACCTTTGTTAGGTATTAAAACAATATTAGGATTTATATTCTCACACAATGAGCCGAGTTTAAAATTATTCCGGCATTTTGGGTTTGAGGACTGGGCGAATCTGCCTAATATTGCGCAGCTGGATGAGCAAGAAAGAAGCCTGACCATTGTTGGTAAACGTGTAGGTTGATGCGCACAAAGCGGGCAGTTATTCTAATTTAATTCAAGAGCTGTATAGATTGCTTAAACGAAGCGATCTGTATTTTCGAAGATAAAATGGAGTAAGGTCGTCTCTGCTTTCTTTTGTAACAATATATTCCGTTTTTAATCAAAGGTTTAACTAAAAACTATTGATTATGAAATGGACATTCCCCTTTAAAAAGAAAGCAGAAACCAGCAAACCTCAGATCTCTAAGAAAAAGGAGTGGTTTAATGCCGTATTATTTGCTTTAGTTGCGGCCACCTTTATCCGTGGATTATTGTTTTCCGCTTATGCGATTCCTTCTGGTTCAATGGAAGGAACATTATTAACTGGCGATTATTTATTTGTAAGTAAAATCAGTTATGGTCCGCGTATGCCTTTAACACCTGTTCAAAATCCTTTTTTGGAATCGACCATCACAAAGTATAATATCAAAACTTATTGGGATGGAATCAAATTACCCTACTTCCGCTTACCTGGTTTATCAGTAATTAAAAAGGGGGATATTGTAGTTTTTAACAAACCAGAAGAAGCCGATCCATCTTACGACCGGCCAGTTGATGTAAGAACAAATCTCATCAAACGTTGTCAGGCTACTCCGGGAGATGTACTCACAATTGTAAATGGACAAGTATATGTGAATGGCAAAGCAGCTGTTAATCCAGAGCAATCTGAAACATCTTATACTGTAATTACCGATGGCAATACTATCAATCCACAATTGTTTGATGATTTAGCGATAGAAGTTTTACAGCAAAGTGATCTTACTACCTATATAATGAATATCCCCAATACATCTTTAGCGGCGTTTAAAGGTTATTCTTTTATAAAAAGTGTAGTTCCGGAGGTCGCACATGCAGGTAGCTACGATGAACAAATATTCCCTCATCATAAGTATTTTAAATGGAACCTGGATAACGTAGGACCGCTTACAATGCCCAAAAGGGGAATGACTATACAGCTGAATGAATCTAATATGATCTTGTACCGCAGGGCTATTGAATTATACGAGCATAATACAGTTGCCCTGAATGGAAAAGATATAATTATCAATGGTAAAAAAGCAGATAGCTATACATTTAAAATGAACTATTATTGGATGATGGGCGATAACCGTCATAACTCACTGGATTCCCGTTTTTGGGGTTATGTGCCGGAAGACCATGTGATCGGAAAAGCAATGATTACCTGGATGAGTATAGACTCCGCCGCTAACCTGATGAATAAAGTAAGGTGGAACCGTATTTTAAAACCTATTCGTTAAGAGGTAGTGTTCTTGTCTGTTCAGTGTGTTACCCATTTGCAGAAATTTGCTCTTCTTCTTTTAGTAATGTCTCGAGTTTAGCAACCAATGGACGGAGGATGCTATCAACGGCCATTTTGTTGATGATATAAACAACCACACTGATAAAGAGCAGCATTCCGTAGTGTAAAAGGAGTTTGCCGGTCGTGTGATCAAGACCAAAAAAGAATAGCGCCATACCAATTGCCAGGGGTAAAATATACCAGTAGATAACTGTGCTGAGTAGTTTTACCTCTTTTTTAAGGTAACTAAGATGCTGATATAGGTAGGGTACAGGAGGAAGGGTGATATCTGCCACAGTTTTATCTTTTTTATTCCTTAATAGTACGATGATGATAATTGCGGCTAGAACATTAATAAATGCGCCTATTTTAGAATACATGTTTGATGCCAGGAACCCAATAGGAAGGAAAAAAAGCACTAAAAAGATTGCAGCTGCAATTTCTCTACGGTTTCTTCTGCGCACGGTCTTTTTTAATGCATCAATTTCACTTATTGTAGTAGATAGGATATTTTCAATCTGCAGCGGGGCTTTCATTTTCTGCCATGCGCCTTGTAAAAATTGATCGTTCATAGTCATGGTTTTAAGCAGGTAAATAATTTTTGTTTAATCCGTTTCATGCGTACTGCAATATTATTTTCTGTGAGCCCGGTAACTTCTCCTATTTCGCGGTAAGACTGGCTTTCGAGAAAAAGCAGGACGATAGATTTATCTATGTCATTTAATTGCTGGATACAATGGAAGAGCTCCTTATATTCCGGATCATAGCCCTGTTCTTGTGGATCAGGCATATCTAGCGTGGTAATATCTGTTTTTATAAATACAGATTTTCTTTTGTCGTAACTAAACTTGGCGCGCATACAAACATTCAATGCAATACGGAATACCCACGAGTTGATAGACGACTGGTTCCTGAAACCCGGTAGAGATTTCCATAGCTGCAGCATAACTTCCTGGAACAGGTCTTCCGTGTCCACAAAATTTGTCGAATACGTTCGGCAGATTCGGTAGATCCGGTCCTTGTTATCATTCGCTATTTTACTAAATAGTGCTTTCACCTTGGGTTCAGATTAATGAGGTCTTCTATAAGTATTAGTTACATGAGGCTGGGAAATATGACAGGATTAAAAAAAAATATTTATAACTCCTTGTTAACTGGAATTATTGCAGCAATGGGATACGCCTTTTCGACAGAAATAAGCAATGCGCTTATGGATGATGTGGATAGACTAACAAGTTATCCACATTATGTTAATATCTTGTTAGTCTATCCATAGATAACCGTGACTTTGTATGGAATCTTATTTTATGACCGATGCAGGCGGTGGCGGGATAATTTTAAATTGTGGTGTTCCTTTAAATACCATACCAGCTCCTTTTGCTCCGGTTGACCCTACTGCCCCATCCTTTGCAGCTGTATTTGTATCTCCTTGTATCCTGTTACCACTAAAAATACTGGTTCCTTCGATTGTATACGTGGTACTTGCATCGATAACATGTGTTATTTTGTCGGACACAATTTGGGTTTTTGTGGAGTTTGTCTGATAAGTAACATCTTTATATCCTGATCCATTGATACGGGTTGTTACCGTTGGTCTGCTCGTTAAAATATAACCCTCATCAGATTGTTTTGCAGCACTAACCACAACAGTCTTATTTTTTTTCTCTGTAGAGGGGTCGCTATAAATCAAATCATTTTGACCGTCCTTTCTTACAGGTGGGGCAGGAGGCGCTGCCGGTTTTTTTGGAAGCGGGAATTTAACTTGCGGTGGTGCTGGAGGGGGATTTTTAGGAAGTGGGAATTTTACCATTGGCGGAGCTGCTGGTGGAGCCACTGGGGGAGGGGGGGGTGCCTGTGGTGAATAGACTTTGCTGTTTAATAACTTAACTTTTGATCCGGTAAACTCTACAGCGCCATATTTAGCATTATTGCCATATTTTTTTGCCGCAGCAGCCGGAGATAGTTCTTTTTTCGTATCGAAATCCCCAATTCCCCAAACTTTCGTGGTCGATGTAGCACGTCCGTTTATGTAAACAGCTCTTTTATCGACCGTATTCATTTCCTTTGAGACACCCTTACCAGAAAAAGCAATTCTGAGATAGAATATATTTGCAGGGTCTTTTACATCTTTTGATGATTTGTTTTTGGCAGTTTCTTGCAAGGTTTTTGGCATTATTCTGCTCTTTTGCGGTAACAGATCAAAAAGAATATATTCTTTTGAAAAAGCTATTGTTGAGGTTAACAGCAAGCCAAGTCCTAACGGGATTAATAACAGGAGCCTAAACTTTGTTAGTCCTCCTGATTTTTCTTTGTTTAACATTTCTATCCTCCTTTTAATTAGTGAATGATTAAATATTTGATTAGACAATTTATTGGGAATTACCCCGAAAGAATTTTCAATGATAAAAAGCGCATAATCATGCTTCTGGATGCTTATTGAAGTAGTCAGCTCGTCAGCTATATATTCATGCACTAGTTTTATATCTTCTTTCATGAAATACGTAATTGGATTAAACCACGAGATGATTTGTACCAATTCAAAGAAGATTACATCTACCGTATGGTTCTGGTTAATATGCACCATTTCGTGCTCCAGTACTGTCTCTTTGCGGTTTAAATTAGGATTGATAAATAAGATATTAAAAAATGAAAATGCAGTATGGGTGCCTTCTAGTTCTACATAGATCACCTTAGCCGTTTTTTCCCTTTTAGCGGTAAAGAAAATGTGAAAGATTCGGGCCATACTAATTATCATTTTTAGCAGAAAACCCGCTGCAATTAATGCGTAAATCACAAAACAGAGCGTCGAAAGCTCAAAGCTATGAGCAGCGGCGGCGGGTAGCTGTGTTGCCGGGGCGGCAATATCGGTTGCAGGTACGGCTGTTAATGGTATCGCTGCGACAGCTGACTGTGCAAATGGGAAAAAACTGTTGAGATAGCCCACTTGGAAAAAGGGTAAGGCGAAGGAAATAAATGTTGAAATAATCAGGTAGTACCTGTTAATTGAATAAAAGGTTTCCTGGTGTAAAAATAATCTGTAAAAAGCATAAAATACAGCGAGGTAAAGGTTAGCTTCCAATAAATAATATAACCAATTCATGATTTCTTGTTTTTAAGATCTTCGGCCATTTTTATTAATTCGTCCAGTTTTTCCACATCCATGTTTTTTTCCTTAACCAAAAAAGAAACAAGGCTTTGATAAGAGTTTTCAAAGTAATTGGTCATCACCTTATCAAATGCAAAGTGTTTATATTGTTCTTCCGTGACCAATGGAAAATAGATGTAGGTGTTACCAATTGCTTTATGGTCTATAAACCCCTTTCCCTCTAATACCCGGATTACGGTAGAAACTGTGTTGTATGCTGGCTTGGGCGGTTGTATCTTATCTATTACATCTTTCACTAATCCCTCTTTTATCTCCCACAAAATCAGCATAATCTGTTCCTCGGCTTTTGTTAATTCTCTCATAATTATATCGCTTATTTAAATTTACAACTATTTTTATAGTTTACAAACTATAAAAATAGTTTGTTTGTAAATAATTGTAAATCAACAGTATAATTTTTGATAGATGGGCTGTTTTGTTATGGTTACCTTGTTGTAAGGTTAATTATAGAAGAAGTTTAGTTGGTCTATTATTGCGAGGTGGCAGCATATGATTACGTTGCAAAGATAAAATGGGAGAAAACCCGTTCACCATCCGCTGTTTGTATCAAATCCAAATAAATATATATTTGCAGGACAATTAATTACCGGTTTTTTCATCCATCCCCAGTTTACTTTATACGATCCCAATGACTAAAAAATTTAAAAACGCGGTAAGACAAATACATTTATGGCTTGGAATTGGTACAGGACTGATCGTTGTAATTATCAGCTTGACGGGTTGTGTATATGTCTTTGAAAAAGAAATCAGGGAATTTGTACAGCAAGATTATAATGAGGTTGAGATAGCGCATAAAAGTTTTGTTGGTCTACATAGCATCCTGCGTAATTTTGAAAAGGTAGCACCAAAGGAAACGCTGACTGCGGTAAGGATAATCAATGATAAACCTAATGCTACAGTTGCTATTACAACTAAAAAGGATCATGTTTACTTTTTTAATCCTTATAATGCAAGCCTGGTCAAGCAGTCAGGTTTAGACTGGCTAAATACTGCAGAAGAAATCCATACTTCATTACTGCTAGACGAACCGGGTAAATTCATCATTCGCTGGTCGGTCGTTATTTTCGTGATCATCCTGATTAGCGGGATCATTTTATGGTTCCCGAACCAAATGCGGTTACTCAAACAATCGGTCACCATAAAATGGAACGCATCTTTCAAACGGGTTAACTATGATTTGCATAATGTGCTTGGGTTCTATTCTTCAGGCATATTATTGGTTATCGCGTTATCCGGACTTTACTTTGCTTTTAAAGAAGTAAAGACTGCGACTTCATTTATTGCCGGCTCCAGGCTATCTAAGCCTATAGAAGCAGATTTGCTAAAGCTTCCTGTTTCAAATGATGTTCCTGTACGTTACGATCAATTGTATAGCAGGACAATGGCAAAGTTTCCTGGTGCTATAGAAAGCAGGATATCAGTCAGGAAAACCGGTGAAATCCGCTTACGGCTGGTTTATCCAAAAATATGGGCTAAAAATCAGAACACTTTTTTCTTTGACCCGCATAGCGGGAAGATGTTAAATTATAAATTATATAAAGATAATACGCGTGCTGACGTAGTAGAGGCTACAAATTATGATCTGCATACCGGGCAGTTGTTCGGGTTGTTTGGCAAAGTAGTAGCTTGTATTGTAAGCCTTATATCTGCCAGTTTACCGATAACGGGTTTCATCATTTGGTGGAAGAAACAAAAGAAAGGCAAGAAAAAAAAGATGGTTAAAGCGTAATTTTTAATTCGCGCTGGCTGCCGGTCGCTCCTATGTTCGGTTTCCTAACCCTGTTTTAATATGATTTTATTTCTCCTTCATTTATTTGTGTAAATGATCAAAAATTTTCAATTCCTTAACACAACTCGCTAAACCGGATTACTTAACCAGTTTATTGTGTTCAATACTTTATAATTACATATTTCAGGTTCAACATTATAATAATATAGTCAGAATACTTTTGCATGACAATATTAAAATGATGCTCATGAAAAAAAACTTACTCAATGTATTTAGGATGCTATTTACACTGGTATTACTGCTTTCTGTTACCGGCAATTTATTTGCGCAGCGGATGCAGGTTACCGGTACGGTCACAGATGAATCCAATTCAACTATTCCCGGAGCCAGTGTAATGATTAAAGGAACTAATGTTGGTGTTTCTACACAAACAAATGGAACATTTAACATTTCAGTTCAAAAAGGACAAACGCTTGTATTCAGATCTGTAGGCTATGCAGCACAGGAAATCACGATCGGTACACAAACAGCACTCTCAGTAAAATTAGTAAATGATTCTCAAACCTTAGGCGAGGTAGTAGTTACTGCACTGGGTATTAGAAAAGATGTAAGGAAAATTGGTTACGCCACGCAAGAAGTTAAAGGCGCAGACCTGGTAAAAGCCCGTGAACCAAATGCTATCAATTCTCTTGTTGGTAAAGTTGCCGGTTTAACTGTTGGTGGAAGCGCAGAGATGCTTGGTCGCCCGCAGTTAGTTTTACGTGGTAGTACTGATCTTTTATTCGTGGTAGATGGCGTACCAGTAAATTCTGATACCTGGAATATCAGTGCCGATGATATCGAAACTTATACCGTATTGAAAGGCCCTAACGCCGCGGCACTTTATGGATCAAGAGGGCAGAATGGTGCTATCCTGGTTACTATTAAAAAAGGGTCAAAAGATGAACGTGGTTTTACGGTTGATTTTAACAGCAGCACGATGATAGAAAGCGGATTTGTAGCCTTACCAGAAACCCAGACACAATATGGTTATGGAAATGATTACAAATATGCTTATGGTAATGATTTATACGATCCGGACGGAAGTTATAGAAGAACAAATATCTGGGGACCAAAATTTGATGGTCAGGGTGTAGCTCAATATAATAGTCCGCTTGATGCAGCGGGTAAACGTACATTAACACCATGGACCGCTAAAGGGGTAGACAATTTTGAGAACTTTATGGAAACAGGTATCCTGTCTACCAATAACGTTTCTGTTGGTGCTTCTGGTGAAAAATATGATATGCGCGCTTCTGTTACGCATACTTATCAAAAAGGGATGTCGCCCAATACAAAATTGAACATTGATAATTTTGCACTATCTGCGGGTTATAAGTTCAGTGATAAATTTCGCATTGACGGAAGCTTAAATTTAAACTCACAGTATACACCGAATATCCCTGACGTATCTTACGGACCTAACAGTTATGTTTACCAGTTTAAGGTTTATGGATCTGCAAATTGGGCATTGGATGAAGTGGCAGATTACTGGGGTGGTGACCGCGGTAAGAAAGACCTGGTACAAAATTTTGTGGAGTACGGGCGACATAACAATCCATACTTTACTGCAAATGAGTGGTTGCACAGCCATAACAAAGGTGAAATGGGGCAAGGTTTTTCGGTCGGGAGAAATCAGCAAATTAACAGATCAGGACCTTGTTGTACTGCAGCAGAAACACATTGACCATGTGGTGGATTTTAGGAGTGATGATGAGGTAGCAAAGGCAAAAGATCGTTTGCCAGCTGGTGCTGATTACATCCAATTGGCTGCCGGCAGTGAAAACCTGGGTAGTTTTATGGCTAACCTGCCTAAATTAACTTCAGGTGATTCATTAATGGTTTCCTTTTATAGTAAAACGTCACATCTTAAGGCTAAGTATAAGCCCTTTTTTAAGGATTTGCTGACCATGCCAGATTCTTCGGCATTGTTGTTTCACTGCACTGCAGGTAAAGACAGAACGGGTATTGGAGCAGCAATGCTATTATATGCTTTAGGTGTACCGGATTCTACGATTATGGAAGATTATCTTTTAACAAATGAATACCGTAAGGCAGAAAATGAAAAGATGGTAAAAGGAATGCTAATAGCAGGAATTAAAGAACAGGTTGCAAGGGATCTTGCGAGTGTTAAAAAAGAATACCTGGACGCTGCTAACCAGGCAATCATTAAACAGTACGGTAGCATGGATAAATTTTTAAGCGCTGAGATCGGGCTGTCTTCAGCTGATATCAAAACGTTAAGAAAAAAATATACCTATTAACCTCTCCATAATTAAGTGGTACAAACACAGGGTTTAAAACGCAAGTTTTAAGCCCTGTTTGATTTTCTGGCTTTTCAGCGTCTTAGTTAGCCGGTGCCGTTTCTGTTACCTCTGGCGGGCTGATCAGCGATGTTACTTCAACAACGGCCGTTTTATCTATCTTGATATCTTTAGCGATTTTTTTAGCAAGTTGTTTTGAACCCTTTTCTATTTCTTTATTCAGCTTTTTTGAGTCTTGTCCCAGTTTCTCTGCAATGCCTTTTAATTCTGTAACCAAGCTTAGTTTAATGTCGTTTCTAACCGTTTTTCTAGCTGATTTAACTAGTGATTTGAGTTTCTTTTTTTTCATGGGGAATAATATTGATTTTTTGAAGCCGGTGGGTCTTAACTAGGTATTTACGGTGCTTTTTACACATTGTACGACCCTTTTTCTCAAAAGTAAGTTATCTTAATGTTATTGTAATATTATCTTTATGTTAAGTCTAAGAATAGGCTTAACATAGAATGCCTATATTGTGTTTAAATCCCGTTACGGTTTAGTACAATTTATTGGCAGAGATTTATTTGCACGATTTGTATTTGCAATAATAAGGCAATATTAAGCAATTATTAAATGATGGATTTATAGCTGATATGCTGGAACATACCACGTATATTTGATTTGGTTAAGAAGTTAATTAACCAGGTAGGGCGCTGGCAGGCGGCATGCTGAGGGTTCGACTCCTTCCTCTACAACTATCTAAACAGGGAAACTTATGGATATCGATTACACCATTGTTGCTATTGTTTCACTATTAGTGATCCTTTTAATTGTCTTTCTGATCCGTAGAAATCAGAAAGACAAACAGAAACTGGAAAAGGAAATTATTGAGGGGGAAATGAATCCTGAAAAGCATAAAGATCCACGTCCTAATTGATGATGCGACCCCGATTCACTACTTAATCTTTCCCTGCTTTACTATCCACTGATCACCTTCACTTCTGTAGGTTTGGTAATCTCTGTTTTGATTTTGCCATTAGCAAGTTTAGTGTGTTTTACTTTAATGAGCCCATATGGCGTAGGGAATGTTCCTTCTGCAAAGGTAAGATCGCCTAAATGAGGCTCTATCTTTACTACTTTACAACCTGGGGCAATAACTGTGATACCTAATACATGTTCAGTTAACCAGGGGGTAGGGCCAGATGCCCAGCCATGAGCGAGGCTATGTCTGAAACCAATATAACAATAGGCGCCGTAAGCACCATGGATATCAATTTTTCCTTCGGGAACAAGTTCATCAATCGGAGCAGCATTTTTTAGCCAGTCCATATTAAAATCTTCCCAAAATGTACTTGCACCCATTTTAATCATAGCACCCCAATATTCGCGGATTACATCGATGGAACCTTGGTAGTCGCCTGCTTTTGCTTTTGCCTGTAGCATATAATACCCGAAAAATGTAGAGAAATTACGGGTGCCGCCTACTGCAAGTACTTCTGTGTTCGCCTGTTTTGCCGGCATCAGTCCAGACAATGCTAATAAGGCAGCTGCTTGTTTAGAGTTGTTGTGATCTGGTACATGGAGTTTTAGTTTTTTGACTGCTGCAAGGCATTTTTGTGATGTTGCGCTGTCACCTAATGTTGTTGATAAATCGGCACCGGCAGTTAATGACATAATCATCATAGCTTGTAAACCCGCATGAACAGCTTTCGGATCTTCACTCGACGGCCAATCGAGGAACCGCTGTCCATCTAATGTCTCCATGTTATTTTTATCAACTTTTGTACTTAGCAGATCGAGTAGCTGTGTTAAATAAACTTGCTGAGCTTTCAGATATTTTAAATCACCACTGTGGTAATACCAGTCGCGCTGATTGATAATCCACCACATCGAATAAGCGCTGATCCCATTCATCCATTCTGGCAGAGGGGTGATTTCTTTAGCAAAATCCAGACTTTTTGTAACTACAGGATGGCTCCCAAACACAGCGTTAATAGTAGATATCTCCGGATTGAGGTCGCCCACCCAAACTAGTCTGTCTCTTTTAACCCCATCCCATAGATAGTCTTGCATGTTTAATTGTACCGTATAAGCGCCCATTGCCCAAATCTTGTTCAGCAATGGATCACTGCTATTGAAAGATCCTTTATAGGCAATATCCCTGATTTTAGAAATAGCGCGCACTTCTTTAAGGATCAGTTTTGTATTTTCTCCAAGCACGTCAATCCGTACAAAGCGAAAACCTGTATTGCCTACCTCTGCTTTGCCAAGCCATGGTAAAAGCGTTTCAAAATCCCTGATCGCATGGTCGTTTGTGGCACCACCTTTTCCACCAATATCAGACATAGTTTCGCTCACTGATTCGCCAAATCGGATGCGTACTTTAATGGGTTTATTACCACCCCAGATGCCGGTAATGAGCTGTAAACCACCTTGTAGTTCTTTGCCAAAATCCAGGATAATACTAGTTTGGCTGTCTTTTGTGTTTTGTAAAACTACGAGTGGTTTTCCACTGAGTTCGGCCTGACCGGTTCCGGGCTGCAGTAGCTGCTGCTCATTTTTAATAGATCCACTTTTCGATACAATCCTTGTTGGGGAAATGTAAGTTATTTTAAAATCTTCTGATTGTGCACTGAGCTGTATAGCGCTGACCATGATCAGCAAGAAGTTAAAAAGGGATTTCATTTTATAGTTTTTAATTGTACGACAGTGCCTTTATCATTATTTCCATCTGAACTGATAAGTACCTGAGGCCAGTTGTACGGTTTGTTCTGCAGTAGTTTTGCCGTCTAATTTAAGCTGCTGGTCTTTGATCACTGGTAATTTTACTGTTGCCGTAGAATTAGGCGGAACGGTTACGGTATAACGTATTCCTTTGCCTTCTCTCTTCCATGAAGAGGTGATTTCTCCAAACCGGCTGGTATGTTTAGCTTCAAAATGATCCATTCCGCTAACGAAATGAGGCTCAAGAATTACATTTTTAAATCCTGGGTTTGCTGCATCGGGCCTGATACCACCTAACCCTTTATAGATCCAGGCACCAATTTCACCGAACATGATGTGGTTTAAGGAGATATCACTTTCTGCCTGGATATTCCAGTTTTCGTAAAGCGTAGTCGCTCCATTTTCGATCCACCAACCCCATGAAGGATAGGTTTTCTGTGCAGCGATTTTATAGGCTACCTCTGCATAACCGTTTTCTGTTAACGCATTTAGGATAGCTTTTTGTCCGAGTAAACCTACATCAAGATGAAACCCATCTGCCTCTACCCGTTTAGCCAGGTTTGCGGCAACTTTACTTTTCATCTCATCCGGTACTAACCCCCAGAATAATGGAACGCTTAATTCTGTTTGCACGCCTTTGCCGTAAATACCAGTTGTAGCATCAAGGAATTTCGCATTGAAAGCATTTTTGATTTTTTCTGCTAATGCCGTGTATTTATTAAAATCATCATTCTTGCCTAGTAACTTTGCCGCTTTTGCAAGGATAACAGCATCCGCATAATAATAACAAGTAGAAGTAAGCTCTACTGGAGATTTAGATTTAACAGGTACCCAGTCGCCCAAGCCCCATGTGGTTAACCCTGTCGGATATTGCTCATCGATATGGTCTACATAAAGTTTAATATTCGGGTAACAATCTGCAAGCAGTTTTTGATCTCCATAAAAAAGGTAGATATTCCATGGAATAATAGCAATTGTACTGGTCCAGTCTGGGCCATTGCCCCATTCATATCCCCATCCATCTGTTGGAATGATCGAAGGCAAAACGCCATTAGGCTGTTGTTCATCGCGGTGATCCGCCATCCATTTTTCATAGACTGTGATACCGTCAAAACTATATAAACCCGTTTCAATTGCAATTTGCGCATCACCCGTCCACCCATTCTTTTCTCGTTGAGGACAATCAGTAGGGTAACCAAACAGATTGGACAGGTAAGAATTATTTGTGGCCGACCAGATCTTGTCGATCGTCGGGTTAGATGAGGTGATAGATCCGCTTACAGGCACATCACTGTGCATAAAATAGCCGACAAGGTTTTCTTTTTGCAGTTTAATTGGTGCACTGCTTGTTACCTCTACATACTGGAAGCCTTTATAATTAAAATGGGGCATAAAAGTTTGCTTTCCTTTGCCGCTAAGGATCAGGATGTCAGTTTGAAAAGGGTCGGTATTATCTGTAGGGCGGTAATGGGCATCAATATTAGACATATCCAAATGGCCGTTAGGGTATAAGCGCTCTCCATGTTTTAGCTTTACAATTGTTCCCGCAGGGCCGTCTACTGTAATCTGGCTAACACCGGATATGTTCCTGCCCAAGTCAAATAAATAAGTGGTGTCATTAAATTTCTTAAGTGTCTTGGTAGTGATTTCTTCCACATTTCTGATCGGGTGCATAGCCTGTGCTACGATATTAGATGATGGAGCGGAACGGTAATAAACGTTTTTCCATTTAGAATCGTCAAAGTCAGCCGTATTCCATCCCTGTTGTTCCAGCCTTGCATCGTAATGCTCGGCAGTGTAAATGCTGTTAAAAATAACCGGACTTAAAGAAGTTTTCCAATCTTTTCCGGAAGTGACTGTTTCTACTGTGCCATCTTCATAAGTAATTCTTAGGTCGAGACAGAAAGTTGGTCTTGCACGCCAGTTAGCTTTATGAAAATCCCAGACAGCAGTAGAC
>Ga0247734_1000379_pt1 | contig 39479 bp, 36 predicted proteins | sample UWRJL103311B2_FD_180933 | JGI IMG/M metagenome (GOLD analysis project Ga0247734, IMG submission 180933) | Plant litter microbial communities from Arlington Agricultural Research Station in Wisconsin, United States - UWRJ-L103-311B-2 | ecosystem: Environmental > Terrestrial > Plant litter >...
GACTTTTAATAATATCATTGTTACCCTAACAAATAACAACGGTCAAACTATTTCATGGTCTTCAGCAGGTAAAATGGGTTTTAAGGGTTCTAAAAAGAACACTCCATATGCTGCAGGTCAAGCTGCATCTGATTGCGGTAAAGTAGCCTTTGATTTGGGTCTGCGTAAAGTAGAAGTATTTGTTAAAGGTCCTGGTTCTGGTCGTGAATCTGCAATTAGAACATTGCAAATCTCAGGAATTGAAGTAACCTCGATCAAAGATATTACGCCGCTTCCGCACAACGGATGTCGTCCTCCTAAGAAGAGAAGAGTTTAATTTATTAATTTTTAAAGCTAAGAGTCTGCAGCTTCAGGTTGCATGATACTTTAAAACAAAGAACAATGGCAAGATATACAGGACCCAAGTCCAAAATCGCGCGTAAATTCAGAGAGCCAATCTTCGGCCCTGATAAAGTACTGGATAGAAAAAACTATCCCCCTGGACAACATGGCGCGTCTAAAAGAAGAGGTAAACAATCTGAGTATTCTGTACAGTTAATGGAGAAACAGAAAGTTAAATACACTTATGGTGTATTGGAGCGTCAGTTCCGTAACTTGTTTACAAAAGCATCTTCCCGTCAAGGTATTACAGGTGATAACTTATTGCAATTATTAGAAGCTCGTTTAGATAATACAGTTTACAGATTAGGTATTGCAACTACTCGTTCAGCTGCACGTCAGTTAGTTAGCCATAAACACGTAACAGTGAACGGTGAAGTAGTAAATATCCCTTCTTATCAATTGAAAGCAGGTGATGTTGTTGCGGTACGTGAAAAATCTAAAACTTTGGAAAGCATTACTAATTCAGTAGCAGGCAGGGTGATCAATAAATTCAATTGGTTAGACTGGAATGCATCTGAGTTAACTGGAAAGTTCTTAGCTTATCCTAATCGTGACGAGATTCCAGAAAATATCAAAGAAAACCTTATTATAGAGTTATACTCTAAGTAATATATTTTTTAGCTGTCCTTTTTGGGCAGCTAAATTTCGTACGTTACAAAATTTTAATAACGATCTAAAAAACATTATAAATGGCAATTTTAGCATTTCAGAAACCCGATAAGGTCATCATGCAGAAGTCAACTGATTTCGATGGTATATTTGAATTTCGTCCCTTAGAACCCGGTTTCGGTGTAACAATTGGTAATGCCCTGAGAAGAATTCTTCTTTCTTCCCTAGAAGGTTATGCCATTACAAGTATTCGTTTTTCTGGTGTATCACATGAGTTTTCTACAATGAAAGGTGTTGTAGAAGATTTAACTGAAATTATCCTTAATTTGAAACAAGTGCGTTTCAAAAAAGCTGGTGATTCAGGTGAATCTGAAAAAGTTTTTATTGTAGTTAATGGCCAGGATCAATTTCTTGCAGGTGATATAACTAAATTCTCTAACAATTTCGAAGTCCTTAATCCGGAATTTGTGATTTGTAACATGGAGAAATCAGTTACTTTGGAGGTAGAATTAACTATCAACAAAGGACGTGGTTATGTTCCGGCAGAGGAAAATAAAATCAATGATGCTGTGGTTGGTGTAATCGCGATCGATTCGATCTTTACCCCAATGAAAAATGTAAAATACACGATTGAAAACTATCGTGTTGAACAAAAAACAGATTATGAAAAATTAATTTTGGATATCTCTACAGATGGTTCTATTCATCCTGAAGAAGCTTTGAAAGAAGCAGCCAAAATTTTGATTCAACACTTCATGTTATTCTCTGATGAGAATCTTGTTCTTGAGTCTCAGGCTAAAGAAGAAACTAAAGAAGTTGATGAGGAAATCCTGCATATGCGTAAAATCCTTAAAACTGAATTGGTTGATCTTGATCTTTCTGTTCGTGCATTAAACTGCCTTAAAGCAGCTGATATACGTACATTGGCAGATCTTGTTTCTTATGACGTTGCTGATATGTTAAAATTCAGAAACTTCGGTAAGAAATCATTGACTGAAATCCAGGAGTTGGTAAAATCTAAAAGCTTGTCTTTCGGTATGAATTTAGCGAAATACAAACTGGAAGAGGAATAACACCAGCACAAATAACATATTGTTAATAGTGCGTAATTCCCTCTTTAATTCAGAAGAGACGGTACGCACTGAATAAATTAAAAATGAGACACGGTAAAAAAAACAACCACTTAGGCAGAACTGACTCCCATCGTAAAGCGATGTTGGCTAACATGGCCTCATCATTGATCAAACACAAAAGGATCTCTACAACATTAGCAAAAGCAAAAGCATTGCGTATGTATGTTGAGCCCCTGATCACTAAATCTAAATTAGATACTACGCATTCACGCCGTATCGTTTTTAGTTACTTACAGGATAAAGATTCAGTTACTGAATTGTTCCGTGACGTAGCTGCTAAAGTAGCTAACCGTCCGGGTGGTTATACCAGGATTATTAAGTTAAACAATCGTTTAGGTGATAATGCTGAGATGGCATTAATTGAACTTGTAGATTACAACGAAGTTTACGGTGTAGATACAGAAGCTGCTGAAAAGAAAACCACCCGTCGTGGAAGAACCAGAGCAAAAAAATCTGACGCACCTGCGGCTACTACTGAAGTTGCTGCTGAAGAAGCGGTTGCTACTGAAGAAGCACCTGCAGCTGAAGAGGAACTCCTGAAGCACCTGCTGCTGAAGAAGCCAATGATAAAAAAGGAGAATAATTTTTATTCTTCATTCAAGGAATGCCTTTCTGTAATACGGAAAGGCATTTTTTTATTTATACCCATTAATACCTAGCATATGTCAAGTCAGGAAATACTGGAGGAGTTCAGGGGCCTCATTACCACCGCGCTCAACGATGGTACTTTTATTAAAGTTACGCTTGCTGGTTATAAAGGCACCGAAACTGACCTTAAGAATATCTATGTGAAGATGGTAGTGATTAAAAGACAACCTTCTTTGGCCTTTACCTACAGGTATAAGACGCGGGATATAGTTAAGAATTATAGCTATCGAGAAGGAACCGACCTTATCTTTTCTTCACTTGATGCCGGTTTCAATAACTGTACCTGCTTTACTGCCGGGCACGACCTTGTGCTGTCATTTCACCAGACCAAGGGTTATTTTTTAAACAAAAACAAGGCAAGCATGACATTGCCTGTTAAGATTAGCCACGACAAAGAAAAAACAAGATTGCTGCCCTCTATTGAAAAACCGTATCTGCGCGACTTGCGGATTACTGATAAGGATGGTGTAGTTTTTAAGAATGCACAAGACAAGTATAAACAGATTAATCAATATGTGGCGTTGTTAGACCCTTTGCTTAAAGCGTTGCCCAAAGGAAATCTGAAGAGTATTGTTGATATGGGGTCGGGTAAAGGATACCTTACATTCGCCTTGTACGATTACCTGCAAAATGTTTTAAAACAGGAGGTGAATGTGACCGGTGTTGAATTCCGGCCTGACCTTGTGGAACTGTGTAACCGCATAGCAGCGGAATCTGGTTTCAATAACCTCAAATTTGAAGAAGGATCTATCGAAGCTTACGCCGCGGAACATATTGATGTACTCATTGCTTTACATGCCTGTGATACCGCAACTGATGATGCAATTTTTAAAGGGATCAAGGCGGGGGCTGAGCTTATTGTAGTGGCACCATGCTGCCACAAACAGATCAGAAATGAAATTGAGAGAGGAAAGGCTTCAAATGATCTTGACTTTTTAACCAAACATGGTATTTTCATGGAGCGCCAGGCAGTAATGGTAACGGATGGCATACGAGCATTAATCCTTGAATACTTTGGGTACAAGACTAAAGTATTTGAATTTATATCAGAAGCCAATACACCTAAAAATGTGCTCATCACCGGAAGTAAGATTAAAGGACCAGTAAGCGGACAATCAGATATACTTGACAAAATCAAAAAAACCAAGGCATATTTCGGTATAGAATATCACCATCTGGAGAAATTACTTGAGCTCTAAGGTGTTTATTGCCAAAGCGAAGCGTAATTATGACAACCTGTCATAACGATAAATGGTTTTTATTTACATTTTAACCGAAAACTAAAATACATGTCCTGTTTACCCTGCCAAATGCCAATTGGCACATTGCTTGATAAATAGAAGTAAGAAAAAGAATTCATAACTAAACAAAGATAAAATAGCATGTCAAAAATTATTGGTATAGACTTAGGAACAACAAACTCTTGCGTAGCCGTAATGGAAGGTAACGAACCTGTAGTTATAGCCAACAGTGAGGGTAAACGTACAACGCCATCCATTGTTGCTTTTGCAGAAAATGGTGAGCGTAAAGTAGGTGATTCTGCAAAACGTCAGGCAATCACTAACCCAACAAAAACAATTTATTCGATTAAGCGCTTTATGGGCAGCAGCTTTGCTGAGGTTTCTAAAGAAGCTGGCCGTGTACCTTACAAAGTGATTAAGGGTGATAACAACACTCCAAGGGTTGAAATTGATGATCGTAAATATACTCCACAGGAAATTTCTGCAATGATCTTGCAAAAAATGAAAAAAACTGCGGAAGACTTTTTAGGTCAGGAAGTTACTGAAGCGGTTATTACTGTTCCAGCTTATTTCAATGATGCACAACGTCAGGCAACTAAAGAAGCTGGTGAAATTGCTGGTTTAACAGTTAAACGTATTATCAACGAGCCAACTGCAGCTGCATTGGCTTACGGTCTTGATAAAGCACACAAAGACATGAAAATCGTTGTGTTTGACTGTGGTGGTGGTACACATGACGTTTCTGTACTTGAACTGGGTGATGGTGTATTTGAAGTAAAATCTACTGACGGTGATACACACTTAGGTGGTGATGACTTTGACCACATTATTATTGACTGGTTGGCTGCTGAATTTAAGAACGAAAATGGTATGGACCTTGCACAGGATCCAATGGCATTACAACGTTTGAAAGAAGCTGCTGAAAAAGCGAAAATTGAATTATCAAGCACAACGTCAACTGAAGTTAACCTTCCATATATTACTGCTGATGCAAGTGGACCAAAACACTTAGTTAGAACTTTAAGCCGTGCTAAATTTGAGCAATTGGCTGCTGATTTAATTAAACGTACCATTGAGCCATGTAAATCTGCATTGAAAAATGCTGGTTTAAAAACAACTGATATTGATGAGATCATTTTAGTAGGTGGTTCTACACGTATTCCTGCTATTCAGGAAGCTGTAAAAGCATTCTTCGGTAAAGATCCTTCTAAAGGTGTTAACCCTGATGAGGTGGTAGCTATTGGTGCTGCAATCCAGGGTGGTGTATTAACAGGTGAAGTTAAAGACGTTTTATTATTAGATGTAACCCCTCTTTCATTAGGTATTGAGACTATGGGTGGTGTAATGACTAAACTGATTGAAGCCAATACTACTATTCCTTCTAAGAAAGCAGAAACTTTCTCTACAGCTGCTGATAACCAGCCTTCAGTAGAGATCCATATTTTACAGGGAGAGCGTCCAATGGCAGCTCAGAACCGTACGATTGGCCGTTTCATTCTGGATGGTATTCCACCAGCACCACGTGGTGTTCCTCAGGTAGAAGTAGCATTTGATATTGATGCTAACGGTATCCTGCATGTAAGTGCTAAAGATAAAGCTACAGGTAAAGAGCAAAAAATTCGTATTGAGGCTTCATCTGGTTTAACTGATGAAGAAATCAAAAGGATGAAAGAAGAAGCTGAGCAAAATGCTGATGCTGATAAAGTAGCTAAAGAAGAAGCTGATAAAATCAACAGTGCTGATGCTTTAATCTTCTCTACTGAGAAACAATTGAAAGAATTTGGCGATAAAATCTCTGCTGATAAAAAAGCACCGATTGAAGCTGGATTGGCAAAATTACAAGGAGCACATGCTTCAAGAAACTTTGCTGATATTGATGCTGCTCAGGAAGAATTACAAGCTGCATGGAATGCTGCTTCTGAAGAAATGTACAAAGCTGGTCAGGACGGAGCCCCTGCAGGTGCTGCTGAACAACCTGCTAACGGACAAACTCCAGAAGGTGGTGATAACGTGACTGATGTTGACTTCGAAGAAGTAAAAGACGATAAAAAATAATCGTTAACAGATCATAGAAAAAGGGGCTGAAATTAATTTTTCAGCCCCTTTTTTTATTTATCCGTGAATTTAGCTTAATCCCATAAGCTGGCCGGGTAAATCCCTTCCTGTATCAGTTGGTCTATGCTGTCCTGTACAATTGGTTTATCTTCCTTATATGTCACACCAAACCATTTGCTGTCCGTAGGTACCACCTTAAAATCTGCTTTTTCAGAGTTCAGCAGTGTTTCTACCACAATAGGGATATAGAATTCTGACTTCGGATCATGCTGATGTGCCATGGCAAACTCTACAAAGAGTTCTTTAGCTAATTTAAATACTTCAGGTGTAAAACCCCAAAAGTTCATGGATACACGTGTATCGAGCGCCAGTGGGTATTCTTTTCCGTCCTCTTCATAAATCACAGCCTCACCATCCCTAAGCACTTTGGTGCGTTCAATAATTTCTTCTAGGTAGCCATCATGGCTCACTTTGCATACCCCGCGTGATACTGCGCCAAAATCAGATAAGGTTTTCACCACCTCATAACCAATCATAGAATAATTGCTGCCGGTTACTTCCTCTGTTAAAAACTTCACCATTTTTTCAAAGGCGTCAAGACCGTAAAAATCATCAGCGTTAATGACGCAGAAAGGTTCCTTAATGGCGTGGCGGGCAGCAAGTATGGCATGTCCCGTGCCCCAGGGTTTGGCCCTTTCAATTTCTATATCAATACCAAACTGCTGCAGGTCAAAATTCTGGAATACATAGTCGGTTTCAATTTTACCATGGAGTTTCTGCTCAAATATAGCTTTGAAATTATCTACAAAATCTTCTTTAATGATAAATACAACTTTTCCAAAACCGGCTTTAATCGCATCATATATGGAATAGTCGATGATGGTTTCGTTATTAGGGCCGAATCCATCAATTTGTTTCATACTGCCATAGCGGCTAGCCATGCCAGCTGCAAGTATTAATAGGGTAGGTTTCATGTTATTATTTGGTTAATGAGGGCCACCGGCCCATCTTCGTCTATCTATATTATAAAAAAGCGTGCCCGTTTACAGGCACGCTTATATCTGCGAAGATAAGATGTTATTTGTTGTATTTAAAATCGTGGTCTTTTTTAATGTTCAGCAGCGAATGGTAGATGAGGTTGATTACATTGTCAACATCTTCCTTGTGGATCATTTCCACCGTAGTATGCATATAACGCAGCGGCAGCGAGATCAGCGCAGAAGGTACACCTCCGTTAGAATAGGCAAAGGCATCCGTATCCGTACCTGTAGAACGTGACGAAGCCTGGCGTTGGAAAGGGATATTGTTTTTTTCTGCCGTTTCAATCAGCAGTTTGTTCAGGTTTGTTTGTACTGCAGGGGCGTAAGATACAACCGGTCCACGGCCGCATGCCAGATCGCCCTGTGTAATCTTGTTGATCATTGGCGTAGACGTGTCATGCGTAACATCCGTAATGATGGCCACATCCGGTTTAATGCGGTGAGCGATCATTTCTGCACCCCTTAATCCTATTTCCTCCTGTACAGAGTTTACAATATACAGGCCAAATGGCAACTCCTGTTTGTTTTCTTTTAGCAAACGTGCCACTTCCGCAATCATAAAACCACCCGCACGGTTATCCAGTGCACGGCCTACATAGTAACGGTCGTTCAATACCATAAATTCATCTTCATACGTAATTACGCATCCAACATGTACACCCAGGTTTTCTACTTCCTCTTTAGTGGTACAACCGCAGTCAAGGAATATGTTTTTCAATGCAGGTGCTTCTTCCTTTTCACCCGCACCACGTGTGTGGATTGCCGGCCAGCCGAAAACGGCTTTCACCAAGCCCTTGTCTGTATGGATGTTTACCCTTTTTGAAGGCGCAATCTGGTGATCCGACCCACCGTTTCTGATCACATAGATCAAACCATCGCTGGTAATGTAATTCACAAACCACGAGATTTCGTCCGCATGTGCTTCAATTACTACTTTATAAGGGGCTTCAGGGTTGATTATACCTACCGCTGTACCATAATTGTCTATAAAACTTTCATCAATGTATGGTGCCAGGTAATCCAGCCATAATTTCTGGCCCGGGTATTCAAATCCAGTTGGCGAAGGGTTATTTATATATTGTTCAAAAAACTCAAGTGATTTCTTATTTACAACAGGTATATGTTTCTGTTTATCGTCTTTCTTTTTAGCCATCTTTATATGTTTAGATAAACAAATATATAAAGATGGCTCTAAGCATCACAACAAGATTGTTTTATTTACAAAGGAATGTTTCCGTGTTTCTTACGTGGGTTATTAACCACTTTATTTTCCAGCATTTTGAAAGCTTTGATTAGTTTTGAGCGTGTAGCGGCTGGTTCTATCACTTCATCTACAAAGCCGCGTTCTGCAGCGCGGTAGGGATTGGCAAATATCCCGGCATACATAGTCTCTTTTTCCAGTAATTTTTCTGCCGGGTCGGCCGCCATGCTGATTTCCTTTTTAAAGATAATACCTGCCGCACCCCTGGCGCCCATTACAGCAATTTCGGCAGTTGGCCAAGCGTAGTTCATGTCTGCCCCAATGTGTTTAGAGTTCATCACATCATATGCCCCGCCATAGGCTTTTCTTGTAATAACCGTAATGCGCGGAACCGTCGCCTCGCTAAAGGCGTAGAGCAGCTTTGCGCCGTTGGTAATAATGCCATGCCATTCCTGGTCCGTACCTGGTAAAAACCCCGGCACGTCTTCCAATACAAGCAGCGGGATATTAAAGCAGTCGCAAAACCGCACAAAACGTGCTGCCTTTACAGACGCGTTATTGTCCAGCACACCTGCCAGGTTAGCAGGCTGATTGGCAACTATACCCAGGCTTCGTCCTGCCAGGCGGGCAAAACCCACCACTATATTTTCCGCAAAATCTTTATGTACCTCCAGAAAAGTACCTTCATCGGCAAGCTCGTCAATTATTCCCCTCACATCATAAGGCTGGTTTGCGTTGTCCGGTATCAACTGGTTGAGCAGCGGGCGACTTTCGTCATCATTACCCCCGTAAGGTAAAGCGGTTACTTTTTCCTCACAGTTCTGCGGCATGTAACTCAGTAAACTTTTGAGATGACGAATGGCGTCAAGTTCATTTACACATGAAAAATGGGTCACCCCAGATTTTGTAGCGTGCGTAAAAGCCCCGCCCAGTTCTTCAGAACTTACTTCTTCGTGCGTCACCGTTTTCACTACAGCCGGGCCCGTCACAAACATGTACGACGTGTGTTCCACCATCAGGATAAAATCTGTAATGGCGGGCGAGTAAACCGCGCCACCCGCACAGGGGCCCATAATGGCCGATAACTGGGGGATTACCCCCGATGCCTGTACATTGCGGTAAAAAATATCCGCGTAACCGCCCAAAGAAACCACTCCTTCCTGGATCCGTGCCCCGCCACTGTCATTTAAACCAATAAGGGGCGCACCGTTTTGCAGGGCCAGTTCCATTATCCGGCAAATCTTCTCCGCATGCGTTTCAGACAATGAGCCGCCAAATACCGTGAAGTCCTGCGAGAAAACATAGGTTAGCCGTCCGTTGATATTACCATAACCAGTCACTACCCCATCACCGGGGTACTTTTCAGTTTCCATCCCAAAGTCTACACTTCTGTGGGTAACAAACATTCCAATTTCCTCAAAAGAACCTTCGTCCAGCAGAAAGTGTATCCTTTCCCTCGCTGTCATTTTTCCTTTTTTATGCTGGCTTTCTATTCTCGCCGTGCCACCGCCTAGTAGTGCCTCATTGATTTTGTCTTGTAGTGATGCTATTTTGTTATCCATAGGGACTAATTTGTATAAATGTAAAAAATACCCATGATATAGAAAAAGTAATATTATATCTCATCAGGCGGTTGCCTGAAGGTCCTTTCCACCTGCGGAATTGTGCAAAATGACAACGCCTGGTTTTTTTAATTTCATTAAAGGCATATTAATTAATTTATGGATTTTTTTGCCGATATTAGGGTATGTTTGGTGTCGAACTTTAATTTAATTAAACAAGAGTACCCTAAATGCTACTTTACAGATATCGCATAATTATTGTAGCCGCGTTCTTGACCATCTTTGCTGCAAAGATGGTCGTGTCTGCCGCGCCTTTATTTATGTGTATGGATAAGTGCAGTATCAAACCAATGATCCTCGATTTAGAGCAGGAACATGGTTCAGAGGGCGATTCCAAAAACTTGTTGAAATACACCGATTATCGTTACACGGATATCCATTACAGTTATATTTATGTTCCCGTTTCGCTGGAGCATGGCATCAGAAACTGTTATATTGACCATTCCAAAAGGTACGTCAACCCGTATCATCCATCGGTTCCCACCCCACCTCCAAACGCTGCCGCCATTTCGGCCATCAGCATTTAACCCTCGGGGGTTAAAATTATTAATTCGTTTAAGAGTAATTCATCTTATATGGAGAACGCAGCCTCGATCTTTAGCAGATTGGATGTAAAAAAATACGTCCTTAAAAAAAATTTAAAGCGCGATTTGCCGGCAAGTATTGTTGTGTTTTTAGTCGCCCTCCCTTTGTGCCTTGGTATTTCGCTGGCTTCTGGTGCCCCACTATTTGCGGGCATCTTAACAGGAGTAATTGGCGGTACAGTGGTCGCAAGTTTGAGTGGGTCGCAACTGAGCGTGAGCGGACCCGCTGCAGGGCTGACAGTTATTGTACTGGGAGCAATCACCGAGCTTGGGAACTATCAGGTGTTCATTCTGGCCGTAGTCCTTGCCGGGGGGGTGCAGATTATATTCGGGCTTATCAAAGCCGGTACCGTTGGTAACTACTTTCCTTCGTGTGTAATTGAGGGGATGTTGGCTGCCATAGGCCTGATACTGATCATGAAGCAGCTTCCCCATGCGCTGGGCATAGATAAGGATTTTTTGGATGAAAGTGTGTTCCGAAATGACCACGGGGGAGCATGGGCGGCGATAGGAACCGCGTTTACGCAGTTTGATTTGGCTGCAATTGTAATCAGCGCTGTTTCCATCACAGTGATGATTTACTGTGCCCGTGATAAGGCCCTTAAAAATTTCCCTGCCCCGCTTATTGTGGTGATACTGGCCGTAGCATTGAGCATGGCATTTAACCAGACATCATATGCTTTAAAGCCAGAACAGATGGTAAAAATACCGGTGGTAAAAGGGTGGGAAGGATTAAAAGCAGTGCTCCTCTTACCAGATTTTAGTGCAATAGGAAATCCGAAGGTTTGGATGATAGCTTTAACCATAGCCATTGTAGCAAGTTTAGAAACCTTACTTAGCCTTGAGGCAATTGATAAGATTGATCCTATCAAAAGAGTCTCTCCTACCAACAGGGAGTTGATGGCCCAGGGTATAGGTAATATTACAAGTGGAATGCTTGGTGGCTTGCCAATGACATCGGTTATTGTAAGGAGTTCGGCAAATGTGAATTCAGGGGGGCGAACCAAGATGTCGGCCATTTTCCACGGTTGCTGGTTACTGCTTGCCCTTCTGGTTATTCCGGGCATTATCAATATGATACCATTGGCATGCCTGGCATCTATCCTGCTGGTTACCGGATATAAGCTAACGCGGCTCAGTCTTTTTAAGCAGATGTACATCAAAGGCTGGGATCAGTTTGTACCATTTATCGTCACAGTGATTGCCATCCTGCTTACAGATCTTTTAAAAGGGGTTGCCATAGGTATGGCGTTGTCTATCTTTTACCTTTTGAGGATTAATGTGCGCAATCCTTTTTTTTACAGGATACAGGAGGAGGGTGATAAAAAACACCTCAGGATAAAACTGGCGGAGGAAGTTTCCTTTTTAAATAAAGCAGCCATACAGGTTGTGCTCAATAATATCCCAAAAGAAACCAATGTGATTATTGATGGCAGCAATTCAAGATACATCGATCCCGATGTGCTCGAAACCATTTTCAATTTCCAGCATCACGCCTACACCAAAGGCATCCTGGTTACGCTTGAGAATATCAAGAAATACTATTACGTCCCTAAATTAACTGACAAAATTATTCAAGATATCAATAAATAATATGATTATGTGTTCAAAACTAAATCACCGTACCGAAGAAATTACCTACGAAGGATTGCTAAGGGGCAATAAAGACTGGGTAGCAGCCACACTACAAGAAGATCCGCAATTTTTTGAACGTCTTTCCGCTGGGCAAAAGCCACCGGTTTTATGGATAGGTTGTTCAGACAGCAGGGTTCCGGCCAATCAGATTACCAATACCAATCCGGGCGATATATTTGTCCACCGTAACATCGCCAATGTAGTTGTGCATACAGACATGAATTTACTGAGTGTCCTAGATTATGCGGTAAATGTGCTCGAAGTGGAGCATGTCATTGTGTGCGGACATTACGGATGTGGCGGGGTGCAGGCCGCAATGGGCAATAAACAATTTGGCATTATAGATAACTGGCTCAGAAATATTAAAGATACTTACCGTTTGCATTATCATGAACTTGACCTGATCACCAATGACACCAAGAGGTTTGATAAATTGGTAGAATTCAATGTGATAGAAGGTGTATTCAACCTTACTAAAACCTCTATTATTCAGAACCGATGGGCAGATGGTAAAAAACTGGGGATTCATGGATGGGTATACAGTTTAGATACAGGACTCATTAAAGACTTAGAGGTAACCACCGAGTCTAATGATCATATTTCTGCTGTGTTCAAAATGGACAGGCCTAAGCAGGAGCAACATTGACAGAATTAATGAAGGGAGTAGATTAAATTCTGCTCCTTTCTTAACAATTTCTAGATTGGTATCATTCTGCCTTATCTTTGCCATACAGAGTTTGGGTGAACTTTGATGTATAAATCGAATTAATTACTAAAAGTTTCATTTATACTTTTAGTTATGGATATTCCTAATGCTATAATTACCAGGCCAACATATTTAACTAAAATTGAACCCTTCATCCAGAAAAAACCTTATTAAGTGCTTTCGGGCAGAGGTGGGTCGGTAGAAGCTATCTTCTTTTCCAGATTATGGAAGAAATCAGAAAACGGGATCACTTCGCAAATATTATTTATATCAACAAAGAAGAGTTAGCGTTTGATTTTATACAAGCTGCTCAAGACCTGAATGAATATATTTTGTCCAAAAGCAAGGCGGATGTAATGAACTATATATTCATTGGTGAAATTCAGGAAATCGTTGAGTTCGAAAAAGCCGTCAGGTCTTTATTACTTAATCAAAATAACGACATCTACATTACCGGAAGTAATGCTAATATCCTTTCGGGCGAATTGGCTACTTATCTAAGTGGAAGATATATTGAATTCAATATTTACAGTTTGTCATACACGGAGTTTTTAAACTTCCATAAGTTAGATCATAGTGAGATAAGTATGGGTAATTATTTCAAATTCGGTGGTCTTCCTTTTTTTATAAACTTACCGCTTACGGATCAAGTATTTGATATCTTAAAGCATTTATTATACTATTATATTTCGTGATGTAGTAAATAGGTATAGTTTGCGTAATAGCAATTTTTTAGAGAAACGCGTCCAGTTCCTCGCTGATAACATTGGGAGGCTATTTTCCAGCGAAAAAATAAGTGATTTCTTAAAGTCACAGCATGTAAAGATTGCACCCGGGGTAATTCAGAATTATACCGAATACCTTAGAAATGCTTTTATCATACATGAGGTAAACCGTTTTGACATGATTGGCAAAAGGATATTTGAAAGTGGTAATAAGTTCTATTTTGAAAATACAGACATCAGGAATGTTATAACGGGGTATAATGTGAGGGACTTGGGCAAGCTGCTTGAAAATGTTGTTTACAATCACCTGCTGTTCCTGGGGTTTGAAATGAAAGTAGGGATACTAAATACACAGGAAATAGATTTTATCTGTACCCGGGGGGAGAAATGCTTTACGTGCAGGTAGCGTTAAAACTGGATATGGAAACCACCATTGAACGTGAATTTGGCAACCTTTTGAAATTCAGGATAACTATCCAAAACTTGTTGTCTCCGATGATAAATTTGACGGAAATTCCTACAAAGGCATTCAACATGTTTAAATAAGGGATTTTTTAATCTGGGATGGAACTGAAGGATTCTTGCGGTAATAGAATTAATTCATTGTAAGCCTGAATTTTAATTATCAAATACCCATACAGCAACTTATCGTCCCAACGAAGAATTTTATCTTTATTTTTCATACTAGAAAAAAATATTTTATTTTGGCCATAAAAATAGACAAAGTATAAATTATCTTAATTCTGGTGAACAATAGCGGCCTTTATATGGACATGTATAATCCAGTTTTAATAACAAAAATTTTAAAAGATGAAAATTGATGGAGTGAGCATTATAGAATATAATGTAGAATTACTTAGAGATTTAAACCGTTGGTCAATGATTGATACAGCAGAGAAGTTAGGAGTTTCAATAGAGGAATACTATAAATTAGAAACTGACGCAAAGAAAGCTCATCTAATTACACTATTTAAAGTTGCGGCGTTTTATTCTGTACCGGTTTCAATGCTTATGAGTGGAAAACTTGACGCCGCCAAATTGAACAGTAAACGAGCATAGTGACAATTCATGTTAATTCAAACAAGTGTTAATAAAACGCCCCGTCTCATGACAGGGCGTTTTATTAACACTTGTTCATAGTCAATTAAACCGGTTCATTGTCTACTTAATGTTTCACCTGTCCTGGATCTGCAACGTCACCTGTCGCTGGTGGAGAGTTAAGTATAACCGGGGCCACATACCTTTTAGGTACCCAAGCTTCCATCTCTGCCATGGTCACCGCATTTTTAGGCTCAAAACCGGTCGTGGCCATGTATTCCACAATAGACTTTCGCAGTTGAGCAGCCGTAGGTTGCTTCTTAATTGCATCCGCTGTAAGATCAAAAGAAGTAACTATCAGCTTGCCCGTTCCAACCGTACATTCAAATAACATCGAAAGTCTCAGGTTTCTATTCCAGTCGTCAATTGGTTGAACAACTGAAGATAATGATGGCGAAAGACCCTCCATATGCATCGCTGTAGTATTTGGAAGCAGGTCAACCCACTGCCAGTCGCAACAGTCCTCAGTAGGGAAATGCGCCAGGGCGCCATGTTCAGTTGCATTTAAGAGGCCAAGCATCCAGGTGCGGTTAGGGTTCATCAGCCTGTTCCAGAAAATTGGCGTAGTAGTCAGTGCAAGATCTGTCAAAGGGCTATCTGGCGCGCCCGATAAATACAGTACTTTCCCGCCTGCATTTAAACGGGCTTTCGCTTCCGTCCACGAACCTGTAACCAGTACATCTGCGTTAATCTTATTCTCAGCCTTCGCAGGATAAAGCCAAAACTTCCATAGGTTGCTAAATCCTGTTCCGCTGAGGTCCAGTTCCAAAGAATAAACGGCAGGTGCAGGCAGTTTAGCCAGCGAAGCAGCAATGCTTCCCAGTGGCTGGTTGCTTCCAGGTGTTATGTCACACGTGGCAAGTTTGCCAGTCAACAGAGATTTGCCCTTCCTGTCTAATATGCGCCAGGCAGGCGTTATCCGTTTAAGCATCTGGTGGCCATAATGCGAAACCTCAGCAGTTGCAACCAATTGCTGGTCTGTAGTAAAAATGCGGTCCTTAAGCCTTATCAAGGGTACCGTTGTATTGTTAAAGCGTTTAAATTCCTTAGCCGTTACATATCCTTTATCTTCCCAAAAAGCGTCCAGCATACCTATTAATGCACCACCTTGGCCAAGATAATCGTGCAGGTCTAACAGCTGATATCCCGAATACGAAGGCGTGCGCAGCAGGGCTTCAATTTCTTCCTTATAACAGGCAACCTGAAATTTACCAGATGCCAGCGCGAACGCTTTATTCTGTTTGAGTATTCCCCTTGAATTGGCGCTATCACGCATAATGATGTAGTTGCCGGGCTGCATGTATGGAACCTTGCCCCAACCTATACCATCCGGAAAAGCGTCATAGTTTGCTTGCTTTCCATTGAACTTCTCAATAATTCCAAAATCGGGGTATGCACAATACTGACCAATCTCATGACCAATACAGGGCACATGGCTGCCACCTCTTACCGTACCCAGTTGTTCTTCATAGTCAGCTCCAAACCAGCCTTTTGGGCCCCGGGCAGGAGATCCGGTAACCAGAAAATCTGCTGCAAAAGCAGTACCTGGGCCATCTGGTGCAGGTGCCCATCTGCCCGTGCCATCGGTATATAGCCTACGCGGATCAGTATCCCTCCAGGCCTTATCCCATCCTGGTAGTTGTTTTGCATATCTGCCTGCCGGTTCATTAGTGGCGCCAAGCATCAGAAATGATGGATGATTACCATAGGCTTTCAAAAGGCGTGCGGTTTCATCATTCAGAACAGAAAGCATTTTACCATCTGCATCAAAGGCATTCCACATTCCGCATTCTGGCTGTAAGTAAAAACCAAGTTCATCAGCAGCAAAAAAAGCAGCCTCTGGCGGGCACCAAGAATGGAAACGCATACCATTCAAGCCCCAGTCTTTACATATACTTATTATTCTCTTCCAGGTAGCCACGTCTGTAGCGGGGTAGCCTGTTAAAGGGAAGCCCCCGCCATCGTGGGTTGCCCTTAACTGTAACCTTTCGCCGTTGAGTAAAATATGGTCTCCATCGGTCTTTATTTCACGCATACCAAAAGCTACCTTTCGCTGGTCATCAGCCTGTTCGCCGCTAAGGGTAAGTGATAACTGTTGCATTTCAGGATTAAATTCTGACCACAAGCCTGCCTTGGTCATTGGAACATCAAGGACCGCATTGGCGCCTGTTTTAGACCATGCGATAGGTTTGGACACACCCGCTGCCGATATTGTACCCCTGCCAGGTTTGCCAGTTATATTGCCAATAGATACGCGCACTTGTGCAGATTTGGTAGCCAGGTTAGGAAATACCTGCGCATCAGCAATCCAAACAGGAGAGCTGGCTGATAGTTCTATTCGTCCTACTATGCCGTTCCAGGTAGAGCCTTCACCATCAGATACACCATGGCCATCCGGGCGATAGGCTGGTTGCAACATACGGTTATCAATACGGATGGTAAGGAGGTGACGACCTGGCTTCAATATGCCGAGGTTAAACTCATGCGGGGCAACCAGCGATCGGTCACTGCCTATCAATTTATCATTAAGGTAGATATCTGTTTGCCAGCGCGTCCGCTCTAATAGTAAATCAATTCTTTTTCCAACCCATCCTTCCGTTATTTCAATCTCCCGTTGGTACCAGGCAACGCCCAGATAGTGACGCACAGGTTGTGACAAATAGGGAACTTGCACATTTCCGGGTACAGTATAAGGTTTATATTGTGGTAGCAGGTACCAGCGCATATCGCGTGGGAGTGCAGCTACAAATTTTGTTTCTGCGGTTATTTCGTCTCCAAAACCTTGCGTTTGCAGAATTCCTGGTAATGAAATCCGCGTGTCTATACCAAGAGGTTTGCTGTACCAGGCGTCGCCTGCACCAATATCATTACGATCCAATGCAAATTGCCAGTTGCCAGCTAAAGATATAGCACCAGATTTGGGTGGTTGAGGTGGAGTCGATTTTGCGAAAAGAGAACTTGTAGGGTAAAAAGCTGCTGCAGCGGTTGCTATGCTGGCGGTCGTTAGAAACGACCTACGGGTAATCGAATGTTTTTTAGGTTGGGTCATTTCAAACTTAGTTAGTATTCGGTCCAAATTAGTTTCCATGGAGCTTATGTCAGAAAATCTTCAGGAGTCTTTATGTCCTCTTTTTTACATGAATAGATAAGAACAAAAAATATAATAAGACGTCTGTAATTGAATTTCATGGAGCGAATTATTCTGAAAAATATCTGGGCTGTAATCGTCTTTGATTAGCAAGATAATAATCTGTCATTAACTAACAAACACTTTTTTGATAATACATTTTTCCTTGGGGACAATTTGCTTAATCTTCTAATTTTGAAAGCACACCTATTTGAAACATACCAGCGGCTTGTGCAGGAGCTAATTACCGGACTTATACAGTTTTGATGTTATAAACTAACGCTGTCATTTTGCAATTTGCCAAGGCTGTCCGGAACTGCTAATGTTATAGTTTATCAAATAGTGGTTGAGTTAAGCGTAAAAGGCTGCATCATTTGATACAGCCTTTTACGCTTAACTTATATTATCTGAAATTAGCTACTGCCAGCCTGCGTTTTGTCCCAGTGCCGGATTCTTTTGTAAGTCGCGCTGCGGAATAGGGTAGTAGTACATCTTATCGTCCCACTGTCTTGAAATTTCATTCATCCAGGTCAGTTCACCAAAAGTGGTGCTTTTCAAGCGCTGAGAATTTATAGCACTTCCAATAGTAGGCGAAACGTTCACATAAGTCACCCCTGGTATTGCAGGCGTAGGTACTGTACCCTGAAAGAATGCTACATCAAGTATTCCATCCTCATTAAGGTCCATTGCAGTATTCAAAGCAGGAACATAAAATCCATTCCACTCCTGGTTCATCAGCGATCCTCTTTTCCATCTTAGAATATCACTAAAGCGGAAGCCTTCCAGACTTAGCTCTATTCCTCTTTCCCTTCTTACTTCAAGGATAGTAGGGTCTGATATTCCCGGAAAGTAATTTACCATCAGGTAAGGGTCGGCCAATGTAGGTTTAGAGGTCAGGCCGCCAGTTATACCAGCTCTCGATCTCAGTGCGCCAACCGTTGTTGCCCATTCAGCATCAGTAAGTGTACCTAGTTCTGCCTTTGCCTCCGCATAGTTAAGTAGTACCTCCGCGTATCTAAACAATGCAATTGCATTGATGTTTAACGCACCAGCGTCGTAATACATATCATCCAGTGTCCATTTGATAGGCTGATATCCAGTGAAAGTATAAGAAAATAACGGAGGGGCCGGAACCTGTACACCATTACTGATCCGCTTATAGTCGCCAGAGCGGATTGTCTGTTTCAACCGCAAATCTCTGTTTTTTACTTCGTCTTTGAACAACATTGTGCGGTAAGCCGGGTCGTTCGTATAGGGTGTTCCGTCTATTTTAAGGTAGGTATTGATAAAAGTTCTGGTAAAACTGGCTTTCTCCCCATAAGTACCACTTGTCCACCACCAGTTGGCCTCATTCAGCACACCTAAATTTACATCTGATACTGCAGCCTGTAACACTTCAGTTGCCACAGGTGCTGTGCTGGTGAAAACCTGACGGTATGAAACCCCTGCGCCACCTGCAGTATTCAGGCTGTAACCCCCTTTATCCATAACTTCTCTAGCGGCACTTGCTGCATTTTCCAACCAGGTATTGGCCGTAGAAGACAGGTTCAATTCTGTGTGGTACTTTCTGTATGTACCTTCAAACAAGCATAATCTGGACTTGTAAGCGTAAGCCACATATTTAGTAACTGTGGTGCGACTAGCATCATTCGTAGCTGTTATATTTTCACATGCAAAATTAATATCTGCCAGTACCGAATCCATTACCAGTTCCCGTTTGTCCCTTCCGCCAACCAGTTTTGGATCATTCACATCCAATGGTTTACCTATCCAGGGTACGTCGCCAAAACGTTTCACTTTCTCCATATAGAAGTACGCGCGGTAATATCTGGCTATACCTATGTAGTTGTTCCTAACCGTAGCAGGAACTTTTGGATCATTACAGTTTTCAATAAAATAGTTGATGTTCCTCAGGTCCTTCCATTGCCAGCTTGTATCAGAGGTAGAAGAAAAACCTCCCGGCCTGATAAAATTGTTCACACTTTTTACCGCCAGATAATCAGACATCGCATCCTTGCTTGTCGAGTTTTTAGGCATAAAGTCCATTGTATAGAACGAATTGCTGTATAAGCGTAACCCACTTTCAGTTCCAAACACGGCCGATCCAGTGGCAGTTGACTCAGGTACCTGATCCAGCTTTTTACAAGCCAAGAAGCTTAGCACGCTAAGTAGTATCAATATATATTTTGTTTTCATTTGATTATTTTTTATGATATACATTATGACTAGAACACTACGCTAAGTCCCAAAGAGTAACTTTTCATCAGCGGATAGTTATAACCATCACCGTTGGTAGGGTTTGTATTTAGGTCCTTGTCTGCAACAACAGCATTTTCAACATCTATATTTTTTACAACCTTATATAGCGGAGACCAGGTAAACATGTTTTCGCCAGAGAAAAATACCTTCGCACTGCGTGCACCTATTTTAGAAACCAGCCTTGCCGGTAGGTTGTAGCCAAACTGCAGATTTTTCATCCTCAGGTAGGCCACACTTTGCAGATATCTGGTTTGTGCCACGCCAAGTTCCCTGTTTGTATCACTTGATGCCGCGCGAGACATCGTTCTTGGGAAATAAGCATCCGTATTCTCAGGCGTCCACATGTTGCCCAGATGGAAATTAGGTATATTGTTGTAGGGTCTGTTGTACTGTCCCCAAAACATTTCAGTCTCAGTACTAGGATACCATTGTTGTTTACCTACGCCCTGCATAAATGCGCTGAAAAAGAAGTTGTTATATTCAGCTCCAACGTTAATGCTGTACAAATAACGCGGAGATTTATTACCAATAATCTTTCTGTCGCCAGGGTTATTTACAGTGTTGTTACCCACGTTGATCAATCCGTCACCATTCAGATCTTGCAGCTTGATATCACCCGGAGCCCATATATTTGTAGGCGAAGCTCTCATTTGTGGGCTCTGCTTGGCATGTGAATCTATATCTGCCTGATCGATGAAGAAACCTTCCGTAGTATAACCCCAGATCTCACCTATAGTCTGCCCTTCATAGTAATCGCTCAGTAGTTTATCGGGATTGTTGTACCTCGTTATCTTCGATTTGTTATCCGCAACTGTTAGTCGCACATTATAACGTACAGGTTTGCTCGAATTACCTATCAGGTCGCTCCATGAAACCGAAGCCTCCCATCCTTTAGTACGTAAATCTGCATAATTACCTTTAGGCACCGTTGCCCCGTACGTGGCAGGTGCAGTTAAACCTACCGTAAACATATCTGTAGTATTTCTCACGTAGACATCACCCGTAAAGTTTAGGCGGTTGTTCAGCATTCCCAGGTCAATACCCACGTTAGTAGTAGTTGATGTTTCCCATGTAATTCCATCCGGTAACACCGCAGGGATTTTTGTAGTCACAGGTTTTGTGCCGTTAAGGATATAGTTGGCCTGTGTAATCTCAAATAATTCCTGATAAGCATATGAAGCTATATTTCCATTACCTAACGAACCATAAGATGCGCGCAGTTTGAAGTCCGAAATTATTTTTGGCGATACCTTCCAGAAAGATTCCTGATTTATTCTCCAGCCGGCTGATACCGATGGGAAGAAGCCATAGCGTTGATCTGATGGGAATTTTGATGATCCGTCATATCTTGCATTTACCTCTAAAAGGTATTTGTTTTTAAATGAATAGTTTAATCTGGAGAAACCACCCATAATGGCCCACTGTTCATAACCTCCGCCTGTTGTGGTAGCATTACCCAGTGCCAGGTTCAGGTCGTCAGCATCTTCAAAAATCAGCCCGTTACGTTGTACAAGTAGTCTGTTATAGGTAGACTGCTCATAGTTGTAACCAGCCATAATTTTAAAATAATGATCGGTTTTGAACGTATTTTCATATTCAGCGTATACGTTCGTTGCAAGGTATTTAGTTTCTTTCTGTTCGTATTTCAAATCATTTGTGGTGGTCCCGACATAAGCAAGCTGACCAACGCCGGTACTGTAAGGAACCTGTACACGTTTCTGCTCTGTATCAAGATTGGTGTTCCTGAATGTAAAATCTGCATTCACGCGAAACTTGTTATCAAAGAAATTGGATCTTACGCCCGTGATGTTTCTAAATACCTCTTTTTTAGTATCAATTCCGTTTTTGCCCAGGTAAAAATCACCTACCGTATATGCTCCCGTAAAAGTCAGCGATCCATCAGGATTAAGCATCGGCATTGTTGGGTGACCCTCATCTGCAATGTTTCTCCAGATACCGCCGCCTTCGCCCACGTTAATAGGATTATGGTAATTCATTACCGAGTAGTCTGCATTATTTTCAATTCTTAACCATGGAAAAACCTGTACACCACCTTTTGCCCGCAGGTTTTTCATGTTGTAATCGTCAGAATTATATCTGAACAGGCCGTCCTGCCCAAGTGTGCGTGCCGACAAAAAGAAGTCGGTTTTATCAGTACTTCCTGTGACCGAAAGATTGTGCTCCTGTGCAAAACTGTTCTTTCTGTACAATTCAGAATACCAGTCCGTACTTCCGTAGTAAGTGTATTCACCCGTTGTAGGGTTAATCTCCACCTGATTGTAAGGCTGACCAGAGTCTACACGTTTTTTAAACTCATCCAAATAGGCCTGCGAAAATTTCTGCGTTTTATTGGCATTTTGAGGGAAGGCACCATCACCGTTAACAAAGGCTTCAGCAAACATTTTGGCCCATGTATATCCGTCAGTAACAAAATCAGGGGTCTGTAAAGGATTTTTAATCGCGAAGTTTGAAGAGTAGGCTATGCTTGTTCTTCCTTTTTCTGGTTTTTTAGTCGTGATTAGCACCACACCAAATGCGCCGCGTGCTCCGTATATTGCAGCTGATGCCGCATCTTTCAGGATCGAAACGGACTCTATATCATTCGGATTTAGTACACTCGGATCTCCTTCAAACCCATCAATCAGGATCAGGGCGCTGCCGCCTTGCCCGATGGAGGTTGTACCACGTATATTGTAGGTAGGAGACTGCGTAGGTTTACCATCAGCCATTGTGATATTCAGGTTGGGCAATACGCCCTGTAGGCCCTGAGTAAGATTTGGAATAGGGCGGCCCTGTAAAGCATCACTTCTAACCTGGTCTACAGCACCAGTTAAATTTGCTTTTTTCTGAACACCATAACCTACCACTACAGTCTCATTTAACGTTTTAGCATCCGATGCAAGGCGTATATTGAAAGTAGTTTTTGTCCCCGGTGCCAGCTCCTGGGTAATATATCCGATAGACGAAAATACGAGCACCGCTTTATCATTTACATTTTGTAAAATATACTTTCCTGCACCGTCTGTCACTGCATGTATTTTTTCCCCCTTTACAACAACGTTCACGCCCGGTATAGGTTGATTCTCATTATCTGTTACCGTGCCCTGCACTGTCTGCGCTTGTGCAAAAGCACTGGTGCAGAAAATCAGCAAGGCTACTGTCAAGATCTTTCTGAATAATTGTTTAGTAATATTTAATATCATACGCTTTTAGTTTGGCGGCAAACATATGGTGCGCGTATTAATCAAATATCAAATAGACGATAAGTCTAAGTGAATTTAACATTTGAAATTAGGATTCAGTTAATTTACAGCTTACAATTTATTCACAAGATATTTACAATCCCACCCCTTTCGGTTCATATTAAGATTGCAGGAAAGGCCCCCGGTATTACAAAAAAACACCCGACCCTATTTTAATAATCCAGCAGGTATTTTTCCATCAACCTGAGGAAAAGAAAGACCAAGAAGTTTTACAATAACAGGAGTCATATCGCGCAGGTTCATTTCTTCTATCACCGCACCTTTGCGGATACCTGGGCCGTGTGCTACCAGGCCAGTGCGTATGTTTTTTGTGTCGGGGAAGTGCCCGTGTGTACCACCTTTGCCTCCTTTTAATGCCTCTCCTGTGCTTGCACTGCTAAACGCAGCGTCATGTTCACCAGTTATTGCAAAAGCAACATTAGGGTTAAAGCCACCTTTTGTAAGTTGCTCCTTGCTAATTATGCGGTAATATTGTTTAACGCTGTCCGGTTGTGCATTTAATAGTGCTTTAACTTTAGTGACGGTCGCCTTATCAGATGGATCTTTCAGATACAGGTACGCGGAGCCGCCAGAGGTATTAAACTGTGCTTTCCAGTCGCCGCTTTTCAAATCATCCATCATGCCCGCTTTCTTCAGCCATACATTAGGCGAAACTGTCTTTTTCACGTCGTAGAATCCATGGTCCCCACCAATGAATAATACTGTGTTTTCCCAAATACCAGCTGCTTTCAATGCATCCATAATAATGCCTACGGCTTCATCTGCATCTGCTACCGCTTCCTGTACTTCAGCGCCCTGACGGCCCGTCACATGTTCTGCGTGATCTACAGAGAACAAGTGGATAGTCATCAGCCCAGGTTTACTTTTCTGTATTACATAGGCCGCAATCTTTGCTACATTCTGATTTTTTCCAGCGTCTATTTTATCAACGCCTCCAAATACTTCTTTTTTTACCTCCGCATAAAAACCTTGTGGCAGGGAGTATTGCTCACATACTGTATCGCCCAGGCTACCTATATCCGGAATGTTATAATCTACTGGCGCATTAGCTGATACCGGCCAATAGAGTGATGCCACCGTCATACCTTTTGCCTTAGCCGCTTTCCATATAGTCTTCACTTGGATCGAGCTATCCTGCCAGTAAGGTTGCTGCGGTGCCCCATCTGGAGTAAACATGTTGTTATAAAATATACCATGTTTGGCCGGCTGTACACCCGTTACAATAGTTGTGTGCGAAGGGTAGGTCATAGAAGGGAATACGCTGTTTACACCTTCGGCATAAGCGCCATCTTTCATCAGTGCGCGCAAATTAGGTGTATGCCACTCGCTGCCAAGGTAAAAATCCGGCCTTAGCCCGTCGATAGTAACAAAAATAACGTGTTTTGCGTTTTGTGCAACCAGTTGCCCTGTTGCAATGAACATAGTCAGTAATGCAATTGATAATAGTTTGTACATAATGAAAGTTGTCTCTTTAACTGAAGTTAAGGTTCGTCCGTAAAATCAAAATCAAGACCCGGTAAATGTCTTTGAAATAGTGTTAACTTATCATTATGCTATTATCATTTAATGTAGTCTACCAGCGTTCCGTTGATAGAGAATCACTACCGCAACGTACGGTGCTAAAGCTTTAATTCCTGGCGAACTTTTTTCTCACATTATATTCTGCCATGCGGTAAACCATTTCTCTCTCGTCTTATACTCGGAATTCCAAATGAAGCAAATAGGTTGTCCCAGACGCATCGGTCAATTTTTTAAGTGCATCAGGTTTTCTTTCCTTGGTATGCTGCACTTCGTCTGGTATTTCTTCACTAGTTAAGATATTGAATGCGAGAACTTTCTTCATAATTAATGGAAAGGTAACTTCCAGGTTTTCTTTGAATTATGAATGTGTATCTCCGAATCAGACTTCGATTTCTATGAAGCTGGGTTTCATGGGAGGAATAAATCCAAATTTTGGGGACGGGTCAATAGAGTGAGATGCAAAATCTTTATTTGTGATAATGATTTCGTAGTCTCACTTGTCTAAATTCGCTATGGTTTACTCTTATTGGAAATAAATACGGGCCTACAAGCTGGTCCCTAAATAAAAATATGTTTATTTTTATTTAGGGACGAAATAGTATAATTGTAATTTGTAAATTGCTGTAGAAAGGTCCAGTGCCATCATTAGACTGTATACATATGATTTCTATTGAAACCCTTACTACACTATATACCCGCTCAAAACTAAAAATGTTCTGTTATGATATTGCTGCGGAGAAATTTGTCTTCCTCAATCCCGCATTTACAGAATTTTTTGGGCATAATATCCAAAAATCATCTCCCTATTCATTATTAGAAATGGTACACCCAGATGACAGGCAGTTGGTAAAAAACGGTATACAGGAATGTTTGCAAAACAATCAGATAGAAGACATTGAATGCCGTATTATCCGCAATGGGCATGAGCGGTGGTTGATGGTGGATGCCTACCTCAATAAACCGGCAAATGGTTCTATGTCAATCATAGGCCATGCCGAAGATATTACCTTATTTAAGCAGCACTCGTATGCGTTAAACAAGCATAATACCAAAAAGAATGCTGTTTTAAATATCCTGAGCCACGATCTCGCCGGTCCAATCGGTCTTATAGGCAATCTTACCGAGCTATTGGTAAAAGAAACCCATCCTCTAAATAATCCTAAAATTGATCACACTCTAAAAATCGTAAGTAACGTAACAAAAAGGGCAATAACGCTAATCCGCAACTTTATAAATACTGAATTTATAGAGAGTGAAGCTGTTCAACTTCTTAAACGTAGGGTTGAGCTTTTGACAAAAATATCAGAAGCTACAATTGATTATTTTCAGATGGAACAAGATCTCAATTTGAAATTTGCTATCAAGGCCAATAAAGATGCCATATATGTAGAGATAGATGAGGATAAATTTATGCAGGTCATTCATAATTTAATCTCAAATTCCATGAAGTTTACGCCTGATGGCGGCGAAATCTCCATCTCCATTGAAGAGCATGACTCCACTGTTATACTCAAAGTGTCCGACAATGGAATCGGAATTCCAGAAAAATATCACCAAACTTTATTTGACAAGTTTACCAATGCGCGCAGAGAAGGTTTAAAAGGACAGCCATCTACCGGCTTGGGTATGTCAATTATCAAGACAATTGTGGAGTGGCATCAAGGCAAAATCTGGTTTGAAAGTGAAGTTGACAGAGGTACAACCTTTTATATTGAATTACCAAAACAGCCATCGATGAGCCTCCAGGAAACCATTTAAAATTCACCGTTAAAATGGATAAGTTTTCATTGCCAACATATGGCTATGGGTTTAAACCAACGCGGAATCAGGGAAAAAATAATGAGGGGACACATTAAAAAAAAGTGCCAGGAGGTTGATGTGCCTAAGGTTATATTTTGCACTAGTCTTTTGGTTTTCAACATGACCAACAAACGCGCAACTCACCTTGAGAGCCTCAGCAACTTCGCACTGCGATATATTCCTGCTTTTTCTCAGTTTAGTAGCGATATTAATAACGTATTGATCCATCGTCATATTCTCCCTTGGGGTATTTTCTTTTTTCATCCTATAATGCTTTGCGGTATTTTATTACAGCAAATGTATTATCCAGATAAAATATGAGCAAAAATACGGCTAAAGTTTATTTTTTATTGACCAACTTGCTTTATTAGTGACATGTATTTACTCGCGCTCAGCCTTCCTGCTTCTGCTGGAAAAAGGCACTTACTTTTTTGCAACATAATAAATTTTTTACGATAATTGTACCGTCGAGTCAATCGTAACTGATTGGTAAATGTCAAAATAAACTAAAAAAGTACACACACCAAAAGCAGGCCGTCTCATGTTATCGTTGGGCGGCTTTTTGTTAACATCCTAAACTTTAATAGAATTACAAGCTGAGTCTTTTGATACAATATGGGTCATTTGTCCCACTCATTTATTTTTGATGTTACTACCTTAGATTAACAAAAAAATAAACAATATGAGCGGACAAAATATCCAAAAGAAATCGTTTAAACTATTACAGGGCGATATAGTATATCCTAGTATAGTAACTTCAAAAAGAACAAGGAAAACTCTGCAAGTTCTTCCGCAGCCTTCAAGTACTGAACTATCCAACCCAGATAGTGTCATCATTATTGAACAGCTGCAAAAAGAAAATGCAATAATTAATGATTTGCTGGAGCGCTATAAAAAATAGCGTTCCGGCAGTGTTAAGATCATGTGGTTGATGACAGTTTATACTTTATCACTAGTTTTTTACGAATAGCCTGAATTCTTCAATAGCTTCTTCAAGAATTTTGCAGAAATGGCGGCAACAGTTGTTTACTATAATAAATATATATTTTTTATGAAAGTTCTTTCACATGCAAATGTGTAAATATTACTACTTTAAGTTGTGCATTCCGTTTATGTAATACCGCTTGATTTCCAATGTTGCCTGCCAGTCTTTTCAGCCTGGCAATAATTAGATCTAAGGTAAACATGTTCGTGGTCCCTTTATATTATATTCGATGGTAATTCGTCAGTAGATAATCAAAACTAAAATAGATGAGACAATCCATAATTCAAGTTGCACTCCTGGTTGAAGATTACAACGAAGCCATCAATTTCTATGTAAATAAGCTAAACTTTAGCCTCATTGAAGATACCATTCTTTCCACTCATAAACGATGGGTGTTAGTCCGGCCTCCGGGGATATCAGAAACATGTCTGCTGTTGGCAAAGGCTGCCGATGCAGCACAAAAATTGGCGATCGGAAATCAGTCTGGCGGCAGAGTATTTCTGTTTTTGCATACTGACAACTTCCAGCGGGATTACACAGACATGTTAGCAAAAGGAATTGTTTTTGTTCGCGAGCCCGTAACCGAAACATATGGAACAGTAGCGGTTTTCAAGGACCTTTACGGTAATTTATGGGATTTGATTCAAAGTAATACCAAATAATTCATGTCAGATGCACGGCTAATAAAGCCCAGTTGGCAAACATCAATAAAGTATATAAAGATGTTTATGCCAAACGGGCTTTATTTTGGTTAGGTTGTATGCGTTAACGTATTGCCTAGAATCAATATTATATACAATGATGCTTTAATAAATGATATTGCTATAATATTATTTGAATTGAAATAAAGGACTAATCAATTCGCCATTTTGTAGTTCCTGTGGTGTAGCACACGCCTTTTCAATAATTTGCTCTACTGCTTCCAGTAGAGATCTTGATGCCGTTAATCCTGTTAACGTAAGTGTAAGTTCATCGTTAAAAGTTGCTACCCCAATAGTTTGAGCTGCTGTATGCGGCGTAAGCACCATTGGGCCCCATATCGTCCTTAACTGTAAATTCCCAAAGTCAGATGCAAATGATAACCGGCCCAGATTTGTTAACATTACTTCATGTGCTGTTCCCTGATGCAAGGCCTGCTCAATGGTATTTACATCCAGTCCATTAGAAAAAAGCCCTTGGGTGGCGTTAATATCTGCTGCTATCCAATCAGGGGTTTGTGTTTCAGCAATCCCTTTTCTAACCTCTCTCGCTAAATCCCAAAATGTCTGTTCAAGTGAGGGCTCATAGGGGAGGGTAACAATATTAATTAAAAGACCAAAGTCTTCTCCAAGGCTCAAAGTATTTCTTGCCGAGAGCGGATGTAAGATGCGTACAGATTTTTCATGTATAGAGGCAGAATTTCTTGTTTTCAAAGTGAGAATAATTGCCGCACTTAAAGCTCCATGCACAGTCGTTTTTTCGTTTTTGGAACGCGCTGTCAGCTTTTTAGTCAGGCTGCGGGATAGCTTAAGGCGTTCAACATTCACAGTCGTTCTTGGAAGCAAGTTGTTCTTGACCTGTTCAAAGCCAATAGGTTTTACGTTATCTTTCTCCATTAGCGATAGTCCCGCAAGTTCATCCAGTGAAGATAGTGGCAACAGGTCTTCAATAGTTCTGCCAGCCAGAACAGTTAGCATATCCCTTATTAGCAGGGCTACAGACATGCCGTCGCCGATAGTATGATTGGAAATAAACATGAACACAGACGTTCCAGGCTGCTGTATTAGTACCGCCCTGGCCAGTGGGGCAATGGTGATATCCAAAGGCGTAGATAATTCTTCTTCCAGTATATTATTCCAGCTTTCACCGTTCTGAGAATAAATGATTCGCAACGGAATCTTACAATGGTCTACATGGTTTAACTGCGCTGTCGAATAGTCATTTCCCGAAATCCTGACCGATAGATTAGGATGTCTTTTTTGTACACTATCCAGAGCCTGGTGCCATGCCTCATCGTTTAAATTACCATCGATTTCTGCCACAACAGCAAATTGCGTGGTCGTTTTTTGATCCAATACCCAGAATACTTTTTCGTTTGTTCCGAGTGGACGGTTTGTTATTTTGTTCATCTACTTTTGTGTTTAATTGTAACAAATTGATGTGGCTATTGATTATCAATTCATTACGGTAAAGCAAACCTAAGCACAGCGTCTTTCAATAATATTAACCCGGGTTAATATCCTTTAATTATCGCTGTATGCCCTGTTTTTATTCTTCAAAACTACAAGGGACTGGTTTGCACTACAATCACCTTTAGTAGTGAATGCTGTAACTCATTGTGTGGTATACATTAGGCCTGGTGTTGGCTACACCTATACCTTTGCTTTTATTCCAGTAAAAGTCAATGGCAGAAAGGGAAAATTTATATTTAATACCGGCAGTGATGGTGATATTGAAATGACCCGAATGCAGTTCTAACGGCATGCAAGCGGGTTCTGTTATTAAAAATGTGGTAACAGAGGCATATACTGCCAAAGTTTGTTAATTATTAAACCTTCTTCCTAATCCTGCTAAGGTGCTCTGGCGTTAAGCCCAGATATGAAGCAATGTAGTATTGTGGTACCTGCTGTACCACATTCGGATAAGCTGATGCGAAATTACGATACTGCTCCTCATGCGTAGTTGAAATGATGTTTTTCCGCTTTTCTTCCATTGTGCAAAACACCTGCTCCACTATTAATCTGCCAAAGCGCTCCCAAATTTTATATTTGTCGAAAATCGCATTTAAGGCATCTTTTTTAAAGATCAACATATCTACGGCTGTTAATGCTTCCAGGTACTGCCTGGATGGCGTCCCCCTTATAAAGCTTGGGAAGTCAACAATAAACTGATTTTCTGCCACAAAATCAACCGTAGATTCCTTTCCATTTTGAAACGCATATTCACGGATTACACCAGAGTTTACAAATCCGATAAAATTACAGATTTGGCCACTCTCCAGCAGCATATCCTTCTTTTTTAGTGTTTTTAGTTGCAGGATATCTGCAAAAGCCTTCCACTCTTCCTCATTGGGTTCAACAAATTGCCTGATGAAGGCCTCTATCTTTACAAGTGTTCCGTTATCGGGCATGTTGATGTTTTCTTCTAAGTTACGGCTTCAGAAATCACTTAAAATTGGTGGTTAAAAACCACAAGTAATATACGTTACAAAGCCAGGAATATTGTCAAGCCGGTCAAACGTTGTGGTAAACCTCATCTGGTCCTAATAACCCTGGTCACACAAAATAACTTCCTCATTTCGATATTGATAAACATCAATGAGTTCCGCAGTGCATGTCTATAGTTTTGTCTCATTCCTTAAAAACAACAACATTATAAAATTAATCAGCCATGAAATTTAACAATCAGCAATCACCACGCATCCCTGCAGAACAGGTCCTTATTTACAAACCATTTTATTATGTAATTTTTGCCTTTGTACTTTTTATGCTTTTACCCGGCTATAGCTTTGGGCAGGGGTATATAGAGGGTGCCAACATCAGCTATGAGCATATACCCATCAAGATCAAAACACCATCCGGCGATCAAAAATTTACCGGCAACAGTTTAAAAATCGGGACTAACATACCGCTTTTTCTTAACCCTAACAAGTCCAAATACCTAATTGTAGGTGGTAATCTTGAGGCGTTCAACTTCTCTGGTACACATCCAGATTTTGAGGTCAAACGTGTTTACAGTATTTCACCAACATTGGGCTACAGCACTATGGTCAGCAAAAGTTTCAACTTAACGGCCTTGCTCATGCCTACCATGAATAGTGAATATAAGAATATAAAAGGGTCCGATATAAAGTTTGCCGCTATCGTCCGCGGAAGCTGGAAGGTTAGCGAAACCATCACCTGGAAAGCAATCTTGGGATATAGAAGGCAGTTCTATGGTCCGCAATATGTGGCCCTCGTTGGTATGGACTGGAAGCTCAATGATAAATGGCAACTATATGGTGATATCCCTCATAACCTTACCGCTAGTTACGCTGTAAATGAAAAGGTGAATACTGGTTTCAATCTCTTTGTGCAAAATTCTACCTATCGGTTGGATAATCAGGACCGCTACTTTGAGTACAATACTGTTAATCCTGGCCTTTTTGCAGAACGTTACATTTCCTCCAAATGGGCGTTAAGGGCAACAGCAGCCTATACCCTCATCAGAAATATGGAGATCTATAACAAAACAGATAAAGCAGATGGCTTTGTCGATTTCTATGAACTGGGAGACCGTAACAATCCTATCAACCCCGAAGTGTCAAGAGGTATGTCTTTCAAAATTGGTTTAAGCTACAGAATTGTACCAGGTAAAAAATAACCCACAATAATCTTCCACATTATTATGCACAGAATATTAATCGGTTTAGTTGTTGGCCGCCTGCTCACACTCATAAACACTTATCCAGTATATGCACGCTTTTTGCTTCCATTGGATGTACTCAAAAATCATTTTCACTCCACACAAAATATGCTCAGTTCCCTTCCGGGGAACAGCACCTTTGCAAAACACGCACAAGTCATTAAAAAACCCGAAGAGGCGCTCACTTTAAGCAGGTTCCTTAAAGGCGGGCAAATTCATACACTCGCCGTACTCGAAGATGATGGCCAAGTCTTAAAGGGGGTTGACCTTAGTGCTGAACTAAATAAATATGAGCGCAACTCATTTGATGTTATAAAAAACTTAACATTTGACCAAACTGTAAAAATTATCTACAAAAGTTCTAAAAAAACCGCTGTTAAATATGCCGACATTTTACCTGGTGTTGAAGGTCATGAGCATCTCGCAATTGGTATCAACTACGCAGAGCACGGAAAAGAAACCGGACAGGTCAAGCCGTTCATGTTTCCAAAATTGGTCAACACAGATCCATTTATACATACCCTAAATTATACCAATGGCTTGCTTCTCGATCATGAGGTAGAACTTGGAATCGTATTCCCCTCACCAGTCTGTTCACCTTACGACCTTAATCATATAATGATCGGATTTTTAGTTGTCAACGATTTTACCGACAGGGCTGCACTCATGAGTGAAATGGATAGCCAGAATGTGACAGGTGGCAAGGGATTTCCCGATGCCAAAAGTAAAAAAGGCTTTCTGCCTACGGGACCTTACATCGTCATCCCTAAAAACTGGCGGGCATTTGCCAAACAATTACAACTGCAGCTTTCAGTAAATGGCAGAGTACGGCAGAACGGAAGTGTGAAAAATATGGTTTGGAATATTGACAAGATTATTGAACGTTCATTGTCTGTAAAAGGCCAAAAGAAAAGTTATTACCAAGGCAAAATGGTAAGCTTATTTGATGGAAATTGCATTCCGGCCAACAGCATCATTATCACAGGAACACCTTCAGGAGTTGTGTTCAACGCGCCAACAAAAAGTTTTATATTTGGCACGATCACAAAATACATGTTTACAGGAGCCTTTTTTTCTGATAAAATGCATCTTTACATCCTGCAGGAGTATCTTAAAAAAGAAATGACAAACCCTCGTTACCTTAAACCTGGGGATTACATTGAAAGCTCGATTAACTTTTTAGGGACAATAAAAACAACCATTAAATAGAGATCCATGTAAAGACCGCACTAAAGAATTTTTAAGGCAGCTGCTACCACTACCTCTTGGCCAAAATTTTCCGATTTGCCGAATCAATAAAACCATACCACTTTCAATGATAATGAAGAATGCATGGTTTTTAGCAACTAAGAATAGCGGAACTCATCCTTGCAATTCTAACATTCAATATTACTTTTGCAAGGATGATAGCGCGAAATGCAAAAGAAGAGATAAGGCAATTATTGGAGAATACCTTGCTGTTGGGTTCTTGGTCCCAGGTAAATTGGAACAACTACTCTAGCTGAAGAAATTGGTAACGACATCGATTCCAATTACCTTTATTTGGATTTGGAAAGCCCTGCAAATATTGCAAGATTGGAATAGCCCGAAGCTTATTTTGAAATTTATAAAGGCAAAATGATCATTCTCGATGAAATTCAGCGAGTACCAGAAATATTTAGCGTGTTGATGCGACGGTTAGCGTAGGATACCGCCTACTGACAAATAAATAAGGGGGCTGCATCATTCTTGACGCAACCCCCTGATTAGTTTAAGCAAGTTTTAGTTTAAAACTTATAAGATAACGACAGACGGTAATTTCTTGGTGCTTCTGCCTGCGTGTAAAAAGCAGAATTAAAAGAATAATACGATCCAGAATATAAATATCTGTCTAGTACGTTGAAAACATTAAAGTTCACCCTCATTTTACTGTTCTCCCAAAATAACCCGCCATCCAATTTATAGTAAGTAGGCAAACGTACTTCAGACTCACTCCAGCTATCAGTTTCGCGATCTCCATAGAAAGTAAAACCGCCTGATATACCGGCACCTTTCAGCGCGCCATTTTGAAGTTTATACGTTAACCAGGTATTTGCAACATGTTTTGCGTAACCCGGAATAATGTCTCCTACATTGATACCGGCAGATGCGGGCACGTCTGTTCCTACCTTATTTACTTTTGCGCTTGTTAACGCGTAATTGGCCACTAAAGTTAGGCCCGGGATAATTTCTCCGCGTAAATCAAACTCAATACCTTGTGTCTTTTTCTGACCCAGAAGAAAGCTTACGGGATTATTAGGATCGCTATCAGGTAACACATTAGCCTCATTATTTTTCAATACCCGGTACACGGCCAGAGTAGTATTCCAGGTATTATCCCTTCCCCAGTCTTTTTTAATTCCAAATTCCAGGTTATTGCCCGTAATTGGTTTAATTGTGCTACCGCTAACTAACCTGCCTGCATTTTGCGGGATGAATGATTGGTCATATAAACCATACACTGAAGTCTGTTTATCTATCGTATAGCTGATACCGGTCCTCGGCGTAAATTTTTTACCAGAGGTAGAACCGTAGTAAAATTGTTTAATGTTGGTGTATCGTCCAGCTATCGTTAAACGTAGTTTATTGTCAAAAAAGCCCAACTCATCCTGAGCGTAAAAACTTGCAGACTCGCTAGACATTACACCTCCGGCAGTGGTAGCGCGGGCTTCAAGGTTGAGCGTTCTGTCAAAAACAGGAAAGCCATTTGAAGGAACTCCGTAGTTAGGATTCGCATTGTCGAATGGACTAGCCTCTGTATCCAGGTCATGGCTTTGGCCCCAATCTGCAAAGTAATTTTTATTGCTTAGGTCAAACCCGCCCAGAATGCGATGCGTAACCGCTCCCGTATGTACAGTACCGTTTACAAAACCCTGAGCCATACTCATTTCACTTTTAGCATCCCAAATGCCAACATTCCTAATCATTGTATTGTTGCTATTAACTGAAGTTGGCCACATAGAACTACCAGTTTGCTGATAATTAAAGTATGAAACAGCACCCGTAAGTTTCCAGTTTTCATTGATATCGTGGGTAATATTTAAGAAAAGGCTGTGGTCATCTATTTTTGTTGGCGGCAGGCCCGGAGCTGTTTGAGTAAAATTCCTTGGAAACTTCGCGTACCCATCAGTACTAAACACATAATAAGAACCAACATCCGTCATTTCTGCATGCTGCAACGCATATTCTGCCGTTACCTTTGTCTGATCGTCTATTTGATAAGAAACTACCGGTGCAATGCTATACCTGTTGTTGTTTTCATAATCGCGGAATGATTTTTTATTCTGACCAGCTACGTTCAATCGGTATAACAGTTTTCCATCATTGCTCAGCTTACCATCAAGGTCTAATGTAGCACGATTAAGGCCAAAACTACCTGTGGTCAAAGAAACCTCCGCTTTGCGTTGTCCAGTAGGTTTTTTAGTCACCACATTATATAAACCGCTCGGATCTCCGCTTGATACCATAAAACCCGCAGGTCCTTTTACAAATTCAATGTGGTCAACAAAACTCATGTCTTCCGTAAGCGGGCCCCAATAAGAATTCACCACGTTAAATCCGTTTCTAAACGCCTGGATCTGCGAACCGCGCATACTTACATTCGTGTACAAGTCGCCCCAGTGCTCCAACCGTACCGCCCCACTTACATTCCTGATCAATCCATCGCTCATGCTGATGATCTGCTGATCCGAAATCGTTCCTGAAGTAACAACCTGAATATTCTGCGGTACTTCCAGCAAAGGCTCATTCAAACGAAGTGAATTGGAAGGCTTGTCAATTTTATATTTTTTACCGTTTGTATGGATATTCACCTCATCCAGTGTACTACGGTCTTCTTTCAACGTAAAGTTTACCGTCAATGGTTCCAAGGAAGTAAATTCTACAATTTTTTCCTGGCTTGTAAGGCCCACTGCAGATACTCTTACAATATATTTTCCAGGTTTTACTTTGTTGATGATATATTCACCGTTTTCATTTGAGGTAGATCCTAAAGGTTTACCGATAAGTTTAATAGATACCGAAGCGGCACTTTGTCCGTCGGAGGTTACTATCCTGCCTTTAATGGCAGACGTGCCCGGCTGTTGCGCAAAAACACTTCCCCCCGCCAGCATCAGCAAAATAATAATTCGTAAAAATTTCATATATGCAATAAATTATAAAATGAGTTGATAACTTTTCGTGACAAATTTAAAGCATTATTTAGATCAATTACAAATAGAATGTGAAAATATTCATTTGTATGTGTTAAGGAGGAATATTTGAGAGACAGGAATCATAATCTCACCTTCACCCGTCCACTGTCACCCTCACTCCGGTGATTTGAAAGGCGAATGTATATTAGGAAACTATAGCCTTGGCGCTTTATGAATCAAAGGGGAAATAGTGAAGGTGCGACCATGGACCGCCTAAATATTCCCAAAGATCTAATCCCAGTGCATGTGCCGCAAAAGGCTTAAAATTTGCGGTCAGTTCATGCAATAGCTGCTTTGACTGATCCAAACTTACCTTATTTTGAATGGTCACGTGCCCACGAAACCCCTGGCTATCTTGTGCAGACAGCTGATTTACAAACATACTTTTCAGCTTGTTGTGTAATTGATTTAAGGATTCAGCCTCCATCCGATAAGCGACACCGTTTCCCAGATTCTTTATACCCGTGGCCTTCAATTGAAATGACGCAAAGTGGAAATCGACCAATGCAGAAATTGTAGCCGGCTGTGGTGGTAGTTGGTGAAACAAGGTCAGGTGGGCATTCAGATAGTTTCTTTCTGATGGGAAATTGCGTTGACGCAGCTCCTCAAAAAATGCCTGGGTAACCTCATCCATTTTGAGTGTTAAAATATATGCGGGTTCATACGTCATCGTCCGCATTTCAAGCAATTTTGAAGCCATTGCTAACATATATGAACGAAGATTAATCCTGGGGGAATTGCTGCAATTTAGATCTGCAAAGCCATCGCAGAGGCGGCGGAATTATAAATTATGCTTCAAAAGCACTCGAGCCAGGTTTATCTGTTCTGTGGTTACTTTAGTTTTATCATAAACCAGGAACAAAGTATTATCTGTTGCAAAGTGTCCCTTCCAAATCAGTTTCAGTTTGTTTTCCAGTAAGAATTCTTTCGCAAGATAATCGGCGGTAATTGTTACGCCTTCACTACTCACCATGGCAGTTAAAATAACATGCATATCCGGGATCGTAAAACCTGGACTGATTGCTGGCCTTTTACTAAAATTTTTAAGCCAAAATCTTCGTATCATTGCCAGATCAGAACTGTAAGCAAACCACCTTTGATCAAGTAACCAGTCCTCTACCAATCCCCAGTCCTTTTTTTTTACAAGTTTGTTGAAAGCAGAAGTATTTAGTGAAGAACTACCTACAATAACAAACTCTTCTTTAAAAATAGGCTCATAGATAAGGTTTTTACCTTCTATTTTTTGTGTAGCAATTACGAAATCAATTTCTCCTCTAGGGAGCCGAGTAATCAGGTCTTTGGTGAGGCCGAAAGAAATAATGAGATCAGCTGGTATCTCGTTTAGGTATTTGACTGAAACAGCTTGAAAAAATTCCTTAACTGTACCAATCCTTAGAACAGGTAGTTTGGCGCTGTGACAGATTGCCCTAAAATCTGTTTCCACCTCTTCAAGTTTTTCTAAGGACTCAACAATTCGCGTATAAAATAATTTCCCATAATCCGTAGGCACTAACCGGGGTTTTCTTTCAAAAAGCAGTTTGCCCACATGTGTTTCCAATGCAGACAAATGCTGGCTTACATTAGGCTGTGAGATAAACAATATTTTTGATGCCGCAGTAAGCGAGCCGGTCTGATATACCGCTTTAAATGTCCTGTACCATTCCAGATTTACCATGTTGTAAACCTATAAATATATTTATGGACTTGTATAAATCTTATTATTTTATTTATAATAAAACTAACCGCAATTTTGCTCCGACAAATAAATATATAACACAACAGTATATAACCATCATCAGCATACCGCTTACAAAAAGTAATGAATATGCCTATGATAGCTTCATAACCGCTAAAAAAAACTAATGAAAAAAATTGCCTACATAGGATGCCTTGGGATGATCGGTGTGATCACTACAGAGTTCGGCGTTATCGGCATTCTGCCTCAGGTAGCCGAATACTACCATATTTCTATTGAAAAAGCAGGTGTATTACTCAGTGCTTTCGCTTTGGTGATAGCTCTTACTGGTCCGTTTATGACATTGCTGGCCTCAGGTTTCGATCGCAAAAAAGTAATGATGACAGCAATTTCTATTTTTCTGGTGACAGGAACAGTTTCATCATTTGCTCCTCCTTTTTGGGTGCTTTTGCTGGTAAGGATACTCCCCGCATTTCTTCAGCCTGTCTACATAGCCGTAGCAATATCAGCAGCAACGGCAGAGGTGGCAGATAGAAAGAAAAATGAAATGATGGGGATCGTATTGGGTGGGATCGCTATCACAATGGTCACCACCGTTCCCCTTGCAACCTATCTTGCAAGTAAAATCACATGGCAAGTGTCATTTATGGTACAGGCCGGTGTAACACTGGTGGCACTGCTTGCTATTTATAAAGGTCTATCACCGATGCCGGTTCGCGCAAAGAAGTCTTACAGCAGTCAATTGAAAATACTTACTAACCGCTCTTTTATCATCAGTACGGCAATGAACTTTTTCATGATCGCTGCCTGGTTTTCTACTTACAGCTATTTTGCTGATTACCTGATCAAAGCTAAAAACATGAGCACTGAAATGGTAAGTTATATGCTCTTATTATTTGGCGTTACTGGTATTTTATCCAATTGGCTTTCAGGAAAGATGCTTGGTAAGAACATCCCCAAAACTACTTCATTATTCTTGTCAGGTACCCTTATAATACCATTCCTCTTATATTTTTCAGATGGTAATCCCATAGCAACCATTTTAGTAGTAGCACTATGGGGGTTCTTCTATGCTCCTTGTTTCTTAAATGCCTCTGCCTATATGATTTCTGCAGCACCCGATTCTTTGGAGTTTGCCAATAGCCTGGCTACTTCATTTGGTAACCTTGGCGTAGCAGTAGGAACTACGGTAAGCGGTTGGTTCATTTTTTATCATGGTGTTTCACTTACTCCTTGGGTCGGTGCTGCGTTTGGCCTCGCCTCTCTTACGATGATCGGGCTAAGAAGCACCCTCGAAGCAAGAAAGCACGTTGCATGTTCAGCGATATAGAATAAAAATAGATATCAAAAACTTACAATTAAGATCAATCACGTTATTATTACAGTAAGCGACTTCAAACGCTCAATTGAATTTTAAAATAAGGATATGTGAGCCTCTAGGTTCAATAACATGTTAATGCTACCGGGAATTTTATGGTTATAAGTTTATACCTTCGCAAAGTAAGTGACCTTACTTATCCTTATTGAATTATTAATGGCAAAAGCACAATAAAAAA
>Ga0247734_1000380_pt1 | contig 39473 bp, 34 predicted proteins | sample UWRJL103311B2_FD_180933 | JGI IMG/M metagenome (GOLD analysis project Ga0247734, IMG submission 180933) | Plant litter microbial communities from Arlington Agricultural Research Station in Wisconsin, United States - UWRJ-L103-311B-2 | ecosystem: Environmental > Terrestrial > Plant litter >...
AGCGTCTGTATACCTTGATCCCGTGTACTGACTTCGCTCACCACTATTCTTCTAATCCTTATTTCCTACGTGACATATATTAATTCTAATTAATACTTTAAGATAGGGTGCTCAAAGTATAATAATCTTAATATTCTATCTAGTAGGGCTAAAGGGTTATTAGGTTAATATTAAAAGAGAAATAGTTAATTAGAATTCGGGGTTTTCAAATAGAATTAAAGTTATTACTAAATAAATAATTTATATTACTAATTATAAGGTTTTGAGCATAAAGCTTCTATTTAATAAAACTATTCTATTTATATAAAATCCTTTATATTAAGGCTAAGTCTTGGAGTCCCGGGGTCCCTTTTCTCTTTAGGATCCCAAGATCCTGGGGTCTATCACGTGACTGTCAGGGGTCGGTTCTGAGAGAGCCTCAGAGCCGAGCCCCTTCAGTTCTGGGGGGCTAAACCTCAGTACTTAAATTATACAATAAATGCTAATACGGGTAACCGGTAATGGCACTAAGAGATCCGGGGGTGCTTTTCTTGTAAAGGGTGCCTTTCACACCAAGGTGCCCACAGCCAAGTAGGTGCCTGCATGAGAGAAGGTGCCCTCACGTGCGGGTCGTGACAGCAATACAAAGCAACACAACCTTAGATTAACTGCTTATACCAGGCTATACACAACCCTCTTCCAAGAACAATATCGTCCTCTCCAGTCTAACAAGTCTAACATTGCTATGTCTCTTCTGTAACATAAGCTCCCTCGACGTCACGCCCAGCGTAGGACTCTATACCATGGTTATAATATAACTCCGCCCCTGGACATACCTGGACCCGAGCCTCAAGGACAACGCTACATGTGTGCTGCAACCAGTGCTGAAGCAAAATTACTAGCAATTGAGAACGGTAAAACTGAACAAGGGGAGCATCTGTTCCATAGTTTGTAGAAGCACTTCTTTCCAGAACATAAAGAAAAAATAAAATAAAACTCCTTGTAGAGACAGTGGCGACTTGGCACCGTGCTAGCTCTGCATTCAAGGACCACAGAGAGAGAAAACAGTTTGGTTACGAATACAATAAGGGAATATTTTCTTTTGTGATCAGCTCCAGTCTAAGTTTTTGATTTCTATACTTCAGTTATTTTATCGTCGTCATCATCCTCACTCTCTTCCTGTTGCGTAGCCCAGCCTCCTCCTCCTCCTCCGCCGCCGCCGCCTCCGGCCCTCCCAAATGGCTTCGGGACGCCACTCGGATTCCCAGGCCTAGGTTTCCTTGTCAACGCTTTCATGCCCTCATCGACCTTCTCATCGTTCTCTTCATCTCGCATCAGAACCTGCACCAGCCGCTCACAAGCCTCCCGCACATTGTCGTTTTCCAAATGCATATGCAGCTCCCGTATTATGGGATAAACTTTCACGGCTCTTAACGTATCACGTCCTTCCCGGCTCGTAGTGAGGAGCATAAGAGTTTCGACGTGGGTTTGTATGATATCATGATCTGATTCCCGTTTCTTATCAGGAGGCAAGAGTTGCAAATCCGCCAACATATCCAGTGAATCCTCTTCGTCGTACTCTTCGTTTCCCATTATTGGTAATAACAGGTATGGTAGAATATTGATCTCATCCTCATCTAGGAATTTTGGGTGGGCATCGATCTCGAAAGCTACATTTTTTATTGTTGATGCAACCCCTTTTCGCCGAATATCTGATTTGTGTTCCGTAAAGACTACCAGCTTGGACAGTGGAACGACTTGGTCGTATTCTTGCTTTGTTAGGAAATATTGGCGTCCTTCCGAGTGCTTTGCCAGATCGGCAAATAAGTAGGAAAGGTAGTCGAAGTTTGCTTCCTTATTGTATGTTCCATCTGCACCTTTCACAAAGAGATCTAGTAGCTGATCGATTGCCCGATTATTACTGTTCAATTCATTCGGCGCTGGTCGTTCGAGATGTAGGATATCTTTTAATTCGTCGTATTTCGCCAGATTTGCGAGAAGCATAGATATTTCGTTTGCGTTAGGCTCGGCAGGATTCTGACGTTTGAAAGATTAGGATGGAGTTCCATATGAAGGTGGGAAGGAAGCTTAATGACTGAACATACACTTATCCGACTTAACAGAGTCTTCATGAACTCCTTATCCGTAGCTAGACATTCTAGAATTTCTCGACTCGAAGAGAGGTTGATCAGAATTGTTAGGGCGTTCTTGGCAATGTCCTGGGTATTTTGTTTAACATTGCGGCCAATTTGATGGATGACACCGGGTAATGTACCTTATAATCCCGCACTAACATTTTCAAATCCGTTATTGGCAGAAGCTGATTCGTTTGGAAGATCAAGGGACTGGAGATTGAGTACGGAACGAGGTGCTCGACAGCTGGGGCACTGTTAGCATCTGGGATACGAAATGCCAGGAGGGACGCCGACCAAGTTGTCGCACCTGGGTGTTTCCGTGAGACACGAAGTCCACAAGCTGATATTGGTTAGTAAGATAATGTGGGGGATAAGATTTCGGACTATGCACCTCTTCTAGTTCTGTAGGCATTGTGCTGGTTCTATCTCAAGGGATGGATGGTGGTGGATGGGAAGCCTTTCTCGAGTTTCTCCACGAGGCTGCGAAATAAATTTTGGAGGGGCTGTGGAGGGGCAATGGGCATGACTGTGAAGGGAAATATGCTGACTGGTGATTGGTGCAACTGTAAGTGGGGCAGGTGGGGGGAAAAAGCCTTTCATGACGAAATTGGCGGTTTGTTTACCGGAGTATACCGTATAAGCTAGTGTACTAGTTTACATGTCAGTTAGTTCTCATATCTCATTTCTCATTTCTGATTTACTACTATAGAGCTTTTGGTGACCGTCCGTCTGGATGGCTGAAAACCTTTCCGTTAGATAAAAACCACCTGAAACCTCAGTCCGAGGTCCAAAAACAGTTGAAGAAGTAAGTCATCTTGAGTAAGTCATCTTGGGTCATGGTCCTTTGTCACTTCCTCAAGTAAGAAGATCTACAAAACACCCAAATAAAAGCATCTTTCAATCCAGTGCAACATATAACAACTTTTATTTTCCAAGCCCGCAAATTGCTAATAACACAACTCCGAAACCCCTACCCAGTACCCAGTACCCAGTGTTTTCCAGGCCAGCCAATTCCTAACACCACTCCGGCAACCTCTCACTACCCACACACCAAAGCCCAAGCCTGCTGACTAACATGGATGTCTACAAGAACATATGGGATCTTCCACCATGTACCTGCGAGAGTCAGACTGTACTGGACAGGAGATGGATGGTGTGAACAAACAATAGGATTGCGCCCAAGATCACCTAGATGTACAACATTGATGTGATTGTTGAACGCCCTGTGGTCAAAGGTAGAGTAATTGCAACATGAGCAGCTGCACTCGATTCCCCAGTTCGACTGATTCGTTTGTCTAATGTACTGGACCACATAGTCTCGTCGATGGGATTGGAATCCGCTGGAGCAACACTGATATCGGAAGTAGTTGAAGTGAGTGGTGATTATGTGTCTTCGGAGAACGAAACGTCTAGAGAACGATGTCCCGCAGGTCCCACAGGTGTGAGCGGGTTGAGCGACAGCTGCTCGTCATGTTTGTTAGCGTTTAGTGCAAGGCGGGGCAGGGTGGGGCAGGGTGGGGCTAATTAGAGGCACGAATACCTTCTCCTGACATGTCCATTTCTACAAGATCAGTTTAATTTAAGAGATCTATGAACAAAGAATTAAACAGAAAATAGAATTAAACAGAAGATAGAATCATTGAGCTTATATAGAATGGAATTTCATCTCTCACCGTAGCCACTTCCACTTCCACCTTCAACTGCACCATTACACCTGGTTTCACCTCAACTTCTCCATATTTGCATCTGGCAGCAAGTGGTGATAGGACAACCCAACTCCTACAAGGCGACAGGACAACCCACTCGTTGGTGATAGGACAACCCGCTCGTTGGTTCAAATGAACCGCTTCCGGTCCAACGACTGGACCAATAAAAGATTGATGTGCAATGCACTGTGGACTTGACTGTATCCGGTAGCGACATTACTGTATCCGGTAGCGACATTACTGTATCTGGTGGCCAAGCTCCAAGGCTAGTAAGCAGAAGCTTGAGGGGGAAACAAGTTCACAGCATCGGTGGAATCTCGGTTTCTGACGGTACAAATACATACTAGTTGAAAGAGGGGAGGTAATGCATGCATGACGGCGCTCCTGTTCATATAGCATATATTATTCGGAATTTACTACGAGAAATAGAAGTTCGGGTTATGAATTGGCCGGCTGGCTTATTCTCCTGATTGGAATCTGATAGGAAATCTATAGGCTTTAATAAAAGCTGAAATATATGGATGATACCCTGAGCTTAAGCATGCTCCTAATATCAACGAAACACTAGATCGGCTAATAGAGGCAACATAAGAGGCACAGCATAATAGAAATAATGAGATTTTATATAGATTAGCTACGGAGATAGAAAAGAGAGTAAAGGCAACAATAAACGCAGAAGGATAATATACTAAATATTAGAATTAAATTAGTTTATCTTTTCCAACAGCACCTCTTAAAATCCATATTAGGTATGAGCTCAGCTCAGCCAAGGAATATTTGGCGCGTTCATACTTATGACACCCTACTGTAATAGGACATACGCCAATCCCAGTTAATGATGAAACACACAAACTTCTATAACTCTCGAAGATAACAACCTAACAAGATTAATTTTGTGAGATGCTGCTCAATCTTTTAGTAAAAAAAGAAAAGCAAAGAAGAAAAAGTGGGGGGAGTTTTTATTATTGTTGCGAGATAAATAGAACTTGATTCCAGGCCGGAGATCCATCAACACCCTGGTTAGCTGGTGTTATGCCTGTACATTTCAAACCCATTCAAGCATCTCATTGCTTCTAACACCGAGGAAAATGCTGCTAACGACTAAAACCAGACACCATATCCGTCCATTTCCATTTACCGGCTCATGTCCTATGTGTTTTCCAAGCTCTCAGAATGCCGCACCGTCCGCCCATCTTCATCCTTTCTTTTCAACCATTCCGGAGGAACTACGCCTAGAACTATCACCTGTCCATTCGCATCCATTTCAAGCACTCTCGCCGTTCCAACTCCATCTCCGGCAACCATCTCATACACCTTCCTGCCCCACAAAGTCAAGCCCAGCGCTGATGCGTGATCTTGATCAACATTGCATAGACGACCCGCAATTTCATCTGGCTGTAACAAATGGTTTCTGTGAAGATTGCTTCGATTGTGATGTTTGACTGTGCAAGAACTGTGGCTGATGATTTATGTGTACGCTCTTGAAGTGCCGGGTGAGGTTAAAGGAGGTCGAAAACGGTTTGGGGCAGCCGCTAGCTGTGCCACTGAAGGGCCGTTGTCTGGGAACGATCACTCATGCTTGGCTAATCGACTATATGTTCCATTGTTTCAGATGGTCCATGTCTCGAGCCCTGCTTGATTGGGACTGCGAGCTATATTGATAAATTGTATAGAATTTGTATGAGGAAAGCACGACGGGGGAGTAGAGATAAAGGCCAGCATTCGGGCATATATTCCTTAGACTCACCATATGCACCGTCGTGAATAACGGAAGCGGTTCAACTCGGCTGGGCATCCTAATGCAAACAACCTAATATGGCTAGCCAAACATAAGGATGGATTTGGTGCTTTGCTGTCGCACCTAGCACCTGTGTCTTCATGATCACCTAGCACCTTCATGAGCACCTTGCGCCTTCATGAGCACCTTGCGTCTTCATGAGCACCTAGCACCTTCATGAGCACCTTGCGCCTTCATGAGCACCTTGCGCCTTCATGAGCACCTTGCGCCTTCATGAGCGCCCTGTGTCCGCACTCAACGCGCTGGAGTACAACAGTTAAGACGAATGGGAAACTGCCACGCTGTGCATATGGGACTTTGCTGTTTTTGCTACAATTGTTGTTGCAATTGTTGCTATCATATAATGTAAGATTCGAGACGTAGGTATGCGAGATGTAGGTGTGCGAGATGTAGGTGTGCGAGATGTAGGTGTGCGAGATGTAGGTGTGCATTGTCAGCGGGCTAGTAGCACAAAGCGATTGTGTTCTGGTGGTGGTATATGGGCAGTGGGGCTAGGACATGTGCGGCGACCCCACGCTTAGTATGGTGCTGACATCGAGATTGAAGATTACTTCCATGAATGAACGACGACAGCCCTTCATCGAGATTGGAAAGCAGAACGATGAGTCAAAGTGCCAAAATGTTATCGTCAACAACGTTGGGCTTTCAAATGGCTTCTGTCAAAGCCGTATATCCCTGGCGCCAATAAAGGCTGGGTACGCAAGGCACGATGACAGGAAGTGCGAAGTTGAACGAATTTTCCTAACAATCTAAACGAAGCGTATTTATCCACCCCCCCTCTGACCATTAGCCCTGTTGAAGATGGAAAGCCGTATTGCGTGTAACGATCCTAATATCCTATCGTGTAGTGCTAAAGGATTGTCGGCTTGGTATTGCGGAAGAAGTAGTTAATCAGAATTTGGGATTCGTCAATTAGAATTGAAGTTGAAGTTGTTACTAAGTAGATAATATTGATTGCTAACTATAAAGGTTTGAGCACGAAGCTCCTATCTACTTAAAACTAATTACTTATAGAGAACTAGCGAGTCCTGGGATCCTAAGATCCGGTGATTCCTCAAGTGACGCTACTCCCTATTACAACCTATTACAAGGGGCTGGCTAGCCATCTCATGTATTACTCTTAAACGTTCAAACTAGAATATCACTTCCTGAATCTCTAGGCAGCTAAATGAGATCTCCTTTCCTAAGCGATTCTCTTCTAAAAAAGAACCCTTCTCCTAAGAGAGCCGCTTCTCTTCTAGGTGCCCCACTTCTATAAACCTCCTGTTTCCAGAACCAGGTCGTGACATTATCACATTGCTCTATTTAAAAAAACCCAAAAAAACCCCTATATTACCCCCCTTATTAAATTAGCTATGATTTAATTGCCGGATTACTCTTAAATACGTGGCACTAATACGTATTACTATACCTAAGTGCTAATTGTATTTTGTGGTGATAATTTTTGATTGTATTAAACCTACGAAGGTACTGTACGTACAGTACAAACGCAGGGCATATGGCGCTTCATCGCAGCCGGTTATACTATGACCCGGCTTATATCAGCACCCCGCTTATGTAAGCGGATTCGAAGGTGGTTATGAAATACCAGCATTAATATAACGACTATTATTAAATTAATGAATTCTGTAATTGTTTTATTTAATATTAAGTTTTATAACCTTTAATCATATTAGACTACCCTTTGTAAATAACACTTAAAATCTCAAGTTAAATTGTAACCCCTGTATAAAACGCCGATTATTTCAGCAATTCAATGTACCTGAAAGCCCTGCTAAACGTACTCTTAATTAATCTGATCTTCTCTGCGAGAGGCAAGGGCGCCTGGGAATCATTACTCGTGCAAACTCCGATCATAGTAAAGCAATGTAGTAAGAAGTGTGAGCACCAAGAAAAGAACCAAAAAGCAGGGATCATAAGTATGGGTAATGAGGTTGTATTGGGATGGAGGTTTCTAAGGCCTCGAAAAGCGTTCTTAGACTAGATAATAGCATGTTCTTAGCACCTTCCAGCAATCACTTAAACCACGTTACCGCCCCGATCCATATCATCCACCCAACGGCAGGCAATAATATGCACGTCAGAGTTATACTCAGTCAGCGGATGTTGGTCCCAGTAACCAGCAACGGAATACGGTACTGTTGGTTCATACCTAAGGCAGCAGCAGCAGCACCAACAACCTCAAACAATCCAAACTCCAACTATCGTTTCTAATTGTTGAGTAAAAGTCAGTTTATCTGGGTTTTAATATCAACACTAACTTTGGCAACGTCGAGTCACAATCCCACGCACGCTACGCTCTTTCTTCACTATGTTCGATACATTAGTTCCAGCTCTAGGCTCTGTGAGAGGCTTCCTCTGGCTTTGTGCCCTCGTGTCTGTGTTGGTTCGTCTTCTTCGCTACTCCGGACTGCCATTCCGGCAGCTTCGTAAGATATAAGAGCAGATTTGCTAATATACACATCCAGATTCTCACAAGTGCACTCTACAACGTGTACCTGCATCCTCTACGGCATGTGCCAGGACCTTTTTGGGCGAGAGCAAGCGCTATACCATCATGGTATCACACAGCTCGCGGCAAGCGCCACATTTGGCTGTGGCAGCTATTCCAGATCTATGGCAAGAGGATCCGCGTCGCGCCAAATTTGGTCCTATTCTGTGACCCAGAAGCCCATGCGGCCATCTATGGTATGAAGTCAAATGTTCGACGGAGCACATTCTATGTGGGATTGACGAAGAACATTCGGGAAAAAACAACTCTAAATACAATAGACCCCGCCGAACACGCTCAGCGACGCAAGATGCTCAATACATGCTTCACTGATAACTCAGTGACTGCTGTCTCGTCTTTGTTAGGCCAGCAAATCGACCGTTTGCACCAGATTCTGTTGGATGAGCATGATAGCACAACGGAGTGGTCTGCCTCCGTGGACCTTGGTGAGAAAATAGACCACCTTACGTTTGATATCATGGGTGATCTCAGCTTCGGGAGATCATTCAATATCAAGGAGCCTGGCGACAACCCTCTGAGGGAGGTGCCACATAACGTCATTCAATACCTTAAATTCTATTACCCTGTAAGTACCATTTTCCTCATGCCTATCGGTGAGGTGCGAGTCATGAGTGATTACTGACATTGAATAAAGATGTGCCGCTCGCCTTTCCTAAGCTTGATCATTTGGCTCAAGCCTCGTGGCTTAGATCGACTCCTGGAGCTTGTTAGCCCGCGACCTGTACAGCAATTCAATGACTTTATCTTTGATAGTGTTAAGAGTAGAGTTGAGCTGTATAAGAAGCAAGAGGATATTCCTGAACATGAGCGTCGTCAAGACATGTTATATTTCCTGTGCAAAGCTCTAGATCCCAGTACAGGTCACCCAGCATATACCGAAGATGAGCTTCGCGCAGAGGCTACTTTATTGGTGATCGCCGGTTCCGACACGACGGCTGCTAGCCTCGCTAGCATCTTCTGGTACCTCATTAGGGCGCCGAGATGTTATCAGAAACTTGTCGATGAGTTGCAAAGAACATTCGGGACAGCAGAAGATGTTGTTTACGGTCGGAAGCTTCTGGGATGCACGTATCTTCGGGCATGTATCGATGAGGGAATGCGACTTGTCCCCCCTGGGCCTTGCGAGCCTCCCCGAGAGGTCCTTGCCGGTGGTCTCAACGTTCTGAATGAGCATTACCCTAAGGGGACTATAGTTGGCACGGCACCCTGGTGCGATTCCCTCAACGTGGAGGTCTACGGAGATCCAGCGGTTTTCCGACCTGAGCGCTGGATTGCAGACGAGGCTGCGGGAGTTACCCAGGAGATGGTAGCCGGGATTCGCACCAACTTTCACCCATTTCTGACTGGTCCGGGTAGTTGTGCTGGGAAGAACATCGCACTGGCGGAGATCCTGCTTTTCGTCTCTCGGACACTGCTCCGTTTTGATTTAAGAAAAACACCTGGTTCGACTGTGGGAGAAGGTAACCCTAAGCTGGGCTGGGGTGAAAGGGACAGGAAGCAGTTTCAAATAGCAGATGCATACATCTCACTCAAGCAAGGCCCAGAAGTTCAATTCAGGAAGAGGGCACGCTCTGAAGCGGAATCTGGTTGACCATGAGCTGAGATAAGAGACAGTGAAGACTGTAGAATTTGGGGTGGGAGGTTGCTTTGGTCCACAGAAACTGAAGATGGGTATCATGCCATCTTAAATATAATCGTCAATGTCTTTTTAGGGATATTTCTTATACTTTGACTTTAGAATCTGAGTGAATTTTCTTTAATACAGATATTTTGTTAACCTTATTATAAAAATCTTAATATTATACCGTGTAAGGCTAAAGTGTTATCGAGTTGATATTTGGGAAATGTAATTAACTAGAATTGGGGGTTGTTTAAATAGAATTAAAATTGTTGCCAAGCAAATAACATGAATTTAAAGGTTTAAACATAAAGCTCCTATCTATTAAAACTATTTAATTATATAGGACCTTTATAAGTTAAACCCTAACCGGATCCTTAGGTCTTGAACCTAAGGATCCTGTAGAATTTACCACGCAACGCTATCCTTATTACAGGGGCTTGTTGGTCACGTGCACGCTAGCAACTGCGGCGCAGTTAATGTAAATTATGGCTCAAGCTCTCCTTTTTTCTTTCTATGCTTCTGAATCCTCATCATTACTTTGATAACAGTTCTAAACGAGTAAGGGCAATAATGGCTAGTGACTCCAAGACAAAGACCGGGAACGTGACACTCTCCCAGCTTCCCACGGAGATATTCCACAACATTATCGGTTATGTATAGCTTTGAACGATCAATATTTGGACTCAAGCTAATAAGACCCAGATTGATCAAGCTGACTTGATTCTCCTGTGCCTCGTATCGAAAGGCACTCGTGAGCTTACCCTGCCAGCACTTTACACCTCGATCACCATCCACGGGGACGAAAATGACCTTACAGAGATCGATGTGAGGTCAGTCCTAGAGGCTTCCAGTCAATTAGACCTGCTTCAGCACACGAAGCATTTGAAGTTCAGGTCTACATTTAGTGGCGATCCCGACACAAGAGCCCGCTGCCCGCACTTCTTCGGACGCGATGAAGACGGCCCAGTCGACGAAAATGGGAACCATGCAATGACTCTTGATTGTTGGAATTATTTCTCCAGTCAAACTCTGCGCGTTCTAGAAGCGTGTAAAAATGAGCGTTTAAGAAGTTTCAGGTCAGTATTGGCAACCTACTAAATACTTTATTCAGCTCCTTTTTGACAAAGTAGACAGCTGGGACTTAGGGGCCTGCATTCCCCCTGCTGTACTTGGCCCCAAAGGCATCCTCCAGGGTCGTCAACAAAATATCGAGAGTATATGCTTGACCACAAACCCACTTTGTAGCGGATTCGAATTCCACAACTGGGACCTGCGTCTATCCAGTTTTCGCAACTTGAAATCGCTTTCCTGGAAAGGACTGGGCTCAAAATCCGAGCTTGGAACCTTGCGTCACGCTCTTGAAGAATTGCAAACGCAGCTTGTTGACCTGGAGCTAGACTTTCTCAACTGGGAGGAGTTCAAGTATGGAGTGTTGTGGACGCCAGAGTGGCATGACACCACCAATCATCCAGATCTTGTGACTACTGAGATCCTCCCTATCTCACAGGACAGTACGGCCACTGCGTTTCCTGCTCTTCGCCGTCTCAGTCTTTCGGAACTCTCATTCGAAAATGAAGCCGCTATGAAAAATATTGCTAATGCAATTGACTTCTCGCTAATCGAGGAGCTCAGCCTGCTTAACTGTCTAGGCTGGCAGCAGCTTTTGATACAGGTTTGCGAGTTGCACCAGATTAACCTGAAGTCCCTAAACATTAAACAGCATGGGATCTGGGACCAAGACACAGCAGACCCCGCCTCCACAATTTCTACTGTCCTTGATCACTTCACTAGTCTTCGCGAGCTCACTCTGTCAATACCAACACCTTCATACGGGACATTGAAAATTTGGAGGTCGATTCTTCATCATCGGGCAACCATGAGAAGACTCGTGCATCATGAAAGAGCAGAAACGTGGGACGATGCTCTCAACATATCAGAAACATTTGACAATTTGAAGATGGACCTAAAGTCATATAATATCCTTCAGCTACAGGATCAGTCCAATAACCCGCTTGCTTCACTTGACTTGGAGTTCCTTGGGTTGAGTTGCAAATTCTCAATTTTGGTACAGCTCTGCGCTTTCTTTATATTACCAGTCTGTATCTGCTAACGTCGATTTTCCAACTCATAGAAGACTCTTGTTTCTCCATATAGGCATAAGCAATGCTTAAAAATTCTTCATGCACGCCAAACTGGCACTGATCTGGAAGATTATCCTGGTCAGCCGAATATCGGGTTGAAGAAAGTTAGAAATGACTCCGATGCGAGAATAGCCGCATCAGAAGTAGAGCTCGATGGTAAGTATCCCGTTGGATTTGCTACCGGTTTGCTCATTAGATGTAGAAACCTCCCCAACTTCTGAAAATGAAGCAAGCCAGCACACAAATTCACCCGTTTTGGACTCATGGGAATCAGATAACAGTCCGCATTCGCCAGACTCGGAAAACGACCAGTCATCTTCCGAAGACGAAGAATCTGACCAGGATTCTCAAGACGAGCACGGGAACATTCAAATCCAGCGGAAGCTCAAACACTTTGCCAACTGGGCCTTTGGACCTGACGGCATCCCGTCCCTTCGAATCATCGCAGTTGGTGACTTCACTCATAGCGAGCGGCATTGGGATACCAATGTTGTTCTTTGCAAGCGCATAAGTAGGGCTGGTAAAATGAGCATCCTGCGTGTGCAGACCATCTCCAAGCTTAAAAAGTTCGATCGTGCTCTCTGGGAGCTTGCTGAGGAGTATCGGCGCAACTTTGAGGCCTGTCCCACTGGTCGGCTTATTCCCGAGTAAGGACGTGAGAAACTTGATGAAATAGAACTATTAGAAGAGATGGACCAAATAAAATATATTGTTTTCAGGTTCAAAGACGCCACATAATGCGATCGAAAGCTCTTTCAAGAGGTGTGAGATTGTGTGTATTTGTTTCACCATAGTTAAAGGGCATACAGGAATTCAGAAATGGTCTGATGGGGCTCAATCCGACCGCAGCTATCTAATAGGAATGTTCATGCCATACAATGGAATGAACTACGATCGTACGACGGAGGGAGAATGCTTATGTTGTACAACGCAAGAGGCAAGTATATGGCGCAACGCAAGGGAGAAGTACATTGGCCATTGAACAGACTGTGAGGGTCATACTTATTCTTCAAAGCTGTCAGACGCTCGTGGCGCCATTCGGGATTTCCATAGATGGCCGACAACGACTCGTCGCCGTGCGCGTAGTTCTGATAGATATACAGTCGGTCGTATCCAGATACAGCGGGGCTTAAAATTCGGTCGTGCCACTCGAGGAAGAAGTTGTTGACAACTTCTGCCAAGAATCGTCTTGGTAGCTTCCTATAGCCTCAATGTGGTTTCTGAAATTTTTGCGGTGAGGGAAAGCAGAGTAATCTTCTGGAAGCGGTTCAATTGCTTCTGAGAAGTTGGCCCAACTTGAATCATATACCTCACAAGACACGGCTGCCGGCCACACCGCATTTGGTCGGCGAGCCAAATCCCCATGGATTAATTAATAGCTTGCCCGAGGCCATCTGAATGATAGCGAAAAGTGCCGGAAAGGCTTGAGGAAGTGCGAGCCGAATCATTGTCTTTGGCTTGATAGTTGAACTTGAAGAAAGTCACCAAAAGCGATTGATTAAAAGGAAGCAATCTTTCGAATTTACAAAGTAAGCATGTTGACCTTCTGTTATATGATAATTTCAACGCCCTATAGCTTAGCAGTAAGCCTCATTTTAAATTCTTAGATAAGTTACGTGTAAAAGAGTGCTGTTGTCGCAAAACTGGTGAGCGGCGCGGAATCCTTCTAGATGAGAACTCGCGTTCTCGAAAGTACCAGCCAGAAATAGACAAGAATTCGGATACGCTAAAGATCCTGGGTCTATTCCCTGTGTTGCTAACGAAATGTGCTGTGAAATAGGCAAAAGAAGTCGAGTGACTCGGGTCTGCTAAGCTTTTAGCTCTCCTAGTTACAAAGATAAAATAGTTATCTTTTATACTTTGTTTTTTATATATATATTAAATACTAAATTAATAAGGTAACATATAATAAGACTGATTATACACATTATTATTGTATTGCGACTGTTTTTGGTTAATATTTACTTTGTATAAAAGCAGGGGATAGAAGATATCCGCTATTTAAGATCTGTAGAATAAACCAAAAATTGTGCGCTTCATATATAAAGAGGCAAGTAGTGACTAGAATCGAGCCCATAGTCTACATTCTCAATCATGGTCCCCTCAACTTCAAGACTCGATTCCGCCTCGACAGTACCTCAGGACAACTTCGCCGACATTTACTCAACGGCAGACCTAGGACTTTGCTCTGGCAAGACTGTTTTCATCATAGGTGCCGCTGCTGGTATTGGGCAGGCCAGTGCTGTCTTTTTTTGCCGCTGCTGGAGCCGATTGAATTGCTATTGCAGATCATATCGAGGTTACTACCACGCGCACTCGCGCTTTAAAGGCCGCTATTGATGCCGCAAAGCCAGCTCCAGATATCATCGTTCTGAGCATTGACGTTCGCGATGTTCAGAGTATCGAGGCTGGGCTCAGGGAGGTGAGCGCCTGCTGGGGACATGTTGATATTCTCATCAACAATCCAGGCAATCTACCGGAGCCTGAGGTCCAGTCCCAATCTCTCGCTGCCAAAGACATAGAAAGTTGGAGGCTTACTGGGGAGTCCTAGATCAAAGGCACCTACTCGGTCGCTCGAGCGCTGTTCCATTTACTCCTTCAAGGGACAGACAAGCCCGTGGTCAATGTGACTTCCATTGGTCTACCCGTGGCAACGCAAGGAGCTCGTAAATATCAGTTGTCAAAACAGTCCATTGCATTTTTATCTGGGGACCTCGTGCTTGCATGTGGAAAAGAAGGCCTGTTGGCCTACTCGATGTTTGCAGGCCCTAAGATGATACATGAGAATTCGAGGTTTGCGAATGATAAAGGTACGTCGACAACCTACCAATATTGACTAGCTCGATGCAAGCTCGAACTAAGCCGAATGTGTAGTGACTTTTGGTGACAAGCAAGTTGAGCATGCTGGCAATCTTCTCGTCTCCTTAATGAGCACGCGGCACGAATGGTTGTTTGGAAGGCAGATCAGCTCTGTCTGGAGCATGCGCGAGTTGCTGGCTCGTAAAAGTGAGATACTCCGCGACGATCTTTTGAAGAATGACTTGTCTTTCAAAGCGCCGGTTCGCGATATCAAGCAGTCAGATCAGAGAATCCGAGGACGTGTCCCCCGCAGTAGGTACTGATTCAGCAAACCACATGAAATGTTCATGAATCTTATAATGAGGAATATGCATGTAATCTATATATTAGTGTCAGGACTCGCTGAGATTCACAACCTCAGATCTTTGACCTCTCAGAGCTCGCTCCTCGGCAAGTGCTCGTAGGAGGAAATTCCCGGAATCCTTGGTAATGTCGGCTTCGGTATTTCGCCTTGTGCCGTTGACCTGCTGCGGCCAATCATTTAAGCAGCTCCCACCAAAATAATGCACCGCCCCAAACGGAGTTTAACAATAATTAACTCTGGTATCTCCGTGGCCTTATTACTTTTGCCTTATTAAGTTAGTATGTAGTATATATATAAAAACAGCGGATATAAGATAACCGCTATGCTTCTATGGGATGCAAAGTTAAAAGCTTGGCGGACCCGAGTTACTCGATTTCTTCCATCTACGAAAGTATCTCACAACATATTTCGTTAGCAATGCAGGAAATAGACCTAGGATCTTTAGCGTGTCCGAACTCTCTCATCTATCTATGGTTAGTAATTCGAGAACGCCGCACTATACCTCCGTAACTATGCCACAACGACAATATGCAATTAGTGGAGACTTGTTATGGAACTGATAATGGGCGACTTCAGCCCACAACTTACCAACCTCTCCTTCCATTTAAACACAGATCTAAATCTGGAATTCTTCCCTCGTAAAGTTCAACTTCGTTCTCGTCAACAGCCGGCAAGATGGTGATGCTACGACTGACTGCGGAGCAGTATAGGACGCTGCCTATCGTCGCAAAAGACGAGACATGCTTTGGAAAGACCTATATCATCACAGGCAGCAACAGCGGTCTGGGACTAGAGACAGCGCGGCATCTTGTCGAATTCAAGGCCACGCGCGTTGTGCTGGCAGTTCGAAACCTTGCCGCAGGAGAGACAGCCAAAAATGATATTGAGAAGACGACAAAACGCACAGGAATTATAGAGGTAAGTAATGTCGAAGTCTGGAGAGGGAAGCTTGAGCTAATTCTCCTGGCAGATAATGCACCTCGACATGGCATCCTCAGAGTCTATTAAGAGTTTCGTTCAGAAAGTTTCCACAGATTTCGACAGAATCGATGGTTTTGTGTGCAACGCTGGCGTTATGATAGACAAGTGGGCGGATGTCGAGGGCATGGAGAGCAGCATGGCGATAAATGTGATCAATACTTTGCAGCTTGGGATTCTCCTGATGCCAAAGCTGAGCGAGGTGGCAAAAAAACATGCAATGCATCCTACTCTAGTCTTCATTGTCAGTGTCCTGGGATACACCGCCAAGGCCGAGCTGGACAAGAGTCGCGAAGGCAATATCTTCGAGGGGCTCAACAATCAGAAGCGAGCGAACATGGACCAACGGTAAGAAGACAACTACCCCCTCCCCACATTTGTATGGCGCTGACATGCAATCTCATCAGATATGCCCTCACCAAAATTGTCGAAGAGTTTGCCGTGCGCGAATTTGCTGCCCTCTATCCAGTTGAAAAAACTGGCGTCATCATGAATCTGGTTGCTCCTGGTCTCTGCTCGACTGGCCTAGGCAAAGAAGCAAGAACCTTCACGAAGATTGTACACGGCGGGATAAAAGCCATGATGGCCCGAACTGCGGAGGAGGGAAGTCGTACCATCCTGCACGGTCTGGTTGCTGGTGATGAGAGCCATGGAAAGCTTCTGTCAGGTTGCCAGATCAAGGAGTTCTGGGTGCCAGAATGGGTCAGCAATGCCGAAGGCCAACGTTTGCAGAAAAACATCTGGGAGGAGCTTACTAAGAGGCTGGAGAAGACACAACCTGGATGTGTTTCGCAGCTTTCTCAATAAGATCTATTTTCGTGTTGCATTAGTTGTTTTTGGAAATACCTTCTGGTTTTCATTCAAGGCAATCACTCTTTCTTAAGCTGTCTCCAATACTTCCGCGAGCATATTCCTTTCAATTGGGCTCCGGAACTTCGCCTAGCCAGAGCCGCATAGAGCACGTGATGGCAGGGCAGCCAGCACTTGCGCTGGATTTGCAAGAACCGTCACAATATTGATATCATTTGCCAGCTCGTCTAGTGCCTCGGCAGCAATCACGAAGTAGACCCTAACAGCCCTACTTACTTAGTGTATTATCTATACCTCAATGATGTGGGTGGGGTTGCATAGGTTATTCACGGGTACCGTGGGAAGGTGCTAGGCACACCCCGTTAGCTAGTCAAAATACACCCTTCGGGGCAGTTTAGATTCTAATCCCAATCAACTCACAATACCACAACTAAAATGAGCTCTTCTTTTTGGTGAACCTTGGTTTTTCTCATATACCCTTACCCCGTTTTACTGGTACCAAAGGATTCGCTTAAAAGTCATGGTTCCCGCTAGCAAGGGTAGCCAGTCTGTTCCTGTCAAATAACATCTTTGCCCAACTTGTCGGGTCCGGGTAAATTGCGGGTGGCGCACGGGTCCCTGCTAGCGCGAATCATGACTTTTGAACGAATCCTTCGTAGTGGAACTTATTTGCCGGATAATAACCACGAGACCTATAGGCACTGGAGCAGTATATCCAAGTACATAGTGCAGTGCATGTTACCCCAGCGTGAAATGTTGCAGTACTTCGTACAGTACATATTCCCCTGGCTTGCGGTTGGTGGACTCTGTGATACCCTATATGAAGTACTGTACTGTACCTAGCTGGCATAGTAAAGAGGCGCAGGGCGTTTAATCGTAGGACGGCGAATTACTGATCATATCTCGCCGCGTGCTTGCTTGTTCAACGTACTGCAATATCATCTCAGTCAATATCACATCAGTACCAGCTGTTACTCGTGGCCTGTGCAGTAGAGGCTAACCCTCTGCTTTCATGTATACTTCGTACTCAACCCGGTCAAAAGTCATAACACACGCTAGCAACCCTAACCCCAACTCCAAGCGAAGGCTGGTGTGGCAACGGAGGTCAGCTGTTGCCCCTAAGGGCTTAAATGAAAGGCTATAGAGTATTATTGTTTAGGCTTGGTAGGCTCAATGACTGGTTGTTTACCCGAGTAGCTTGGCAGATGAGTGCCCCTGCTAGTTTCTACTTCGTGTAATGACTTTTGACCGGATCGTACGCCTTTTACACTTTCTATAATATATACTACATCGTTCTACTTTGTGGTATTTTGTGACTACTGCTTGTAGATCTCCAAAGACAATAGCGATTTGGTAAGATGGATGGCCTCTCGAAGGAAAAGAAGAAGAATGTCGTAGTAGTTAGTATATCTTTATATAACCGGTAGTCTAATGTCGATTCATACCTCTGCTAACAACGATTAGATTGGAGGCTCCCTGTGCGGTCTGATGCATGCAATTGTGCTTAAGAGGCTCGGCCATGATGTTCACGTCCTAGAGCAAGCTACTAAAGCACGCGCCGGCTACGCAGCAGGAATCACGGCTCGATCTGACGTTCTCCGGTACATGAAACTTTATGATCTCACAAATGAAAAATATTTCATAGACGCGCCGATAGCCCAATTCCTAGATAAGCAAGGAAAGACGAAGAGAGTGTTCAAGACACCACTTTGTATGACAAGTTGGAACATTCTGTACCACAGGTTGAGAGCCAATTTCGATGGACTTGAGAGTGCGTTTGTGTTGAAAGTCCCAAAACCGCTTGAAAGTAATGGCAAGGCAGTTTATCAAGACGGACAACGGGTGACCAACGTTGAATATATTAATGGTCAAGTCTATGTCAAGTACCAGGATGTGGTTTCTCTCCAAGAACACACACTTCTCGCGGATCTGGTGATAGCCGCGGATGGATCGAATTCTTTTGCACGGCAGAAATTGTTGCCAGAAGTTCAGCGGCAATATTCAGGATATGTTGCTTTCCGAGGAACAGTACCTCAGAGTGAGGTCTCCAAAGAGACATTAGAAACTTTTATCAACAAGACGACCTTCTTCAAAGGAAGCAACCCCAAAAACTACATATTACTGTAAGTCCCGGAATATGTGGCTTATGCACCACCTGCTAAATACGGTTTCAGGTATAACATTCCCGGAGACGAAAAGGGAGAGCTCGATTCTGGCTCACAATTACTTAATTATGTCTGGTACTGGAATGTTCCCGCTGACGAACTTGATAGTGTAATGACTGATATCGATGGCCATGTTCACCGAAACATGCTCCCAGTAGGAAAGATCCGCCCTGAAATCTGGACTACGCAACTCGCCTATTCCTGTTCTCTCCTCCCACCGCCATTTATCGAACTGACTAAGAAGACAAAACAACCATTTGTCTCGGTAGTCAGTGACCACGTTTCACATCGTGCATTATTCTTCGACAATAAGCTCCTGCTAGTTGGCGATGCACTCTCGCAGTTTCGGCCGCATGCAGCGCTAAGTACAAGCCAAGCTGCGTTGCATGCTTTGAGTTTGGTGAAGGTAATGAACGGAGAGATGAGTATCGAGCAGTGGGAAGATAATGCGCTTCGGTATGCGAAAGCTACGGCCCAATTTAGCACTGTTTTAGGGAACTTCGGCCAGAATAGTGTGCATGTTCTTCTGATAAGTGTAGTGAAGTACTTGATATGTATAGTTGGACAGAAAATCTCAAGGCTATGGAGACGTGGGTGAGAAATCTACAGAATTGATAATGGAAATGTCAAGCCTGGTAAATAAAACGTGATCGTCGGTTTTGACGTTTTGTCAGAACCGATCATGTAAATTCCAAGCCTTGCTAGTAATTATGACTCGTAAGTATTGTATTGGAAATAACTGGAGTATAGTGCTTTCCCATTGATATCTCTTCCGAAGCTATTTTCTTCTAAAGGAACCCCTCTTCTAGGAGCCGCTCATTTCTAGGTGCCTTGTTTTAAGAAACCCCTTATCTCTAGAAGCTTTCTTCTAAAATCCCCATACTTCTAGAATCAGGTCGTGGCATTCTTATATATTCTAGATAGATTAAAGCTCTATTAAATAAAATAAAATATCTTATCTGATATTTATATTTATAACTTCTTCCTTTTACTTGAATAAAAGAATCTTCAGTTAAGTAATCTTATTTAGGATATATATAAAGTCTTAACATTATTCTTTCGTTTTAAGATCCTTGCTAACGATCACAATCAGGTTCTATTTAACGTCACGCTCACCTTCACGATCCTACCATGACAACGCTTGTGAACATTTTGTTCCTGGTTTCTCGGGCATTCTGCGCCGAGCGCAACCGCTGGGAAATCTGGGTCCTTCACTATCTGTCAACCTTTTGAGTTCAAGTGGAACTTGACCATCAATGGTCACCGTTCAAATATTATAGCAAGCTACCGCTGGGTCAGCCTACCACATATTATCTCCGACATCACCATCCTTGCTTTACCACTATCGAGCCTGTATAAGCTGCAGATTGACAAGATGAAGAAGTTGGGAGTTTTTTTTCACGTTCGCCATGGGAGGCTTGTAAGTTCTCGTATCATCCCACAAGAAGGGACAGCTCTGCTCAGCTCGCTGTAGTCTCGTCATCACAAAAACTGATCAGTGCTTTCTTTTTTTCTACTCGAAGAGACATCATCACCGTCATCGTGCACTTCGTCGATTTCAGGACGATCGACCTTGTGGCCGACCCAACCGTGTACGCACCAGATCTGTTCTCGTTCGCCATCATTGAGCAAGCGCATATCTATGTGCTATTGTTTCATATGCCTTCGACCCCTGCTACGAGTTGTCCATAGGGAGGCGCGCACCAAGATGGACAGCTACTGCGGCACTACTACGAGCAAGAGCAGCTACATTGAGATCACTCTTAGAAACCTCAAGGGCAACCACAACACATCGATTTCGGCGTCAAAGAACATGTCAACACCGGTTGATAAGAATGATAATAGATCCCACTTTATCCGTCTTGACGAATCTGTTAATGTGGATGTTTCGCCACGTTCTGTTGAAGAGACGGTCTAGCTGGAAACACGCAATTGTATTATTTTAACAGACAAGGGAATTTGGGAAGTGAAAATACGAAAGTGATAATTAGAGGAAGAATTCACTGGATAGAGCTATGCACTTGTATTAAGTACCCATGATAAAATATATTCTTAGCTAATGTGCATCTCAGGAAACCAAGAACAAACGTAATTTGGTGAGCAATATTAAAATGACCATGCTTTTTTGTTTGGCGGCCATTACAATCTACTGAGACTATGAGAACCCTCGTGTCTTTTTCACTAGGCCAGCGCCTTAGAACCTTCCATGATGTTACTACAATCTCCCAATACAGACTCTTAGCCTTCTAGAGTCCTCTTGACAATCTCCCAGTACCGACTTTCATCTTTCCGTAGATGTGCGACATGCGCCGAACCTTCAAATTTCTCTAACGCCACGGAGAAGCCTTTAGTCTCAGCCTCGGCCGCATGTGTCTCGACATCTTTATAGTCGACTAATGCATCAGTGGGACTGTAGATGTACACCCGTCGCATCTCAGCCATATTGCCATCGTCCTTATTATGCGACATATACACCTCGCCCAACAAGTTGGGTAAAAAACCCAGGGCCATCGAGGCAGTCCAGAAAAGGGCCCAAATGTAGAGAAAAGGAGCAGCAATCAGCTTCTGAAAGGACGAAAGACCGACACTGATGAAGGCCATAGCGCGAGGGATATGGAAGAGGCCAGGGCACGAATCAAAGACGGTGACGTGTGGGGGGAGACGTTTGTCTTCGTCGGGCCCGGCCATGGCAGCGTATTGCTCGTACAGCTTCGCGACGCTGCAGGAACCGCCATTAGAGAATATGTGAATGAGAAGAGATGGTGGCGAAGAAGGAGAAGACGATATCGGTGTCTGGAAGGCGGCGCGAACCACAGAGGCAGCGGGCTTCATGGCGGGGCCGATCTGCGATGGGCGGAGAATACAACTCATGGTGCTCTTGAGCAGCAGGATCTGAGCAGCCGGATACAGGGCCTGGTATTTGACAATGTACTTGGAGATGTGGACATCTTTGGCGTCAGTCCAACCGGCGATGATAATAACTCGCGGTTGGTAGTCTGCACTGGTGCTGCTGCTGCTGCTTGAAGCCTCTAATGGCTGGTAGAAGGATACGAGCGAGCCAAGCTTCTCCATGAAAGAGAGTGGCCTAGCCGTAGGTGCTGGTGCTGCCGCCGTGGACGACATGGTTCTGTGAGGATGGACACGTGAAGGGAATGAATGAGGCTTGAAGTTTTGCTTGCTTTGCCGTGCTGATGGCGAAAGTAGGTAAGACTGGAGAAGTGGACTTGAATTCCAGCCAAACTGGTTCGATTTATTGGTTTAGTGAGCTGGGCCTCACAGCTACATGAAAGATCCGGGAGCATTCCTTGTTCCAACAAGCTTACGTGAGGTCGTATAACAGATGCAGACTGAGCGGAAATTTTTAACGTACTATTTCCTTCTCAAAAAAGTTCAAACTGATGTGTGGGAATCTCCCAGATAGCCACAATGAAGTTCTCATGTGGGAAGAAATTCCAGCGGTTTTAGTCATACGAAAATGGTCGAACATGGCGACTGCTCCTGTTCCTGAATTGGTGACGGGGATGTACTGTACTTGGTTGCATGGATGAAAACTGTGGGTGGGGGTCCCTCCGCCTCGATACCATCCAACTTGTCTTTATTTTCCTTATAATTTCGTGATACCCAATCGAGACAGTCTTCTTTGGTCCATTACATGCAACGCACCATCTCTTCCTTCATATCAGGAGGCTACGAAGGATGCAGTCAGAAGTCATAATATGTGCTAGCAGGGTAGCTATTTGCCAAGCCAAAAGTTTCACCGAGTACAGTCTTTGTAAAATATATTTGACTATTGAAGTTAGATGGAGGTTGTATTAAAGTTGGATGGAGGACTAGGCTAGTTCCCTTATTGGCTACTGATTAGTTAAATAGCATAATAGGATGCCAAGCCGAATCCTTTATCAAATTAGGCTGAATCCTTCAAAGCCCAAAGCAAACTTCTCAGGTTCGCTTGACCCGACAGTCTGGAATAACATGCTTCTATTGCTAATGTAGGACACTTGGCGCCAGTAGGGGGGGATGGCATCAACTTTCTATTGCTTCGGCCAATTATTAAACCCCGTATGCCCCAGCTAGCGCGAATCAACCAAGGGGCTTCACGTGATGGACCCCAGGACCCCAGGACCCCAGGACCCAGGGACCTTATGCCTATATGAAAAGGTACCTATGACCAATTATTCTATATCAGCCATGGAAATTACCTTGTTAGGACTGGACTGACAATCAAGTTGTCCACGCCAGCCTTGGCAATTACCTCGTCGGTTTTGACATAATGTCAAAACCGATCCATATATGACCATCTATATAATGATGGCCCCATGGTTTATGTACCCAGATAATAAGGGCCATATAGATCAGACAAGCGATTACGCCTTAGCGAGAGACTCGACTTTCCTTTGCCAAGTAGATGTTTGCATCAATTGCTTCCTAGTACTACTGGTCTATGGTACTACTAACAAATTGTTTGTACTGTACTAACGAATTAATAGTACTAGTAATCTTAGAGTACGTCGACAAAACATCGATGGAATAAGCACGCAGAAATTTATAAGCATTAGGCATTCCGGTCTCCAATCCCGACGGTATTTGAAATTCATATCCTGGGGAAGCTACAACATGGTTTCTATATTAAAGAAGTGAGGCTAGCTCTTGGATTGGCAACAGCTCAATAAAACAGAGCAATTCGACTTCGAAACGCTACCCACCTGATAAAAAAAGAAGGTCACGAGAATTTCAAGATGAGCAACCCTGCGATTGAGAAATAAGGCTGGAACGTCGTCCCCGTACATCTCAAGACTCTCCTTTCTCAGGCTCGAGCTTCTTCTGGGCCGGCAAAACTGGTTTTACTAACATGGGATGTCCCGTATCCTAAAATGTGCTGTATGCTGAAATTTACTGTATACTGAAATTTCCTAACTTACACCAGATGCACTTGAATATCTTCTTCAAGTATGTGTTGCAGTTTCCGGGTACCCTGTCCATCAAGAATACATTGAGCAACCTTTACAGCTCTCAACGTCGCCACTAGAACATACAACTGTTCTGCACCAGACAGTTCCTCATCCAGTAAAAAGTCCATAACATTCGCCGCAAGGGCCTGATTATCCTGCATCCCGCCTTCAAGATCTGATTGATCTAAATTAATAAAATCATAGCCAAATTCGTTTATCAGAAGCTGGACCATAGCAGGAGTTTGCTTTATGAGCTCATTTCGCCCATGAAGAATCTCATCTGTCCGACCGCATATCGAAAGCCAAGCGTCAAGCCTCATCAATTCCAAAAGCTCATCCTTGCAGGCATCCTGGCCGGCCGGTCTGAATCGATTGACTTGATACGAATACGAATACAACAGCTCAATTGCCGGAGCCAATTCTTTGAAAACATCGAACTTCACTGCTGAATATTCACCGGAGCATACTACCCCACCCCGCGCATTGTGAGCATATCCCGGAAACGTAGTTTTACCATCCGATATCCATTTTCTCGCGGAAAAGAGGGGATCTTCCGACGGGTCAAGGTATCGTAAAGTTGTATTGTCCGTAAAACCAGCCAGAGCATTCAATATCGTCTTCACCGCACCAGAGCACGTCTGGTGGTCGGGACCCTCCTCATCCACCCGGGGCTGCCAAGGAGTCGCCCAAAAGCCAGGAATGATGTTGGTTTGAGAAAACCAGAACCAGTTGATGTAACCATAGTCACGGAGAATGCGTGCCTGCTCATCATTGCGGGTATGACGGTCGCGGTCGCGTTGAGCACGTTCCTCCTTTCGTTTTGTCTCTCGATCAAGTACTTCTCGTTCTTCAGGTGAGAGCGGTGTTGGTTCCGCTGACAGTGATCCCGTTCTCGACTTGGAGCTTTCTGCTTCTCCACGGATAGGAACTTTGCCATCGGAAGCGCCAGTTATCCATTCAAGAAGTCGAAGCCCAGGCTCCTCTTGCATAATTTTGCCCCCCCTCTCAAGTCTTGTGACCATTAATTCGTCTTCTGCAATTTTGGCCGCTCGAGAATTTCGTTCTGCTTGCCGCTCTAGCGCTTCTTGGTGACTCGTCCTTGATGGTACACCCAGCTGCTCAAGTTTATTCTCAACTTTGACGGATGACGCGTCCCCTTGGTTGTAAGCAGCTGAGGGATGAGTTCCCGATATATTTTTGGGCGGTTCTGTAGAAGCATACACTTCTCGAGTTTGAACCTTTGGGTCGTCAAAATCAGGCAGGTGAACTTGCGATGTAGAGTTGTTTTCGTCCTCAACTGTTGCCTGATAGGGGTTCGTAGCCCTGGGAGCTTTGAGATGTGCCTGGATTGGTTGTTGTTGTGACGGCGAGTTCCCCGTAATCTTTTGTCCAAGGTCGCGGTCGGCGTCTAAGATCCCTGAGATCATGAATGGTGGCGATCGTTTGGGCGGGGGTAGAGGCGGCGGTGGTGTCAGTATGCGATCTTCGGCTACTCTTAGTATCCACTCACCATCGTGGGGACCTTTTCGTTGAGAAAGAGCTTTCGAGACGTTAAAATCTGCTGGTGTTGCAATTTTCTCGTTCAGCGTCTCAGCCACCTCTCTTCTTCTTCTCAGGGCGTTGAGTTCTCTCGCAGTCGGTCCTTGTACCAGATTACGACTCGTAGAGGTAGAAGTTCGTATACGGTGGATCCAGACCCTTGCATCCTTTTCAACATTCCTTCGATCTTTATGGTCAAGGCGAGCTCCAGCCACGCAGCAGATGTCCCAGATCCTCACAACCCAATCTTCTAAGATCATACCCGTCAAAATAATGCCATGCGGGATGTTCATATTGCCAGGGGTGAAATGCAAGAGAGGTCCTGAGAACGCCGGCCAACCCTTGCATTGACAATGATCTGTGAGTAAAAGACGCTGCACTACAATCCATGCCAACTGTAAGAGCCATAATTATGACATCTCTTAAGGAAACCGGCATTGGAACAGTGGGCAGGTCCGATGGGCATCGGTCGACATCTCTTTCAACAAAATCGTAACGAACACAGTTCCAGGAAGAATGATGAATAACGCGACAGAAAGATACCCAAGCAGCTTCTCCAGTACGTGGCCCTGTTACAGCCCGCTTTGCTTGTTTCTGAATCCGGAAACGATTTAAATATTTGGGTAGAGCCATTCTCATTTTGTTGCTCGGTCGTATCTCTGATAGCGTCGAAACGTCCCCATCCACGGAGTCAACTGGGTAAAAGAGACGCCCGGAAAGATTTGGGAGACGATGCTTGCGCTCTTTGAACGTCACAGGCCAGTATTGGGGCCAGAAATCATTAGGCAAGCTAATCTGGGGGATTGAATATACAACCCGAAATCGAAATTGAGATGTCTGCCAGAGACGATGCCCTGTGCCTGGCATATCACCAAATACCACACTGTCGCATAGACGGATACTTTGGCCAGTAATGAAATATTGCTGGAGAGCTTGCGCAAGGGCAATGATCAATGCCACGATTGCGACTATAAGCGCTGCTATCGCAGCGATCGCGGCAACGTCCATGTCGATATACTAATATGAAAGACCAAATTCGGTTTCGAGGTAGTCCAAACTCAAACAGGTACAGTATCAATCAGGTAGCGGAGGAAATTGAGAATGTGGAGAGCTCTTGAAGTTTACAGCAGGGCTCGGCTGTCTGTATTGCAGGACCTGCCCATCCACTGCATCCGCCTTCTCCAGTACAGTCAGCGCCAAGAAGTACTGTATTGGCTGATTCCCGTAAACTCGCGTACGATTATTATTATTTTAATAACTTGATTAATATATTTCTTATTAAAGTTATAGCCTTTACAATTGAAAGTTCAATTATGGTCGTTTTACATGCTTGGCTCCTCGGAGTGTTCTTTTTGTGAAAGCTCGCTGTTAGTAAAACGTTCGTTTAGCATGGCACTGCCCATATCAACGCGGTGCACCAAAGGCGATATGATATGCCTGGCACAAGAATAAGGCATAGATAACTGTTTGCCGTAGCATCACCCTCGGCCAGTATACCCAGTATTTTCATTCTTCCGTTTTGCTGTAGTTGTGCGATAGTACCAAGGTGAGTAGTTTGTTCTGCTGTCACGCTGCTATCTTGGGCCGCAGCAGAATTGCTCGTCTGGATGGTTGACCCGTACCCAATCGCTCCGCAGATAGGAACAATCTTCTTGAAGAGGCTTCTGATGCCAAACTGAGTATGCAAGGCTATTCTGTATGCGCCATGGCTATGATATCCCAGAGTTTTGCGCTTGGGGCGTGGGACGCGCCGAGCCGAAAGCCATATCTGGTAATGCCTCCTCCACCTTAGAGGCACAAGTCCCAGTGGGCCGTTGATTGTATCTGGAGAACTGCATCGAGTAAGTTACCTGCGGTCAGATTCTCTATGTCTAAATTGTTATCAATGGTTTGAGCACGCTTTGGAAGTTTCTGTATCTATTTGTGTTGTCAGCCGTAGCCCAAGTGTAAGTGCAGTTGCAAGTGCCCTACATACTGAACCTAAAGTCGAGACATTTGCACTGTTGGAACAAAATGCCAGGGGATTGTCCAGGTCACTGTTACGTCTGTTGGATCTATGTCTCTCCGTCTCTCTGTCTTTTGCATTTTTATCTTCCTACTCGATGGCGGTCTATTCCACTCCTACTGCCGCCTGCCCTCCTCTCCCGTCGTCGTCCTCGTCCTCGTCTTCCTTCCCAATCAGGCAGTGAATCAGCCACGACCGCCTCGATCCAACCAATGGAAGCCTCCAGAATTGCCAAAATATGCCAAGCCTTTCCCAAGTCTGCGAGCATGTTATTAACTCGTCGTCGCTCACCTTCAACTTCTCTCTCCATCCATTACAACAAGCAGATCGGGGGCCTGTACCAAGCCTAGATCTATTCTGAAAATCCTATCTTTCGTTCTTTGACCCTTTGATCCTTTGGGACCAATTGTGAGTATCCTCCTCCATGCAAGTCTTCTCCCCTGCTTTCAATTTTCTGCTCAAGATTCACATACACCTACCTTACAATCTATCTACGCGTTTTTGACATCTAACGCGGCTCATCTTATTTTCACCACACCAACTCCTACACGTTTGCGGGTGCACCATCATCACGGCCTCTGCTAATTTCTCTCGATCAGCAGCACGGAACAACAATACCTATTCAAGATCCCATCAATGTAAGCACCCACCGCGTTATTCCTAACCATTTTTTCTGCACCAACATGGTTGGCAGCCCGCCGATGAATAATTTGAAGACGAGACTCGTCCTTCATTCACTCCATTTCATTGCTCCCTCAACATCCTTCCCTTGATAGGACTCCTAGGAAACATCCCTCAACTACTCCCATTCACGACATCTTAAAGAGTTGTCTCTTCAAGTACACTGCTAATATCTTTAGACATAAGCCCATCATCATGGCTATCTGGGGTGATGTGGCCGCGGCCCTTCCTGAGATTGTCGCCTCTGACAACAACGCGGTAGTTGCTCAAGCTCCTGGCTCCTCAGGTCCAGCTGCTCCACAAGCCCATGGCTGGGTTGAGAAATCTGCCTACAACTACGACGTTTACACCAAGTCCTCAAAGGAAGTCGAAGGTGATAAGGCTAGCTTTGAAGCCAATGGTGTCGAAGTTGGCGAATGGGCTGGTAACGCTGAGGTCTACAAGTGGGACGGCGAGATCGGCGACATTGGTCCCCGTTTCGAAGCCCTTGAAAAGCAACTCTTTGGTGGAGAGAATACGCAGAAAGGCATTGATTTCGAGAAGTAAGTTTCCCAGCGTTTCTATGGGGCTACGAACTAATCGCTGGTGCTCAGGATTGCCTGTATCAACGTCACCCAAGAAGGTAATGTCCGTATTGCTCCTGTTCGCACATTTAAGGACGCTGGACTTCATCCTGCCATGTTGGATAACGTCGGACTTGCAGGCTATGGTGCACCTACCCCTATCCAACAGTATACTCTGCCAGCTATCAAGAAAGGCTATGACATTGTAGCTTGTGCGCAGACAGGTTCCGGAAAGACTGCTGCCTTCTTAATTCCCATCCTTTCTAACTTGATGGGCAAGGCAAAGAAGCTCACTGCTCCCCGCCCTAACCCCGCTACGTTCGAAAAGGGTGTCACTCCTGGAGTCCGAGCAGAGCCCTTGGTGTTGATCATTTGTCCTAGCCGTGAGCTAGCCACTCAAATCTTCAATGAAGCTCGGCGTTTTTGCTATCGGTCTATGCTTCGCCCCTCTGTCATTTATGGCGGTGGCCCACTCCGTGATCAAGTGTGTCATTTCTTTATCAATGTATTAGCATGTCGTGAAGCCGATTTGGACACTAACTGGTGATGTATAGATTGATCAACTTGCTATGGGCTGTGATGTTCTCATTGGAACTCCCGGTCGTGTCTGCGACTTCATTAACCGACCCCACATCTTGAGTCTCAAGCGTCTCAAGTACATGGTCATCGATGAGGCTGACGAGATGCTTCAATCCGATTGGGAGCAAGAGCTGAAGATTATTATGTCCGGTGGTGGTAAGTCTTTAATCATGTTGTAATCTCTGGTTGTTTTTAGTCAATATGGGACCTTGGGCTAACATCAAACTCTATCAGATCAGGAGGAGGGAAATATCAACTACTTGATGTTTTCCGCAACCTTCCCAAAGATCGCTCGTGATCTGGCCAAGGATCATCTTGCTCATGATCACGTCCGTATCCGTGTTGGTCGTGCTGGAAGCAGTCATTCCAACATTTCCCAAGAAATCGTCTTCGTTACACCGTCTCAAAAGCGTAAGGCTCTTGAGGATTTGTTGCTTGCTACCCCTCCTGCCCGCACCATCATATTTGTCAATTCCAAGCGTGTTGCTGACGAGTAGGTCCCCTTCTAATCTTCTTTATTACAACCACTACTAATGTTGTCTTAGGATCGATGACTTCTTGTTCAACAAGGGATTCCCCTGTGTTTCTATCCACTCTGATCGTACTCAGCGTGAACGCGAAGACTGCATTCGCTCTTTCCGTGCTGGCAAGAACCCAATCTTGATTGCAACTGGCGTCTCTGCTCGTGGTCTTGATGTTGCTGGTGTTATGCATGTGATCAATTTTGATTTGCCATCACCTCAGTACGGTGGTATCGAGGAGTACACTCACCGCATCGGCCGCACTGGTCGTATTGGCAACACCGGTTTGGCAACATCGTTCTTTAACGACCGTGACGAGGATCTTGGCCCACAATTGGTCATGACCCTACTGGAGACTCGTCAGAAGGTTCCCGACTTCCTTGAAAAGCATGTTCCAGAGGGCTTTACTGCCGATGGCGCCGAGAGCGGCGATATTTCAAAGTTAAAGTTTGATGCTGACTCTGATGGTAAGTATCTCATGCTCCAACATCCCGGAAGTTAATTTATTGACACATATCTAGATGAGGTAGAGGAGGGTGGCGAGGAGGCTGTAGCTGCTGGTGATGGTTGGGGTGCACAAGCTGCTCCTGAAGCAACACCCACTGCAGCTGGTTGGGGCTCAGGACCTGTTTCCCAGGCTCCAGCTGCTCCTGTTGCAACTGCTCCGGTTACCGCTGGATGGGGTGAGGCTCCTGTACAGGTTAAGGCGCCTCCTCCATCTACACCTGTTGCTAGTGGATGGAACGCTACTTCTACTAAGGAAAACTGGGACAGTTCTGGTGGATGGTAAATCTGATACTTCTTTTCTTTTGATTCTTGCTTCATATACGTCCGGGAGGCATGGATATGTTCCCAATGATTGGCCTTGCTGAGTACAAGGATTTCATCAGTGATGTCGAGCTCTGAATCTATCCTAGTCTATATTGCTAGGTCAATTGATGCAATTTGCATTGGACATGTCTTCTCTTCGTAATAGTGTCCCACTTATACGGGGTTGAAAATTGTTGCGTAACGATGGGTATTAGTCAAGGAGCAACTTCAATGTTGAGTGACCTCGATCAAGTCATCCATTATGCTCATAAAACCGCTTCCGCTTCAATATATACAGCGATTCTTCTGGATACAACACTTTCTCTGTAGACACTATCTCCTGCTCCACCTTCATTTATCTCCCAGGCTTTTACTTCCAAGAACCCAGCTAGGGAAAATTACCAAGTGATTAAGTTTCTACCAATTTTAGAAGGAGACATGACAGAAAAGATGTGCAGCTGATGTCAAGTTTTCCTAAGTAGGATAGGATACCTGGTGTTTATGAGCTTTTGACAACCATGTCAACACAACTTAGTAAGTTCTTGGCTTAGTGTCGAAAAAAAGGTTATATAGGTGAAGATTTCATTTTAGCATAGGTTGGTATATAGGTAATGCTAATTGTTCTAGCTGATGGTAATATTATTAGGTTATAGGAAGGGGGTTAGATCGACTTGGTGCTTTTATGGCGGACTGTTTTGGAGTCTTGGAAGGAGGATAAGAGGGAGGGGGATAAGGGATTTGGAAAACGGGAGTTTTGGAATGAGAGTGAGTGGTCAAGGTTAAGATACTCGTGATCAAAGAAGGTATAGATGCTAATGCTAGACTCGAGAGATTCTGTTGGGTTTAAAGTGGGAGTTATTGTTGAGCGAGATATGCTATATCAAGTGCCTAGTGCTTTCATATAGGAACATTCTTTGTGGGCCTCCTGAAAGGTCTGTTGGCTTGCAGGCATGTAGCAACAGGAGGATATAAAGCTATATTGTATGCGTTACCTCCATCTTTACTTTGGGAACTTCTCCCGTAAAGACTGTTCGACGTTTTTCACAGTACAAGCAAACCTTCTTCAAGATTTTCGTAGTCCAGCACGGAAGTAGTGCAAGTACTTTTTTAAATCAGATAATATTTTTTCGGAATTGAAAGCTCCTACGGAAGTTAAATTCGCAAAATATCTCTGAGATACTTATCGCAAATTGAAATCCTGAGCAAGGGGTGGTGAAGTTAGCTACTTTTAGTGCCCATCCGATTCAACGGAATACGTGAGGAGAAAATTGGCACGAGCATCAAGTGCGCCCTCAATAAAATGAACTTATATCTAGGTAAATTTGAAGCATTGATTTTGTTCTCACCGATGATGCTCAAGAAGATTCTACTAAGTGGAGTATATCCGTAAGCAGAAATGCGCAGTTTTCATCTAGGAATATTTTTAGGGCCCATTGGTAAGTTCTAGGGCTTTTCCAGGCTATCTCTAGAGCAATATACGTATTATGCCTGGAAGTGTCGGTTCGGTCAGCCAGTGTCGGTCAGCCTAGAGAACATTCTCTTGGACTCCGAATTCAGCTCAACCTTAGCTCCGCCTCTAACCGGTTGCCTGACTTGGCACTTCGCAACCTCGCCCTCTCACAACACAGAAGCGGCCTGGTATTTGATGCATACCATGTTCGGAAATCAATACATTACGGCTCGTGCAGTACCAGGTTTAAGTGGGAAGTCCGATTGGCATTCTCGGAGGCTGTTGTCACCCGATCTCACTGAGCAGTGTCCAAACCCTTCAAAATATTGATCTTACCAACAACCAAGGCGAAGACATATTCTTGAATACTTGGAATAGACGCATTATGCTATAATTTGTTTCAAAATGTTCACAGCTGTGGGGCAATCGAGAGCAGCTGGAGTAGGCGCTGAGCCCGACATGTCACTTTTGAGTGAACTTTTCGAAGAGATCGAGCGAAATCCGCCGGGGATTGAAGCACGAAAGCTCCTTATAAATCACTATATGGCGATTAACTGGATGGAAGCAGCTCAAGAATCTGCAGCCGAACTGTTACGACTTGCACCACGCGACTCTGAAGTCAAGTCATTAGTTGCTGCTACTAGGAAGATCGAGACTCCTCACCAACGCTCTCCCATTTCACCGTCTCTACCTGTTCACTCATCACCATCATCTGAACCGAGGCGAAAATATGGTCGATTTCCAATACGAGTAACTCCCGCCAAGATTCCCAAAGATAAAACTTTGGGGACAATTGAATTGACCCAGGGTTACGAATCACTCTTGGAACGGGCCAAAGCACTACTACAGGAGACAACACAATTTCGAAATCTTGCCCAGCAGGTTGAACCAAAGCCAAATGGCGGTTCAATCGGAATCCTCAATGCCTTTGGGTCCTTGTTTTGGCCAAACAAGAAGGAGGAAAGTCGAGTGTCAACGCGCTTTGAAAAGCACATACCAGATCTAGTCGCAATTGCCGATGGCCGAATTAGCAGTGTTGTTCGAGTTAGGCAACCAGGAAGTGTTAAGACAACCGCCAAAGCAATGCAGACAAAGCCCAAAGAAGCACTTGAGACCGCCTTCAATGATTTGGAAGATATGGCTAGATGGCTAAGCTCTCCAGCAAATGCTTCCCAGCAACTTGACAGCGATAGTATTCGAGAAGGTTTGGTAAAACGTGTTCAGTCTCTAGCCACTGTCTTACCAGAGAGATTGAAGCCCACTGCAATGGTTGCTCTAATGCATATTGAGCATGAAGTACTACGACGAAAATATATCTCAGGAGATACCACTATGTTTGGAGACCTTGTCTCTGATATTCCGAGGGAGAACTTCTACGTTACAGAAGATGGATACGCCTGGGATATTGACGAGCTCGTGCAGTCAATTACAAGTAATGGTGGTATCATGAGAAACCCGATATCGAAGCAGTTGTTCACCGCGAACGATATTCGGGCGATTGTACAACATCCACTAGGTAAGAACCTTGCAGCATTGGAGATCGAGCAGAAGAAACTCAAGCTGGGTGTGCGCCCAAAGACTATTGAGCAACTGGACAAACTGCAGGCGGTGCTTTTGGAGGACCAAACTGATAATGCTATTCCATCTCGGCACGCTGTGGACTCCTTCATGGCATTTCTAGCAACATTACCAATGGCAGAACAGACTTCCTTGGATAAGCTACGAGTTCCTGCCATTGATTCACATACTGGGGCGAGATTTGATACTTCTATTGGTGATGCAGTAAGTTCTAGCTGCAGCATTACTGGCCTCATCACTGACACATATTAGGTTCGAGATGCATCTGGTATGCCTTTGATCCTCAAATTCAATATCCCTACTTCACTTGTTACCATAGAAAATTCACTGACTTCGGCAGGCAACAAAATATGCTTCCATAAATGCGGCGATCTAATTAAACAGGTTCGTCTCGTCCTCGTACCTAAAGCTCTGGGGATCTGTCTGCACCGTGAGATAGTCTGGCTTCACATGAACCGCTTGACAGGCTCCCGCGCCCTTTCACTATACAGCATCTAAGCCCTGCCATGCTAACTTGATAACAGGCTGTCGCTCATTTGCGAAAGGGATAAAGTAAGGCAAACTTGATAGACATGGAGTCTGCCTGCGTAGTTAGGCGTTTTTCGACATTTGGTACCCCTCATATGTCCCATCTCTGCCGTCTTATGCGGTATCCATGTAATGTCACATTATTCAATCCGTCGCTGATTCGCTCTTTAAGCCGACGCTATCGGGCGGGAAGTGTTAGAGCCTCACATGTGCAGTAGTGTACAATAATGCTCGCCTACGGTATTTGTACACATGGTTTTGTCAACGCCAAAATGCCAAGACGCTGCATTGCCAGCTAACCTCGAGAATTTGGCCTAGCGTTCCGCCCCCACGGCTAGGTTATCTATGAGATAATCAATAATATGATTTACGAGGTTATCGAGATCGAGGATGGAAAGGCATTCTAGGATTATGTAGGGTTACAGAGGATATTGATACATTTAGTTCATCATAAAGTTATATAAATAAAAAACCGAGTAATTCAAAGATTATCAATTTTGAATCTCTCAACATTTGTGCATTGGTGAGGCATGTGTTGATTAGGTAAGCAGTGCTGCCTGCTTCCGTTCAGATGTATCAGATTATTACTTTTGCGAACTATGTAAAACGAACATTCTATGTATTAGTGCCTTTCTAATGCAGTCACCGAAAGGTGGGGTTTGAGTAAATTTCGACTTAGCATGCACACGCTGGTGCCAGCCTCATTCTAAGGCGGAGCAGGCCAACAGGCTAGCGAGACATAAGCGCATCCAGACCTTCCGGAATCTTTCCGTACGAGTTTCCTAGAACTGGAAGGCATATGTAACTTGTTTGTGTGAATATCTCGCTTTGGGATTTTTGTTTCTCCGTTTAAATACGGCCTTGGCTTGTCAATTTTATAGTTAGGAACTCCGAACTTTATGACAGTTGATTTGTACGATTACTTGTTACACAGTCTCTCCAACTCGATTCGACAGCTTCGGTTCTGTTCCCTCTGCTCTTGTGTTGCGGATTTTGGAAATAAATCGTGAAGTTGACCATCATGGAAGGCATTCTTTTAGGTCAACTTCATGAAAATAAGGCCAATACTCAACAGTTACCAAGAAAGACTGGGGAGAGCAATAGACTTCTTCGGTTTTTGAGAAATAGAAAGTCAACCAACTGGCAACGTTCAGTACACGCCACAGCTGGCGGGAGGAGGCCGGTCGTCGAAGGAGTATCACCAACTCTAGATCCGAGCTTTCCCTGGGCTACGTTGCAACAGCACACTGATCTCTATCTCAGCAAAAAGAAAAAGGAAAACGCAGAGCAGATAGAAGCACGACTCATAGGATTCATCAAAGCCTCGGGTGACAGAATTGACATCGCCATAGCTGCTTGTGGCCATAAACTACGCTCGCAGACATTAAGGGACCTACTGGGTGGACCTCTTAATTTTGGAGTTAGTCAGGATGTGTCTTTGGAAACGTATTTGCAAGCTATTGTCGCTGCAAATCGTGTCAATACCTTCTCTGTCAATGGTATCGAGGCACGCCGGGCTATATCCTTGATAGCAACTTTAGCAATTGGTACCACATCGCCAGGCCATTGTCTTCACGCACTCATACAGATTTTGATCGAAGGAGTACCTATAGAATACCTAATATATCCTCATATCAACTTATTAGCGAAGCAAGCTTGCCTAAACTTTGCTTCACAGCTGCAAAATCTGAAAGCTGGCGGTCATTTACGACGGGCATACCATGCTTCAAAGTGGGTCGCTAAAATCAATGAAACCTTCAATATTTCACCAGAAAACCTTGGGCCGGAGATTTTACTCGAAACCTTCTTTCCCGCATGGGGAAGCTGGGCTGCTTGGAAGCCAGACGAGGAACGCTTGAAGAGATGGGAAGACGGGTTTAGTGCAGAAGAACGTGATATCTTGGTAAATCTTTTGGCCTTTGAGGGACCTGATATCGGTGGCCGTCGAACAACATTAAAAGAAGGCACCCTTTCATGCAATTTAGATCTATGCGGTTTATCTCCAGTTCGTATGGGTATGGTTGACTTCGAGGCTCAACTTGTTAAAGATGCCCGCTCAACGATCGAACGGCTCCTTCGAATACTAGATGCTACATGTGGTGCTAGTTCGAGCGAGATTGCTCTACTTATACATCTATTGGTGGGAAAGACGATTACTCTGAGCAGCTTCCTCATCCTAGAGAATGTGAGAGCTAGAGGGGATTCCACGATTGTCTCATTACTCTTGCAGGTGTATGGAACAAAAGGCGAACCGAGAAGCGCTCAACTGGCTGCGGGTGAGGAACAATTATATCAAAGCCCCCAATCAATTATCAACGTGCTAACTTACCTCATAAGCAATGCACCTAATTCCACTTTTATCGGATTCCAAAACTAGCGAACTCCGCGAACAGCTTAGCCCTGAACTTGTATCTCTTGTTTCGGGGGGTATGGAGGACATGCAAAAAAACCTACAATCGAGCATTATAGCAGGTGCAGACATTGATGACCTCGATATTAAGATTCAATCGTTCGGCCAGGCATTACTCGAAACATGGGCTTTCCCTTTGTTGACGGAAGAATTACAGAACCAGTTGAAATCCTGGCCGTCGAAGGACGATATCCATACCCTACATTGTCTTCGAATTGGTGTAGAAAACGAGCGGGAGATACGGAAAAAAGTTGACGATTACTGTGTTAGCTTACTCATAAAGGGGAGGTCTGTAGACAGTGCTACGATAGATCTGATCAAGAGTTTGATGAGTGTTTGGCGAAGTGTTAAGGCGGAACACAACGGCGACTTATGTTTTGTTGCTCTCAATGTTGCTAAGCAAGCTGAGTTTGGTCCTAGGTCACAGTGCCAATGTTTGGATGAGCTACCAACTCTGGATCCCAGCTTCTGGACGGCTATGCGGAAAGTGATTGTTAAAGGTGAAAGAGAAGCAGATGCAGCTTGCATAGACATGGCAAAATTGTTGGCATCAATGCCTAAATCTTCACTAGCAGAATACTGGCGCCTCATTCTCTACAACAATGTCTACCAACGAGAGGGGAAGCTTATAGATTATACATTCAAAACTCTAAAGCCTAGGGGTTGGATTCAATTTGTCACAGATCTATCAATTGCGTGTGCCAATCTCGATATCAAAACCCCTAGCCAACCAGTATTCATGAACCCAAATTTACACGCTTGGGTTCGTCGGCTTACACATACGAAGTACGTTTCTATGCTCACAAATCTTGAGAAAGACCTGCCAAAGTCAGCTGCTGCTACAGTAATCCGTCGATTCTTGTTAGGGGGGCATCAGCAAGAGTACTATATAGATATTCTTCAAGCTTTGGCTAAAAGCTATGCTGGGCCTCCTAAACGGGCTATGCTCACTGTGCTTGCACAGTTGAGGCCAAATGGGAGCAATTTACAATCTATCGCTAATGTCATGGGGCACCTGGCAGTTTCATCAAAGCAAGGACTGGATGCTTGTCTACGGCTTATCAACTTGCAATCTGGGAAAGCTACCCAAATAGTGGCGCAAGCTTTCCTAGCCTCATGGCTACAACCTTCAAATATGAATGCCGTAGATCAAGGTATGCTCATGTCCCTTGCTAGATTGCTGGATATGAGTACTGGACCTTCTAATGAGCCTTCGATGGAAAGTCTTAATGCAGCTGCAGATTATTTGGATGCTCAATTTGCAGAAATATTTATTGAGGCACAGCGGCTTGAGGGGATGCGACTCGCGTACCGAAAAACCGATCCAAAAGGCATCTCTGAACTATTGTCGAAAATTGGAATCCAAGAACCATCCGATGTGGACGATTTTCTTGCCAGTTTGCCTCCTTCCCTAGTAGGTCTAGTCGACATGGTTGAGAAGGATGTACTAGAGATGCATTTCCCTCTCAAACTGACTGCAATTGAGCAGATTGGTCTGGGTGTTGGCAATGCACGTAGCTTAATGCTGCGTCTTAATATGAACCATCTCAATAAACCTTCCTTTTGCATGCACCTGGATAACGAAAAGAAGACTACTGCTAGTTCGAAAGGTCACAAACCATGGAATCCGGTTCGGACTCGATCCCTTCCTGATAATCCTCCTTGTCATGGACGAGCGAACCGCTTGACTTACCAAGTCACTCGCATCCTATCTAGGCACTTGCAGAAAAATAAGCCCTCGTCACTTGAAGAGATCCACAGACTCATCACCACTGCGTTGAGAAATCTTAATAAAACCTGTTTAGTTTGTGGAACATCAAAACAAACACAACTTCGTCGTTCTGCTACATGTCAACGTGAATGCAATACCCTATATCAGCTCGCTCCTCTCGAAGTTCGCCTTGCTGAAATTTGTCACGATCCGGCTGTAATGGATTTGCTTCTTACGATGGTGCATCATGCGGCTGCATCGAGAAAAATCTGTATGCTCCCGAACTGTGCATTTACAGACACTCTGCATGTAGCCCAAGCCCTCGCCAATGTTCCCGCAATCTCAACACTCACAGGGGCCGATAATCTTGGCCTGGCCATTCGTAGGTTGGGTGGTCAGGCAGAAAAGTTACTTTCATGGACATGTCTCAACTACCGCGGATTCCTTGTTTCTGCTACCGGAAAGATGCATATCCCAGGGATGCCAGTGAATACACGTCAGTTTCTTATGGCCAGCGCAGCACCAGAACTCGAGACCGCATTTGCTGCAAAAGTTGGCACTGTACCAACGAGAGTGCTATGGCACGGAACGTCAATGGAACGCTTGTACGCGATCATGTGCGAGGGTCTGAAAATATGCAGTGGTACAGCTCTGCAACTGAACGGTGCCGCCTCAGGACCTGGTATCTACACTGCAGAAGAACTAGCAACTTCATGGAACTACTCGGTGTATCCCCAGGCAAATTGGACCGGTAGCTCTTTCCATAATTTGCGCGTGCTGTTGGGACTCGAGGCCGCAGGACCACCGGTTGGGACGGGGATACAGCTTGTGAAAGATCCGAGTACGTTGATGGTGAGATATGTGTTTCTGGTACCAACCAATGCAGTGATTCCGGCAGCAGCGAATGTCGCGCCAGCTATGTTGAGTGCGTATAAGTCACTGAGAGCTGGTGTGTTGTAATTTTAGAGAGGTATGTATGAGATAATCGTGATCTCCCTAGGATGATATGTAGTCTTAGAACTTACTTTGGAGTTTTAGAAGGATAAATCCTACAGAGGGTAGTCATTAGAAGGGAAAACGTAGACATACCATTGATTTTTTGTGTATTATGTCGATACTTTATGTAAAATTGCACAAATCA
>Ga0247734_1000381_pt1 | contig 39384 bp, 38 predicted proteins | sample UWRJL103311B2_FD_180933 | JGI IMG/M metagenome (GOLD analysis project Ga0247734, IMG submission 180933) | Plant litter microbial communities from Arlington Agricultural Research Station in Wisconsin, United States - UWRJ-L103-311B-2 | ecosystem: Environmental > Terrestrial > Plant litter >...
ACCCCGCATTCACCGCGCGTGTCCTTCCCGCGCCCGCCCTCGACGACACGTGCTACCGCGACGTGCCTCCCGCGCGCACCGATGACTGGGGCGCCGAGGTCCGCGGCGCCGATGCGCGGCTCGTGCCCGACGTCGAGGGTGATGCCGACGCGGAGACCGGCGGCCTCGAGCAGGCGCGCCATCCCGCGCACGAGGTCAAGCCTGTCCTGCACCCGGAGCCCGAGCCTGCCGATCTGCTGGGCCTTGCCGAAGACGACAGCGACGGGGCAGCCGAACGCCGCGCGATGGACCGGGTGCAGGCCGCGAGTGTCGCGCGGTCCGTCTACGGGCTCGATGCCGGTACCGGTCGGCCCGACGACCTGCAGCTGGACTTCTGACCATGGCGGACAAAGTACGCCACCAGCTGTTCCTGCCCAAGCCGCTCAGCGACCGGCTCGAGGCACTTGCCGCCAAGCCCGGCGCGTCGAAGTCCGCGATCCTGACCGACGCGGTCATGGCTTGGCTAAACCGCCGCGGCGCCTCCGAACTCGAAGACCGGTTCGCGATCCGGCTCGATCGGATGACCCAGGCGGTCGGCCGCGTCGAGCGCGACACGCACGTCACCCTCGAGACGCTTGCGCTGTTCATCCGCTTCGAACTGTCGATCCAGGCACCGCTTGGGGAGAACGACCACGCCGGCCGCGCCCTGGCCGCCAAGCGGTTCGAGGCTTTCGTCCAGCAGGTCGGGCGCCAGGTGGCCGCCGGCCGCCGCTCGCTGGGATCCCCGCCGGAGCAGCAGCCATGAGCGCCAGCGACCCCACCACACAGCCCTCTGCCGAGCGCCCCGCCGCAGCCGCAGCCCAAAGAAAGCGTCGCATGCTGGTCACCGCGCTAGGGCCCGACATCGCCGCTGCGATGCGCGACCCGCAGGTCGTCGAGATCATGGTCAACCCGGACGGTGCGCTGCGCTTGGACCGGCTCGGCGAGGGTCGGCTCGATACCGCGGTACGGCTGAGCCCGGAGCAGGCCGAGCGAATCATCCGCCTCGTCGCATCCCACGTCCGCGCCGAAGTCCATGCCGACCTTCCGATCATCTCGGCGGAACTTCCGCCACATGCCGAAGGCCAGGCCGGCGAGCGCTTCGAAGGTGTGCTGCCGCCAGTATCGAGCGCGCCGTGCTTCTCGATCCGCAAGCCGGCGGGGCGCCTCCATACGCTCGATGACTATGTCGCCGACGGTCTGATGACGCCCGCCGTAGCCGCAGCGCTGCGCAGCGCCGTCGCGCGGCGCGACAACATTCTCGTCGCGGGCGGGACGAGCTCGGGAAAGACGACGCTCGCCAACGCGCTGCTCGCCGCGATGGCGGCGTGCGATGCCCGGGTCATCCTGATCGAGGACACGCGCGAATTGCAGTGCCCCTTGCCCGATACCGTCGCGCTGCGCACCCGACCGCCGCACGTAACGATGACGCAGTTGGTCCGCTCGACAATGCGGCTGCGCCCCGACCGCATCATCGTCGGCGAAGTGCGCGGCCCCGAAGCGCTCGACATGCTCAAGGCGTGGAACACCGGTCATCCCGGCGGGATCGCGACGATCCATGCCAACAGCGCGCTCGCCGCGCTCTACCGGGTCGAGCAGCTCGTGCAGGAAGCGGTGCTCACCGTGCCGCGCCAGCTCATCGCCGAAGCCATCGACATCGTGGTGTTCATCGCCGGACGCGGCACCGACCGCCGCGTCTCGACCCTCGCCCGGGTGACCGGGATTTCCCGCGACACCGGCACCTACACGCTCACCGACATCCTCGACCCCCAACCTAAGGAGAACTGACCCATGACGCTTTCCCACTCTCGCTCCCGCACCCACCGGCACCTGCTGCGCGCCGCCGGCCTGGGCTTCGCGCTCGTCCTGTCAACCCAGGCCCATGCGTCGGGCTCGGGCATGCCTTGGGAAGAGCCGCTGCAAAAGGTGCTCGAATCGGTCCAGGGCCCGGTCGCCAAGATTGTCGCGGTGATCATCATCATCGTCACCGGGCTTACCCTCGCGTTCGGCGAGACCGCGGGCGGGTTTCGCCGGCTGATCCAAATCGTCTTCGGGCTCTCGATCGCGTTTGCCGCATCGAGCTTCTTTCTATCGTTCTTCAGCTTCGGCGGTGGAGCGCTGGTCTCGTGAGCGGGCCAGGCGCCAACGGCGGCGAGCACATCGAGGGTTTCGAAGTGCCGATCCACGGCTCGCTCGGATCCCCGCTACTACTGGGCGGTGCGCCGCGCGGGATCGCCATCGTCAATGGCACGCTCGCGGCGGCGGTCGGCCTCGGGCTCCAGCAGTGGCTGGCCGGCCTTGGCCTTTGGGCGCTCGGGCACAGCGTCGCGGTCATGGCCGCGCGCCGCGACCCGAGCTTCGGTCCGGTCCTCATCCGCCACTTGCGCCAGAAGGGGTTTCTCGCATGCTGAACCTGCGCGAATATCGACCGCGCTTCGACCGGCTGGCCGACCACCTGCCCTGGGCGGCGCTGGTGGCGCCCGGCGTCGTGCTGAACAAGGACGCGAGCTTCCTGCGCGTCCTGCGCTTTCGCGGCCCCGACCTCGAATCCGCGACCGAGGCCGAGTTGGTCTCCGCCTGCGCGCGGGCGAACAATGCGCTCAAGCGCCTGGGCAGCGGATGGGCGCTGTTCTTCGACGCCGAGCGGCGCGAAAGCCTTTCCTACCCTGCCAGCGAATTTCCTGATGCGGCCAGCTGGCTGGTCGAGTGCGAACGCCGCGCCGCCTTCGAGGCCGAAGGCGTCCACTTCGAGAGCCGTTATCACCTTACGCTGACGTGGCTGCCGCCGGCCGATGCCGCCGACAGCGCCGGGCGCTCGCTGGTCGAGCGGCCCGATGCCGACGAAGGCACGCTCAAGGGCCGCGACTGGCGCGGCGCGCTGGCCCGCTTCATCGCCGAGACCGACCGTGTCCTCGACCTGCTCGCAGGGTTCATGGCCGAGGTCCACGCGCTGGACGACGACGCGCTGCTGGGCTTCCTCCACGCGACTGTCTCCGACCGCAGCCATCCGGTCGCCGCGCCCGAGACGCCGATGTATTTCGATGGGCTCCTTGCGGACACGCCGCTCGTCGGCGGCCTCGAGCCGCGCCTCGGCTCCCTGCATGTTCGCACGCTCACGGTCCTAGGTTTCCCGAGCCTCAGCCGGCCAGGTATTCTCGACGCGCTCAACCATCAGGACTTCGGTTACCGGTGGGTCACGCGCTTCATCGCGCTCGACAAGGCGCAAGCGACCAAGACGCTGACCGGCCTGCGCCGGCAATGGTTCAACAAGCGCAAGTCAATCACCGCGCTGCTGCGCGAGGTGCTCTACAACCAGCCGGCCCAGTTGCTCGACAGCGATGCGGACAACAAGGTGGTCGATGCCGACCAGGCCCTGCAGGAACTCGGCAGCGACCATGTCGCCTTCGGCTACCTGACCATGACGATCACCGTCACCGATCGCCAACGCGAAGCGGTCGAGGAGAAAGTCCGCAGCGTCGAGCGCATCGTCAACGGCCTCGGCTTCACCTGCATGCGCGAGGGCGTCAACGCGGTCGAGGCGTGGCTGTCCTCGCTGCCGGGCCATGTCTACGCCAACGTCCGCCAGCCCCTCGTCCATACGCTCAACCTCGCGCACCTGATGCCGCTGTCGTCGGTCTGGGCCGGCCCGGCGCAGAACGCGCATCTTTCGGATCCCCCGCTGCTCGTCGCCAAGACGGCGGGCGCGACGCCTTTTCGCATCTCGACGCATGTCGGCGACGTCGGCCACATGATGGTCGTGGGCCCCACCGGCGCCGGCAAGTCGGTCCTGCTAGGGCTCATCGCGCTCCAGTTTCGGCGGTATCCAGGATCGCAAGTCTACATCTTCGACAAGGGTAACTCGGCCCGGGCCGCCGTACTGGCAATGGGCGGCGCGCATCATGCGCTCGGTGCCTCGGATACCCAGGACGGCGAGCTCGCCTTCCAGCCGCTTGTGGGCATCGACGATATGCCCGAGCGTGGCTGGGCGTCGGAATGGATCGCGGCCCTGCTCGCGCACGAGGGGGTGGTGGTCGACCCGCAAGTGAAGGACGCGGTATGGAGCGCGCTCGGCAACCTCGCTTCGGCCCCGCGCGAGGAACGCACCCTGACCGGCCTTGCGCTCCTGCTCCAGTCCAATGCCCTGCGCGTGGCGCTTCAGCCCTATACGCTGGAAGGCCCCTACGGCCGGCTGCTCGATGCGGCCGAGCAGCAGCTCTCGCTCGCCGACGTCCAGTGCTTCGAGACCGAGGCTCTGATGGGCCGGACGGGTGCGGTCGCGCCGGTCCTGTCGTATCTGTTCCACCGGCTCGAGGAGCGGTTCGACGGGCGACCAACGCTGCTCGTGCTCGACGAGGCCTGGATATTCCTCGACCACCCCCTGTTCGCGGCGCGGATCCGCGAGTGGCTCAAGGTCCTGCGCAAGAAGAACGTCGCGGTGCTCTTCGCGACGCAGAGCCTTGCAGACATAGCCGGCTCCGCCATCGCGCCTGCCATCATCGAGAGCTGCCCGCAGCGCATCCTGTTACCCAACGATCGGGCCATCGAGCCGCAGGGGCACGCGATCTATAGCAGCTTCGGGCTCAACGACCGGCAGATCGAACTGATCGCGCGGGCTACGCCCAAGCGGCACTACTACCTACAGTCCGCCCGCGGGAACCGCCTGTTCGAGCTCGGCCTCGGCCCGGTGGCGCTGGCGCTGTGCGGTTCGTCAAACCCTGCGTCCCAGGCGCGCATCGATGCCGTCCTCGCCGAACATGGCCCTTCGTGCTTCGCCGAGGCCTTCCTGCGCACGAGCGGCCTCGATTGGGCCGCCGACATCGTCGCCAGCCACCCTGTTGCCCACAGCCTTGAAGGAGAACACTGATGCATATCCCTACCGCGAAGCGCCTGAGCGCCTCCGTCTTCAGCCTGGGGGCCAGCGGCGCGCTGGCGCTGTGCATCGCCGCACCGAGCACCCCGGCCAATGCCCAGCTCACGGTCTTCGATCCCAGCAACTACGCCCAGAATATCCTCACCGCCGCGCGCACGCTGCAACAGGTGAACCAGCAGATCCAGCAGCTGCAGAACGAAGCGCAGATGCTCGTCAACCAGGGCAAGAACCTGTCGCGCATCGACTTCCCGCAACTCGACGCGATCAAGAGCAAGCTCGCCGCGATCGACGCCCTGATGGGACGCGCGACGAACATTGACTTCACGGTCGACCAACTCGACCAGAAATTCGCCAAGCTCTACCCGCAGGATTTCAGCTCCGCGCTCACGACGGATACGCGAGTGCACGATGCACGCACCCGCTTCGAGGCCAGCATGGCAGCGTTCCGCCATACGATGATCGTGCAGGCCGGCGTCGCCGAAAACGTCCATGACGATGCCGAGGTGCTCAGCCAGATCGTCGAGAAGAGCCAGGGAGCACAAGGCGCGCTGCAGGCGCAGCAGGCGACCAACCAGCTCCTGGCCCTGGCGGCGAAGCAACAGCTCCAAACCCAGCAACTACTGGCGGCGCAGTTCCGAAGCGATGCCACCGAGCAGGTGCGCGAGGCCACGCAGGCGTCCGAAGCGCGCGCGGCCACCAAGAAATTCCTCGGCTCCGGATCGGCCTACACGCCCAAATAGCCCCCCTGCGGGCCTGGGGGCCCGATCCGGCAGGGCGGTGACGACACCTCTCACGTCGCCGCCGTCGCGAGGCGCGGCCCAGCTCCCCAGCCGTGCCTCGCGACACCCCTTCACTTCTCCAGGAGGACATGTGCCTTGAATGACCTCAATGTCATCGACCGCTTCCTGACGGCGTTCACCACCTACATCGACAGCGGGTTCGGCCTGCTCGGCCCCGATGTCAGGTTCCTGACCGCCACCCTGATCGGCATCGACATCACCTTGGCCGGGCTGTTCTGGGCGATGGGCGGCGAGGACAACGTCATCGGCCGTTTCCTGCGCAAGATCCTCTATGTCGGTGCGTTCGCGTATATCCTGAACAGCTTCTCGACGCTCGCCGACATCATCTTCAAGTCGTTCGCCCAGGCCGGCCTCACTGCGGGCGGCGGTACGCTGACCGCCGACGACCTGCTCAAGCCGGGGCGCCTCGCGGGCACAGGCTTCGAAGCAGCCTGGCCTCTCCTCGACCAAGCCAGCGACATGGTCGGCTTCACGACATTCTTCGACAACTTCCTGACGATCATGGTGCTGCTGTTCGCCTGGGCGATCGTCATCGTCGCCTTCTTCATCCTCGCGGTGCAGATGTTCGTGTGCATCCTCGAGTTCAAGCTCACCAGTCTCGCTGGCTTCATCCTCGTGCCTTTCGCGTTGTGGAACCGCACCAGCTTCCTCGCCGAGCGCGTGCTCGGAAACGTGGTGAGTTCGGGCATCAAGGTGATGGTGCTCGCCGTCATCGTCGGGATCGGCTCGAACTTCTTTTCCGAGTTCACCGGCGCGATCAAGGGCCAGGAGCCTGATATCGGCGAGGCCATGAGCCTGGTGCTGGCCAGCCTGTCGCTGCTGGGGCTGGGCATCTTCGGGCCGACGATCGCCTCGGGCCTGGTTTCGGGCGCGCCGCAGCTCGGTGCGGGCGCCGCGATCGGCACCGCTGTCGGCGCTGGTGGCATCGCGATGATGGCAGGTGGCGCTGCCGTGGCAGGCGCACGGATGGCCGGCGGTGCCGCGCTTGGCGCCGTGCGTTCGGGCACGGCGATGGGCTCGGCCGCTTCGAGTTCCTACCGCGCGGGGCAGGAAGCGGCCGGAAAGCCGTCGGTCGGCGCCGGCCTTGCAGGCGTCGCCCACGCGGCGGGGAGTGCAGCAAAAAGCCGCGCCGCCGGGGCGATAGGCCTCGGCCAAGCCGCCGCTCCGGCCCAAGCAGGACCAGATTCAGGTGGCCAGCACGCGCTGGCTGCGGGTTCTGCCAATACCCCGAGCCAGGACGGTGCTCCAGCCTGGGCCCAGTCCCTGCGCGCCGAACAAACCAGCCGGCACCGCCGCCAGGTCGCGATCCACGCACTCCAGCAGGGCGACCGCGGCGGCGGCTCCGCCACGCCCGACATCAAGGAAAGGAACGACTGAGCCATGTTCTTCAAACGCAGCCTCCAGCGCTATGGGCGAACGCCGCTGCCCGAAACGCCCTACCAGCGCGCCGGACAACTGTGGGACGAGCGGATCGGCTCGGCTCGAGTCCAGGCGCGCAACTGGCGGCTCATGGCCTTTGGCTGCCTGGCGCTGACCGTGGGGACCTCAAGCGCGCTCGCCTGGCAATCGCTGCAAAGCCGGGTCACGCCTTACGTCGTCGAGGTCGATCGGCTCGGCGAAGCCCGGGCGGTGCAGCCCGCCGAGGTGGCCTACCGTCCGAGCGACCCCCAGATCGCGTGGCAGCTAGCGCGCTTCGTCACAAGTGTGCGCTCGGTGTCGCTCGACCCGGTGCTCATGCGGCGCGACTGGCTCGAGGCTTACGATTTCACGACCCGGCGCGGCGCGCAGTTCCTCGGCGAATATGCCCGCAGCGCAGCACCGTTCGCGCAAGTCGGCGAGCGCTCGGTCTCGGTTCAGGTGACGAGCATCGTGCGCGCGTCCGATACCTCGTTCCAGGTCAAATGGGCTGAGACCGCCTATGAGCGCGGCTCCGAGGCTGGAACGAGCCGCTGGACGGCAATCCTTACGATCGTGACGCGGCCGCCCGCATCGGCCGAAGTGCTGCGCCGCAATCCGCTGGGTATCTACGTCGATGCCATCGACTGGAGCCGCGAACTCGACACGGCCCAGCTCCAGCGGACACCCGCATCGGCGCCGACAACAACGCCTGCGCTAGCGCCCTCGCCCGCCGACATCCCGCTCAGATCCCCGCTCGATCCAGCCGGCCGAGCGCAGCGATCCAACCCCCAGGAGACGAAACGATGAACCTTGCCTTTTTGCCGGCATGTGCTGGCCTTGCGCTTGCGAGCCCCGCGCTCGCGCAGACATCGGTGCAGCAGGTCGCGGCCGCCACCGGGGCAGCTACCGTTCGCCCGACGGCAGGCGGGTTCGTGGCCGGCGCCCATGTCTATGCATACGCGGAGGGCGCGATCTTCGAAGGCTATGTCGCTCCCGGGCTTGTTACCGACCTTGCCCTCCAACCGGGCGAGGCGCTGGTTGCCGTCGCCAGCGGCGACACCGCCCGCTGGGTGATCGGCGACACCACCAGCGGGGCGGGCGAGACCCGGCAGACGCATGTTCTGGTCAAGCCCTTCGCGGCCGGGCTCATTACCAACCTCGTGATCACCACTGATCGGCGTGCCTATCACGTGCGCCTGGTCAGTACGCCAGGGACCGCGATCTCTTCGATGCGCTGGACCTACCCGCAGGACGAGTTGATCGCCTTGCAGCGCAAGGCCGATACGGCGCAGGCCGCCCTGCCCGTCGCCGCCGGTATCGCCGTCGAACGGCTGCATTTCAATTACGCGATCCTGGGCGACCGACCTGCGTGGAAGCCGCTGCGCGCTTTCGACGATGGCCAGCGAACCTACATCGAGTTCCCGGCCTCGCTTGGCCAGGGTGAAGCGCCCCCGCTGTTCGTCATGGCCGCCGAGGGCAAGGCCGAACTGGTCAACTACCGCCAGCGCGATCGCTACTACGTGGTCGACCGGCTCTTCGATGCGGCGGAACTCCGGCTGGGCCTCAAGAAGCAGCAAGTGGTCCGCATCCTGCGCGCCGCCGCCCCCAAGCTGCGGAGGGGCGCATGACCGAGCTTGTCACCGCTTCCGTACCGCCCAAGGTAGACCCGGAAACGCTTCAACTGCGCGCTCGCCCTGCGCGGGCGATTCGCTTCCGGCGCGGCGTCATCATCGGTGCCGCCACGCTTGGCTCGTTGAGCCTGATGGGCATTGCCTGGATGGCGCTGAAGCCGCAGGTGTTCCGGCAGGTGGCGCAGGATAGCGAACTGTCGCAGCCACTGGCGAAGCCAGCCTCGGACACACTCGCCGGGCTTCCCTCCAGTTATGGCGAGGTTCCGAAGCTGGGGCCTGCGCTTCCCGGCGACCTTGGCCGTCCGATCCTGAGCGCCCAGCGGGAGCGCGCCGAGAGCGAGACATCATCAGGCCGGATCGATGATGTAGAGGCCAGGCGGCAACAGCGACTGGCCGAAACAAAGGCAGCCCGCGAGTCCGGACTGCTGGCGCAAGTCGTGTCCAGCCAGGGTTCTCCCAAGATGGGTTCCTTGGCCCCGTCAGCCACGCAACCAGAACCGGAGGCCCACAAGGACGCCGGTGCGTCGGAGTCCAAGCCGACGCGCAAGGAGCAGTTCGCGGGCGAGCGCAGCGATGCCGCAACGACGAATTCGCATGGCGTGACAGCGCCGGTCTCGCCCAACATGCTCCTCGCAGGCAGCGTGATCTCGGCAAGCCTCATTACGGGCTTGAATTCCGATCTGCCCGGCATGGTGATCGCCCAGGTGACACAGAACGCCTATGATACGGTGACCGGCCAGATCCTGCTGGTGCCCCAGGGCGCCCGGCTGATCGGGAAGTATGACAGCGTCGTCGCTTATGGCCAACGGCGCGCGCTCGTCATATGGCAACGGCTCGTACTGCCGAATGGCGGCTCGGTCCAGCTCGACAACATGCCGGCGACCGACCCATCGGGCTTTGCCGGCGTGGCCGACAAGATCGACTTTCACACGTGGACGCTGCTGAAGGGTGTCGCCATCGCGACGATGCTCGGCGTCGGTACCGAACTGACGATTGACGGCGAAGGCGACCTCGTCGAGGCGATCCGCGAATCCGCCCAGACCAATACCGCGCGTGCCGGCGACCAGATCACCCAGCGCAACCTCGACATCCAGCCGACGATCACGGTCAGGCCCGGCGCGCCGGTGCGTGTGCTGGTGACCCGCGATCTGGTCCTAGAACCTTGGCAATAGCAAAGGAGGCATTCATGGTGGACCTGAAACTGGGCAAGCTGCCCGATCGCACGCCGGTGAAGCTGGCGATAATGATCACCCCAGACCTGCAAAACGCGCTGCAATCCTATGCCGCCTTTTATGCGGCCCGGTACAACGTCGAGGAGCCGGTCGCTGAGCTGGTCCCGGCGATGTTGGCGGCGTTCCTGGAAAGCGATCGGAACTTCGTGCGCGCCCGCGAGGCAGCGCTGAGGACACAGCCATGATCGAGCGGAGTTGGGAAAAGAAGCTCGAACCACTTACGGTCCGCATCTCCACTGCGGTGCAGATCACGGGCCTTAGCCGATCACGCGTGTACGAGTTCATCCAGTCGGGTGACTTGCAAACCGTGAAAGTAGGGCGCGCCACCCTGATACAATACCAAGGCCTAAAGACACTCACTCAAAGCTGAGAGGCAGACTTTGGGACTTTCGCGACGGTCAGCTTCGGAGGGGCTCATTGGATTAAGCTGCCGTTCCGGGCTTGTGTCAGTGAGCATTTCGAGGAGACGAGCGCTGGGACTTTCGCGACCGTCGGCTTTACCGCAAAAATATCAGGGCTGACGTTCCCGGGTTCCGTGTCATCTGCCGCGAACTTAGCTGTCGTTCGATCGCTATGTTTGGCCGCGCAAAACCTGCTTGTCGCTAAGACATATTCTCGCAACGGCTAATCAGACTTCATTTTTTCGTCCCATCGCTGGTTCACGCAGTTGAAGTCTGCCGCCAATTACCTTATCTCCAACAATGACATGGCGCAATGCGCCAGCCTAGCCCGGAGTGCTAGGTCCCGCAGGCTACTTTTGCCCGCCGGTCCCCAGGAGGGGACGGCGCCCCTCCTGGGATCAATCCTAGGAGATAGAAAATGTACATTCCTGAAGATCACGAACTGGCCAGAGCACTCTTCGCTAAGCGAGGCCCTGCAGGCATTATTTCTATGGTGAAAGTAAGCACCGGAATAATTACTTCAGTTCCGCGCTCCGGCGGATATGAAGCCTATCTTCCTGAGGCTCGACGGCGGCGCCTAAAAACGTAACTGGGGATGAATGAATAAGCCATTCGCGGGCGGCACAACTTCTTGCGACGCCCGCGAATGATCAGGCCCGCATTGCAATGCTGTCGCATAAGGAAGGCCCGGTTATTGAAACAGAAAAATGTTTACTTTCAGAAAATTGCTGCAAAATCGGATGACTAGAGTGGGCAGGCATCGCCACAGCGCGAGCAACCGGGGACGGTGCGTCCCGCCACACAAGTGCGTTGGGTCGAACGAGCATTTGCAATCTCTAGCTCACGAGCTGCGGGCCCCCTGCGGTGCAGATCGACAACATCGGCGGCCACTCTTGCCGCGTCAACCGCCTCGAGAGTTGAATGGATCGTTGGAACTCCTCCAGTATGCTCCTCGCGTGTAACGGCAGCCAGAATGTGGGCTGCGCCCTCAAGGCCAAGGAGGGTAGCCCCGATTGCTGCAGATATATGGTCCTGACCAATCGCAAGGTCGGTCGGTATTGGGCCCAGCGGCATGATGGGGCAGTTCGCGGCCAGCATCTTTGCAGCCAACGATTTGATTGTTGCAGGGGCGGCGTGACCCGGCCCCTCAATGATTACTGAACATCCCTCTCGTCTCAAATTGGTCGCCAGTTCGGCTTGCGTATCAAGCTCCAAACGTTGCGCTAGATCGTCAGCATCAAAGGTAGTGGCAGAACGGAAGGTAGCACCGATGCTGATTGTCGTACCGTATCGCCTTGCGACCGGCATCAAGTCAGGCAGTATGTCCAGATAGGCGTTCGACGCCCGCTCCCCTGACAGAAGATCCCTGATCACAATACCGCCACCCCGGGACGTAAAGGGAACCAACCGGTCGTGCCGCGCAATGGCGACAATCTCCTTTGTCGCGGTCGGATGAATAGTGATCATGCCAACACCGCCCTCGATTTGCTCGATAGCACGATCGAGCAGCGCGCCACGATCTATTCGGCCATTCGCTGACCGCGCGGTGTAGATCGGAAGGGTGGCCGCGGGGATTCCAACGTCGAGAATCCGACGCCACAGTGGTCGATCGGATATTCGAAGGCTAAGGTCGGCAACCACATCCGGGCGTTTTGGGTGTGAAGCAAGGCGCAACACCTTCTCGTTTTCAAGTGTCTCGTCTCTGCGACTAGTCGAACCAACCAGTGCCATAACGCGAACAGGCTCGTTCTCGCCAACGCGTAGTGAATCGCCTTCCGGAGCCTGGAGCCGAGCTAGTATGGCCACGGCGGCATGTCCGCGAGGAGGCAGTCGACAACGTCGTCCGCGGTAAGCGAGAGCGACTTCGCCTTAGCGATGTAGCCTGGGGCTCGCCGGTTAAGATCAGCGATAATTTGAGCGTCATCAAGCAATGACATAGCTGAACCATCCCTTATAGTCGGCACTGGTATGACGCAGCATCCAAGCTCGCGCGCGAGGTCTGTCTCCGCTCGCGTCCCCATTCCGCCATCGAAAATCAGCACAGAGTGAACCTGCCTTAGCATCGATCCCCGCCATTCCTTCAGAAGAGGAATGAGCGTCGGGTCGTTGGAAAACCGCGGATTTGCCGCATAGGGATTCGCGAAGAAGCGTAGCCGCTCATTGATGTCGATGCGCCTGTCGATGCATTCGCGTTGGAAGCTTGAAAGGACATCCCGACTAAGCCCTGTCGACTGCCCATCGAATAATATCGTTGGCCTTCTGCCAGGATTCGCGAGAGCGACTCCGACGTTGCATGCGAGCGCATGATTACTCATGTGCGATCCGGTAATATAGACTGTCGGTCCCCGGGAGCGACGAACAATGCGCGACACCGCATCCTCAATAGCAGCATAGTCTGGCACGATGACGCAAATGATGCCGATGCGCGCAAGATCTTCCTTCCACAACGCCTGCCGAACGACGTTCTCTTCGTCTGAGGAAGACACCGCTGCAGTCAGCATGTAATGGGAGTGGCTTGCGCGCGCAGCTAGCCGACGAGCCTCAAGCAGCACAGCGCGGATGTTCGGGTCACCATAGCCGTACCCGACAAAGAGGAAGCTCTTACTTAGGAGGTCTGCCCGGAGTCTCGAGGTGGTCGCGGGGCGGCTAACAGCGTAGTCTTCGTAATCTGCGGTGGCGATCACGAATTCTTCCGGCGCAGAGATTCCAAACGACCCATGCGCCTTTATGATGTCCAGCCCGCCGGCGTCGGCCAACCCGACCATATCACTCTCCCGGGTCCGTACGCGGAGTCGAAGCCCGGCCGATGCTGCAGCAGATTCTAGGAGGTGATCATAATTTGTGGTCCAGATTGTGCCAACATTGCTGCGTGCGATCTGATGATGATAGAAGCTCGGCTTAGCTCCACGTCCCAAGCTTTGTTGTAGATGTTGTATGAGGGGGCCGCGGTTTCCGCTTAACCTGTTGACATAATATTGCGCGATCGCGGGCAGATCGTCGGTCGGGTTGACCGAAATTCCGAGCTGCTTCCCAAGGGGCGCCAACAGTTCGACCCAACCAGCCAGATTCGACCCCCTGGAAATGCCAGCACCCACGAACCAGGCGGCGTTCGCATGGAAAGCCGCGCGTGAGAAGCCGTCGATCAATGCGTCGAGTTCGCCTAGGCTCGATGATGATGCCATTTCTACTCCTTAGAATATCGGGTAGCCGTCTTGATTCTTATAGGCAATGGCAAGCGGTTCGTCGCTGAACTGAGGGCTAGGACGCTCGCTCCGAACCACCATTCTTTCAAATCTGGGACATTCGCGACAGTCTGCTTTGTCGGGCTGCGTTGGTCAGAGCCGACATTCCAGCAGCGACGAGCCACGTCCGCCCTGCACCCGCAATCGTTTATTCCACGTACTGAGCAGCGCTCTTGGAATTTGCCGTACTTCCTCTTGTGGATCTGGGGAAAATTTGGACTAACTCGACGCTTTTTTGCGATCGATAGCGATGTCACTCGCAAGAAATGCTAATGGATGGCGTGAGCAACGTTTGCTGCAGGGATTGAGGTAAAGAGTGGGCAAGGAGTAATGACGATCGGTTTGCCGGCAATTCTGCCAAACCTCAGCAATGGGCTCGAACATACGGGATTCCTATTTGGTGCGGGCACATCAGTTGAGGCGGGCTACCCTGTCATGGCAGGGTTGACCCGCAGCGTGATTGCTGGACTGAATTCGACCGAGCGCGCCATCTTTGATGAGGCATTGTATGCATCATCCTGCTCCTACGATGACGCCAGCGGAGATCCGAACATCGAGTTCATCGCGGACCTTGTACTGGCACATGCCATCAATTCCGGCGACCCTCTCTTCTCATTGCTCGAAGGGCGGATCAGGGAGTTGGTGACCGAAGCCATTCTCAGTGTCTCAAGTCCCAAACTCGATCATCATGTTCGATTTCTCGAGCTGCTCAAGGCGCGCACCTATGGCCGAGTGGCATGTATTTACATCTTTACTACCAACTATGATGTCCTTTTTGAACTGGCCGGTGCGGAGGCTGGGGTCGTTGTCGAAAGTGGGTTCATTGGATCGGTCGAGCGCTATTTCGACCCGCTGCGTTTCAGCACCGCTTGTGGCGCGATGCAGTCGAACCAGCGTTTCAGTGAACACGCCGTTCTGACAGTCAGACTTGTGAAACTGCACGGGTCAGTGTCTTGGTACTCGCGCGGCGGCCGAATTTTTGAGCGGCACCCAGAGTCCATTGCCGCCAGCGAGAAGCGGGTCATGGTGTTGCCTAGGCGGGGTAAGGTCATGGACACGCTTCAGGCTCCCTATGACACGTTGTTTCGCATAATGAGCCAATCGCTTGGCACTGATTGCAAATATATGGCGAGCTGCGGATTCAGCTTCGGCGACGACCATATCAATACGAACCTAATTCAGCCTGCGATCTCTAGCGGCAAGATCAGGCTGTTCGCTCTCTCTGCTACGGAAACCAATGGAATGTCGGGTTTCAAGTCTGCGCCAGCATTTGGTGCAGGTTTCGACAGCTCGGGTATCACCTCTGGTGTTGCGCACAGCAATGGCTGCGATCTTTGGAAATTCAGCAAGTTTGTGGAGTTGTTCGCATGACGCGTGTCGCCAGTTCCTATCGTATCGGTAAAGTGATCTCAGTCTCCGGCGACCAGATTTTCGTATCCCTTGTGGATCACGACGGAAATGAACCGGCTTCCGGCGTCCCAGCTTCGATGAGCGTGGATCTTCCCGGTGCGGCGGGGCCGGCCCCGCTCCTTATCGGCCAGCCGGGCACCTTCGTCCTCGTGTCGCTCCCTGCAGGATATCTGCTTTGCATGGTAACCGGGATCGATATGAAAGAGGAGCGGATCACCTCTGTAGAAGCGAAGCGGGCGGGGGAGGAATCTTACCATCTGCTCGACCGGGTCACGCGGATTCTTTCGACTGTGCCGGTGGGCACGCTCGACGCCAGCGGTGCCTTCGAGAGGGGGGCGGATACACTCCCGACCGTAAATGCGCCTGTATTTGCTGTCGATGCGGATACGATCGACCGCGTTTATGCGGGCTATGCCGAAGGCAATTTTTCGCTTGGATCGTTATCGCTGATCCCGAACCAAACCGCCAAGATCAATCTTGACGCTTTTCTGACGCGGCATGCTGCAATTCTCGGCCAAACGGGCGGCGGCAAATCATGGACGGTGGCGTCGGTCGTACAAAAGCTCACGGCATTCCCGCAATCAACCGTCGTGCTGTTCGATCTTCACGGTGAATATGGTGCGACCTTCGGTGCTGATGCCGATGTAATTTCCGCATCCGACCTCGAACTTCCCTACTGGCTTATGAATTCGGAAGAGTTGCTCGGCCTCATGGTGGATCGCAGCGAATCCGCTGCGCCGAACCAAATTGCCAAATTCAAGGAACTGTTACAGGCCGCGAAAGAATCCCATGCCGAAAATGTGGCGCTCGGTATTCCCAAGATCACGATCGACACGCCGGTCTACTTCGACTTCGCAACGCTGATCAGCGAGTTTCGGCGTCTCGATGCCGAAATGGTTGCAGGTGCGAACGGCCGCGACAAACAGGGGCCACTCTACGGCCAATTTACGCGGCTGTTGATGCGCATCGACTCTCGGATGAACGATCGGCGCTATGACCTGATTTTCAAACCGATGAAATATGGAACGAGTGCCTCGATGGACGACCTGTTCCGCCGGCTCCTGGGCGAGCTGTCGGGAGCACGCAAAAAGGCTGTGATCATCGATCTGAGCGGCGTTCCGTTTGATGTCCGCGCGTCGGTGATTTCTCTGATTCTACGCTGTCTGTTCGATTTCGCCTATTGGTATCGCCGTGTGAACGGGGAGAAATATCCCATCGCCGTCTTCGCCGATGAAGCCCATATTTATTTGAGTGACCGGGACAGTAACGCGGAGGCTGCACGGATGTCGGCCGAACGGATTGCGAAGGAAGGGCGCAAATACGGGATCAGCCTTACTGTCATAAGCCAGCGCCCCCGCGAGCTGTCCAGCACCATCCTGTCGCAATGCGGTAGCTTCCTTTGCCTGCGAATTTCAAACCCAGAAGACCAGGCCTATGTTCGTAATCTTCTACCGGACTCGGTTCGCGGCATCACCGCGATGTTCTCGACCTTGCGGCGCGGCGAGGCAATCTTGCTTGGCGATTCTGTGATGATGCCCACGCGTATTCGTATTGATGCGCCTAATCCGACACCTGCCAGTGACGACGCATCTTTCGCTAAGGCCTGGGCGATGACGCCTGTGGACCTTGATATGACATCGGTCTTGACTGCTTGGAGAAATCAGACGAACTGATCGTCCAAACTCAGCGAATGAGCAAGTCCGGCAAAAGGCAACCCCTTATGGCATCGCTGTAAGTTGCCATCAGCCTCTCATCCTCCAATAGTCGGTCCCGCAATGTGCGCGGAAGTTCGAGTTGAACTCCAGCGCCATCAACAGTCTTGTTGCAGATGTTCGCCGCGTCGGTTCCGCCAAGTGGTCCGACCGCAAGTCGGGCTTCAAAGCCGGCCGTCGCCAGTGCTGCTTCGATGGCGCGGCGTAGCGTGTCGTGACGACCTCCTAGCCAAGTGGATGGATTATTGCTGTCAGCCCGACCATGGACTGCGACCACCGATCGGCAGCTGGCGACCAGCGCGACGCCCTGCGGTTCGTCGAACCGATGGGATGTGATGTGCAGATCACCATGTGCTCTGCCGCGTCGGAGCCCCTCGAAAGCATAAAATGAATGATCGTTGGCGGCGATCGCGCTGGCGAGCTCCGAAGTGCCGGGTTCAATCCAGCCTCCATGAGGTGCGATCACAGCAAAGACATTGCCCCGGTCACGGACCACAATCTGATAGTCTGTCCCGCGCCGCTCACCGGCCGCGAGTTGTGCGAAACAACGGTAGGAATCAGCCATCTCACAAATCCCCATACCTGCCTAGGCAGCCTCGTCCAAACGCCCGGGTCCGCAAGCAGAGCAGCCAGCAGACGGCCAAGGCCGATTGACGGTCTGAATGCCCTCACTAGGTTCGCCAAAAGCGGCACGCCAGCTTTCGGTCAGCTGTCCACCAAGCGCAGCAATACGGCGCGGCGAAGTCACGAATACACGATTGAAAGATTGCTCAGGTGGATCAAGGAGGCAATCCATTGCCGTGTCTGCGATCATCGCCGTCACATAGGCCAGTTCCATCGGCCCATAAGGCTGATAATGCGCGCCGCACGCCGGCTCCTCCAGGCTAGCGTCGCCACCTTTCGGCCAATCAATCACCGTATGATCAAGCGCACCAGTGGGTCCGATGTGGCATTGCAGGCATCCATCTTTCACCCCGACCGCGACAGAATGGCCGGCGCAAGCATGCGCCTCGGTCCACCCGTAAAGAATGGGTCTTGCGCGCCCTTGCGCTACATGCCACCGATTCAGAGCGCTTTCGGCGACCCAATTTCCGGTCGCGGTGACAATCAGATCAGTTGAGGCGAGCAGATCGTGATGTTGCGCGATGAGCTGATGCAGATCGCACGGACGATGTTCGAATGTGAGGTGTGGATAGTTGATTCGGAGCCGTTCTGCCAGAGCCTCGGCCTTGTTGCGGCCCACATCAGCGGCCCCGAGCGGATGACGACCGACATTCGGCCAGCCGAGCGTCTCTGGATCAACCAGAACCATCCGTCCGACCCCCGCCTGGGCCAGCGTGCAAGCAACAGGCGCCCCGACCGAACCACAGCCGATGACCACTACGGACGCACTCAGTAGACAGCGCGTGCGAGGATCCTGGCCCCGACCGTGTACCCAATCGGCGTCAGCGCGCTGCACCTGGGTCCGTACGACGGGAAGCGCGCCAAAGAAGCGCCCGAGAAGGAGCGGTTGCGGCGTATGGCGCGGTCGAAACCCGACGGACAGCGGCTCGTCGGGCGCGCGCGGCCGGCCCTTCCGTCGCTTAGGATTGGGCACCCTCACGCCGATTAGCGCCGCACCGCCGCGCCCCATCGCGCCCAGCAGCACTAATACCTCGTCAGGCTCGTCGCTCGCAACCTCTTCAAGCGCGGTCCGGGCGCCTTCGCCGGCCCGCTCGACCATTCGATATAGATCGACCGCGGTCTCCGGATACTCGGCGGGCAACGGCGGCTTATCCAACCAAACGAAGACTGCGGCTTCGGTCTTGACCGGCATCTTGTCTCCGAAGCGATGACGGACCCATGTGGTCAGAGATTCCTTGTCCTCTCCAACAACCTCGAGGTCCTTCCCTCGCCAGACGTGCACCCGCCGCGAGATCGGCGCGGGCGCGATCAAGCTGGACAGGGATTTTCCTTGCGAATGCACTTTGTAACCCCAGTAGGTCACGAATTCCTCTCGGAAGTCGCGTTCGACGATGCCGCCCTCCAGCAACTCTTCGATCAGTATGATCGAACGGTGCAGGAGGCCCAAGGCGACTGACGACGGATCGTCCGGATCCCACTCAGCCATGTTGGGCAGTAAGCACAGGACGCCGTCGCCCTCGACATGCGGCCAGGTCATCGCCTCGGGATGATCGACCAGCGCCGTTCGCACCGGCGTCGTCGGAAAATGCCTCCCCGCGATTAGATCGATGCGTCGGGTTACTCCATCAGAGAAGGCGACACTGATGCGCCAGCCGGCCGCTATCCAGTCGCGGGTAGGATAGTCGGTGCCGATGGTCGCCCCGTCGAGGCGCTCTGGCACCTGTCCCGCATGCTCACGTAACGTTGTTTCAAGGCGGAGCGCCGCCTGTCGCCAACTAAGCGGGAGGCCTTTTTCAGGCATGGCGACCGCCGCCGGCGCTGCTAATCGAGCTCGCCGCCGCCGCTGTCGCGCCTAATAGTGCAGCCGAGCCGATGATCGCCGGAGCAGCCACCGATGCGCGCTGCTCCTGCTCCAGACGTTCACTGAAAAACGTTGTTGCGAAAACCTTGTCCCAGCACTTGAGCGCTTTCTCGCGCGTGCAGTCAACGTCAAATAGCGGTGCTAGCGTATTGATCGCGTCCGTCAGCTTCTCTCGGAAGCATCGCGCCTTTGCGTCATCGGACCCGCTGGTAATGGTATCGCCCGGTGTCACCGGGTGAGCGACGATAAGGTTCCAGTTCAGCCGATCACGGATGGCAACCATAGTGTCGTAGAGCGCGCGGTCCTCCCGGTCATTCACGCAAAATTTTTCGGTTGTCAGGACTGAGATGGCAAAGCCGCTGAGGATCGAGCCGCGCCAGCTGTAGCGGTTGCGGGCATATTTCTTCAGATCGCGATTGATGCGACGGAGTTGTATGCCGTCGGCCGATGCGGCGCGCTGGTCCTCATACCACTTCGATACATCGCGCGCATCGGACCTCTTCCAGCCACTGCTTGCCGCCAGCTCGTAATGCACTTCTTCGCCGAAAATGTTTTCGGTGATCACGCGACGATAGACCGGGAGGTCGACGTGGTAGCCCTTCTCATAGAAGACACGCACACAGTTCGACCGCACCTCAGGCGCACGCTTGAACTTACCGTCGTCGACGGCGTCGCGCACCATCCAGCGCGCCTGGAGAGACGTCATCTCGGCCCCACGGTCGCCGACCAGTTCCTTCTTGTGGAAGTAGACCCCATCATCAATGTCATAGTCGTAGTCTGGGTCGCGGCACATCGTCTTCATGGCGTAACTGCCCTGTTTGACGAACTCGATCGGCTTAGGCTTGCCGGCCTTATCCAGGCCGTTCCGTAGCCGCGTCCGGTTGGAGTTGCGACGGTCGCGCATTGCATCCTGCTCGCTCTTCGGCAGGGTTACATCCTGGTCATGGTACGCACGAACGTCTTTCGCACAATTGAACATCACCTATCCTTTCTGATTTTGGGTGGCGGGGCGGCTCCAAACGGCGCCGGTGGCCGGCATAGCCGGCAGGTCGTGCATCAAGCGCTTGATCATACGGCCATCCTCGCTGTTTGGATCGTCGCAGGCGCTCTTGGTCAGGTCGGCGTCAGTGTGGGCTTGACCAACCAGTCGATCCATCGCCTGGGGCCGCGTGTCGTCAAGGGCGAGATACGGCATCATGCTTGCCGGCACAGGCTTATTGGGGAAGCGCACACGCCGGATCGAGCGGCCGCAGTTGCTGATCGCGTTGGTCAGAAGCCGCGCCATGTGGTCGAAGGCAAACTCCTGCGCCGAGATGCTGAGCGGCGCCACATCGGCACCAAATGACCAGTCAAGCATGGATCGGTGTGCGCTTTCGGCATCGAGGTGGTCGCCTTCGGGCCGCGGGCAGGTTCCGAGCGAATAGATTTCGATCGGACGTTCGGGTGGCGCCACTGTCAGCGCATCGACGAGGCCGACCATGATCGGATTATTGGCCCACAGGCCCCCGTCGGCAAACACCTGCTTAGGTCCGCCCGGTGAGTTCGGATCATCGATTGCGGCAAGAGAGCGATAGATTGGCGCGGCGCTCGTCGCCATGCAGACGTCCACCAGCGGATAATGATCGTCACGTACCCCGCTTTTGGGAGTCTTCTTAAACACCCAGGCACGATGCTCGCTCATCAGTACCGTCGGGACCGCAAGTGAGATGCCACGGCCTTCGAACACATCGATCATGGTGATGTCGTCGAGCACGCTTCGCAGAGCCTCACGGAGCGCCTTGTCTCCTTCGCGGACGAAGCGGCTGCCTTGGCTCGCACGGTAGATCGCGCTGCGTTTACCCGCGATCCGATGCGGGAAGATTTTGGGGCCATGATCGCGATAAAGCGCGACCACTTCTGTCATCGGCCGCCCAACAGCCAACGCACAGCCGACGATCGCGCCGGTGCTAGTCCCGGTTATCAAATCGAAGCCGCGGCCTAAGTCGAGGGCCAAATCGCCCCGAATGCGCGCAAATTGGTCAGTCAGGCGGGAGAGAAACGCTGCGGTATAGACGCCCCGCATCCCTCCGCCGTCTAGGCTGAGCACTCGATATGGCCGCTCAGCCCCCTGATCTTGCACACCTTCCAGCATATGCGTGAAGTCTCCGCGTTGAAAACCTAGTTGCCTCGTCCGGCCTCTTCAGCCCTTCGGCGGGAAGGGGTCGTTGCCGTAAGAATTGGTATCCCTGATCCGGCCGTCCGGACGGTGGATTATGACTTCGCCCCGCTCGCGAACGGCCGTGCCGCGCGCGGCCTGCGTCGCGTTAGCCTGAGTGCTGTGGGTCGAACCGACCCGATCGGCGCCTTCGCGACGCGTCGCCCAGCCCGAACCATGGGGCACTACGTGGATCCGTTTCGACATCTCGATTTCTCCGACTCAGCATGGGCACCACGCCCGAGCCGGAAGGATTCCTTAAGCAAACCTACGTGTCAACCAATAAGCACAGGCCAAGGTTTGCAATAAGCACACTATGTTTGTGATATTGACATCGGGGAGAACGAAGTGCAAACGTGGGCTATGGCAGGCGAAGCACTCTATAAGACTTTTGGCAGCGCGGTTTCGACCCGCAGAAAGGCGCTGAATCTCACGCAGGCGGAACTGGCGGGTAGAGTGAGCATGTCGCGCGCTTCAATTGCCAACATCGAGAGTGGTCGGCAGAACATCCTTTTGCATCACGTTTACGCGCTTGCTGCCGCACTTGATTTTACTAAGGTCGCAGAGTTGCTACCGCCGATGCCGCAAAAGCCTTTAGAGGGAGGGCTGAAGATGATGCTTTCCAATCAAGCGCTGTCAAAGCAAACTCTGTCGCAAGATGCTGAAGCGCAAGTCGCCAACCTGATCACAACTGCGTTGCAGCCCCGACGCGGTAAGGCCTGATTATGGCCGATGTCGATCCCGAGCGCGCGCGCGCATCTGCGCGATCAATTCTGCGGGAGTATGGTGTATCGGCGCCACCGGTCCCGGTTGAACGGATAATCAAGTCTCGTAAAATAGTCCTTCAATATGCACCGCTCGATGAGGATCTCTCGGGCATGGCATATATCAAGGATGGCGTAGGCATTATCGGCGTGAATGCGCTGCATCATCCAAACCGACAGCGATTCTCCGCTGCCCACGAACTGGCCCATCACATGCTCCATGCTTCTGAGATCAGCGAAGCTGTACATGTCGACAAAGGGATCCGCGTCTTATTCCGCAACGATGTTTCGGCTCTTGGGACCGAGCCGATGGAAATCGAGGCCAACGCCTTCGCTTCGGAGCTTTTGATCCCCGGCGATCTCCTCGCCGCTGCGTTAGAGGGGGGAGGAGTAGACCTCGAGGACGAGGCAGCGATCGAGGCGTTAGCGCGTCGGTTCAGAGTAAGCCCGACCGCCATGCGCTTTCGTCTGACTCGTTGGTAGGGCGGTAATGAGCTTCGTCTTCTTCGATACTGAGACGACGGGACTCAAGCGCGGATTCGATCAAATTCTTCACTTCGCGGCGGTTCGCACCGACTCGAGCTTGAACGAAGTGGCGCGGTTCGAAGTACGCTCGCGACTACAGCCACATGTGCTTCCCCATCCCTCGGCACTGCGCACCAATGGGATAGCTATCGAACGGCTAACCGACTCCAGCCTGCCGTCACATTACGCGATGATAGGAGAAATTCAGCGGATCCTATTGTCTTGGAGTCCGGCCGTCTTCGTCGGGTTCAACTCAATCCGATTCGACGAAGAGATGCTGCGTAACGCGCTCTTCCAAAGCCTGTATCCGGCCTATTTGACGAGTAGCCATCGAAACTGCCGGGCTGACGCGCTCAGTTTGATGATGGCCGCAGATGCCGTGTCGCCCGCGCAGATTGTCGTGCCGGTCGGTGAGGAGGGACGAAAGACGTTTCGTTTGCAGCAGCTGGCGACGGCGAATTGCATCGGTCATGCCCGCGCACACGATGCCATGTCGGACACGCTTGCGACGGTCGGGCTATGTCGACTGGTCCATCAGCGGTCTCCGGAGCTGTGGCAACGGTTTGTCCGCTTCTCAAACAAGGCTACCGTTTCGGATTTTGTCGATGCCGAAGACGGCTTCGTGCTGACAGAGTTCTTTGGCGGGCAAGCCTGTCATGCGCCTGTCGTCTATATCGGTGTCGATCCCGATCAAACAAACGGCCGTCTGTGTCTCAGCCTCAATTACGATGTCGGCCAGCTTGCAGGGATGAGTGATGTCGAACTGCAGGCCCATTTGGCGCAGAAGCCCAGTCCAATCCGTCGCTTCAGGGTCAACTCAGCCCCCACGCTGACCGCGTTCTTCGACGCTCCCGAACATATGCTGGATGGCAGTTCGATAGACCGGCTCGAAGAACAGGCCCATCGCGTAAAGGCGGACGCGCATTTATGTGCGCGGCTTGTCGCCGCTTACATCGCTGCCCGTGAACCATATCCACTTTCGCCTCATCTCGAAGAGCGAATTTATAATGGCTTCCCCGGGCCAGAGGATGAAAGGCGCATGAACGCCTTTCATAGAACCCCATGGCCGGATCGTCTCAGTATCGCGCAAGGCTTGCAAGACGAGCGCATTCGGTGGTTTGCATTGCGCCTTATATATTCCGAAGCCCGCGGTGTTCTTCCCGCAACGATGAGGACCGAGATCGAGCATCGCTTAGCGAATCAAATGGCTGGAGACGGGTCTGGCTGCCTCACATACGAGCTAGCATTGGCCGAAACTGACAAGCTGATCTGGGAAGGCGCAGACCACGACGGTCTTCTCTCTCGCTACCGCGTCTACTTGCAGGATCGTAGTGCACGGGCTGCTGCCTTCAGGGCGCAGATAGTCGTTTGAAATGCATTCATATCACGCTTTGTACTTACCGCGAGCATGGCGAGGTCGAGCGCCGTCAGCAAAATCTATCTCAACGTACGCTATTTGGCTTTCTGCGCCCTAAAGCCCCCTCTTAGGTGGCCAGTCTGTGGTGTCCAGAATGCGACAGCGGACCGTCTGCAGCTGAGGATCGAAAAGCGGCGGCCGAATGACAATTAAGGGTCGGTTGCGATGGGCAAGGCTTGGGACTTTCCTACCGTCCAGAGCGATCGGTCGAACGGCAGCTCTGACCGAAAGCGGGAATTCAGCTGTCGCCTGATCGGCATTGCAGAATGACATGAAGTGGGCCGTTAGCGGTCCGGCAGCTTTCGGCCGCTGGCGTTGAAGCGCGCACCATCGGAGTTCGCTTCCCTCTTGGGCTACAGAAGGAGGGGCATGACCATGCCCGTGCTGGCGATCCGATTGAGTTAACCGCGGTGTCGCAGCGCCTCCACGATCACGCTGAAGGCCGGCGATGAATGGCGACGGCTCGGATAGTAGAGGTGATAGCCGGGAAACGGCTCGCACCAATCTTCTAGCACGCGGATGAGGCGCCCTGCGGCGACATGCTCCAGTATCTGGTCTTCGGGCATATAGGCCAGGCCGAGGCCATCGAGTACCGAGGCCAGCCGCACGGCCGCGTTGTTGACGACGAGCTGTCCATCGACCCGTACGCGGATTTCGCGCCCGCCTTGGTCGAACTCCCAGACATAGACGCCGCCATAGGTGGGCAGGCGGATGTTGATGCAATTGTGCCCAGTGAGATCCTGGGGGATTTCCGGTTGCGGGTGCGTCTCGAAATATTCAGGCGTCGCGACAACTGCCATCCGCATGTCGGGACCGATGCGGACCGCGATCATGTCCTTGGCGACCTGTTCGCCAAGCCGCACGCCGGCGTCGAAACCCTCGGCAACGATGTCCACCAGCCCGTAATCGACGACGAGCTCGACCTTGATGTCGGGATAGTCCGGCAGGATATGCTGGAGCGCGGGCTGCAGAACGGAAATCGCCGGGTGCTCGCCCGCGGTGATGCGGATGGTACCGGCCGGTTTGTCGCGCAGCGCGCTCAAGGCGCCGAGCTCCTGCTCGATCTCTTCGAAGCGCGGGGCAAGGGTCGCGAGCAGCCGCTGACCGGCTTCGGTTGCAGAAACGCTCCGCGTACTGCGAGTGAGCAGACGCACCCCCAGCCTGGCTTCAAGACTTTTGACCGTCTGGCTGAGCGCCGACTGCGAAACGCCGAGCTTCGCGGCGGCACGCGTGAAGCTCCGCGCCTGCGCCACGGCGACGAACGCCGCCAGATTGTTGAAATTCTCGCTCGACATTCAGAAGCCCACCTAATCACGACATGCCGATTATAGCGGGTAATCGATCGCTCATACGAGGACTATCTATCTCTGTGAGAAGTGCAGGCCGGCCGATACCGCCTGCGGCGCCCAGCCGGAGGACGACATGAACACCAAAGCTCGGAACCAGCCGACGAGCATCGGGCGACGTCAGCTTCTGACCGCAGGCGGCGTGCTCGCCGCCGGAACGGTGCTGCCATCGGCACGTGCCCAGACCCCGCGACCCGCCGAGTCGGTCGCCAGCGATCAGCGTCAGCTCGGCACGCTGGAGGTGTCGAGCCTCGGTCTCGGCGTGCAGAATATGAGCCGGACCTACCAGACCACGATCCCAAACCGGCCGGAGATGATCCGCATCATTCGCGCCGCGTACGATCGCAGCATCACCTTTTTCGATTCCGCCGAAGCCTATGGGCCCTTCGAGGTCGAACGAATCCTCGGCGAGGCCGCACAGCCGTTCCGCGACGAGGTCGTGCTCGCGACCAAGTTTGGCTGGAATATCGATCCCCAAACCGGCCGGCGCTTGCCCGGCCTCAACAGCCGGCCCGACCATATCCGCACAGTGGTCGATGCGATGCTCAAGCGGCTGCGCACCGACCGGATCGATTTGCTCTACCAGCACCGCGTCGATCCGACCGTGCCGATCGAGGACGTCGCGGGTGTTATCAAGGACCTCAGGGCGCAGGGCAAAGTCCTCAACTGGGGTCTGTGCGAGATGGGATTGAACACGCTTCGCCGCGCGCATGCCGAATTGCCGGTCGCTGCCGTGCAGTGCGAATATTCGATGCTGTGGCGCGGCCCGGAGCATGAAGTGCTGCCCTTGTGCGAGCAGCTCGGTATCGGCTTCGTGCCCTGGAGCCCCCTCGGAGTCGGTTTCCTCACCGGTGCGATCGATCTCCAGACTAATTATGCGGACGGCGACATCCGCAAGGGCGAGACCCGCTTCGCGAAGGACAATCTGCCTGCCAATCTCGCGCTGGTGACGCTTCTCAATAGCTGGGCGGCGCGCAAGCAATCGCCCCCCGCGCAGATCGCGCTCGCCTGGCTCCTGGCCCAGAAGCCGTGGATCGTGCCGATCCCGGGCACGACCCAGATGGCGCATATGGTCGAGAATAGCGGCGCGATGACGGTGCGCTTCTCGCCCGGCGAGACGGCGGAACTCAACGCCGCAGTCCGTGCGATCGTGGTCAAGGGCGAGCGCCTGCCGCCGGCGGTGCAGGCCTTCTCCGGCGTCGAAGCGCCGCCGAGGGGGTCATGAGCGACGTCTCCCGTCGAACCTTGCTCGCCAGCCCCGCGATCCTGGCCTTCGCGAGCACCGCGGCCTGCGCGCAGGACGGTGCTACGACGATGAAGAGCACGAAGACGCTGGTCGCCTATTTGACCCGCTCGGGCAACACGCGGGTGATTGCCGAAACGCTGCATCGCCAGCTTGGCGCTGCGCTGTTCGAGATTCGCCCGCTTAAACCCTATCCGGCCGACTATGAGGCGCATGTCGCGCAGGCTGCCCGCGAGCGCGACAGCGGCTTCGAGCCGCCGCTCGCCGCCCGGGTCGAAGCGATCGCCGTATATGACGAGATTTTCCTCGGGCTTCCGATTTGGGGCGAGACCGCCCCGCTGCCGATCCGGACTTTCCTCAAGGCGCACGACCTGCGCGGCAAGACGCTTCGGCCCTTCATCACCCATGGCGGCTATGGCGTGGGCAGTGCGACCGCTGTCCTTGCGGGTCATGCGCCCGGCGCGAAGATAGAAGCACCGTTCGTGATGGAGTGCGACCAGGAGCGCCGCACGCTCAACCGGATCAAGACCTGGCTCGGCCAGTTACAAGGACGATGACAATGAAGACGCGTATTTTGGGCAATGGCCTTGAGGTTTCGGCGCTCGGCCTTGGCTGCATGGGAATGAGCGCGGCTTATGGCCCGGCGGCCGACACCGGCGAGATGATCGCGCTGATGCGATCCGCGTACGAGGACCGCGTGACCTTTTTCGATACGGCGGAAGCCTATGGGCCCTTCGTCAATGAGGAACTGGTCGGCGAGGCACTGCAGCCGATCCGCGACCGGGTAGTGATCGCCACAAAGTTCGGGTTCGACATCGATCCGGCGACTGGCGCGCGAAGCGGCGGCACCAACAGCAAGCCTGAGCATATCAGAGCGGTCGCCGAGGCCGCGCTCAGGCGGCTACGCACCGATCGCATCGATCTCTTCTACCAGCATCGCGTCGACCCGGCCGTACCGATCGAGGATGTCGCCGGGGCGGTCAAAGACTTGATTGCCGAAGGCAAGGTCAAGCATTTCGGGCTGTCCGAGGCGGGGGTGAACACGATCCGCCGCGCGCATGCGGTGCAGCCCGTCACCGCGGTGCAGAGTGAATATTCGCTGTTCTGGCGCGGGCCGGAGGCCGAACTGCTGCCGGCGCTCGAGGAACTCGGCATCGGCTTCGTACCATTCAGCCCGCTGGGCGCCGGCTTTCTGACCGGCAAGATCGACGAAAGCACGACCTTCGCCGCGGACGACTTCCGCAACGCGGTGCCGCGCTTCAGCCCGGAAGCGCGCAAGGCCAATATGGCGCTGGTCGACCTGGTCCGCGCCGTCGCCGGTCGCAAGGGCGCGACGCCGGCGCAGGTGGCGCTCGGGTGGCTGCTAGCGCAGCATCCGTGGATCGTGCCGATTCCGGGCACGACCAAGCCGCACCGTCTGCGCGAGAATCTGGGCGCGGTAGCTCTCGAGCTGGATGCTGCCGATCTCGCCGAAATCGAAGCTGGCCTCGTGGGGGTCACCGTCGAGGGCGCCCGGCTCCCCGAAGCCGTGCTCAAGATGACGGGGCTCTGAGGAGAATGACCATGAATCGCGCGCCATCGGACGTGATCGTTGTCGTCGGGGCCGGGTCGATCGGCCAGGCGATCGCCCGGCGGGTCAGCGCGGGCAAACATGTACTGCTGGCGGATCTGCGCATCGAGGCGGCCGATGCGGCCGCCAAGGTCCTGGAGGACGCCGGCTTCGTCACCAGCACGATCGCAGTGGACATTTCCTCGCGAACCTCGGTCGAAGCGCTTGTCGCCGCTGCCACCGCGATCGGCGACATCACGGGGTTGATCCATGCGGCGGGCGTGTCGCCCTCGCAGGCCCCGCCCGCGACGATCCTCCATGTGGATCTCTACGGCACCGCTTTGCTCCTCGAGCTGTTCGGCGAAGTGATCGCGGCTGGCGGGTCGGGCGTGGTGATCGCCTCACAATCCGGGCATCGGCTGGGCGCGCTGACCGTCGAGGAAGACAGGCTGCTCGCGACCACCCCAACTGAAGAGTTACTGGCGCTGCCGATGCTCCAGGCAGTCACTGATCCGCTCAACGCCTATCAGCTCGCCAAGCGTGGCAATTCGCTGCGCGTGAAGGCCGAAGCGGTGCGCTGGACGAAGCGCGGCGCACGGATCAATACGATCAGCCCGGGGATCATCATGACCCCGCTCGCCAGGGACGAACTGTCGGGACCGCGCGGCGAGGGCTATCGCCGGATGATCGAGTTTTCGCCCGCCGGCCGCGTGGGGACGCCCGACGAGGTGGGAACAGTCGGCGCCCTCCTCATGGGGCCGAACGGCGCGTTTATCACCGGCAGCGACTTCCTGATGGACGGCGGAGTCACCGCCGCCTGGTTCTACGGCGATCTGGCTCCGCGCTCGGCAACCCAGGCAGGATGACGCCGAAATGGTAACGCAACGCCTGGCGGCCGGTTTGGCCATCGCTCTCACTGCAACCGCCGCCCCAGGTGCGACGGCGCAAGCCCAACCCAATAACGGAGCTGCTTCCATGGACATCATCCGCAAAGCTGACCTCAAGAAGACCGAAGGTCCGGCAGAATATTTCACTGGAAAGGTCACCGTCACGGGCCAGTTCCAGCGCGAGGCGCCCTCGCGGGTCGGCGGCGCCATCGTGCATTTCGAACCCGGCGCGCGCTCCGCCTGGCACAAGCATCCGCTCGGCCAGACGCTGATCGTGACTGAAGGCGTCGGCCTGACCCAGGTCGAAGACGGCCCGACCTTGCTCTTTCGTGCCGGCGATCAGCTCTGGTGTCCGGCCGATCGCAAGCATTGGCACGGCGCGACGCCGACCAGCGGCATGACCCATATCGCCATCCAGGAAGCCAAGGACGGCTCGCCCGTGACTTGGCTCGAGCATGTCAGCGACGAAGAGTACCAAGCCGCTAGCCAATCGGCAGACGCCGGCTGACGATTTTTCCGAAGCGAGCGTTATCTTCCATGAGTGACGCTAGGGCAGTGAGCCGCGTTTCTTGCGTGCCACCAACTGGTGGAATGAGCGGGAGCTTTTGGGACCACGATCCAGTAGACCGGATGTCCGATCTCAGCACGCATTACTGCCGGCCGATTCAAGGAACCTTGGAATGGCGGGTTTCGGCAAGAGCAGCCGCTCTGGCGGAGAATCGGAACGGCTTGAGTTGGTCGGTTGTGAAGGGCAAGGCCTTGGACGTTGCCGCAATTCTCGGGCGGCGTGGACAAGGCGGCTTCCAGCAGACAGGTCGTTCGCGATACCGAGCGGCTGCGCTCAGGAGCCGCTCCGCAATGCCGCGATCAGCGCGACCAAAGCCGGCGGGCTTTGTCGCCGGCTCGGATGATAGAGGTAATAGCCAGGCAGCAAGGGGCACCAGTCCTGTAGTACCCGGACCAGCCTGCCGGCCTGGATGTCGTGTTCGGCATCATCATCGTAGAGATAGGCCATTCCCATACCGGCGATCGCGGATGCCCGCATCAGATCTGTATCGTTGAAAACCAACGATCCTCGGACCCGCACATCCAGCGGACGGCCATCCTCCTCGAACTCCCAGGCATAAAGGCCGCCTGTTTTGACCAGACGGTACGCGATGCAATCATGGCGGCCGAGATCGTGGGGGCTTTCGGGTGGTGGATTGGCTGCGAAGTAGGCGGGGGAGCCGACGACCGCACGGCGCCTGTCCGGTCCGATCCGGACGGCAATCATGTCCTTCTCGATAATGTTACCGAACCGAATGCCGGCATCGAAGCGGTTGGCAACGATATCGGTCAGGTTATCATCGACAATCATCTCGACGGTGACGTTCGGATGGGAAGCCAGGAAGGCCGGCAGTACCGGCAGGATGACCGCAGTAATGGCGTTCTTGGTCGCGGTGATGCGAAGCGGTCCGGACGCAGCGGCGCCGAACGCGCCAACCTGCGCCAGACCTGACGCAATGTCCTCCAGCGCCGGGCGTAGCGAGCGAAGCAGCATTTCGCCTGCCTCCGTTGTCGATACCGCCGGGTCGTGCGTGCGAGCAATCGCACCTTCAGCCGCTCTTCCAGCCCTCGCATCGCATGGCTCAGAGCAGATTGCGACATGCCGAGCGTCGATGCTGCACGCGTGAAACTGCCTTCGCGCGCAACCACTTCGAACGCGGCAAGATCATTCAGTTCGCTACGTCGCATATATGCAAATCTCACATAAACCTAAGCGACCATAGGCGGCTACTCACATAGGTCCAGCAGTCTATCTTGATGGGCAAGATGCTCGCGCCCGGGCAACGATCATGGACGGACCTTACGATGACGAATTCCTTGTTCGAACCGCTCGAGTTGAGCGTAGGCCTGAACCTCAAAAATCGCATCGTCATGGCCCCGATGACGACATGGTCAGCGAACGACGACGCCACAATCTCGGACGAGGAAGACAGTTATTACCGAGCCCGCGTCGGCGGTGTCGGTCTCGTCATTACGGGCTGCAGCCATGTGACCCCCAACGGGATCGGCTTCACCGACGAGTTCGCATCCTACGACGATCATTTTCTGCCCAGTCTGACCCGTCTCGCCGATGCGGCCAAAAGCGGCGATGCCCCGGCAATCCTTCAAATTTTCCACGCCGGCAACAAGGCGTTGCCCTCCCTCGTGCCGGATGGCGATGTCGTGAGCGCAAGTGCCGGATTGATCGAGGCCGGCGCCTTTGTGGAGGGGGGCGCACCAGTCCGTGCGCTTTCGTCTGTCGAGATCGCAGATATCATCACGGCTTTCGGTGATGCGACGCGCAGGGCGATACTGGCAGGCTTCGACGGGATCGAGCTGCATGGCGCCCATGGTTTCCTGATCCAGAACTTCCTGTCGCCGCGCTCCAACCAGCGAACCGATGAGTGGGGCGGATCGCTGGAAAATCGCATGCGCTTCCCTCTCGCTGTCGTTGCCGAAGTCCGCCGGGTTATCAGCGCCGAAGCGGGACGACCGTTCGCGCTCGGCTATCGTATTTCTCCCGAAGAGCCAGGCGACGGCGGTCTGCGCATCGATGAGAGCTTCATCCTCGTCAATCGGCTCATCGATGCGGGCGTCGACTATGTTCATGCCTCGCTCGCAAGCCTGCTGAAGGATCGGCCGCTCGAAGATGCCGACGGCGTTACGATGGTAAAGCATCTCCTTGCACGCATCGACGGGCGGATTCCGCTCGTTGCAGCCGGGCAGGTACGGACGCCGGCACAGGCCGTGCAGGCTCGTATAATGGGCTTGCCGCTGGTCGCCGTCGGTCAGGCCCTCGTGATGAATCCCGATTGGGTGGATGCAGCCGAGGCGGAGGCCGACAGCTCGGTGACGACCACACTCGACCTGTCCCGCGCGGCCGAGCTTGCGATCCCGGCCAAGCTGCAGGCCGTCATCGCGAACATGCCCGGATGGTTTGCGCTGTCCGATGAACGGCCGCTTGCGCCGGCGGCATCCTGAGCCCGCCCGGCGGTCACACACGGAGACACGATCATGGTTCACAACCAGACATCCGGGACGCCTGCGTCGCGCGCCGACATCACGCTCTCCTTTGCCGAAACAGTGCGGGCTCGGCGATCCTTTCGGGCATTCAAGCCGGAGCCGGTCGCAGACGATCTCATCCGCGAGCTTCTTCTGGATGCCCAGCAGGCCCCGTCCAACTGCAACACGCAGCCGTGGAACATGCACGTTGTCAGTGGCCCCAAGCGGAACGAACTGTCGTGCGCGCTGCACGCTGCCGACGACGCCCGCCGCCTGACGCCCGATTTCTCCTGGGATGAAGGCGGGTTTCATGGGCGTTATGATGAGCGTCGGCGTGAACAGGGTGCGATCTACTACCGCAATCTCGGGGTGAGGCGGGATGATCACGAGGCACGCGCCCGCGCGGCTTCGGTCAACTTCTCGTTCTTCGGCGCCCCGCATGTCGCCCTGCTGTTCATGCCTCTTGTTGGCGATGGTGTCCGTGTCGCGGGCGATCTCGGCATGTACGGTCAAACCTTCCTGCTCGCGCTCGCATCCCGCAAACTGGGCGGCGTGCCGCAGACGGTGCTCGGGCTTTACGCCCAGACAGTTCGCGATGTCCTCGGCATCTGCGACGACTTCAAGCTCCTCTACGGCATCTCGTTCGGATACCCCGACGAGAGCGCACCCGCCAACAGGGTTCGAATGGGTCGGGATGATCTGGGCCAGAGCGTCACCTTCCACACCTGATCGCCCCACCCGAGCGGCCCACCATCTGGTCAAGTGAACGAAATGGAATTCCCATGAGCCAGAATTTCGAACGCAGCGACGCACTCGCGACACGCGGCGATGAAGGAAGCGGGGATCGAGCCAGCGTGGACCGCCGCGGTTTTCTTGGCGCCGTTCTGATCGGTGCTGCCGTTCCCCTCGCGCCATCCTGGGCTGCCCCAACCAGCAGGCCCATCCCATCTCTCGCAACAGGACATCACCCCATGAAGACACGTAAACTCGGCACGCTCGAAGTCTCGGAACTCGGGTCGGGCTGCATGAACATGAGCGGCAACTATAACCCGCCCGCAGATGTCCCGCAGTGCATTCGCACGATCCGCACTGCAGCCGAGAACGGCGTGACCTTCTTCGACACCGCCGAGGTCTATGGTCCCTACATCAACGAGGAACTGGTCGGCCAGGCGCTGGAACCCATCCGGGATCAGGTGAAGATCGCGAGCAAGTTCGGTTTCGCGATCGACGGTACGATCGCGCTGAACAGCCGCCCAGAACATATCCGCACCGTTGTCGAGCAGTCGCTGAAGCGCCTGCGGACCGATCGCATCGATCTGTATTACCAGCATCGCATCGATCCGGCCGTGCCGGTCGAAGAGGTCGCGGGCGCCGTCAAGGATCTGATTGCCCAAGGGAAGGTGCTGCATTTCGGCCTCTCCGAAGCCAGCGCGGCATCGATCCGCCGCGCGCATGCCGTGCAACCGATCAGTGCGGTTCAGAGCGAATATTCCCTGTGGACGCGCAACGTCGAACTGAACGGCGTGCTCGACACCTGCAAGGAACTGGGTATCGGCTTCGTGCCTTGGGCACCGGTGGGCGAAGGCTTCCTCACGGGAAAGTACGACACCACGACGCAATATGTAGAAGCCGATTTCCGTGGCGGTTTCCCGCGCTTTTCGAAGCAGTTCATGGCGCTGAACATGCCGATCATCGAGTGGCTCAAGAGCTATGCACAGACGAAGGGCGCGACGCCTTCGCAGATCGCGCTCGCCTGGCTGCTTGCGAAGGGACCCAACATTGTTCCCATCCCTGGCACCCGCAAGGAGGCCCACCTCCTCGAAAATCTGGGTGCGGCGAAGCTGAACCTGACCGACGCTGATGTGCAGGCCATCGACACCTCGCTCTCCAGGTTCCCCGTTTACGGCGACCGGATGGGCGAGGCTCATATAAGCCAGATCGACTACACCGTCTGATCCTGTGGCACGGACTAGCGCGCTCGGCACCCATCCGAACAGGAATGAAATCGTGAACCCAACCTATGACTTTACAGGCAAGGTCGCTCTTGTCACTGGTGCCAGCGCGGGCATCGGCCTCGCCGCCGCCAAAGGGTTCGCCGAAGCCGGCGCGGCAGTCGTCCTCGCCGACATTGATGGCGATGCTGTCGCCGCGGTCGCGGGCAAGATGACGGCTGCTGGGCATGAGGCGATAGGGGTCACCTGCGATGTCTCCGACGATGCTCAGGTTGCGGCGCTGATCGCTCAGGCCGTTGCGACTTATGGTCGGCTCGATATGGCATTCAACAATGCCGGAATCGCGGGCCCCTCCGACACGTTCATTGACGAAACGTCCGACGCGTTCGATGCCGTCAACGCGGTGAACCTACGCGGGGTCTGGTCGTGCATGAGGCACGAGATCAGACAAATGGAAAAGCAGGGTGGCGGCGCGATCGTGAACTGCTCGTCGCTGGGGGGCCTTGTCGGGCAGGCAGGACGAGCGGCCTATCACGGCACCAAGCATGGTGTCCTTGGCCTGACGAAGAGCGTCGGGGTGGAATATGCCTCCAAAGGCATTCAGGTGAACGCAGTTTGCCCAGGCGTTGTCGATACCCCCATGCTGGGATCCCTCAAAGAAACGTCACCTGAAGCGATGGAGCAGGTCCTCCACGACCAACCAATCGGCCGCCTTGGTCGACCTGAGGAAATCGCCGCTGCAGTCCTTTGGCTTTGCAGTCCTGCTGCCAGTTTCGTCGCGGGCGCTGCGTTGCCTGTCGATGGTGGATTTGTAGCTCACTGAGGCCGTGTCATCAGCCGAACTGCAGGTTCTGGTCAAACCTGCCGTTCAACCGCAAATCGGGAACGTCTTAAGCTGGTCGACACTTGCCGGGATACCGGACCTTCCGCACCCGGGATCAGGATTTGACCCCTGAGCGGCCGGAAAGGGTCGATAGTGTTGAAGAAGTCGATCTTCGCTAGGTGCTGGGATCGAAGCGGGAATGGTCTGAATGACGTTTTGGCCTTCAACCCGTTGCTGGTTGAGCCTTCATCGGCAGAAGCTTTGCCATCTTGCGGAGGTTCTGAGCGGTAGCGGCGAGGAGGAACTCGTCTTTTGCTCCATTTGGTCCACGCAGGCGCAACCGGTCCAGCTTCAGTATGCGCTTGAGATGCGCGAACAGCATCTCGACCTTCTTTCGTTCCCGGCGTGAAGTACATGGGCTTCGGTCAGCGCCAGATCGCGGGCCAGGTCGCGAGCGTCTTCATGGACTGAACGCAGGATTTTGCGGACGGGCTGGCCCGGGCAGCAGTCCGGCTTGAGCGCGCAAGCGTCACAATCGGCTTTGGACGCGCGATATCGCATGAAGCCATCCTGATCGACGCCGGAGCGCGCTGTTGCGAAGTTGCGATGCTACCGCTTCAGATCCTTTTCCCCCGGGCAGACATAGACATCGCGCTTATGCTCGAAGCGGAAGGCGGATCGCTGGAAGCTGCCGGTGCGCCTGTTGCTATGATCAAAGACCGGGATATGCGGCTCTATCCCTTTCTCGTGCACCAGCCATGCTAGGTTTTCTGCAGAGCCATAGGCGGTGTCCGCCGCCAGTCGCGCAGGCCAGACTTCGAACCGGTCCTGGACGCGATCGATCATCCGCCTTGCCGCAGTCAACTCAGCCTGACGCACCGCCGTGCTCGCTTCCACATCCATGATGACGGCATTCTTCAGGTCGATCAGATAATTGGTGCAGTAGGCGAAGAACGCCTGACCGCCCTTGGCGCTGGTCCAGCGCGCGGCAGGATCGGCAGGCGACAAGAACTTCGGAACGACAGGCGTCGCGGCACCAAAGCCGCAGCAGATCGAGTAGTTGCGGCGAGAGCATCGCACCCACGGTCCTTGCGTCCTTTGCCCTCCTCGATGCGGATCAGCATGCGCTTGCTGTCGATGTCGTCGGCTTTGAGGTGCGCGACCTCCGCCACCCGCAATCCGGCGCCGTACGCGACCCCCAGCGCCGCTCGGTACTTGATGCCCGGCGCCGCCTCGAGCAGCCAAGCCACCTCCTCGACACTCAGCACGTCGGGCAACTTGCGGGGACGAGGCGCCAGGACCAGCTTGCGCGACCGGTCGGGCCGGTCGAGCGTCACTTCAAACAGGAAGCGCAGCGCCAATACTGTGGCAACGATGACGCCCCCCCGACACCGTGTTCGCGCTGGTGAAGCTGGAAGCGCAGCACGTCCTCGGGAGTCGCGGTCTCCGGCGAGCGTCGCAGGAAAGCCGCAAAGGCGTGAACGTGGCGAACATAGTCGTGCTGGGTAAGCGACCGCATTGAGCGCATCGCCATGTCGTCGAGCATGCGCTGACGCAGCTGGATAACAGGTGTTTCGGTAGAGTCGCCATGAGGAGTTCCTTTCGTTGAAGGAACTCCATCGTCTGCCCCAGCTGCCGCAGGGTCAAACCTCAGCGCCGCTGGGCTACCTCACCGCCACTGCCGCGCAGCGGCTTCGTGCATTGGGCCATAGGTCGTAAGTGCGGTGGCAAAGGACTCGGCGTTTTGAAGCGGGACCTGCCACCGTAAAATTTCGAATGTTAAAGCAACAAATAAACTGTTGCCGACAGGTTCAGTGCATCATTGTAATCCCCTATAAGTGAGGGGTTGTGAATATATGACACCGCTGGGGTGAGAATGACTCCAGGAGCCAGATGGGTCGCATAGCTGACCGTACCAGACGCCTGCGACCCGTTGGCAACGAACCCCCGTGCTAGATTAGCCTGTCGGGCGTCAGGACTGAACTTGATATAGCCGACCCGCACGGTCACGGTATCGTCAGGGCGACTTCTCAGCAGACCGATCTCGTAGGCGCGCAGTTCGTAGCTCTGTGTATAGGACAGAACCTCCTTGCTGCCCCAGAAGGCGCTGGCGCCGACATACAGGCCATGCGACGGCTTGGACCGGTCCTTCTGCTCGATTTGAACATCGCCCGCCACATACGCGGATTGCACCGACTTCGTGCCGCGCCCGTCGAACCGGACGTAGTCGGAGTCGTTGTAGATGCCTCCCGCTCTCAGCCAGATCTGCCGAGATGTTGCCGTCGCTGCCCGGCGGATACCGAACTCCGCGATCGTCAGCGGGCCTGCGCCCTTCATCGTGAGATCGAGCCCGATCCCGTTGTGCGTGACCTCGTAGGGCTGGCCGAATGGGCTCATGCTGCGCTGGACGCCGACTTTGACATAGGCGCCGTGCTTCATGTTGAAGGTGAAGTTCGCGGCCGGTGTGGACGACGGATCGGCGCTGAGCCCTGCCTGGATCGGGATAAGTCCGGACACGCCGGCGGATAGAACCGGACTTCCCCCTGGAAACAGCCCGACGAACTCGTAGTAGTTGGGAATGAGTCCGAGCTTGATTTCGAACCGCTTGTTGTCGAAGCTTTGATAATAGCTCAGATTGCGAAAGGTGACCGTGCTCGGACCGTTCGGTCTGAATGTGGTGATGAGATAATTGCCCCCCACGGTGATGCGTGAGTTCGGCAGACCTATCGATTGCAGACCGAAGGTAGCGATCAGATTGAAGGTATGGGTCTGAATCGTCGGACGCTGCCCGTTGTAGCGCTGTGGATCGCGAGGCTGGCCGGTATCGAGCGGGTTGTAGACCCCGACCGTACCGATCCTCGACTGGATGCCGATGTCGTGATCCGCCAGCCACGATCGGATGCCTCCGGCATCGCCCACGATCGTGTCGATGCTGCCCGGCCAGTTGGTGGTCGCGCCAAGCTCGCCCAGCGCGTCGAAACGCCTGAACTCTGCGGGGTCCCGACCCTGGCGGGGACTGCTCGGGACAGTACCAGCCGCAGGGCTTTGCGCCGTTTGAAGTACGGCGGCGGCAGCCGACTGCCCGTTGCCGGACGATGCGTCCGCGGCCTGATCGTTGGTCGCCGAGGCTGCTGCTTGCGCGCAGGCTACCGTCGGAGACGTGAGTGCGATCGCGCCAAGGGCGATCTTGACCAGTCTCCGCCTTCCCATGCCGGTGCGTTCCCTCGGCGCATGCGGCAGCCCTTCGGGCTTCGCCGAAGCCGCGGTGTCGTTGTGCGAAGGACAAAACTTGGGCGTGGCCAGAATCGATGGCATTTTAAATCCCCTCAGTGTTTAGACTGCGGCTCGGCCGCCTATGATGCCGCTCTGATTCAGTGTTGTTGACGTGCAGAGAAAGGCGCGGACGATCGGTCGGCCTCTTCTTCGAAGTCGGTGCCGCGGGTCTCGGGTATCAGGAGAAGCGCAAGTATCGCGACAGCGAACCCTGCGAAGCAGAAAATCCCCATTGCAGTTCCCAGTGAAAGGTGGGCCGCAACGGCGCCGACGAAGGTAACGACCAGGGCGCCGACGGCCTTTCCGAAGTTGTAGGAGAAGCCCATGCAGGTGGCTCGGTAGCGGGTCGGGAAGAGCTCGCTGAGAAGAGGGCCGACAGCCGCGAACATTCCATTGACCGTGAAGCCGATGGGAAAGCCGAGCGCCAGCAGTACCCAGGCGTCGGTCACGACGAGCGTGTAGAGCAGCGTGACGACCATGGCGCAGACGCTCAGCAGGATCAGCGAGATCCGCCGTCCGATAAGGTCCGACAGATAAGACGTCGTTACGAATCCGACGAAGGCTCCCGCGCTGATCAGTAGCGTCGCGGCGATGACGGAGCCTGGTGCAAGTCCCCGCGACTGTACCAGAAGCGTGGGAACCCAGGACACGAACGCGTAGCTGCTCGACTGGAGACCGGCCACGACGATCGAGGACAGGATCGTCGAACGGATGATCTCGGGGCGAAACGCCGAGTAGATCGATGCCTTCTCCGAGCCGGTTGCGGCAACCCGTGCCCGTTCGAAGACGGGGGCCTCCTGGATATGGCGCCTGATGAAGAGGACGAGCCCGGCCGGAAGGATGCTCGACCAGAACACCACGCGCCACGCCAGATCCGCAGGCAGCGCGGCGACGATGAGCGTGGTTCCCGTCGCAGCGAGCGCCCAGCCGAGAGAGTAACCGCTCTGGACCAGTCCCATCGCCTTGCCGCGGTTTTCCGGTCTGATGACCTCCGCCATGAGTGCGGCCCCGACCGCCCATTCGCCACCGAAGCCGATCCCCTGGATGGTGCGGAGCGCTAGAAGTTGCGAATAGCTCTGGGCGAAGCCGGCCAGCACTCCGAATGCGGTAAACCAGATAATCGTGCCGATCAGGATCCTGACCCGACCGAAGCGATCGCTCAGGATGCCGGCGATCCATCCCCCA
>Ga0247734_1000382_pt1 | contig 39370 bp, 18 predicted proteins | sample UWRJL103311B2_FD_180933 | JGI IMG/M metagenome (GOLD analysis project Ga0247734, IMG submission 180933) | Plant litter microbial communities from Arlington Agricultural Research Station in Wisconsin, United States - UWRJ-L103-311B-2 | ecosystem: Environmental > Terrestrial > Plant litter >...
GGAAATGCTTGATATTCCAATAGGCCTGGTCAATGTAAGTTATGGCGGCTCTTCGGCACAGGCATGGATGTCTGCCAGTACGCTAAAAGAATTCCCCGAAATCAAGGTTCCGGCCGCGACTGATACGATCAAACTGGCAAGTAAAACGCCAACTACCTTATATAATGGTATGGTTCACCCTGTTGTGGGTTATGGCATCCGCGGCGCAATCTGGTACCAGGGAGAATCAAACTCCGAAGATCCAAAACTTTATGAAAAACTTTTCCCCGCAATGGTCAAAGAATGGCGCACAGAATGGGGCGGAAAGGATTTCCCGTTTTATTATGCCCAGATTGCCCCTTACAATTATAAACAGAAACCCGTAGATCTATTGTTTTCGGCTTACCTGCGTGATATCCAGCGCAAATCGGTTGCCATTATACCTAACTCTGCAATGGCCGTATTAATGGATATCGGTGAAGAAAAAAGTATCCATCCGGCCAATAAAGAAGCCGGAGGCAAAAGGCTGGCCCTGCTTGCTCTCGCCAATACCTATGGAATGAAAGGTTTTGGTGCTGAAAGTCCTGCATATCAATCTTTAACTATCGATGGAAATACGGCAGCGGTCAAATTTACCCATGCTGAAAATGGGCTTACCACCTTTGGTAAGGAACTTGACCAGTTTGAAGTGGCAGGGGCCGACCAGCATTTTTATCCTGCGAAGGCGGTGATAAAGGCAGAAACTGTACTGGTATCTGCTCCCGAAGTTACTACCCCGGTAGCAGTAAGGTATGCTTTTAGAGATTTTATCATTGGTGTGCTGTATGGTAATGATGGATTGCCCGTATCTTCATTCCGAACCGACAACTGGTAGTCCGGATTTTCCAGGATGATTGCTGTGTATAGGAGAATAATAATTGTAATTGCGGTCGTTTTGACCACGTGGCGTGCTTATGCACAAGATAAGCGGCAGGCAACTACAATTGATGACTACAATCCGGTATGGACTTCGCAAAGTACAAATGCAGGTGAATCTATGCCTTGCGGTGGAGGGGATATAGGTTTAAATGTATGGGTAGAAAAAGGTGAACTGCTTTTTTACATCGCCAGAAGCGGCACTTTTGATGAAAACAATGCAGTACTCAAATTGGGACGTGTGCGGGTAAAACTCAGTCCTAACCCATTTGAAGGAAAAATTTTTAAACAGGAGCTGGTTCTTAAAGACGGTTATGTGAAAGTTGAAGGTTCAAATGCTGATCTTTCTGCTTCAATAAAAATATGGGCCGATGTATTCCATCCGGTGGTACAACTGGAGATAAACAGCAACAAAAATATCAAAGCGAGCTTCAGCTATGAGAACTGGAGGTGGGCAGACAGGCCATTAACAGGGAAAGAGAACAATGCCAATTCATGGAAATGGGCGCCACAGGGCGAAGTAGAAACATTTAAAGACAGCATATCTTTCCAGGACAATCACATTCTCTTCTACCATCGTAACCAGAATTATACGGTATTTGATGCAACCGTTAAACAGCAGGGGCTTAATAGTATCAAACCTAAACTGTCTAATCCGTTAAAGGGACTTACTTTTGGGGGTGTAATGCAGGGTGAAAATTTAAAACCTTCTGGCAGCTCTACAGGAAAATACCTCAATACAGCATATCGTGGATGGCAGTTAAGCAGCGTTAAACCTGCCAGGAAACTGAAGATGCAGGTTGTTCTGCATACCGCACAAACCGACGACAGCAGCCAATGGCTGCAGCAGCTGAAAAAGAATTGTGCAGACTTTGATCGTCTGCATAAGGATGCCACCATAAAATCGAGGAAATGGTGGAACAATTTCTGGAACAAAAGTTTCATTTACATCAATAGCCCAAAAAGTGCAGCTGAGTGGAAAATCGCCAGGAACTACCAGCTGTTCAGATATATGCTGGGTTGTAATGCCTACGGTTCATCCCCCACAAAGTTTAACGGTGGATTGTTCAATATTGACCCCGTAACTATAGATTCAGCCTATACCTTTAGTCCCGATTTTCGAAATTGGGGCGGTGGCACACATACCGCGCAAAACCAGCGGCTGGTATATTGGCCAATGCTAAAGAGCGGCGATGCAAAAATGATGAAACCGCAGTTTGACTTTTACAAAAATGCGTTGAACAATGCTGAACAGCGGACCAGGTTTTATTGGAAACATAAAGGTGCATCATTTACCGAGCAACTCGAGAACTTCGGACTGCCGAATCCGGCAGAATATGGATGGAAACGTCCGGAAGGATATGATAAAGGCATGGAGTACAATGCCTGGCTGGAATATGAATGGGATACTGTCCTGGAATTTTGCCTGATGATGTTGGAGGCCGAACGGTACAATAGACAGAGTATCAAACAATATTTGCCATTGATAGAAAGTTCAGTCATATTTTTCGACGAACATTACCAATACCTGGCCAAACAAAGGGGAAGCAAAACTTTAGATGCTCAGGGGCATCTGGTGCTTTATCCAGGTTCGGGCGCTGAAACTTATAAGATGACCTACAATGCCAGTTCTACCATTGCAGGATTAAAAGCAGTATTAAGCAGGCTGCTGGAACTGCCAGATAGTTTGCTCTCTGCCGATAAAAAAATACAATGGAAACAGATGCTGGACCGCATCCCCCCTATTTCATTCAGGGAGTTTGGCGGTCATACTACAATTGCCCCCGCCTTACACTGGGAAAGGATAAACAACACGGAGAGCCCGCAATTGTATCCCATTTTTCCCTGGGGAATTTATGGCTTGGGTAAACCAGGACTGGATACAGCAATTAATACCTATAAATATGATTCCGATGTTTTGAAATTTAGAAGCCATATCGGATGGAAACAAGACGTAATATTTGCAGCGCGATTAGGATTGCGTGAAGAAGCAGAACGACTGATCTTATTAAAAATGAAAGATGCGGACAGAAGATTCCCTGCATTTTGGGGTCCTGGGTATGACTGGGTGCCTGATCACAACTGGGGAGGATCGGGAATGATCGGCATGCAGGAAATGCTAATGCAGACCGACGGAAAAAAAGTCATACTTTTTCCGGCATGGCCTAAAAATTGGGATACACACTTCAAGTTGCATGCCCCATACGAAACTACTGTCGAAGTAGACCTGCAAGGCGGTAAACTGAAGTTGTTGAAAGTAACACCAGAAAGCCGTAAAAAGGATGTGATCTTATCAGCTGACTACCTCTGACATTAAGTTATTTAGGAGAGTACTTTTCTTCATTAGCCTTACATCCTAATTCTAACTGATATGGCTGATAACTCATATATTATTGATGATTATAAAGTTTGATTGTACTTTAGAAGCTGTCGAATTTTGGTCTGGTCTGATTTAGTCCGTAAATAGTACAATTATAGTCCACTTATACCCCGTGTTTACCCGCGGGGGTAAACGCAGGGTATAAGTGGACTATAATTGTGGTAAGAACATGATAAGTTTGTGCAGACCAGAAAAAAACTTAAAATTGACCATAAAAAAAGCACATATATACGCGTTCTCTGCACTGCTCACAATCGTAACTAGCATTGATTCTAATAGGTTATTTTTCAATCATCAGCTTTACAGGTCCGAGTAAACCTGCTTCCTGTAGCGGACTTGCAGTTAACCGATATGGAGCAGTAGTTTTTGTGATCCTTTTTTCTTCTGGCAAGCGATGATCGCCGATCAGGCGGTTTGCCCAGGTATTGGTGACTTCAATTTCAATAAGGTTATCCCCTTTCCTAATCCATTTGCTGATATCTAAACTAAAGGGTGCAGTCCATACGGTACCTGCAACAGTGCCATTGATTTTAACCGTTGCAAGGTTCGCAACCTTACCCAGGTCAAGCCATAATTTAGCCGCTGGAATTTCATTTAACCGTATCGTTTTCCGGTAAACCGCGGTACCTGAGTAGTAGCGCATCAGCGAATCCGTATGTTTTGACCAATCTTTTAACTCCTTAAATTCTACTTCTTTCTCCGGACCTCCAAGTGAAAGATCGAATTTTACTTTCCATTCTAGAGACACTTGTTGAAAGGAAATAAATTCACTCCAGTTCCTGTTATTTTTTTGTGGGGAAAGTAAGCTAGTCCTGTGATCTGGAATCGGCTTGAAAATCACAAATACAGCTCCATTAGGATCCAATTTCAGCGGAATTAGTGTCCGTTTTCCAGAAACGGAAAATGCATTAATTTCCTTCAAATTGCCGTTTACGGCATTATATAGATAGGGTATTTTACCAGCTATCCTAAAAGAGAAATTGAGTATACGAACCTTATCTTCCTGATTGGATATAAAATAGATGTCTTCCGTGTTGCTTGCACGGTGGTTCCAGGCCATATTTAAGACCTCGCGTCCTTCCAAATCCTGCACCGAAAGATCTCGTTCAACGCCCATTTTTTCAAAAGAGGTATCTTTAAATGGCCCCGATTCAGCAGCAACGATTACATGCGCACCTGCCTTCTCCAGCAGGCTAACTTTTTCCCTGACTGCAGGGGATAATTTCCCACCGCTGGGATCCATTGGATTTCCTGCAGGAAAAACAAGTATGGCATAACTCGCCCCGGACGGAAATTCAACCCTACCGTTTTTTACCGTCGCCCCCATCAGCACTTCTGGGTTAAAGGAATCGTATGCATAACCCTGAAGCGGATCGGCCCAGTCCTTCGGGTCGGTTATATTCGCCGAATGCATCACCCCTACCGGAGATTCTGCTATCGGTTCAGCAATATTTTCCAACCGGTGTTTTTCTTTCAGTACAACTTTATCACCAACAATTCCTGGTAACGAAAAGACCAAACGCTCAGGCAGTACCGCCCTTCGCGGATATTCTTCTCCTGTAAATACGGCTATATCTGTCACCGGATTGCCCCGTTGCAATAGTTCCTGGGTCCGCGTTGCGTATTCCACCCAGGCTTTTCCTGGCTTCCACCAGGTTTGGTCACGCTGAAAATACAATCCCACACCATCCAACGTCATTCCTGGTTTCCTGTCTGTCCACGGATTATGGGTAAACACATGATAAACCAGCCTATTGATCCCTAGTGCGTAGTTCCTGTCCTGCAAAGTTTTCAACATGCCCGGATGTTCGTTCCAAGCCATTCTTACAGTGGTAAATGCTTCGGCCTGAATAATATTTTTGCGATAAATATGTCCGCCTGAAACCGCGTCGAGCATATCGTTGGGTTTATCATGCGTAGGACTGTTCAACCAGAACTCGCCCATAGGCACATCTACATTTTTATAATGAAGCAAGCCATCGCTCATCATGGTAGGCGCAACACTTTCTGCACTGAAAGTCAGTCCTTTTTTCCGGGCGATTTCTGCAAGTGTCTGGTAAAATGTATCCGAAACCAAATCCGCTATTGTTCTTCTCACGTCGTATAATACTGCTTCAGATTTCTCCGCACTTTCTAAAGGTACTCCTGCCATCACAGGAAGCCACGGAAGCAGGTCGTACCCCCTTCTTTTTTTAAATTCTGCAGGAAATACGTCCGACCAATTCTGACTACCGCACTCCCAGCTGTCTACATGAAAAACACGTAGAATCTTTTCAGCAAGTTCCGGTCCAGCCTGTCTGATGGCTTCACCATACCAGGAATCGAATTGAAGTTTTATGGCTTTCGCATTAAACTTATCGACTTCCAGTCCGGCGGCAGCACCACCTGTTGCATTGGTATGCCCGGTGGAGGTATGTCCCATCCTTATAATGGTCCATTTACCCGCCGGGGCCTTCCAGTTTAAAATACTACTGGCGGACAGGTTGTTGCTGAGGTCAACTATTTTAGCAAAAGGCACGCATGATGAAGCGGCTAACTGCGTGTCATTTGTACTTTCGCTAATCCGCCAAACTTCCCCGTTTTTACTTTCGTATTGATTGATTTTTGGCTCGGAGGATAAAATGAGACCTGTTAATTTCAGCGATTGTTTCCACTTGGCAGCATCCAGGTCTTCCGCCCCAGGCTCTGATCCCGCAGGATCATAAGTAAATCTATAATACCTTGCGGTGACAGGTGCAATTGTGTGTGTCACATCCGCATCGGCATCCTGCCAGCCGTGACGAGGTGGTTTCAACCGCCCTATTGAACGGAATTTAATGCCGTCATCGCTTACTTCCAGTAATAAACGATGTGCCTGATAACTATTTCCGCCAGTGCTGATCCTGATACTGCGGCAGGTGAACGGCTTCTCAAACTGGTACATTATCCAGCAAGGCTGATTACTTTTAAACGCCCCTATCGCAGGCTTGTCGGTACCTGCGACTTTCACAGGTGCTGCCAAAACACTTGCTTCCTGCATTTTATCTTTGACACTGGTGGTTATTTTTGGGAGCACAGTTTCGGTGGTGAAATTTTCCCCCTCATTTGCAGGATAGGCATAAACAGCAATATCTTTATAGTAACCTTCTTTTGTGTCAGGTTGGGGAAGTGTAATGCTGATGGTTTTGCCTCCGCTTACAATGACCCTACTGGAAACTACCTTTTGCATAGATAACTCTGGTGTAATCCAGGGCCCTCCGGCCAGTGCAAATCCATCGCTTACATGCATGCCAATCTGTAACCCTAGTCTTTTAGCTTCCTGAAGGGAATAACGCAGCATATCCCACCATGCAGGGCTAAGTTGTTCCACTATAGGTGCAAATAGCGGGGGATTTGCCGCGCCCTTTATGGGCATAAGGTAAGCCCCGCCAAGACCAGCTTCTTTCATCGCTTCCAAATCTGCGCGGATTCCTTCCTTCGAGACACTTGCCTGCATCCAGTACCAGAATACCCAGGGTTTTGCGGCCTTCACCGCTTCGGGCGAGACGCCAACTACCATTGGTCCCGACGTGTCCTGGGCACTTGACCCAGCATAATTTAGAAAGAAAAACAAGATTACGCTTACTTTCTTCATTGTAATTTGATTTTGATGACCGCAGCCTCTAATCCATCCGATGTTGCTTTTACACTTATAACTCCGGCTTTTTTACCTGAACGTACCACTAACATACATTTACCCTTAAAGATCTTGACCTTATGGTTTTTCAGGGATTCAAGACCTGCCTGATAACCATTATCGGTTCCCACAATTTCAACCCCTCCTTCTACAGCAAAGGCAATCTGCTGATCCGCATCAGGTACCAGATTACCCTCTTCATCGGTCACCGTTGCAGTAACGTATGACAAATCATGCCCGTCTGCACTGAGCCGGTCCCTATCAGGCTGTAAGACAATTTTAGTGGGTTTACCGGCGGTTCGGATCTCCGAAGACAATACTTCCCTGCCTGCTTTTCTCGAGACAGCCCTAATGGTCCCTGGTTCAAATTTTACTTTCCATGAAACATGCAAGTCATCTTTCTTTTGTTTGGTTCCCAGCGATTTGCCATTCAGGAACAGCTCTACTTCATCTGCCTGGTTGTAATAGGCCCAAACATCCACCGTTTCGTCCACTTTCCAGTTCCAATGAGGGAAAAGATGCAGCACAGGTTTGTTTGTCCATTCGCTTTCGTACATATAATATACATCCTTCGGAAAACCAGCCAAATCTACAATTCCGTAATAAGAACTTCTGGCGGGATAAGGATAAGGCACTGGTTCACCCAAATAATCAAATCCTGTCCATACAAACAAGCCCATAAGGAAATCGCGTTTTTTCACTTCTTTCCAGGCTCTTTCATGAGTGGTACCCCAATACGCAGCAGTATTGTCGTAGGCAGATACGGTCCAGTCGGCATTCCCGTTTTTAACGTATTTCTCCTTTCCGCTACGCGGCCAGAATCTAAGTGTGTCTGATGGTTGGTATACTCCCCTGGTTTCGAGGGCAGATGTAGTTTCTGAAGCAATAAATTTTTGCCCGGGAAAGTTGAGGGCTAACTTGTCATAATCTTCAAATTTATAGTTGAAACCCATTACATCTAAAGCGCCGGCTTTCGCGATGAAATTTTTGCTGCTGTCAGTTTCAGTCAGTGCAGCGGTCACCAAACGTGTGGTATCCAGTTGCCTTACTATCGCTGCCAGTTCTTTCGCTATCTCCGTTCCAGACTGGTCAAACTGCTCTCGGATCTCGTTCCCGATACTCCAAAACACCACTGAAGGATGATTTCTGTCCCTTTTGATCATGTCTTGCAAGTCCCTGCGGTGCCATTTGTCAAAGTCCAGCGAATAGTCATACTTGTTCTTTTTCTTTTTCCACATGTCAAAAGCCTCGTCCATCACCAGGAAGCCCATTTTATCACAGAGGTCGAGCATTTCCACTGCCGGAGGGTTATGTGAAAAGCGGATTGCATTACATCCCATCTCCTTCAGTATCTGCAATTGCCTTTCCATTGCCCGCTGATTGATGGCAGCGCCAAGTACGCCAAGATCGTGATGCAGGCAGACACCCAGTATTTTAGTAGGCAAGCCATTCAGTGTGAATCCTTTTTTCGCATCTGATGAGAAATACCGGATTCCTGTGGTGGTATGGTATTCGTCCATAAATTTCTTCCCCTCAGAAATACGGGTGATCAGGGTATACAAATATGGATTGGCAGGCGACCATAGCCTGGGTCGCGCCAGTTTCAAATCCAGAGTAATCTCTGTGAGTGAATCATTTAGAGAGACTGCAGACTGCTTCTTTCCTACCTGACGTCCCAAACTGTCCAGAAGTGTCCATTCAACTACCACCCGTCTGGCTTTAGACGTTGAATTGCGGATTGTAGTCAGCTGTCTGATTGTTGCAGATGCCGATGTTACATGAGGAGTGGTTACGAAAGTCCCCCATTGCGCTACAGCGACATCACCTGTGGCTACAAGCGTTACATTGCGGTATATGCCTGAGCCGGAGTACCATCTGGAATTGGGCTGCTGGGAGTTGTCGACTTTTACAGTAATTACATTTTCTTTTTGGCCATAATGCACTAAACCTGTAAGCTCGTACCTGAAAGAGATATATCCATTCGGCCGAATTCCCAGTTTATGCCCGTTAACCCATACCTGACTGTTCCGGTATACGCCTCCAAAATCTATATATAAACGTTTGTGCCTTAAATTTTCTGCGAGATGAAATCTTTTGCGGTACCAGCCTGTTCCCCCAGGAAGGGCACCGCCGTCATTTCCGGCAGGATGTTGAGCACTAAAATTCCCTTCAATGCTCCAGTCGTGCGGCAAAGAAAGTGTTCTCCACTGCTGATCGTTAAAATTCGGAGCAGGGGCACCATTGACATTGCCCAGAAAGAATTTCCAGCCCTGGTTAAAATCAAGCGCCAGTCGTGGTCCCGGCGCAGCCTGCTGCTGCGCGGAAGCCTTTATGTAAAAGCTGGCTGATACAAGCAGTATCCATATCAGTTTATTGACCATTGTCTTTCCTTTCCGCTGCAGCAAAACTCAATTTCCCGTTTCCCAAATCTTTAGACGTTGCTACAGCAATTCCTCTTTGTCCTGCTTTGTTTACAGCACAGTAATAATGATAGACTATACCTTTGTGTTTCACAACAAAAGATTTATGCGCAAATACTTCATCATAGGGCGTAGACGACTCAATCAGGTTGTCTCCCGTCCAGTCCGTCCAGTTTACCAGGTCTTTAGAAGCTGCAAACCGGTTGAACCCGCCTTTGCGGTCATTCCAGAATGCGCCAAAGTAGAACATTACATAAGTATCACCTATTTTCTGTATTACCCCGTCGCCAGTTATACCGGCAGAATGATGTACAACCGGGTCAATTTTGTAGCGCTGCCAGTTCAGCATATCATCTGATACTGCCATTCCTATCCTCTCATACCACCGGGTTTTGATATTATTCTTAGCAGAATCCCCATTGGCGTTGTAATACATCACAAATTCATGACCGGTAAGTTTTTTTGGGTCATGTATCACTGTGCTTTTAAATAACTTTCGGTTTTCCCACCACCTCACGTCCCTATCTTTTGCCGTCAGCACCGGTTTGCTGAGCCTTTCCCACTCATGCGGAACAGTAATATTCTTCGTAGTATAAGCCATTCCAATCGACAGGTCGCCGGCCTCATATCCACTGGTATTACCACCAAAATAAGACATCCAGAACTTACCCTTATACTTTTCCCATGCATAACTGCCTCCCCATTTTGGGTCCTGCAAAGCAATGTATCCAGCTTTTTGGGTTCCATCCCAGCCCGTCGTGTCAGAAAAAGAAAGCAGCTTACCTTTCGTTTTCCAGTCAAGCAGATCTTTACTTTCGGCAAGCCAGGTCTCATACCCCTTTCCGTCGAAAACGATGTAGGTCATGTACCATAGTTTTCCCTGGCGGAATACGCTTGGGCAATCCAGTTTCTTATTGTTATTGGCCGGCACTACCACCAGCCCGTATTTGAAAGGGGTTTTGATCTCTTCATACAATTGCTGCATTTCCTGGTCATCGGGAGATTGTGCGACTACAACCGTGCTTAATAAAAACGAAAGCAACAAAAAGAAGATAAATTTAGGCATAGTATAATATTATTGTATAGTAAAATGATATTTTCCGGATCCTATATTCAAGTGGGTTCTTCCCCTTGCGTAACCATTAAAAGTTATTCCTTTGAATGGCTTATTTCCTTCCAGGATTTCCTGGTTTCGGACTGAAGGCAGCTCGATAGTCGCAGTAGTATTTGCAGGAATATCCACCATCAGGCTGATAGTTTTACCTTGCTTTTTCCAGGCAGTTGTAATCAGGCCGTAAGGCGAAACATAGCTCGTTTCTGCATGGGTTATCCCCTTTACGAATTCAGGATGAATCCTGATCTGTTTGAATGCAATTGTATTTTCTTTTTGCCGGATCCCGCCTATTCCGCTGTAAAACCATTCCATCAGGTGTCCCAGCATCAAATGATTATTGGATACACTGGGCAAAGCCTGCCAGGATTCGGTTAAAGCAGTAGCGCCATGTGCCAGCTGGTAACTATAACCCGGAACATCCTCGCGACTGTTCATGTCATAGATTACATCCGAACGTCCTGAATCCTCAAGTACCCGCAACAGGTAACGGTAGCCGATATCGCCAGAACTCAGACTATTTTGATTAGACCGGATAGAAGCAACCAGGTTCTCAAACACTTCAGCTTTGTATTTGGCTGGTACCAGTTTCATGTATATGGCCATTGCATTAGCGGTCTGACTCCCGGTAGCGTATGTTTTTGTTTTCTGGTCGAAGAATTTCTGGTTAAAGGCCTTCTTAACTTCCGCCGCGAGCTCATCATAATCCCCTGCATCTTTGGTTTTACCCAGCATTTTCGCTGTTTTTGAAAGGATAGTCAGATCGTAATAATAGATTGCGGTTGCTGTTAGCCCCATGGTTGTAAGTTGCGATACTCCCGGAGGTTTCGGGCCGAGGTCGTACCAATCGCCCAGGCCATGACTTAAGATATATCCCTTAGCCTTAGTTTTCAGATAGGTCGCATATCTCTGCATCATTGGATAGGCTGAAGCGAGCCCTCTTTTGTCGCCATACCATTCGTACAAATACCAGGGAAGAATAATGCTGCTGCTTCCCCATTCAGGAGAATCGCGAAACATATCACCTCCCCAGGTAAATACTGTATATTCCGGTGAAATTTCAGGCACCAATCCTTCCGGGGTTTGCGACAATTTCATGTCCTCTACAGATTTCTCCAACAGGTTTTGCACCTGCCAGGTATACCTTAAGGCGCTGCCCATCAAATGCAGCTGCTCTAGCCAGCCTAGTTTTTCACGATGTGGACAATCGGTAAACACACTCATCATATTGCTTTTTACCGCCCAATTGATCAGTTTAGACGTGCGGTTGAAAAGGTCACTGGAACTGTTAAACGTACCCGCTTCCGCTGCAGCATTTCTCACATGCAGTCCGGTCAATTCTTTCAGCACAGGTAAGCGCTCCGGATTCGTCTCTCCTTGTGGTATTGCACCAGCGATCTGCACATACCTGAAACCGTAATAGGTAAACCGGGGCTGCCAGGTCTCGATACCTTCCCCTTTTAGTATATAGGTAAAATAATAAGGGCTTCCCGTGGCTTTTTGATTAACAGTACCATCCTCATTGAGCAATTCTGCCGGAGTAATCCTCACCGTATCTCCTTTGTTCCCGCTTAGTTTAATACCCACAATTCCTGAAGCATTCTGCCCCAGATCGTACACCCAAACCTTATTTACCTGCGTAATTTTCTGTGGCTTAAAGCTTTCGGCTATTTTTACAGGATCAGCTTTTTGCGCGTTGAGCTTTGCCGGTCCGCCAGTTACCAATGATCTGGTCCAATTACTCTCGTCAAATAAAGGCTTGTCCCAGCCATTCTGCTCCCTGGTTGCATCATAATCTTCGCCACTGTAAATTCCCGAATAAGTTATCGGGCCAGCTGCAGATTTCCAGCTTTCATCGCTGATTATACTTTCCGTAGAACCATCACTGTAATTGATCATCAGGCGACATATCATTTTTGGATAGCCATATTGAACCAGCAGCTTTTTATACCTTTTTTTTTGTTTTGGAATATAATAAAACCCGTTTCCCAACATAACACCAATAGCGTTTTTGCCTTTTCTAAGTGATTCAGTGACATCAAAAGGAACATATAGGGCCTGCTTTTCATAGTTTGTCCATCCTGGATCAAGAAAATGGTCGCCAATTTTATCGCCATTGATACGCAATTCAAAATGCCCCAGACCCGAAATAAAAAGCGTAGCTTTTGCTATTTTTTTGTCCACACTGAATTCTTTTCTGAATGACGGCAGGACGTCATTCACCGTGCCGCCTGTTTTATCCCTTTTACCCAGATGTGAGGGAAGAATCCGCGCCGAGTCGGGCATCACCTGGAAGGCAATCCATTTGGCCTTGTTCCAGTCGGCCGCAGCAAATAACCCCATCTGCCATTGCTGTATATCACTCCAGCCTGATTTCCGGCCATGATTGTCCCAGAGCATTACTTTCCAATAATAAGTTTTTGCGGCAATGAGCGTCGCACCTCTATAAGCAACTTGTATGGATTCTGAAGAAGGTACTTTTTTAGAATCCCAGGTATTTCCAATATCCTTTTTTAATAACTCAAGGTTGTCTGAAACCAGGATATGAAAGGCTGTTTGCAGGGTATTTCGCTTGTCTGAACGCAGCTCCCAGCCTAGATGAGGAGTACGTTCTTCTATCCCTGCAGGGTTCAAAAGCTGTTCGCATTTCATGTCTGCTGCCTTCAACTGGGCACTGACATCATTCGGAACGGCACCTGCGAGAATAAGAAAGATGAAGGCAAACAGTCTCATATAAAATGGCAATAAATATTTGGTTTAAACGTCAACATAGATACAGGATATAAGCCCTCCTTTCATCTAGGATCTTGCCTAAGTTTTATAAAAATTTAGCATGAAGCCAATGAGCATGTGTCAAAAATTCAGAGTGTGCTAAAACAAAACAACGCCATTTCTGGCGAAAAAACATTTTCTGTTTAACCTGTTCCTGTGACCTGTAAGTATTCCTTTTTAACAGCCCCTAAATCTTGAGGCTGATTAACACAGAACTTTGGCTAAGATGTTGCCATTGATCAATACTTTTCTATTTTTGCTTATGCACCGTACCTCAATTAGTATTTTTAACACGCTTTTTAATACCGAAGTTCCAAGAATTATTTTGAAGGCCGACCCTGATTTCACTATTCAGGATTACAATGAAGCCTATCAAATTGCGACTTACACTGCAGGAAAAGACATTAGGGGTAAAAGTTTGTGGGAGGTCTATGATCCTAAAGAATCTGGTATTGCAGGTACTAATCTTTTACTGCAGGCACTGAACAGAGCTGTGAAAGAAAATGTAGCGGTATTTATGCCTCCGTTTCACTACGACATCCCTGCTGCAGACGGACAAGGCACTGTAAAAAGCTGGTGGCAACTGGAAATTATACCTATTCCCGGCGAAGATGGTGCACCTGAATTTCTGCTGACCACCACCTATAATATTACTGAAACGGTATTAAATAAAGAGGCGCTGGAACAGGTAACTTTAAGCGAGCAGCAACTGAATGAAGAACTTGCTACCTCCAATGAAGAACTGGCTGCAATTAATGAGGAACTCAGTTCAACCATTGAGGAACTCACAGCTGCCCAGGACAATTTATTTCAAATCAACACCAAACTCGAGTCCAGGGTGACCGAAAGAACAAAAGCGCTTTCTGATACCGAAAGCAGTCTGCGGAGTTTAGTCATGTCGGCCCATTACCCATTAATGATCCTTAGGGGCCGCGAATGGGTGATAGAAATTGCCAATCAACCCCTTGTAAACCTTTGGGATAAAACTATCACAGGGGTAACCGGCAGGCCGTTAATGGAAATTCTTCCGGAAATTGAGGACCAACCTTTTCCAGGATTTCTTCGCCAGGTGTACGACAGCGGCATTGGTTATGGACAGGAAGAACAGATATTCCATTACAATTCTCCGGATGGACCTGCCACCAAATATGTGAGTTTTTATTACGACCCAATGTTTGACAATGAGGGACAGGTATGCGGGATTATTGTTGCTGCAGATGATATCACTGAAAAGGTGAGGTCGCGGCAATTACTTGAACAAAGTTATAGGGATCAGAAAGAACTCAATAATAGAATAAGTACCATTAACGAAGAACTCGCCGCTACCAATGAAGAGCTCTCTGCCTCAAACGAAGAACTGGTAAATTCAAAAAGAGAACTTGAACTGAATATCAAAAACCTGGCAGAAAGTGAAGCCCGTTTCCGAAGCCTGATTACGCAGGCGCCTGTAGGAATATGTGTAATCCGGGCATCAGACCTGATGATTATGGACGTAAATAACAACTACCTGGAACTGGTGGGAAAACCGATCGCGGAAATGCAAAACCGTACCATTTGGGAGGCAGTACCTGAAGCAGCCGCAAATTATGCACCGCTGATGAATACAGTAATTACTACCGGCGAAGTTTTTATTGCCACCGAACATGAACTCACATTGATCCGTAATGGCGTACCTGAACGTGTATTTATAGATTTTGTTTACGAACCGGTTAAAGATGCATCAGGCAGTGTGAATTCTATTATGGTGGTAGGCATTGATGTTAGCGACAAAGTGTTGTCACGCAAGAATATTGCAGATATTGAAGAACGGATCAGGCTGGCCGTGGAAGCAGCAGAAATAGGCACATTTGACCACGATATTATTAATGATACTATCGTTGCATCCGAACGATTTGACGCAATTTTCGGGTTTGAGGGCCCGGGTTCGAGAAACGATGTATTGAATTCATTTCATCCTGACGATAAGGCAATGTCAGATGCTGCCAGGGAAGAAGCCTATCGTTCGGGAAAAATGTATTACGATACCAGGCTCATCTATCCGGATGGATCCATCCACTGGGTTAGGATTAACGGTCGCGTTTACCATGATGAGGCTGAAAAACCGATAAGGGTTTTAGGTACGGTACTAGACATTACCGAATTTAAACGCCTGCAACAGCAGAAAGATGATTTTATCTCAATTGCAAGCCATGAATTGCGTACACCCTTAACGAGCCTTAAAGCATCCCTTCAACTCCTTGAGCGCGTAAAAGATAAACCACAGGCTACTATGGTACCCCGGCTAATTGAACAGTCGAGCCGGAGCATGAATAAAATCAGCGACCTGGTGGATGACCTGCTCAACGTAAGCCACATGAACGAAGGACAGGCAAAACTGAATAAATCTCTTTTTACGATTTCTACCATGTTAAACGATTGCTGTACCCATGTACGTGCAATGGGCAATTATAATCTGATCTTCGAGGGCGATCATGAGTTGAAAGTTTTTGCAGATGAACACCGTATAGACCAGGTGGTAGTCAATTTTGTAAACAATGCCGTTAAATATGCACCGGATTCCCTTGAAATTTATCTCAAGGTAGAAAAACGCGGTGATATGGTAAGAATTGAAGTGAGAGATTCTGGTCCTGGTATTCCGGCCGAAAAAATTCCTCATCTGTTTGATCGTTATTACAGGGCCGGCAATACGGAAATGCAGATTTCAGGACTGGGTTTGGGGTTATATATTAGTGCAGAGATTATCAAAAGACATGGTGGTGAAATTGGAGTGGACAGCGAATTGAGCAAAGGCAGTACTTTTTGGTTTACCCTTCCTTTGGAGGGAAACGATTAGCGATTTAAACCTGATAACTTTCATAATTAGGTTGGGGATTGAAAGATCGCTTTCAAATATTTGGTGTTCGCGCCAAAGTTCTCTGTTACACTTTTAGGATTTTTTGAATCGCGTGACCGCTCTATTACCAGCCAGCCTCTCCAGTTCATACGGTCAAGCGTCTGTTTTACTTTCATCATATCCAGACGCTTATTGTCCTGCAGCCACACGCCATCCTCATCGGTACAATGAATCTGACAGATGTTTTTACTTCCAAGGATCTTTAGCTCAGCGATGAGGTCGCGCCCGTCTTTCAGGGGATTGGAGAAGTTGAAATATATTTTTACAAACGGGGATCCTATTTCCTTTAAAAGTTTCAGTTCCTCAGCCGCAGGCAAGGCAGTTTCAATACCAATCACTACTCCCGCTTTTTCTGCCATGTCACCGGCAACGCGCAAACGTTCTATCAAGACCGGGCGCAACTCAGGATTTCTCTTCAGATCCCCGCTGATACCCAGAGGAAGGAAGGCCACTTTCACATTCATCTGTTTCATCGTGGTAATGCAGTCGCCTATCATTTGCTTGTACGTAGGCCTGGTCGCGAGCGATTGTGCATAAAACCCGGTCATGGCTAGTGCACATATTTCCAGCCCCAGCTCGTTCGCCTTATCGAGGTATTGCTGCCTGATCAGCGGATCCGCCAGTTTATTATCGAAAGTATCCCGGTTCCCAAGTCCCCCCATATCAATCTCCAGACCATCTGCCCCTATATCTTTAGTAAGCTGTAGTGCGCTGATTTTCTGCCGCTTCAATATCATCAGGTCGATCACCGCAATTTTGTAACGTTGTCCTTTTTTCACTGTCAGCGCAGCACTCAATACACCAGGCAAACATATGCCTGCTGTTGCCAATGCAGCCTGTCTGATAAAAATCCTTCGGTTCAAATTGTTCATACAAGCTTATTTAAATAATTTTTCAAGCTGATCAAAGCCCATCATGGCATTCTTCGGCAGGTTCTCACCATGTCTGCCAAAAACATATAATTCCGGTGCATCTTCTATTTTTACAACAGATTCATCATAATTACCTTTCACATCTTTAACAAGGGAAGTTTTTAAACCAAACTGCCCGACCAGAAAATCGTATAGGGCTTTACGTTTCGATACCCCAAAATCGTGGCCCTCTTCCGGCAGGTGTACATTTTGCACCAGCGCGCGCTTCCCGTAAAAATCATAAATCTTTTGAAGGTAGCCGTAATCGTGCTGCGGAAAATGGGCCGTCCAGTCTTTACCGTCAGAAACAAACAGCTGAGGGTTTGGCGCGGCCATAGCTGCAATTTCAACAGAATTTGTACCCTGTCCGCAGGAATAAACAGGCATCCCGCTTTCGCAGGGACAACCTCCATAAAAGTAAGATGAAATAGCCACCACTGGGGCGGACAAGCGGATACGTTTGTCCATCGCGGCCATCAATACGGTGTGGCTACCTGCACCCGATCCTCCACTCATTCCCACTTTGGCAGTATCAGTTTCAGGCAGTGAAAGCAGGTAATCCATTATCCTGATCGCTCCCAGCGCCTGCACCGTCTGCGCCAGGCTGCGCCGGTGGTCGGCCTCTTTGAATTGCAAAAGCGACTCTCCCCAGGCAAACAAATCATAACTGAATGCCATTGCGCCCATTCTGGCAATCATCGCACAGCGGATCTGGCAATCTGCTCTGTACCGCTGTTGCTGCCAGTGCCCATCAGGGCTCAATACCAGCGGAATTTTCCCTTTAAATTTCTGCGGACGGTACAGTGATCCGTTGATGTATAAACCGGGCAGGATTTCCAGCGCGATATTTTCAATGGTGTACCCGTTCATCACCCGTCGATTGGCAATGATTGGTTTTGAATTTGGTTTTGGTGGCAACGGGGACAATTTCAATGCTTGATACAACTTCGGACGCAGCAATTGCTTCCGCTTTTCCCAGCTCTCTTTATCAGGCACTGCTGCAGAAAGCCTGTCCAGCTTTGCCCAGCCATCAGCCACTTCCCAGCGATAATATTCATAGGTTTTCAGCTTATAAACATTGTCCTTCTCTTTGTTCACTTTCAGATCAAGCGGGGTCAACACATTGTTTAGCGTTGTGTCCAGGTTTTCCCTAAACCTCCATTCCGCGTATTTTACCTGTCGGCCTTTTACCAGGTCGTCAGTAAATTTTATTTTCACCTTAAACCGGTCCTCTATCTGATGGAGCACATCTGCAAGTGGCACCTGATATTCATCGTCGGAGTTTTGCGCAAATACCACTTTCTGGGCCAGCAATAACAGCAGGCAAATAATGATCAGTTTTCTCATGGTTCTTCAGATTTACCTTCTTTTACAACCGGGGCACTGTATCCTGTAATGGATGGCCATTCCCCGTTTTTTATCCTTTTCAATTTCAACTTACCAGGGTCTACCACTACATGCCTGATCTTTTCTCTGCGCCAGGTGTAAACAAAATGGAGCAGCCCGTCGGCAGTTTGTATGACTGCCGGATAGGAATACTGGCTGATTGGCGAATCTTCAAGGATTAAAGCAGCATCCCATACCTCACCGCCTTTTGATACTGCTACGTTCAATGGGGTCCTGGCACCTTTGGCCAGTGTTCCCGGAGGCAAAACATGGTTGTAAACCAGTACGTCCCTGCCATCTTTCATCGTCAGCGCATCTGTCCCTGAATTGTTATTGGGGAGGGATGTGGTGACCAGGGGCGACCAGCTTTCGCCATTGTCATTAGAATATGAAGTGATCAATGCCCGGTTACGGCTCCTGGCCAGGAGCTGTAATTTGCCATGGCCGTGATCCAGGATACTCGGCTGAATGGCCCCGATTGTTTTTCCCGCGTCTGGCAAAAACACCTTTCTCCAGGTCTTACCCTGATCTGCAGTTACTTCAAAATGCAATTTCCATCCGCCTTCACCTTCTGTACTTGAAGGACAGAACAGATTACCATTGCTTAAAAGGACAGGTTTATTTTTCACGGGACCAATATATCCCTGAGGTAGTTTGCGAGGTGCCGACCAGGTTTTGCCCTGATCTGAGGAACTGCACATCATGCCCCACCATTCCGATGGCTTAGGCCCGATTTTGTAAAACAACAGCAGCTCCCCGCCCGGAACCTGATAAAGCACGGGATTCCAGGTAGGCAATCTAGGCCCATCAGATTGTACTCCATTTGCTACGCTGAAGGGCACCGTCCATTTTCCATCAACCATACGGCTCACGTAAATTTCTACATCAGGATTTCTCTCTTTAGTCCCACCAAAGAATGAAACTACCAGACCTGCTGGAGTTTCTGCTATAGTGGCCGAATGACAGGAAGGAAAAGAGGCCTTATCGTAAATAAATTCCTCCTTCAACACGCCGCTTTGCCATTTTTTCACCTGTGCATATCCACTTGAGGAAGCAATGGAAAACAACAGCAACCACACAATTTTTTTCATACTCAATCTAATTTACTGAAAACTCATATTCACCGGAACCAACCTCCAACAAGGCATACCCATCCTCCATTTTAATGAAGCGTACGCCATCCGCATCTTTTACTTTTTTAGTACCCTCCCGCAGCAACTCTGCCGATGTTACAGGAACTGCAACCTGCGCAGTTGTATTTGCTGGAATAGTTATACTCCATTTAAAATGTCCTTCCTTATTTGTCCAGTTACTCTTTATCAATCCGTAAGCCGATTCAAAACTGGCTTCCACATGAGATAAACCGGCAACAACACCAGGTTTCATTACTATTTTACTAAAACCGGGCGAAGCAGCCTTGATACCTGCCAGGTTTTCGTAATACCAAATCATCAGGTCACCCAGCAACATCACATGGTTTTGTGAATTCATTCCGGGATCAGCGGTATTTCCGTTCCACAATTCCCAGATGGTTGTCGCGCCATTGTCCACCATGTAGCCCCATGAGGGGTAAGTACGGTTGGTGGCGAGGCGATAAGCCAGGTCTGGACGTCCGTTTGCAGTCAGTCCCCGCATGAGCCATTGCGTACCAATTACCCCTGTACTGATATGACCCTTATTTTCCAGCTCTATCTTATCCGTGATTTGCCTGAACAACTTTTTCTCTTCACCTTCAGGCACCATGCCAAAACTGAGTGGCAGCAAATTAGCAGTCACTGTATTATTACTGTATTGCATTAACTCCCGGTTCAGGAATTTTGTATTGAAAGCGTCTTTTAAAACTGCGGCCGATCGGGCAAAGGATTTGGCATCTTTATCCAGGTTTTGCAGCAGTGCAAAATGCTGCATCAGCAACAGGAGTTTATAGTAGGTGGCCGTGGCCAGCAGCATTCCATCTGTTTTACGTGCCGGATCCTTAGAAAAGATAAGTTCTTTCGCTTCTGGTGGTACACACCAGTCGCCATATTTGTCTTTCGTAATTATACCATCGGCCATATATTTTTCCTGCATATACGTCATCCATTTTTTCATCGAAGGATAGTGTTTCACAACAGGCCGGAGGTCGCCATATTGTTGCCAGACCATTTCTGCGATGGTAAGATAAGTTGCCGGCCAGGTCACATTATCACTATAATACCTCCAGAAAGCTGGCGCAACATCGGGAATACTACCGTCCGCTTTTTGCGACTCCTGTATATCATCCAGCCACTTGGTATATAACCTTCCGTTATCAAATAGAAAACTTTCTCCATAGGCCCCTGTAGTACGGTCGCCCAACCAGGGCTGGCGTTCGTTCCGCTGGGGACAATCAACCGGCATACCTTTGTAATTACTCCTGATACCCCACCAGGCATTCTTGTAGATACTGTTAAGTGTCCCGTTGGAGGAAACAAACTGGCCGGTGGTTTTAATGTCATCATAAACTACCCTGCCTTCAAAATCTGCTATAGCAGGTTTTCCCGGAAAACCGCTTACTTCTACATATCGAAAACCATGGTAAACAAAGCAGGGCTCCCAGCTCTCTTTGCCAGCTCCTTTAAGCGTATACTTATCAGTGGCCCTGGCGTCCCTGAGGTTCCTCACAAAGAGTTCGCCTCCGGCCTGCAGGGTCTCGGCAAAACGCAGCGTCACCACTTGCCCAGCCTTTCCCGATACATTCATTTTTATCCAACCTGCCATATTCTGTCCCATATCTAGAATATAAACCCCCGGTTTCAAAGCCTTTATAGAAACAGGTTTAATTGTTTCCATCACCTTCATATTATCGTTCATTTGAGCGGCGGGAATACCAACAGCTTCCTGCACCAGCTGGGCTTTCTGCCAGTTGGTATCCTTGAACCCAGCTGCATTCCAGCCGGGCATTTCCTTCATGGCATTGTACTCCTCCCCATCATATTCATTATTTGTGCGGATTGGCCCATCGGCCGTCATCTTCCAGCTGTCGTCTGTACTGATGGTTTCTTTTGTTCCGTCAGCATATTCAACTTCCAGGTTTAACAACATCTTCGGATAGCCGAACGTCTTGATTTTATAAGGTTTGTAGTCCTGCCGCATGGTATAAAACCGTCCGTTCCCAAGTACTGTTCCAATCGCATTTGTGCCGGGGACCATGTATTCGGTCACATCAAACGTGTTGTATTTCACACTCTTGTTGTAATCCGTTGGTCCCGGTGCAAGCACCTGATCGCCCACTTTTTTTCCATTCAGGTAGAGTTCGTACAAGCCAAGCCCGATGATGTGGGCGGTGGCCGACCTCAGCTTTTTACCTGTTTTAAATTCTTTTCGGAAATACCGCGCAGATAATCTCGAGAACTGGGTTTCCACATCACCCTTTGCGGCATGTTCCATCCCTATCCAGCGCCCTTTCCAGTCGCCCGCGTACAACAATCCCATGCTCCACAATGCGGGGCTGGTCCATTCGCTTTCCCCTTTATTGGTCCAAACCTTCACCTTCCAGAAACATTTCATTCTGCTTTTGAGGGGCAGTCCTGCGTACGGCAGATTTACAGAGAGCGGAGAATTATTTTTCCCTGAATCCCACAGATCGCCTTTGTTTTCTGCCAGTATTTCCGGTGCAGAAGCTACCAGCACCTGATAATGCGTTTGTACCAATCCTCTGCTATTAGCTGATGTAGCCCCAGTGCTGATGCGCCAGCTCAGGTAAGGCTCAACCTGATCAATCCCCAATGGGTTTTCTCTCATTTCGCAACGCAGGAAATCTACCTTAACCTGAGAAAAGGAACAAATACTGCACAGCATCATCATTAGCGTCATGGTTGCCTTATTCATTTTTGATTTTCTGTTGTTTTGCCGGAAAAATCGAAATATAACACAAGGTGTTTTGTCCTTGATTTCTCTTTTTCATAGTCGTAAAAAATATTTTTCATACCCATAGGGCCTGTAGTTTCAGGCTTTTGGGTCTTGGTGCCTATACCCGAGATGGCCTGCATAAAGGATATATCCCCTGATGGAAAAGCAGGCTGCAGATTACCATATGGATCGTCAGACTTCTTTGGTGTGAACAAGCGGAAGAAAACATCTTCCTGGTCGGTTACAACCGTAAAGGGTTGTCCCGTGGTATGGAACTTTAGCCAGTACATATTGGAATGGTAACCCTTAAATTCTGGGTATACATTTGGATATTCGCCCGTGGCGGTATTGTTGTATGTTTTGTTCCACACGCCAAAACTGTTTCCCTTCATCCGGTTTTTCCACACCCGGTAAGGGCCGTTCCCCATATAGGTTACACCCTTAAGCTGACTTTCTGGGAAGGAAAAGTTAACACCCGCAAAATTGGTGAAATAAGCACCTGGGAAATAGGCCACTTCCATTCTAACCCAACCCGACGGATAAACTTTCCATTGTAACGTATTGTAATGTTTTTTCTTGTCAAATGCCGAGGAGATAATTAAAGTATCCCCATCCATATGCTGATTGAATTGCTGAAAATTGTTTTCACCTTCCTGCAGTACAGGGCCATTAGTAAAGGGGATATTGCCTTTTTCATTAGCAATTTTTTCAAGTATCCCTGTTTTTGTGTTGATCGAAAGGCGGGTACCTTTTACCGCTATTTCAAAATGCCCGTCCTTTTCGGTAACCACAATTTTGCCGTTGGCTTCAAGCGGGTTGCCCGAAACAGTCTGACTTACGATAGTCTTTGCAACAGCATCAGGCCGTGCAACCGGATAACTCCAGGTAAACAGGATTTTGTGCTGAGGGTCACGTACCGTTAGGTATAATATATCATAGCTGGCCCAGTTTTCAGGTAAGTTCAGTTGCAGTTTGCCTTTTGCCAGGGGTAAAATATCAGGTGATACTGCCGTGCCAGAATCGATTTTTATAGGGTTATTCTGCTGCAAAAGTTTGGCAACCTCTGGTTTCGATGCAAATTTCTCCAGTTTCCAGCTGAAACCGCATTCTTTCAAATTGATAAAGGCATAACGGTTTTCCAGATCAAAAGTACCGTTAAAGCCCGTAGCAATTTCACGGTGTTCGATAAACACCGGGCTCCAAATCTCTTTGATTGCATAAAAGCTACCTTCCTTCTCATGAAAAGGCCCAACAATCCCATCAGCTCCATGATTTCCGTCGGTATCTATCCTGCCTTTCTGGTCTGAACGCACCACGCCCTGGTCGGCAAAATCCCAAAGGAAACCGCCGGCCGACAATGGATTTAACCACATTGCTTTCCAGTAGTCTTCGAGTCCGGCACCATGTCCGCCATCGTACATACCGTGCAGAAATTCTGTTGGCATGATAATGTTATGTCCATGGTCGTAATTTCCGATTCCGTAATTGTACTCGCGATAATGCTGGGTATCAAATCCACTGAAAACCTGCCAGGGATGTATCACTGGTCTTTTCTGCAAATCATGCGTACTAAAAAGTGTATCCAGTTCAAGGTTATGGCCACCTTCGTTGCCATTTGCCCAGAAAATAATAGAAGGATGGTTTTCGTCATGCGGGATCATTTCCTTCAACAATTTTGTACCAGTAGGCGTATCGTAATTTCCATGCCAACCCGCCAGTTCGTCCATCACATACAGTCCAAGTGAATCACAAACATCCAGGAAATGCGAATCAGGTGGATAATGCGACATGCGGACCGCGTTCATATTCATTTCCTTCATCAGCAGTACATCTGCAACAGAGATCTTTTTACTGGTCGTCCGTCCCGACGTAGGCCAGAATGAATGCCTGTTTACGCCCTTGAATTTTATCTTTGCGCCATTTACATATAATCCATCCCTTTGTTTAAGCACAATGGTACGGAAGCCTATTTTCTGTTTCACCTGGTGCAACATTTTGCCGTTTGCAAAAATACTGATGACAGCAGTATATAAATTAGGATACTCTGCAGACCAGGGTTTAATGCCCTGAAACTGTGTTTGAAATGGTATCCCCGAAAGTTTAGCGGTGGCTGCAGTTGTTTTAAGCTCCTGTCTGAAAGTACTTCCTATTTTTTTTTGTTCAGCATCAAATAATTCCAAAGTAAACTGACTTGCCTTTCCCTCAGCAATAATGTGCCCCTTAAGTGTTCCGTCAGCTTTTGCATCCAGCGCAACCCTTTCTAAATGATCTTTTGGCAATGCCTCGAGAAAGACAGGACGAAGAATCCCCCCAAATAGCCAGAAATCTGCATGACGTTCAGCAGCATTTACCGAAGCGTTTGCTGAATGTTTGGAAACAGTAACTTCCAGCAGGTTTTCTTTACCATAAATAAGGAGCTTGCCGATATCGTATTTAAAAGAATAAAAAGATCCCTGATGGACATTACCTGCCGGTTTGCCATTAACTTTTACTTCAGTATCGGTCATTGAGCCCTCAAATATGATATTGATCGTCCTGTCGCCCCAATTTGCAGGCACTTTGAATTTATGTTTATATAATCCTTTTTCCTTCCCTCTCAGGCTGTCGGGGGCGAAGCCATAATCGTATTTACCGAAGCCCTGCAATTCCCAGTTAGAGGGTACCGCTATTGTGGACCACTTTCCCGAATGCTGTCCCGCGGTACAGAAGAAATCCCATTTCACTGTATTATCATTTCCTGTTCCCGATAGAAAAATCCTTTCCGTTTGTTGCGCCATCAGATCCTGTAAACCGGCAATGACAAAACAAAATACAAGTATCAGTATGTTGAATATTTTCATTTTTATTGCTTTTCTGATTTAAACGACTGTATATAAAATACTGCTTCCGGATCGGTTTCCCCAGCCTCCTTCAGGTCAAAATCCTGATCCGTTGCTGTATCCGCATCAGGGAACCGGCGCGGCGCACCTGTTCTAAAACTTACCCTTTCGATAGCTGCCAATGGCGCAAAAAATATCTTTGAACCCTTTTTTTGTCCGTTAACCGTAAGCTCATAGGAACGCGTTGCCGTATTGAGCTCTATCTTAATGGAGTATTTTTTATTTTTTTCATAGCTGGTCACCCCCGACAAGCGGTAACCGGCTTTTGTTTTTAACTGGCCATCCGTGTCGAAAATGAGCCTTACCCCCGCCTGTCCCTTCCCGTCCGTAAATTCTATCTGCAACATTCCTTTATCCGATTGGGCTGGTATCACCGTAAATTCCACGATAACGCGTTTCGCCTTCTCTACAACACGCTCAGCTTTTGCGTAATCAAATTTATCGCGGTCACGAAGCGTGAGTGCCTTTTTACCATCCGGACCATTTTCAATTCCTGCCCCTGCCCAAAGCGGACTAAATATATTCCAGTAACGCAATTCTGATCCAGTTTTCATGTCCTCAAAAACTTCCGCCACATCACCTTTAACGGTCGAAGTAACAGGCACCGGAACCAAAGCCACCCAAATATCCTCTTTGTTCATACTGTAGGTTACCCACATATTCCCGTCGGGGGAATTCCCGTCTCCTTCCTGGATTCCCCGCACATATTGCGGTCCGTATGATTTAAAATTACCGCCATAACGCATTGAAGTAATCTCCCCGTTCAGCAGCAACAGATCTGTAAAGTTGATGCCGTCATCACTGGTAGAAACCGCCAGCGGCCAGCGGAATTCTGAGGGGTTATATACGGTAGCATAACGACCGTCCGATGTACGTTGTCCCCATATTTTAGCATTGCTGTTTACAAAACCAGGTGCGCGTAAGGGATTAAACACCCAGGTCTTTCCTTCGTCAGTGCTGATGGAAGTCAGTGCATTTTTCCATAATCCTACTACCCTGTGGTCTGCAAGGTGGTAAAAACTAAATGCTTTAATCGGCCTTTTGAGTGGAATAAGGGGGTCATTACGGTCTGCTTCTTCCACCCATTGCTGCATCATCAGCGGCTGCGCCATCAACTCGTCACATGCCGCGACAAAACCTCTGTCTTTACTGCTGCTATATAATGGATAAGCAGATTTCGATTTGTCCCATGATGCATTGTTCCTGATAAAATAGATTGGTCCGTATTTTCCACCCGATAATACTTCACGCACAACCCTCCCTATCCCGTTTCCGTCATTCGGGTCATCTTTGGCATCCATGGCTACTCCATAATAGGCCTGAACCAGGAAGCGGCCTTTTTTGCTGGTATAAAAACCAATACGCTGGTGCATAACCGCAAAAAGGTCTTTTGCCACACCTGGGTAGTCTTTCTTTTTAAAGCCATCCGGAACTTTGTAGGGCGGAAAAATCACTTCCGGTGCCGACCAGCGATAGCCGTCCTTTGAGGTAATCATCATAGTTTTTCCCGGGGGGATATGCTCACCAACGGGTGTACTCAGAAACTCCAGATAAAATGTATTGTTCCAATACGCCAGCATGGGCGCGTGATTATAGGTCCAGTTGTGTCCCCCTGCCTGCTCCGGGTGTTCCCGGTTAGCCCTGAAAGCCTGAATATTATGCACCCCAACGGCCAACTTCAGTTGCCCATGGTGGTAATCCACATTAGAAAGCGTGGCGCCAGTATAGCGGACAGTATCCTGTGCACTTGTGATTACAGGTACACAGCCCAGTAAAATAAGGGCAGCAAATATTCTTAAACCTCTCATGGTGTTAGTTTATTGTTTGCGGCCTCTCTTTTCAATCCTTTCAGGATGCGGCAGGTCGATTTAATAATAGTTCCGTGTTTATGTCCTGCGGGAACGCTAATGCTGGAAGACACATCCGTAAATGATTTGAAGTCCCCGGTACTGTAAGCAGCATATCTCTTTTCCCCGTAGGCGTCATAATAAATGAGCCATTTTCCTGCTACTTTTACCACAGACGGCCCTTCAGTTAGCTTACCGCTAAAAGGCGCCGAAACATCTGTGTAGGGTCCCAGGGTAGCAGTAGCAAAGGCTACTTTCAGGTTCCGGTTGGCGCGGGTATTGTCTTTCAGCACCAACACATAGTCGCCCGTTTTTCTTTCTGCAATAACAGCATCAATCACACTAAACCCGGGATCGAGGAACAGCTTTGCGGGCGTAAAATCCTTGAAATCTTTCGTCATGGTATAATACATCCGCTGATTGTTGTCTTCCTCCTCTGTTCCTTTTGGAAAACGGTGCGGGATAGCTGACGCCCATATAATGATAAACTGCTTTTTTGTTGCATCGTAAAATATTTCAGGTGCCCACACATTCACCGTTTCAGGTTCATTTTCCATTACGTTGATGAGCCGCTGGGCAGACCAGTGTACCAAATCAGGTGAAGAGGCATAACCAAACCCCTTGTCCCCCTTCCAGCTGGATGTCCATACCAGGTGATACATGCCATCAGGGCCCTGAACAATTGAAGGGTCGCGCATTACTTTCTGCTTTCCAGCTTCAGGCTTTAAGAAAATGTGTTTCAGATCGTTCCATTTATAACCGTCGTTGCTATATAAAAAACGCAGCCCTTCATTTGCAGGCTCATGAAAAGAGGTAAAAAGATAGACTTCTCTAGAGCAGGAGCATAAACAGCTACACAATACAGCAATCGTAAGGAGTTTCTTCATCGTCATATCAGCCGGCTTTACATGATTTACAATTATGAATGGATACTATCTAGTATTAACACCCAGTCGTTGCCATTCTTTTTCTCTCCTGGAGGATTAAAACTTGCAATTCCAGTATTTGCTACATCTTCCATTTCCACGGTTTTTCCGTTGCGCGGGTTAAACCACGACACCTTAACTTTGCCGCCCGGTATTTTACCCATATGTAAAGAGAAATCCCTGCCTGTATAAGTATAGGCCATGATATACTCTTTTCCACGCGTAGCTGTAACCCGGTCATATTTCGATCCCTGTTCGCCCGCAACCAATGATTGATCCGGCACTCTCTCAAAAAACGGTCTTGACAACATTAACTGTTTCAGGTAAACCATTTGTGAAGCACCCGGGGCATTCACCGCAGCGGTCCATAATTCATCAGAACCGTAGGCACTTTCCTTATCTTTCGTCTGGTGCATCTGCATTACCGAGTTCTGTCCGTAGGTATAACCGAAAGCTCCGGCGAACACCGACCAATATCCATACCTTCTTACATCAGCATCCGTCCAGCGGGGCTGTTTGATATCATGTAAGCCCTGAGGGATACCTTCATAAGAAGGTTCCCCGTCGACAGTTGGTTTAACGGGTTTCAGTTCATAGTCAGTTGCAATATATTTCCAGTTATCTTCCCCATAGTGAAGCTTTTCCTTCTTTGAGGTATCCTGGTCGTAACGCTGATGGCCCGACTGCACCATATTGAAATCAAGCCATGGGGCCGAATGGAACCATTGCGAAGAGGCCGATCTGCCACGTGGGTGAAAGGTAATCAGGTGATTTGGGTCCTTTGCCCTCAATGTTTGCCCGATAGTTTGCCATACTTTAAGAGAGTCGCTGCCTTTGATATCGCCACCGTTCATCCATATGATATTTTTTTTGCCACTATAACGTTGGGCCAGGAATGTTGCATATGCTTTCGCCTGCACTGGTGTAACCAGCCCGCTTTTCACAGGTGATCCCCAGATGGGTACCAGCGCCATATACAATCCTTTTTCGGCCGCTTTATCAATAATATAATCTACATGGTCCCAGAAATCGTATTGTGTTGTATCTGTGGCCAGGTTTCCTGCAGTAGTATCTGGTTTTCCAAGATCGGCCTTGATGAGCGAGGTCCTGCCATATGTATTAGTAGAGGGGATAGTATGCAGTACCATCACCTGGATCACATTAAAGCCCTTTTTTCTGCGGTCTTCCAGGTAAAGGTCAGCCTCTTTGCGGTCAAGTTTATTGAACAATAACCAGCCAGTATCACCCAGCCAGAAAAATGGTTTTCCATCAGCAGTCATCAGGTACCTTTTGTTCTCAGATACCTTTAGTGCCTGCATTCCTTTTTCAGCCTTTTCTGTTTTACAGGATGCGGCGCTGAGTACAAATACAGCGAGCCAAAGCAAGTTTTTGTTTATCAATGTTTTTCTACGCATAAGATTAGTTTTTTGAAATCCACACCACCCTATCGGCCGCAGATTGGTTTGTATAACTGAAAGAATTGCCTCCTTTTAATTTTTGTTGTTGTTTTTCAACTTTACCATCAGCGGGGTTAATTGTCCTGAGTGTATAACCTCCTGCAGGCAGATCAATATTTAAGGTCTGCGATCCGGGAATGTAAACCACATATCCTTTTGAGGCGCCGGCCAGCACGTACTGTCCTGCCGGGCGGCCCGGTAAATCAGCGGGGGCCATCTCCTTAATCGCTTTCAAAAACTCCGGGTCAGCAAGCTCAGGCAGCGTTGCCAGAGATCCTCCGGCCATCAAACTGGCCCAGCCCATGTGATCGTAATTGTCTGCCGAATAGAGGATCGCCTTTGATGGAAATTGCTGTTTATACTCCCTGACCGCCCGGTAAACCTGCTCAAATGATGTCTTTTTAGGTTTGTACAATCTCGCCTGCTGTCTTGGCGCCAGGTTCTGCCCTCCCGCAGGAGCGTAAGCTTTTCCATCTGTCTGGTAATGCCAGTAACGGATGTCGATAATATCTGCCACTGCGGCCCTTTCAGGATCAGCAAGAATAGCATCCTGCACATCTTTAGTTACGCTTAGTGCCACCAGTGCTTTTTTCCCGGTTTCCTTTTCCCAGGCTTTGATCGTATCTATCCAGAACTGAACAAAATGCAGAGGCCCGGTAAATTCGGCACCAATAAACTGGATCACGCCAGAATTGTCTTTAAAATTTTCCAGGCACTGACGGATGTATGCCTCATGGATCTTACGCCTGACCGGATTGCTGATATCATAAAACTGTTCGGCCATAAATATTCGTTTATCGCCTGCATAAGGAACCGGTTCAGGGAATCCCGTTTCATTGATATTGTTTGCTGTTCGCCATGGGAAATCAGCGTAATGGGCACCAGCTTCAATAATATTGTGCTGAAAATAGTTCTGGTGCAGCAGTAACAATCCCTTTTGGTCTGCCAGATCCGCAAACTCTTTTAACCTTGCCCAGTACCATTTGTTATATTTCGTCAGGTCGTATTTACTGAGGCCATCGTAGGCTGTGCCCTGCCCGCTTCTGGCAAATGGGAGTTCATAAAATGGCGGCCATACGTCTCCGTCAATTCTTCTGATACGTTCATGATCATCGCGCCTGCGCTCGTACCATAAAGCATAGTTATGATCAATTGCAGCTACATGGTTCGCTTTCATGCTATCGGTTACATCATTCAAATCATCTGTTAAGCCGGTGCCTGTTTGTCCCGGAACGAAACGGGTAATATGGGCTCTCGCCCCTTTCAGCCCAAACGGCCTGGCACTTCCTGTCCACCATTGCACATCTTGTCTGCCACCAGCAACTACAGAATTTCCGCGTGCCAGCCAGCCATTGTTGATCTTCAGCGGAGTTGCATATACAATCTTTTCAACTTTACTTAATCCAATATCGCCGATAGATTTTATGCCTTTTGTGCCCACAGGAATTGGTTGTCTTTCTTTGGCTGCACCAATTAAATCCTCCAGTGTGAATGCCGGTTTTTCAGAATTTTTTGTGAGTTCAGCCGCAACTGCCGCTGAGGGACTACTTGAAGCTTCCCCGGGAACGGGCATCAGGTATGTAGTAGCAGATAAATCCTTTCCCAAACGGTCCTGGAGCTGTGCATAATATAGGCTTCTTGGCTTAATCTGTTCATTAGAGTTGTCCCAGTAGCCGTCGCCGGCAAACTGAGCCCATGTTCCGAATGCCCAGTTTTGAGCAGTAGGCGGCTGGTAGCAATCCACTCTCGACGCAGAACACTGCCAGAAAACGCTGTTCGCCGCTGTCCATCCTGCACCCATCCCATCCTGTCCTCGGTTCATAAAACTCAGCGCCGCCTGCCCATCAATGTTGACGATATCAAAAAGCACCCCTGATGCCCAGCTGTCAGTGGTACCACTAAAGCTGTACGGCATGTAAGCTTTACATTCTACAAAAGCATTAGGGCCCGCAGCACAAAAACCAACCGAGAAATCATGGTACCCGTATTCGGAATAGATCCGTTGAAAAAGGGTTTGCTGTCCCATTGTTATAAATGTATTTCGCCGCTGTCCCCCTATTTCCGAAACAGGGTTGCGCGACATGCAGTCTTCCACAGTAACCCGCCTTGCCGTGGCCAGGATTTCAACCGCAGAACCCGCAAAATATTTAAAATCCAGTTGCCTTAGCCAGGCATCTTTCACATTTTCTACCGTAATAGCCATCCAGCGATGGGCTTCATCTTTTAGATTACTGGTATCATAGGCAGATGCCAGTTCCATATTTTCAACGCCTATATCAGCAATTCTACCATGCCAGCTGTAAGCGGATAAATAACCTCCGCCAAATTTACTGTCCAGTGCCGTAGTCAATGGAACATCCAGCGTTACCAGATTACCTTTTACCGCTACTATCGTCCTGTCCCAAAACAGGTCACGCTGTCCTTCTTTCCAACCCAGCGAAGTGATCCCCCCACCGAAATGTGCATTCCTTATCGTATCTATCCATTCTTTTGTGGACGGTCGCCTAACCGTTACCTGGTCGCCAGCTTTAAACGCCGAGGGATTGGCAACCCTGAAACTACTGGCATTCACCGGAACATAACTATCCTGGATGCGCACTTCATTCTGACGGATACGATCATCCTTGCCAGCAATACTGATCAGGGTTTCGCGGGTCGTTCCGGTACCTGTTAGCAATGTACCTTGCGGCCCGGTACCCGAACCGCGCAGCACCACTCCTGAAGCCCGTATATGCAGGCCTCCATATAATTCAAACTTTCCCTTTTGCAACAGCACTGCACCACGTAGCCCGCTTTTTCCCGGTTTAAGACCAGATACGTAATCTATTGCAGATTGTATGGCATGTGTCGCGTCGCCATTTCCTGGCATAACAGTGACTTTAATTTCCGCATCAGGAATAGGAGCTTCAGCGGCGCGATATCCACAGAAAGAAAAATCAGGAATACGGTTTCCCAATGGATCTGGCGTATAAGCCAGTCTGCCATCTTTAGCAAGAAAAACAGGAGGTTGAGGGACAGTTTTTTTTTGTGCGAAAACAAGAGGGTTCAGACCAGGGAGCAGCGAACCTATAAACAGCGCCAAATAAAAAACCCTATGACATAACCCAGAATTGAGCGATCTTGCAGTCAGGTTAAAACAAGAAAATTTAAGAAATGAGTAGTATTTCGACAAAACGATCAGGTATTACAAAGATTTATACTGGTTAACTGAGACTAAAATACCTGTTTAAATCAGCAACAAAAAATAATTACTGCAGATGTTACAATCTAAACATCATACCATTGAGAATAAAAGGGGGAGCCGTGTCCAAGCAGCCCCCCCGCACTCTAATCCAAATAAAAAGATCTTTATGGCTTTACTATTTTAGCAGGAACAACACTGTTCAGGTATACTTCAATATTTGCGTAACCTGACGCAGTAATAGCTGCAGCATCCGCCGCATTTTTAGGATTCAGTCCGTTTTTAGTTTCATATGCGTCGGGCATACCATCTTTATCACTATCCTTATATGGTGTTCCTTTATATTCAGGATAACCACCTACCTGGCTGATGTCTGTAATGATTCCCATTTTGTAAGAATCTACTGGCATACGGCGGTGTTTGAAATTGGTTTCGGGAAGTTTCACACCTTCTTTAAAGTTGATCTTACCTGTTTTTACCTGTTCAATCACACGTGTATCTACCGCATCGCGGAGCGGGATTGTTGCCCCTGCATTTGACAGTACATATTTACGTGCTTCCATTGTAGGTAAGATGGTGATAGGCGCCATTGGGAAAGGTGTTTTTGAGCGCATTGCCGCGAAATATGGTTTTGCTGCTTCATCCTCAAACACTTTCCCGTCCTTACCTTCAATCTGGATTCCACCATCCCAGTTATTTTTGGTTACTTTATCATTGCCTTCTACAATATTTCCTTCAACATGCGCACGTCCAAACACTACATATTTAAGTTTGCTACGCCCTGATTCAGGCTTAAGAATCCGGTACCTGATTGGTTCATCTTTAGGTGTAACCGGTCCCGGCTGGTAGTAATTATTGATAATATTATATAAAGCGGTGTAATCTCCGCCATCTGTAGACCGGTTGTACCAGTTAAACACTACGTTATTGGCGAAATTGAAGATCCCGTTCCAACCAATGGAGGGGTTCCTGCCTGCATTATCTGCCCATAGGTTGCGCATAAACGTACAGTTTTCACCGCCAAGTGTACTTCCAAAAGCATGGTTCCAGGTATCCAGTGCTTCAGAAAAAATTGAGTTCTGTATCGTGATATTCACTGTACCCAATTTAGCTTCTGCTTTTCCTGTGCTGTCATTGAACATATGCCTGTACATCGACATATTTTCATCAAGTCCCCAGCTAGCGGATACATGGTCAATCATAATATTGCCTACCGGGTTTCCACCAATAGCATCATCCCTGCGGCCAACATTTGTCTCACCCCTGCGGAAGCGCATAAACCTAACGATTACGTCATGCGTATTGAGCCACACACTCTCTCCTGCAACACAAACACCGTCACCCGGTGCAGTTTGGCCAGCGATAGTAATATATGGGGCCCTGATGATTAAAGGGCTTTTGAGCCTGATAATTCCCGCTACGTTGAAAACAACAATCCTGGCACCCCCCTGTTCACAAGCTTCGCGTAAGGTTCCCGGGCCGCTGTCTGCAAGGGAAGTTACAACAATTACCTTACCCCCCCGGCCACCGAAAGAGTGTGCACCACCACCTTCAGCCCCAGGGAAAGCCAGCAAAGGCGATTGTGGCAAGTCAGTAGGCCTCGCAGCCCAGGGAATATAAGGTTTGCCTTCTCTCGATTCTTTTTCAATTTCAGGCACAGCCTTTAACCAGGCAATATCAGATAACCTCAGGCTTTCTTTCATCAAGGCATTACTTTGTTCCTGAATATCTTTAGGAATATCAGGATACTGGGCAAATGCAGGCAGGGAGAATGTAAATAGTGCGGCTGCAAATAAAAATGGAACGGTTCTTCTTTTCATGTTTTCTGATTTACTGTACTGTTATTTAAGCGGATCAAAAGGCCCGCCCCAGGTATTGTTCTGTGTGATTTTTGGATTATTGGCGATCGTTTGATTTGGTATACCAAAGAAGTAATAGGCCGGTTTCCAGTTCAAAGAATAGCGGGTATCGAGGTCTTTAAATTCGATTGTAAAATAGGATGTATAGGCCTGGTCAAGGTTTACCTTATCCCTGTAACTGGCATTATTAGGATCTGCAAACTGCGCAGCTGTTGGAATTCCTGCACCTGTTTTCAGGTTAATGATCACGCCTTTCCTCTTGATGCCATTGAGGGTACTTTCAAAAAGTTTCCACCTTCTCAGGTCCCAAAAACGTTTGCCCTCAAAGGCAAATTCAATTTGTCTTTCATACAGGACCGCTTTAAAAAGATCTGCCCTGCTAAGACCTGCGGTTAATCCGTACAGGCCGTTGGCACCAGCTTCAATCCCTGCCCTTTTCCTTACGGCAACCATGCCGGCATAACCTTCATCCGTTATTGCGGTTTTGTTGATCCCGATGGCACTTTCAGCAAGGTTGAGCAACACCTCTGCATAACGGATTTCCATCCAGTCCGTTCCAGAGTACTGTACGTCACCAGCCTGTACCGAAGGGTTAATCGCCTTACGGGTATAAAAGCCGGTGTTTGAGGCCCTGGCTTCAGTTGTTTTTCCGCCGGCAAAATAGGTCCATAATCTATAGCTTGTGTTATTGTTGAGGGGCCATAAGGCACCATTGTAAGCAATAGTCTGGTCGAAACGCGGATCACGGTTTTTATAAAAGGTCTGATCAGAGTATACATAAGTGGTAGATGTACCCGGTTTCTTACCATCTTTCATTGGGTAAGCTTTTACCAGGTCCCAGGACGGCTGGTTGGATCCCCCGCCAGTACCGGTATAAGATGGACGGGTGCTGTTGTCCCATCCATTATTTTTCTTCGACTGGTCGCCCGTTGCAGTGTTAAAACCTGTTACCATTACAGCTTCAGGGTTATTTACTTCGGTAAACCACATATCCCCATAAGAGGCATTGAGGCCAAAACCACCTGCAACTAACAGGTCACGCGCCTGTATATTTGCATTGTACGCAGCCTGCCAACGTTCCTGAAGATCATCAGGATTAAACTGCGGACTTGCATAGGTAAGCAACACCCGGCCTTTAAATGCCGCAGCCGCACCTCTGGTAATTTTTCCCCAGTCCGCAGAATTACTCCATTTACCAGGCAGGTATTTGATAGCCGTATCCAGATCGCTAACAATCTGCCTGATAGATTCAGATGTGCTGTTTCTTGGCAGTTGCGCAGCGTCTTTCGCCTCCTGTCCTACTCCGTCCAACGGTGTAAGCACAAGCGGCACACCACCATATAAACGTACCAGTTCAAAATATCTCCATGCCCTGAAAAAGTAAACATGTGCTTTAAGCCTGTTTTTTGTTCCTGTAGGTAATCCACCGGCATCCACATCGGCCATCATCATATTGATGGTGCGTATTTTACCATAGTTATTGCCTGCGTTTAATGCCGTTCCAAATTCAGCAGCTACATCACTTTCAGTAAGCGTGCCTTCCAGGAATTTACTTTCCCCATAAGATTCATCCGTTAAAGTGCCTCCCGCAGCAGGTACTCCGGTTGAGGTTGTCAAGCCTCCCCAGGTAGGGAGGTTTTGGTCGTATATATAACCCACATTTAAGGCAACCAGGGTAGAATCGTTGTAGACAAGATCCGTTGGGATACTGCCAAGATCACCTTTATCAAGTACTTTTTTACAGCTGGACAGCCCAATTACAGTACAAAAAGCTATGAATAAATTTATGTTTGATTTCATCTTCTTTAAATTATAAACCAATATTTAAACCAAGTGAGAATGTCCTTAATTGAGGATAAACATCAAATGAACTGCTGTTATCTTTATAGCCATAAGGATTATAAAAATTGATTGGATTGGTACCTACCAGGAATATCTTCGCCGATTTCAATCCGGCTTTATTTGCCCATTGTTCCGGCAGTCCGTAAGACAGATTAAAGTTTGTCATTCTAAAAGTGAAAGAGTTTACAAACCAAAAATCTGTTGTCCTGTCGTAGTTATTGGTATAATAAGGATTTGGGTATTTGGCGTTGGTATTTTCCGGTGTCCAGTGATCGGCCCAGAAATCAGGCCTGTTAGACACGCTTGTTGCTCTTTTTACTGCTGCACTTTCAATTGATGACTGGCCGCCCCAGGATAATCCCATTACTACAGAAAGGCTTAAAGTTTTGTAGTTACCACCAAAGTTAAAGCCCAGTCCATAGTGATTGGCTGATTTTGGGGTCAGGTAATCGTAATCCACATTTTCAGTAATTATTCCATCCGGTGCCGTAAACTGGCCATTAGCGTCTTTTGGCCCTCTTACATCCTGGTATTTAATCATACCTGGCTTAGGCACTTCGCCGAAGGCCTTGTAGTTGGGATTTTTTGCCATGAAATCATCGACCTCTGCCTGTGTTCTAAAAATGCCCAGACTTTTATATCCCAGCACCCCCCTGTCGCTTGAACGGCCTGAGGCATCCAGGAATGTTCCGATGTTACCTACTGTCTGGTCCAGACGGATCAGTTTGTTGTCGCTCCATGACAGGAACGTATTCACATTATATCCCCAGTTCTTTCCTATTTTATCTCTCCATGCTACCGACAATTCGTATCCAAAGTTATTTGCTATACCGAAATTTTCAGTTGGGATTGCGGCACCAATCAGCAATGAAACTGAAGAACTCAGCGTAGTCAGCTGGTTGTACCTGTGGTCAAGGAAACCATCTGCAGTTACAGAGAGCCGACTTTTAAGGAACTGTGCGTCAATACCAACGTTATATTTTGTATTGTCGTCCCATTTCATATTCTCATTAGCAAGCGAGTTGTTCGGGTTGATGGACAGCGGGCGGTCCAGATTGCCACCGAATACTGCACCTTTTCCAGTAGATAAACTAAAGTTTCGCGCGTACCAGAAGCTCCTTGTATTGTCAATACCCAGCAGTCCGACAGATCCTCTTAGTTTGAGGAAATTTACCGCCTTTATGTTGTTCTTGAAGAACGACTCTTCAGATACTACCCAGCCCAATGACAGTGAAGGGAAATAGCCCCAGCGGTTGCCCGGTGCAAAATACACACTGGCATCTCCCCGGTACGAAAACTCTACCAGGTATTTATCGGCGTAACTATAGTTTACCCTTCCTGCAAAGGCCATCCGTCCAAATTCGGTTTGCACTTCATCGGATAAATTGGTTCCCGTAGCATATTGCTGATTAGGCAAGCCGCCCAGCAAAACACCTTCCCTTGAGGCATTCACCAGATCGCTTTCACTTTCTACCTGCTCATAAACACCTAAAACCGAAATTTCATGTTTACCAAATTTACGGGCATAGTTCAAGGTTCCGTTTAACTGGTAACTGTCCCTGTAAGAAGGACTGATCCTTACTTTATCGCCATTTGTGACCGAAACGGACCTGATTACATCACCGCCATATATGTGTTTTTTATCTCCAAGCATGCTAAACTGGTACACATTATACCTTGTACCAAACTGTTTTCCCCAGGTATTATCCAGGTTCTTACTGAAATTTACACCGGCTTTCAAACCTTTGATAAAAGGAACTTCATAATTCAGTGTAGCCTGAACATTCAAGCCATTTGACCGGGTATTTGTAAAGTTATCCAACCGCTGCAATTCAAAGAAATGTGTTCCTTCAATTGTGTTTGTACTTCCTGTAGTTAACAATACCGGTAAACCATTTACGTAATAAGGATTGAACTGTGGGGTACCTATTAGTGACCGTACATCATTTTCTGAGTTTTCAGGGCCTTGTTTGAACCAGAAACGCTCGTTGTTACTCAGGTCGCCGCTTAATGAAAAGCCCAGGGTTAAACCTTTGTTCAGCTTCACATCGGTACTGGCCCTAAATGTCCATTTTTTTGTATGGATCCCCTCAAAATTAGCACTTTGATCGATATATGATGCCCCGGCAAAATAGGTTGCCCGGTCTCCGCCACCACTGACATTTAAGGTATGGCGGGTTGTATATGCAGTTTGCCAGGCCTGTTTCAGCCAGTCGGTACTATTATTTTTAAAGTATTCCAATTCATCCGGCGAGTACCATGCCGCATCTGCCAGGTAACCGCTGTTGCCGTCAGCCACATAATTTTTAGCGGCACGGGTGTAGTCGTTGAGGTAAGTGGCCTGTTCAATACCCGTCATCATTTTAGGCAGCATGGTTGCATCTGCAGCGCCTACTGATACCCCGTAACTGATTTTTGGTGCGCCTGCCTTTCCCCTTTTGGTTCGTACTATTACTACACCGTTTGATCCCTGGATACCGTAGATTGCCGCTGCGGCATCCTTTAAAATAGTAATATTTTCTACTTCAGAGGCATCCAGGATATTGAAATCCTCAGAAGTCCTGAAGATATCATCGATAATGTATAAAGGTTCGGTCCTTCCGCCGTCCTTTACCGCAAACGTTGGGTTTCTAACGGTTAATGTAGCATTATCCCCAGGGCGCGAATAGCCACCAGAGATACTTACACCTGGGATTTGCCCACGTAAGGCAGCAGTTAAGCTTCCTACTGGGATATCCTCAATGGCTTTCACATCAATTGTGGCAATGGCCCCCGTAAGGTGTTTTCTTTCCTGGGTACCATAACCTACTACTACCACTTCTGTCAATGCCGAAGAAGATTCCTGTAACTGTATGTTGAGCTGGCTTTGTCCGTTTACGGCCACTTCCTGTGTGGCATACCCGAGATAACTGATGATAAGTGTCTCGTTTCCTACCGGGAGGTTCAATCTGAATACACCTTCAGAATCTGTAGAGGTTGCAGTTTTGCTCCCTTTTATTTTCACTACTACACCAGGCAGGGGTTTGCCTTGTGCATCTCTTACCGTTCCAGTTATATTTTTCCTGGAAGACATTACGTTTAACGCTT